>JREQ01003226.1_pt1 | contig 9821 bp, 6 predicted proteins | sample 210151 | NCBI WGS metagenome assembly JREQ01 (sample SAMN03019617, study PRJNA260268) | marine sediment metagenome | biome: Marine; feature: Sediment; material: Clay; isolation source: clay from marine sediments 31 meters below sea floor depth collected from... | place: New Zealand: Canterbury Basin ... | reverse complement strand
AGAATTAGGGGAAGCCTATTGGGAGAAGTACAAACTCACGAAAGACCCCGACTTGGTAAAAAAAGCGCAATCATCCTGTAAGAAGGCAATTGATATCAGTGATAGTCTTGTATCAGTTCATGTCACGCTTGGAATTATTTATAGGGATACAGGTCAATATGAGGACGCTATTAAAGAATTAAAGCAAGCATTGCAGCTCGACCCGGAAAACTATGATGCCACCGTGGGACTGGCCATAGCTTATGAGGGTGTTGAAAAGTTTGCGGAAGCAGAAAAGAAATACAAAGAAGCTATTAAATTGAGAGAAAGGGACTGGAGGGCATATGGCCATCTAGGTATTTTTTATTACTACAATGCTCGCTTTGCTGAGGCAGAAAAAATGTTCCTCAAGGTTACAGAATTAAGTCCAGGCAATATTTCTGGTTATAATTATCTGGGGGCTACTTACATTATAATGGATCGAAGGGAAGAGGCAGCGGTCATGTTCAAAAAATCCCTCGCCATCAAACCTAATGATGTAGCCTGCTCCAATTTAGGTCATATTTACTTTTTTCAAGGCCTTTATGCCGACGCCATGACTATGTTTGAAGAAGCGATCAAGTTTGGTGAGGATGATTATGTAATTTGGGGGAATCTGGCTGATGCTCGTCGATACACGCCCGGATATTCGGAAAAGGCACTGGAAGCCTATCAACGTGCCATTCAATTAGCTGAAGAACAGCTGCTTATTAACCCAAATAATGCCCATATTCGTTCAAGTTTAGCCGTCTATTTCGCAAAATCAGGAGACTATAAAAAAGCGCTGAATGAAATCTCCCAGGCTCTCAATCTGAAGCCAAATGATGTAACGATTCTCCTCAAAAGCGTTCTTGTCTATGAACTTTCCAAACAACGTAACCACGCTCTTAAGGCCTTCAAAGAATATATTGAACGTGGAGGCTCTATGGAGGAAGTTAATAAAGACCCCAATCTTTCTGGACTCCGTACAGATCCCCGTTACCAACAGTTGATCAAAAGAGAGGGATCTACTCGATCTGACTCATCCGGCATAAACAAATGATTAAACAAAATAAAGGCTAATCTTTAATGAATATAATAAAACCGACCTTTAGCGCCAGACTATCTGGGGATAAAGGAAGGGAAAGGAGGGAACATGGATAAGCCTGGAAATCCTAAAACTCACGTAGTTACCATTACTGTGGATGAAGATGGGGACTTTAGTTATGAAAATCCCTTAATTTGGGTCGATGGTGGAGATACCATTGTATGGGAATGCACAAACAAATGTCCCTTTGCCATTCATATCGGTTGGGACTCACCTCTCGAAAAAGGCCGTTTCCGCTCAGCTGACGGAAGCAATAAAACAACTGTAGTCCCTAAAAATGCGCGATCTGGTTACTATAGATATACTGTTGCCGTTTTTCTTGATGGGAATATCTGGATGGACGATCCTGAGGTTATCATAAGACGTCCTAGGGGATAAAGGAAAGATTAAGAAGTTTTTTGGATGATGACCAGAGTCATATCGTCCATTCGATCAGCACCGGAAGTGAATGAATCGACTTCATCATAAACTTTTTCCAGAATCTTCTTAGTATGTAATTTGGAATGTTTTCGAACCAACTTTATGAGTCTATCTTCATCGAACTCTTTATTTTCTTTATTCCGACTTTCAGTGATCCCATCTGTAAAAAGAACGGCTATGTCTCCGACGTTTAATTTGACCTTTTTTACTTCATAGGTAACAGAAGGGAACATTCCCAAGCATAAGCCGCTGCTCTCCAGACGATGAATTTTTCCTTTTTTATCGAGGATAAAGGGAGGATTATGGCCAGCATTGATATATTTTAGCTCGCTACTTTTTTTGTTCAGTTCGCAAAAGAAAAAAGTTATAAAACTATTGGAGGCAGAACTGAGGTGGACGAAATCATTCAGTTTAGAAGCCATCTGCTCTAACTTGTATTGAGCGTGAACCTCTGAATGAAGAGCTGCCCTTAAAGAAGCCATAAGGAGGGAAGCAGCAACTCCTTTCCCGGAAACGTCAGCAATAACAATACCCAAGCGAGAAGGGTCGACGTTGATAAAATCATAATAATCACCGCCAACTTGATAACAGGGAATATTAGAGCCAACGACTTCAAAATTTTTGAATGAAGGACTTTCTTTGGGAAGAAAGTCTTCCTGAATCTTGGCAGCCAGGGCAAGCTCTTTTTCCATCTTCTCCTTCTCGATGGCTTGTTCAATAAGCTTAGCATTTTCGATCTTGATCGCAGCCAAATTGGATAAAAGAGTCAGAAGCTTTAGATCATCTTCCGAGAACCGCTCAAGGCTGGATATCCGGTCTGAATAGATAATTCCTATGATTTCCTTATTATTCCATAGAGGAACACACATTGCTGAATGGATGTTGAAATTAATAATGCTGTCCATAGCCTTAAAACGAGAGTCAGCCTGGGCATCAGAAGTCAGGACTGAGGAATTTTTATTAACAGCCATATTGATAATGCTCTGGCTTACCTGAATCTTTTGATTCTTGAGGCTCTTGTTGTTGATACGAATCACTTTTGGAATGAATTGAGAGGGATTGCCTTCTTTTAACATCAGAATCCCTCTGTCCATATGGAGATTCTCGCAGATCAGATCCATGATGTTATCTAAGAGTTCGCTTATAGGTTTATGAAGAATAAGAGCTTTGCTAACTTCACTCATTACGGAGAAAGCTTTATGTTCTGATTTGACCTTTTCCAAATCTAAAGGCACGAGGCTGGTTTTCAAAGTTGTGTCGATGTCGGTCTTGGTCAGAAGTTTTTCAACATGCACTATAGTATTTACGTTTGCCGCGGAGGATGGAACTTCTGTAACTTCTACTTTTGTCGGAATTTCCTTATCAAAGATAATCCTCGTTGAGCCGATTAGGATTTCGTCTCCTTTTTTAAGTTCGATCTCGGCTTTTATTTTTTTTCCGTTTAGGAAGGTCCCGTTCTTGCTGGCATTATCCCGAACCACATAACCAATATCCGTAGGATAAATGAAGGCATGATGACTTGAACAAAACGGGTCAAGGACGTTGATATCACTGTCAGCGGATCGGCCGACAGATATTTTATCCTTTTTGATAGGAATATTGAATTCCTCTCCCTTTTTCGGATAAACGTATAGCTTGGGCATTTGAACCAGTTGCCTTAATTATAATCTTAATAAGAAAAAAAATTCAAGAAAATTCGACTTTTTCTAAAGTCTTAAGCATTTTCTTGCCTTTCTTTACTTTATCTTCAAAAGGAATATCATCGATCAAAGGCAGGAGAACTTCCATTATCTCTCTCTTTACTATGTTATCAAGAAGTTCGATAGAATAGTCTATTGCCTTTTTTGTTCCAGTAATAATATTTTGATAAGCTCTGATGATATCTTCCTGGGGATGGATGAGACTTAGCAGTTCAAAAATATGCTTGAGAGATCGAGCTAGATTATTCTCTAATTCTTTAGCCAAAAACTTTTTTTTCTCACCGGCTTTTAAGTCATTAATTTTGCCCAAAATCAGGTAACATTCTTTTATTTTCAGCATTATTCTAGTCAATACTATTTTTTCCTGAAAATGAATTTGATGTTTTTCCGATTTCATCTTATACATAGCCTCGATGATTTCAGATTCTACATCCTTTCTTTCTTTTTTTAATTCTAAGGCTAATAAATCTGCTGCTCTTTGAGTACCTATTTGGGCCAAGATGTCAGGCATGGCCTTTCGCAATTCCAGATCTTCTTCTGTATCTCCCAAATAATCTTTTAATGTTCCTATAATCTTAACTCCATATTCTACCAGAGTTTTGTTGGCAACCTCCTTGATAGAAGGCTTTCTCAATTGTTGAATGATAAAAGGAACAAGCTCCCTTCTTTTTAGCCTGCCAGCACTCTCAACAGCATACCCGATTACTTCTGGTGATTCATCCCTGAGCAGTTTACTAAGATTATGAATTACGGAGGAAGTTGGCTCCATCATTCCCATAACCTTGGCTGCCTCCATCCTGGAAACCTCTGCTTCTTTCGTATCTTCACTTACGATTTTGTCAATGTGTTCTTTCATTAGTTCCTGATAAACACCAAGAGACATGATTTCTTTTACCTGGACATCAAGGCTTTCATCATCCAAAGCATCATCAATTTCAGGGATTAATACCTCTCCATCCAGTTCCAGAAGGGAATCCATGGAGCTTGCTCTTACTTCATCAGATTTATAGGAAATTATTTTTTTTAGTTTAGGACTCAATTTTTCTTTTTTGACAAGGTCAAAAAGATTCATGGCATATAAAACAGAACTCCTCTTCTTGCTCTCGAGGGTGTCGAAAACTAACTTTGTCATATCAATATCAATCTTTTCTGCAACAAATTTGTCAGCATCTTGCCATTTTATCTCCAAGTTCCTTTTCACAATGTTCACATATTCTTTGGTAATCAGTTGATTGAGAATGATCCACATAAGGATAAAAAAGATTGTGATGAAGCTGATTTGCTTGATATTAAAGTTTAGAACTGAAAAAAACAAAAGGAGAAGAAGAGCTGCTAAGCCTTTAGCAAACTTGTTGACAAACATATCAATGAATACTTTAGCTTTGTACTTAATCTCAGGAGAGATAGGGATGTAGAGCAGTTCCCTGACAGATTGACTGAGTGAATGAGCCAGACTTTTGTCAGTGCCTTTGATGAGGACCGCCCAATAAATCAAATACATCATGGGCACAAGGAAAATTACAAAGGAGCCAATCAGTAAAAAGAAAGGAGCAATCAAGAGTGCAATACGTATTCCAAAATTTTTCAAGATGCGGTTGGTCAAAAAAATATGTAGCAAATAGGAAAAAATAAGCAATGCGGTAAAAAAAGTCCCGAGAAAAAAAGTCCTTGAATCTTTTTCACCAAAGGTCTCTTGAATAAAATAATTGAACTGAAAATCCACCACAGTTGTTACAATAATAGCCGTAACCATAATCCCGCTTAAGAGCAACAAATGCCGATTTCTTCTTAACAAGCTAAAACTCTTGCTGTACCCAATTTTTGGTTTCTTCTTTTCTTTGGATGGTTTAACCTCTTCTCTTTTTTCTTTTTGAAGGATTCTATGAACGAGATTGACCATTACGAGGCAAACGGCAAGCATAAAAGGACAAATCAAAAGAAGATTTTCGGTTCCAACGGTTTTAGCCAGAATAGAAGCAACAAGAGCTCCTGCGACTCCACCTAAGAGCCCTCCGCTAACCAGAAAGCCAACCAGCCTTCTAGCTTGATGAGGAGTATAAATATCATTGACTAAAATCCAGAATTGAGTGACAGAAGTTACCAAAAATATATCTGTCCAGAACCAGTAAATCATAGAAAGCCACTTCCACTGAAGTTTGAAGAGTAACCAGAAAACGAACAGGCTGGTGATGAAAAATACCAGGCTGAAAGATATATAGAGGTGCCTCTTCATGACTTTTAATAACTTGGAGTTTAAAGAGACAAAAAATCCTATCAGGATGGCTGTTAAAAGATAGGCATAAGGTAGTTTTTCAAACGTAAGCCACTCCAGGTAAAGGGAGATCTTGACAGGCTTGATGATGTAAGCAGAAGAAGTGATCATGAAGAAATAAAAAAACATAAGCACAGAGGTAGAAGTCTCTTCAGGCCTGACATCAAAAAAGCGTGACAAGATTTTATGAAGTGAGTTCTTGGTCATAAAATTTTTTACATCTTAGGAAAAGCCTTTAGAAGTGTTCGGCATCTTCTCACCTTTTCCTCAAGGGAAAGATCCTCAACAATGGGTAAGATGAGATCTCTAATCTCTCTCTGCAACGTGTTATCAAGGAGTTCAATAGAATAAGCCACAGAATCTTTTGTTCCAATCCTTATATTCTCGTAGGCTCTAAAAATATCTTCATGGGGATAGATAAGTCCCAATAATTTAAAAATATTCATCAGGGAAACGGTTAGATTCTCTGGCAAGCTTTTGCTTATCTTATCCTTCTTGTCTTTAGATTTTGAATCGTAATATTTAATGAGAATCTGGTAGTATTTCTTTATTTCTTTGAATATCTTAGCCTTTACAATCTCTTCCTGGACCTGAATATCAGACTTTTCAGAGCGGATTCTATCCAGAGCATCGATGAGTTCAGCATCCATATCTTCCTTATCTTCTGCCAATTCCCAGGACAAGAAATCTACAGTCTCTTGAGTAGGGATGCGAGCTAAAACTGAAGCCACCTCTTTCCGCAACCCAATCTCTTCTTCAGAATCTCCTAAATAATCTGCCAGAGTGCCGACAATTTTCTGGCCGTATTTTTCAAGGGCGGCAATGGCATCTTCCCTGGCTAGAGGGCTATGCAACTTATAGATTAAGGCGGGAACATGCTCTCTTCTCTTTAGCCTTGCCGCACTTTCAATAGCATATTTGCTCACTTCTGGCGATTCATCTTGGAGGAGTTGCTCAAGTTTCTCGGCTAGAGGAGAATGATAATCCATCAATCCTATGGCTTTGGCCATTTCCATCTTTGATGTCTCAGCATCCTTAGTCTTATCAACCAGGACCTTATCAATGTAACCCTTCATCACTTCCTGATAGACATCCAGGGACATTATCTCTTTAATATCTTTTTCCAAGACTCCTTCACTTATAATGTCATCCGTTTCAGGAACCAAAGCTGTTTCCCCTCTCTCAAAAAGATCCCCTAATGAAGAAACTCTCATTTCCTCCGATTTATAAGAGATTAATTTTCTCACTTCAGGTGTGAGTTTATCTTGCTTTATCAAATCGAAAAGATGCATGGCATACAAAACTGAACTTCGATCTCTGCTCTCCAGTGTATCAAAGACTAATTTCGTATAATCAACATCCACTTTTTCAGCCACCAATTTGTCTGCCCGATCCCATTTCAACTCCAATTTCTGTTTGACTGTATTGGTGTATTCCTTGCTTAACTTCAGATTAAGGAAAACCCAGGCCAAAATAAAAACAACAGAAATAATGCTCACAATTCTAACTCTAACTTGCCAGCCAAGAGGGATAAAGATAAAAATCAAAAGTATCAATGCCCCGATGCCTTTGGCAAACCTGTTGAGAAATATATCAATAAATAATTTTGCTTTGTACTTAAACTCTGGTGAGATAGGAATATAAAGGAGCTCTCTCACATACTGGTTAAGGGAAAAAGCGAGGCTTTTATCGCTGGCTTTGATGGCCACAGCAAAAAAAAGTAGGGGCCAAATAGCAACTCCTCCAAAACAAAGGAATAATATAAAGGGGAAGAGCAACAGAGTAAAACGAATGCCATAGCGTTTGATGACTCCGCTCGTCATAAAGATTGAAATAAGAAAAGGAAGAACCAACAATCCTGCATGAAAATAGCCAAAAAACTGAGTCATTTCATCTATCCTCTCTTTCTTGATGAGGATTATAGTTTTAGACTGGTAATCAATAAATGTCGCAACAACGAATGTTAAAATCACTACTGCAGCCAGTAGCTTTAAATAATAATTTTTTCTTACTGTATTTAAGCAATCTATAAAACCCACTTTAGCTGGTTCTTTCATTCTTTCTTTATCTTTATTATCTGCCTTATCAAAGGATTGATTCTTTTTTCTCTGCCAAATGAAAATGTAATTTACGACAAAAACATTGAGGATAAGCATTCCGCAGGCTATGAAAAGAAGATAATCAGGTATTTCCCAACCTAAAAAACCTGTCAGCAATCCACCTAAAATGCCTCCTAAAAGTCCTCCGCTTCCAAAGAAGCCAATCAGCCTTTTGACTTCTCTCGGATTAAAAACATCATTAACTAAGATCCAGAATTGGGTTCCAAGAACAACAATTAAAGTGTTTGCCCATATCCAGAAAGCGAGGGGCATCCAAGTAAACTCTTGAATGAAAAATACTCCTGAAATGAAACATGTAACAATGAAAAAAATGAGGCTTGAGACTATTAAAACGTGTCTCTGAACTTTAACTTGAAGCTTGGAATAAAAATGAACAAAAAAAACCATAAAAAGGGCTGTTAATAAATAGGCAATTGGAAGTTCTCTCGATCCCATTTCAATTAAATATTTTGCATCTCTAACAGGTTTAATAATGTAGTATGGGGCCATGATGAGGAAAAAATAGATAAAGAGAAGGGAAGCGATGACTTCCTCGCCTGGTTTGATATCTACAATACGCGATAGAATTCTATAAAGGGGATTTTTTGCCATAAAATGACTCTACTATAAGAGGAATGCAACGAAGACTATTCTTTAATATAGCTCTCTAATGCCACTTCTTCATCATCGAATATTTCAAGCACTTTAGTAAGCATTGTGACTTGAAAGACGAGATAAAGTTTTTTTGATATTTTTGCGATCTTAAGCTTCCCCCCTAAATTATGAGTAGAAATATAACTGGCTAATATCTCCCCTACCCCAAAGCTATCAATGAATTCAACATTCTGAAAATTGAGAAGTATGTTTCTTTTTCCAGTATCCAATTGATCTTTAACGAGCTGGTGAAGAGTGATATCGGTTATATCCGATCTTCTTATTTCTCCTTCAATGTCAAAAATAATAATATCGCTTTTTTCTCTTGTATTTATTTCCATTTTTTCCTATCCTCTTTTAAAATCTTAATTTTCTCCTATTGGCTACTTTTCTGGCTTAATATTGATCAATGATTTTATCGGCATGCCCCATAGGTTCTTTCTCAATTCTCCGATTATCCGGAATTTTCTAATTTTATCCAATTTCTGCGGATTTTTTTCGGCTATCTCCTTAGCTTTTATCAAAAGAAAAATCTAAAGTCAATCCATTATTTATATCCCGGGGGCCTGATTCATCTGGTGTAGAGGTTTGATTCATCAAACCCACATTTTCTTTATTCAATTGGGTAGGTTCAATGAATCAATTCCCAACATTGAGAAAAAAGAAAGGTTTGATGAGTCAACGCCAACAATTAATCAAACGTTGACATTCGTGATATTAGGATCCGTGGATATTTATTTCTTCCCATTTAGTAAAACTGTGACGAGGATAAACCTATAAAGTTTCGGCTTTTCTGTTATATCAAGTTTTGTAAATTGTGCACCGTATCTAAAAACATTTCCAATTTTTTTCTGCCAGATAATTTTCCCATATATATTAAGTTTAAGTTCATCAGACAAATTAAGACTGAAAACTAAATCCGTGCCTACGGTAGAGGGAAAATTAGTCTCAACGCAAAGCCCTTCAAGATTGATATTCTTAATCACTCCTTCTGCCTTTTTTTCAATCTTATCATCCTTCCAGAGTTGAAGATTTACTTTAACCGGAATTCTTGGATATTTTCTTCTTTCCATCTCTTTCTTTCTTTTCATTTAGATATAATATTCCACCTCAACATGTAATGGGATAAGAATTTTTCTACTCATTTGCGATTTTCCCCGGTCTCCTATCACTCCTGCCTGAGAGAGGCACGCGGATTGGTTTCTCCAATCCCCCACAAAAAAGCTTATATCACAGGAAAAATTTGATGTCAAAAGTTAAAAAATAGATGTCAATGCCTTTGATAGCGAATCTATCCTATTCTTGCCTTAAATAATTTAATCACCAACAATTTGACAACTTAGATATGGAATTAAAATGAGTCATGTCTTTAATTCTTGACAATTGTTATCTTACTCTACATTATTATTAGCGGATAGTATTAGAAAAACAAGGGAAATAAGAAAAATATACAGATTGGAATCCCATGAAAAAAGCGATGAAGAATAATCTCATTAAGAGACCCATTAGAAAAACCAAAACTATATTAATATTAACCTTCTTCATCTTTACCTTTATCACCCATCTCTATG
>JREQ01003141.1_pt1 | contig 9903 bp, 9 predicted proteins | sample 210151 | NCBI WGS metagenome assembly JREQ01 (sample SAMN03019617, study PRJNA260268) | marine sediment metagenome | biome: Marine; feature: Sediment; material: Clay; isolation source: clay from marine sediments 31 meters below sea floor depth collected from... | place: New Zealand: Canterbury Basin ... | reverse complement strand
CACGCGACTGTAATTGAGGTAAATGATACCTCGTTTAATATGGATTACTATGTAAAAATGCTCGATGCCCGGACCAAGAACATGGAAACAAGCTATGTGTATTACTGGACAGATACAATTGCCCGGTATATTGAGGATGCAGAACTGATGAGGCAAGGAGCCAAAGCTTTGGATATAGTAGCGAGCAGAGAAGAAATAGACACAGCCATCGAGGAGAAGGAATACCCCAATGATAAGCTATATCGGGATATAGGGGAAACCGACATATTGTACGAGAAGCTCTCGGGGTATTTTGACTCTGAGTTACCTGATACAATGGAGCAGGCACATGTTCAAGTGATGCTTGTGGAGAGTCAAGAAATGGCCGATGCGGTAATGGCTAAAATCGAAAGCAGCGGGAATTTCACTGCCTTGGTTGATGAGTTCTCCTGCAATCCCCAAATCGAGGGTGATTTAGGCTGGCTGCCCCGAGAATTAATGCCCAATTCCCTTATTGGAGAGGTTGCTTTCAGCCTTGAGCTTGGAGAGACAAGCAAGATTTATGATCAGTCAGCAACCAAAAACGTCGGTTATTGGCTTATAGAGGTTACTGATAAGAATGAAGAAGGGGGGATAAAGGCCAGAGCCATGCTACTGGGTAGTGAACAGGAAGCGCTGGAAATTAAGAGCAAGTTTGATAAAGGTGAAGATTTTGCCGTGCTGGCAAAAGAATATTCCCAGCATGGTAGCAAAGATGATGGGGGTGAGCTTGGCTGGTTAAAACAAGGGGATATGAACAGCGAGGCTTTCGATGAGATTGCGTTTAACCTGCCCCTCAACAGTGTGAGCGAGCCGGTTAAGGATGAATCAGTTCAAACTGAGGGTGGTTGTTGGATAGCTAAGGTTCTGCAGAAAGGTGAGCATGAACTCGGTGAGGAGATTAAGGAGAGGCTCACAAGCAACGACTTTGCTCAGTGGCTTCAGGAGCAAAGGGAAAATAGCACCATTAACAATTATCTCGACGAAGAAAAGAGAGCCTGGGCTGTAGACAGAGTTTTGAAAAGGAGATAGCACTATGACGAAAGATATTGGCATCGGTTTATTGGGGCTAGGTACTGTAGGCAGTGGTGTAGCCAAGGTTCTACGCGACAAAGCTAGCAGCCTAGCAGAACAAGCAGGAGCCTCACTAGTTTTGGAAAAAGTGCTGGAGCGCGACATAACTAAACCGCGGGCACTAAAGCTTGAAACTCGTATGCTCGCTAATCATATTGATGAAGTCATCACTGACCCCAAAGTGGATATAGTGATCGAGGTTATTGGGGGAGAGCATCCCGCCTTTGAATATATAAAACAAGCTATCACTAACGGTAAGCATGTGGTTACTGCCAACAAGGAAGTAATAGCCAAGTATGGATATGAGCTATTATCCTTAGCTCGGAAATACAATGTTGCTCTTCGCTATGAGGCAAGCGTGGGTAGCGGCATACCACTTATCTCCCCTTTCCAGCAAGATTTGGCCGCCAATGACATCTCAGCCATCTATGCCATACTTAACGGCACTACCAACTATATTCTGACCCGGATGTCACAAGAAGGATTGGATTTCTCTTTAGCTTTAAAGCAAGCCCAGGAACTAGGTTATGCTGAAGCCAATCCGGCTAATGATATTGAAGGCATAGATGCTGCTTATAAATTAGCTATTTTGTCCAGTTTAGCCTTCCACACCGCGGTAAAGCCCCAAGATATATATTGCGAGGGGGTTTCTCGTCTTCAGGTCAGCGATTTCAGGTATGCCAAAGAATTTGGTTATGCTATCAAGCTTCTGGCTATTGCCAAGCGAGTGGACGAAGCTATTGAGTTGCGTGTCCACCCTGTTTTCATTCCCGAGGATTCTCAATTAGCCAAGGTTAACGGCGTTTATAATGCCATTCAAGTGGAAGGTGACTTAGCTGGTAAGTTGGTCTTTTATGGACAAGGAGCAGGAGCTTTACCAGCTTCCAGCGCTATTATAGCAGATGTCTTAACCACAGCCAGGAACATTTGTCACGGAGTAAGCAATGCTCCCAAAGCAGAGTTAAACCAGAAACTAGCTGTTAGACTCATGTCCGATATAGAAACAAGGTATTATTTCAGGCTGAATGTAGTTGACCGTCCTGGCGTTTTAGCTCAAATCTCAAAAGTTTTGGGCGACAATTCCATCAGCATTTCATCCGTGATTCAAAAGGAGAGCAACCCAATATCTCACACTGCTGTGATTGTCATTATGACTCACCCAGCAGAGGAGAAGGCAGTACAAAAGGCTCTAGGGGAAATAAGACAACTGACAGTGGTGAAAGAAATCAGCAATTTCATCAGGGTTGAGGGATGAAGCAAGGCGTTCTAAATAGATATCGTGACCTCCTCCCAGTTACTCCAGCAACTCCTCTAATTACACTTGGTGAAGGTGATACACCTTTAGTAAGGTCACGAACACTGGAGAAAGAGCTTAATTGTGGTGAACTTTATTTTAAGCTTGAAAGTTGCAACCCCACGGGCTCCTTTAAAGACCGTGGTATGGTAGTAGCAGTGGCTAAGGCAGTAGAAAAAGGTAGCTCCAGCATCATCTGTGCTTCCACCGGCAATACCAGTGCCTCAGCAGCCGCTTATGGAGCTAGATTTGGGCTGAAAGCTATTGTCATCATCCCTAAGGGAAAAATAGCTCTGGGAAAACTAGCTCAAGCTATAGCTTATGATGCCCAGATTATAGGCATAAGGGGTAATTTCGACCAAGCACTTCAAATAGTCCGCACTTTAAGTGAAAAATACCCAGTCACCTTAGTTAACTCAATAAATCCCCATCGGATTGAAGGGCAAAAGACTGCCGCCTTTGAAATTGTGGATGACCTGGGCGATGCTCCTGATTATCTCTTTATACCTGTAGGCAACGCTGGTAACATTACTGCCTACTGGAAGGGGTTTGTGGAGTATGACCGGATTGGCAAAGCAAGCCATACTCCCAAGATGATGGGTTTTCAGGCTGCTGGAGCAGCTCCCATAGTACAGGGGAAAGTTGTCAAGCGGCCCAAGACGGTTGCTACCGCCATTCGCATTGGCAACCCTGCTAGCTGGCACAAGGCAGTGGCAGCCAGAGACGAGTCGAGGGGCATCATTGATTGCGTCACTGATGATGAAATTATGCACGCCTACCGATTGGCAGCAAGCAAGGAAGGCGTTTTTGGTGAGCCAGCCTCAGCTGCCTCTCTAGCTGGACTTATTAAGCTATCACAAAAACAAGACTTTTCCGGCAAAAGAGTGGTTTGCATTATTACTGGAACAGGGCTGAAAGACCCTGGCGTGCCAGCTAAATATGCTAAACCTCCAACGGAGCTCCCGGCTGACTTAGCTGCGGTCGAGAAAGCTCTCGGTTGGGGGTGATGCGTAGCACGAGGCTAAAGCCTCGTGCTTAAAAGAAAGAGAAGGTTCACATATGCCAAAGATTGTTACGGAGAAAGTGGGGAAATTTAGCCAGCATTACCCTAAAATAGCGGTCATAGTTACTGCCAGTGCTCACGGCAAAGATAATGCCATGACTGCTGCCTGGCACAGCTCAATTTCTCGCCATCCTCCTCTTTACGGCGTCTCTATCTCACCTAAGAGATTCACCTACCAGCTTATCACTGAGAGCAAGGAGTTTGGCATTAATTTCATGCCCTGGCAAAAAGTTTCCCTCGCTGCCAGAGTTGGCGGCACTTCAGGACAGGAAATGGACAAATTTGAAAGGTTTGATATTGAGAAGGAGAAGCCCTTAAGAACTGAGGTACCTATATTGAAAGATGCTTATGCCGCTTATGAATGTAAACTTGTGGATAGTAAGCCTTATGGTGACCATATTTGGGTGGTTGGTGAGATTGTCGCTCTGCATTTCCTTGAAGAAGCCTTCACCTCAGAGAAAATTCTCGACCTTGCTAAGATAAAGCCAATTCTTTACCTTGGTTCAGAAGATTCTTATGCCACAACAGATAAAGATAGCCTTCAGCTTATCAAAAGGGGGATTTAAATGGTTAATCAGGATAAAATCAAGCTCGCTGCAGCCTCTATAATTGAGGCTATCGGTGAGGATATCTCTAGAGAAGGTATGAAAAATACCCCGCAGCGCATCGCTGAAATGTATGCTGAGCTTTTTTCTGGCTCGGATGCCAACCCAAAAACTGAGCTAACAGTAGGCTTTGAGGAAGGTCACCGAGAGCTAGTGATATTAAGGGATATTCCTTTTTATTCTATGTGTGAGCATCATTTGCTTCCCTTTTACGGGGTGGCTCACGTAGGCTATATCCCTGGCGCAGATGGCAAGGTAGTAGGGATAAGCAAGTTAGCCAGAGTGGTAGAGATATTCGCCAAGCGCCCCCAACTGCAAGAAAGGATGACCCAGCAGATTGCTGATGCTATCTTCGAAGCTCTTCAACCCGATGGCGTAGGTGTAGTTATTCAAGCGGAGCATCTATGCATGATTATGCGAGGGATAAAAAAACCGGGGACGAACGTGATAACCTCAGCAATGAGAGGAACTTTTCGCAGCAAAGCAGTTACCCGCTCTGAGTTTTTGTCCCTAATTCAAGGGAAAAGCTAAATAAAAGATTAAAATGCAAAAGGCAAAAATACAGAGCAAAAATTAAAAAGTTTTACATTTTGATTTCTTATCTTTGAGTTTTAATTTTTTACTCGTGGCGCAAGGCCTCGATGGGATCGAGGCGCGCCGCCCTGACTGCGGGATAAATGCCAGAGACAAGTCCGACAAAGACTGCCACCCCTACCGCCAGAGCAATGACATCACTCGGAACTATAGCTGGAAAGGGAAGCCCCATATTTGCCAACGCATTAGCACTGACTCTAACGATGATCCATCCCAAGCCCACCCCCATAGCACCACCACAAAAACTTAACACAGTAGCTTCAGTAAGAAACTGAGTGGTAATATCACGACGCTTTGCCCCTACCGCCTTACGAAGACCAATTTCTCTGGTGCGCTCAGTCACAGAAACCAGCATGATGTTCATAATGCCAATACCACCAACAAGCAATGAAATGCCAGCTATAGCCCCCATAATAAGCTCTCCTATCACATACATCTGGTCAGCGGTGCCTAATAGGGCATCCATACTCATAACGCTGAAGTCATCATCCTCCCCTTCTATGATGCGATGGCGCTGCCGCAAAATGTTGCTAATCTCCCAATGCGCCGCGTCTATTGCTTCCTTACTTCGCGCCTGGACAGAAATCGACTGAACAGTATGTCCACCACTGCCAGCACGCTCAGACGATATAACTGCCTGTGCTGTGCTTAGAGGAACCATCGCTGACTGGTCCTCAACCCCAAAAGCCTCTCCTTTACTCTTAAGAACACCAATAACTCTAAATTGGCGTCCGTTAATTCTTACACTTTGACCCACCGGGGACATTTGCCCAAAAAGAGTTTCAGCTAGCTGGTTCCCCAAAACAACTACTCTAGCTCTTCCCTCGTAATCTTGCTCAGTGATAAAGGAACCTTGGTCAACTTCAAAGTTACGCACATGCTGATACTCAGGGGTTACACCAAGGGTCAGGCAGCCAATATTTTCCCCCCCAGCCACTATCTGAGTCGTGGTTTGCGTCATCGGTGCCACCATCAATACAGAAGGTGCATCACGGGCGATTGCTTCAGCATCCTCTAAAGTTAACGTTTGGGTGGTGCCGAGCACGCCCCCCATTCCCATCCCACCACTAGGGGCACCAGGAGTGACAAATATAAGATTAGTACCCAACGACTTGAATGATTGCTGCACCATAGCCTGCTCTGCCCTAACAAGAGATACCATGGAGATAACTGCAGCCACACCAATTAATATGCCCAACATGGTCAAGATTGAACGCATTTTGTGACTTAACAAAGTCTTCAATGCAGTGGCGAAACAAACCCAGATCTTCATGCTGACACCTCAATTTGACCGTCACGAATCCTGATAGTACGTTGGGTATAAGCAGCAATATATGGCTCATGGGTAACCAAAACGATTGTTATCCCCCGCTGGTTTAGTTGCTTAAACAGAAGCATAAGTTCCTTGCTAGTGGTGGTATCAAGGTTACCTGTAGGCTCATCAGCTAAAATGAGAGAAGGCTTGTTTATTAACGCCCTGGCAATAGCCACCCTTTGCTGCTCACCTCCAGCTAGTTCGCTTGGCCTATGCTTAATTCGATGAGCTAGTCCCACAGATTCCAGAGCTTGTAAAGCCCTTTGACGCCGGTTACCACTTCCACTATAAATAAGCGGCAATTCCACATTTGCCAGAGCCGTAGTCCGGGGCAATAAGTTGAAGCTTTGAAAGACAAAACCTATCTTTTTATTTCTTATCTCGGCTAATTTATTGTCACCAAGCTTATTCACCTCGACTCCCTCTAAGCGGTATTGCCCAGAAGTGGGTTTATCAAGACAACCAATGATGTTCATCAGTGTAGATTTGCCCGATCCAGAAGGCCCCATAATAGCTACCATTTCCCCCGACTCAATGCGACAACTTATTCCACGCAGAGCAGGAACCTCCGCTCGACCTGCTTTATACACTTTTGTTATACTCTCAAGCTCAACCATCTATCAGCCACCGAACATCCTGAAGGGCAACTGTGACTCAGGAAAGATTACACTTTCTCCTTCCTCCAGCCCGGATAGTACCTCAGTCTTTATCCCGTCGCTCAAGCCCAACTCAACTGGCCTTTGCTCGACTTGTTCATCTGCAAGAACTTCCACCCACGGACTATCCCAACTACCCTGGATAGCTCGATTTGGTATCAGCAATACATTCTCGTGGCGGTCGATGATAATTTCAGCAGTGGCACTCATGCCATCTCTAAGCTGTTCACCCGGATTTTCCAAAGTTATGATGGTTTTGTAGGATACCACTCCAGCCTGAACTGTGCCTGCTTGAGAGATGAAAGTTACCCTGCCCTTTACTTCTTTATCAGGCAAAGCATCTAAAATGATATCTGCCTCCTGTCCTAGCTTCAGCTTGGAGATGTCCATCTCGTCAATGACGCCATTCATTTTTATCTCACTAGGGTCGATCAAGTGGATCGCTGGATTGGCGTAACTCATGGATGAAAGCTGTTGTCCTTCATTTATATAAATATCAGCCACAATGCCGTCGAAAGAAGCCGTGATTGTTGCTTTACCTAATTCAACCCTGGCCTTGGCTAACTCCAGCTTGGCTATATCCAAGGCTGCCTTAGCTCCATCTACCTGTAGCTCCGCTAATTTAACCGAAAGAGGTACGGCCCATGTTCTGGATTGCGATTTCTTCTGTGCCTTAGTTATACTCGACTCAACCAAGTCCAATAGGGCCTGTGCCTCCTCAGTTTTCCCTTGCTCAAGAAGTTCCTGAGCCTCTTTTAGGTTATCTTGAGCTTCCTCCAAAGCTAACCATGTCCCCGGTAAATCGGTAGCGTAAATACTGGTATAATGAGGATAGATCGTTTGCACTAGCTTATTTTCTGCCATTTCGTATTCAACCTGTGCTGCTTCACATCTATCCTGTGCCATTTCTACACTTAATTCCAAGGAGCTAGCTTCTAACTTGGCTAGCAGTTGGCCTTTTACTACCTTATCTCCTTCATCCACCAATACCTCCACCACCATGCCCGTGGTGCCGAAAGATAAATCCGTCTTGTGTGGCATTTCTAAGTTGCCACTGACAGAAACACTTACTACTAAGTCGCCTCGAGTAACCTCAGCGGTTTCCTGAGCATTGCTCTCTGAACTGGCACAACCAGTGAAAACTGCGCTAACCAAGCAGATTGCTATTATTGGAATCAGCCATTTTTTCATTTTTTACCTAAGCCTCCATTCTAGAAAAGAAATAAGCACCCAAACTTGCCAAGGTTATTGACAAGACGAGAAGAACAACGAAATCAAGCCATAGTGGGAAGGCAGCACCACCAACAAGGGCCCCCCTTAATCCATCTATTCCATAGGTGAGAGGATCAACATACATTATATACCTAAACCCTGCTGGCATGGCAGCCAATGGGAAAAAGGCGCCTGACAAGAAAAATATAGGCATTATTATCAAGTTCATTATGGACATAAAGCCTTCGGTATCCCCCAACTTGGTAGCAAGGATCAGACCGAAACCAGTAAAAGTAGCACAAGTGAGAATCATAAATACGATTGACAAAAAGAAACCGGAGACACTGGATATTCTGACTCCCATAGCTACTGCTATTCCCACTATGATGAGAGCCTGTATTATGGCTGTAGTCATCCCTCCCAGACTTCTGCCCAGTATGATAGAGAATCGGTTCACTGGAGCCACTAGCACTTCTTTGAGGAAACCAAATTCCTTATCCCAGATAACAGATGCTCCTGACATCGTGGCGGCAAATAGTAAAGTCATACCTACTATTCCTGGTGCCAAGAAGTCAAGGAAATTCATTCCCGCTGGCATCCCCGGTATTTCTCTGGCAGGCATAAAGCTCAGCGGCAATCCCAAAAAGGCAAGAAAGAGAAAGGGCATCAATATTGAGCTGGCAACCCTAGCTCTTACTCTCAGAAATCTCTTCATCTGCCTTAGCCACATGGTATAAATTGGCAATGGGTCTATTAATCTTGCTACTTTTATTGCCTGCACCTTATCTTCTCCTCCTAACCATCCTTGCTTTCCAGAATTCTTTTATGTTTCCCTCCTCTTCCTTTATCGTTCTTCCAGTGTAATGCAAGAAGGCATCCTCCAAACTCGACTTATGCAAGTCAATAGCTGTTATGATAAATCCACGCTTATCAGCGAATTCAACAAGTTGAGGTATTCTTCCATCTCCACCCTCAATGTTTAATTCCAACGAGCTATCGCGTGCTTTCACCTTTTTTATCCAACTCAGCTCCTTTAGCGAATTCGCAAGATTATCATCGCTGTTAGCTATTTGCAAATAAAGCAAATTGATGCCTACTGCTTCCTTCAACTTCTTAGGTGTATCCAGCGCCACTATTTTCCCCTGATCGATAATCGCCACCCGATCACAGAGATAATCTGCCTCCTCTATATAATGGGTGGTAAGAATTATAGTCGTGCCATCTTGTTCATTTAGCATTTGGATGTAATCCCATAGGCTTCTTCTTGTTTGTATATCTAAGCCCAGAGTTGGCTCATCCAAAAACAAGACTTTGGGATGATTCATAAATCCCCTAGCAACCTCAAATCTGCGTTGAATCCCCCCAGAACAATCGCTGACCTTGATGTTCTCTCTGCCTTTTAAATCCAGCAAGTCAAGGGCTTCTGCAATCCTTCTCGCCCTCGTCTTCTTATCCATATGATACATGCGGGCATGAAAGTCCAAGTTTTCCCTGCCGGTGAGAAATTTATCAATACAACTATCTTGAAACACAATTCCAATGCATTCCCTAACCCAGTCCCTTTCTCGTATAACATCGTAGCCGCAAACTTTAACCAAGCCAGAGGTGGGATTGAGTATAGTGCACAGCATCTTAGTGATAGTCGTCTTACCAGCACCATTAGGGCCAAGGAAACCAAAAATCTCCCCTTCTGTGACACTCAAATTAATATGGTCTACAGCTACGAAACCATCAAATTTTTTGCTAAGGTTTTTAATTTCTATGATCTTAGGCACTTTTTTCATCTTTCAACTTCTTGCCTACATAGTGCAAGAAAACATCCTCTAAACTTGGCTTATACTGGCTAATAGAGGAAACAGCAAAACCCTGGCCCTCAGCTAGCCTGACTATTTCCGGTATTTTCGCCCCCTCGCTGCCTATGCTTAATTCCAACCAACTATCCCGCTGGTTAACCTTTGTGACCCAACTCACTTTCTTTAGCAACATTGCCATATCACTAGTCGAGCCCTGGGAAAGTTTAACGGAGAGCAAGCTACCACCAAGGGAATCCTTTAATCCTTGGGGGGTAGCCG
>JREQ01002852.1_pt1 | contig 9937 bp, 6 predicted proteins | sample 210151 | NCBI WGS metagenome assembly JREQ01 (sample SAMN03019617, study PRJNA260268) | marine sediment metagenome | biome: Marine; feature: Sediment; material: Clay; isolation source: clay from marine sediments 31 meters below sea floor depth collected from... | place: New Zealand: Canterbury Basin ... | reverse complement strand
AAAAGTACGAGATAAGGCGGAAGAGCAACTTATTGAAGAAATAGAACGGCTGCGCCAGGAAGTAAGTGAGCTGAGGCAGGAGAAAACCGAGCCCAAGCGGGCGGTGGAGGCACTACAGGAGGATGAGGAAAGGTTTAGAGATATTGCCGAGACTACACTGGAGTGGCTTTGGGAACTTGATGCTAATGGGAAATATACTTACGCCAGCCCTGTTAGCGAGAAGATTCTGGGATATAAACCTAGGGAAATACTTAAAAAACATTTTTATGACCTATTCCATCCCGATGACCGGGAGGAATTGAAGAAGGCAGCATTTGAAACATTCGCCCAAAAACAGCCTTTCCGAGAATTCATAAACCGAAATATACACAAGAACGGCAAAACAGTTTGGCTCTTGACAAGTGGGGGCCCCGTCCTTGACGAGAAAGGGAAACTCCTCGGATACAGAGGCGTAGACATAGACATCACCGAGCGCAAGCAGGCGGAGATAGTGCTTGAAGAATCTGAAGAAAAGTATAGAACGCAATTTGAACATGCAATGGATGCTATCGTCATAGCCGACGCCGAAACAGGCATGGTAATTGACTGTAACCGGGCAGCATGTAAATTGGTCGGCAGAAGGAAATCAGAGATTGTTGGACAGCATCAGCGGATTCTCCATCCTCCCCAAGAAAAGAATGGAGACGTTAGCAGGACTTTCAAACAACATCGCGGAGAAAAAGAAGGGAAGACTCTGGAAACTCAGGTCATTACCAAGAAGGGAGAGATTAAAAACGTTGCCATCACAGCCAATATCATTGAATTCAGGGGCAAAAAAACACTCCAAGGGATATTCCGGGACATCACCGAGCGCAAGCAGGCGGAAGAGAAGCTGCGGGAGAGTGAGGAAAAATACCGAACCATCCTCGAAAGCGTCGTAGAGGGTTATTATGAAGTTGACCTTGCCGGCAACTTTACCATCGTTAACGATGCCATATGCCGTAACCTGGGATATTCCAGAGATGAACTGATAGGTATGAACAACAGGGACTACATGGATAAAGAGACTGCCAAGAAGGTGTTGAAAAGATATGTCGAAGTATACACCACCGGGCAGCCTGCCAGAGGATTTGAGTTTGAAGTCACAAGAAAGGATGGTGCGAAGCTAGTCACTTCATCTTCGGTATCACTGATAACGGATTCACAAGGTCAGCTAACAGGTTTTCGAGGTCTTGTCCGCAACGTCACTGCGGAAAAACAGACAGAAGAGATGCTGCGGCAGAGCGAGAACAAATACCGAACGATCCTAGAGAGCATTGAACATGGTTACTTTGAAGTCGACATCAGAGGAAATTTCACTTTCTTCAATGATTCCATGTGCCAAATCCTGGGATACACCAGAGATGAGATGATAGGCATGAACAACAGGCAGTACATGGACAAAAAGAATGCCAGGAAGGTGTATCAAACATTCAACAAGGTATACACCACTGGAGAGTCTGCCCAAGGATTTGATTGGGAGTTCATAAGAAAGGATGGTACGAAGAGGATCGTGGAGGCTCCCGTATCACTAATAAGGGATGCAGAAGCTAAGCCGATAGGATTCCGGGGTATTGTCAGGGACATTACTGAGCGCAGAAAGGCAGAGATAGAGAGAAAGACACTGGAACAAAGAGCTCAGGTGGCCAGCCGTTTGAGCATTGTTGGCGAGATGGCATCGGGCATCCTCCACGAGATGAATAATCCCCTTACCAGCATTATCGGCTTTGCCCACTTGCTAGCACAACAAGATCTCCCCGAAGACGCCAGGGAATATGCAAGGATTATCAACAATGACGGACAACGAGTAGCCACTATTGCCGGCCGGCTGCTTAATTTTGCCCGCTACCAGAAGCCAGAGATAGTGTACGCTGATATTAACCAAGTTATAGAAAATACCCTCCAACTGCAAGCCTATGAAATGGAGGCCGCCAACATAAAGGTTACTACCAAACTTGACCCTGACCAGCCACAGACTATGGCAGACGTTGGTCAACTCCAGCAGGTATTCCTTAATATAATCCTGAATGCCAAGACGGAGATGAGGTCAGACCACGGCGAGGGTAAACTCCTGGTCAAAACAGAGACGATAGACAACATTATTCGGATATCTTTTAAAGATAATGGCCCGGGGATACCGCAGAAAAATCTGGAGAGAATATTTGAGCCCTTCTTCACCACCAGAGAACTAGGCAAAGGAACAGGGCTTGGCTTGAGTATTTGTCATGAGATTATCGCTAACCATAATGGCCAGATATATGCCGAGAGCAGGTCAGGAAAGGGAGCCACCTTCACCATAGAATTGCCTGTGGTCGCTCGCCAAAGAAGAACAACTCAAGCTGGGTCAGCTATTGATAAGCCTCAGAGACCAGCCAGGGTAAGAAGATAGCGGTAATGGATGGTGAGCCGCCAGGGACTCGAACCCTGAACCGGCTGATTAAGAGTCAGCTGCTCTTCCAATTGAGCTAGCGGCCCGCCAAAAATTTATGTTACCACCAGGAAGATAGCAAAGACAAGGAACTGTACTCATTCGCATGATTAGTAGCTATCAGCCTTCAGCTTCATACTGACTTTTTTTTGCTCTGTCATTTTGCCCTTTGACTTTTGAGTTTTGCTTTTCAGGAATGTCAAATCCCCCTTAGTCCCCCTTTTCTAAAGGGGGATTTAGAGGGATTTTTATACGACTTATATGGGATACTGTAAATTCAAAATTCAAAACCTTTTTGGACATTGGGATTTAGGGCATTTGATATTGTTTAGTATTTAGAATTTAGAATTTTGTTTCCCGGGATTGCCACGCGGAGCCTGTCCTGAGCATCTTGAGATTATTCCCCTTCACGGAGTTTACCCTGAGTGCACCAGATTCTTCGCTATGCTCAGAATGACTAAAACGAAGGGTTCAGGGTCAGAATGACAGGAGGCGAAGGGCTCGCAATGACAGGTGAAGAAGGGCTGACAACGACACGTGGAGAACGGCCGCAATGACCCCCTTCCGTCATTGCGAGGAGCACCAGCGACGAAGCAATCTGGTACCCCCCCTTCATTATTACACCCAAATAGGTTAGAATAATAGTTTCGTTAGAGATTTTATATGGCCAGGTGAAGGACAATGGAAATTAAGGCTGTAATTGGTGATATAACCGAGATGCGGGCCGATGCACTGGTGGTGAATCTTTTTGAGGAGGTGAAACAGCCCGATGGGGCCACCGCTGCTGTCGATAAGGCTTTAGACGGAGCTGTGAGCCAGCTTATTGACCAGGGCGAGATTAAGGGCAAGCCTGGAGAGGTTACCATCATTCACACGCTTGGCAAGTTGCCCACCAGGATAGTGGCTACGGCAGGACTGGGCAAAAAAGAAGATTTCAATCTGGACAAAGTACGTAGAGTAGCCGGTGATTTTTCCCGCTCATTACGCAAATTAAATTGCCACAGTGTGGCCACAATACTCCACGGTGCGGGCACAGGCAGCATCGAACCACAGGATTCCGCAGAGGCAATTACCGAGGGCAGCCTTCTTGGACTTTACAATTTCACCAAGTATAAAAAGCCTGAATATGAAGAGATAGCAGAAATGTTAATAATGAGCGACAGCTCTCAGCTGACAGCTCTCGGCCGTGGCATTGGAAATGGCAAGATAATGGCGGAAGCCACCGTAATTGCCCGCGACATGGTTAACGAGCCAGCTAACCAGATGACCCCTGCTCGAATGGCTGAAATAGCTGAAGAGACAGCCAACAAATATGACCTGGAATTCAAAGTCTTTGATTCCAGGGATATGGAAGCGATGGGCATGGGAGCACTTTTGGGAGTGGCAAGTGGAAGTAGCCAGCCACCAAAGTTGATAACTCTTGGCTACAAAGGTAATCCAGATTCCCGGAATACCGCTGGCTTTTTGGGCAAAGGAGTAACGTTCGATTCTGGAGGAATTTCCATTAAACCTTCAGAGGGCATGCGTGAGATGAAAGATGACATGGCCGGCGGTGCAGCAGTTATGGCAGCATTAGCTGCTATTGCGCGGCTAAAATGCAAAATCAACGTCGCTGTTATAATTCCAACAGTGGAGAACTTGCCTGGCGGCAATGCCCTGAAGCCTGGAGATATATTAAAGGCAATGAACGGCAAAACTATAGAAATAATAAGCACCGATGCTGAGGGAAGGCTTATCCTGGCTGACGCACTGAGCTATGCCGTAAAACAGAGCCTGTCTCCACTGGTAGACCTGGCTACTTTAACCGGTGCCTGTCGAGTTGCCTTAGGCACTGGGTATAGTGGACTTTTTAGCAATAACCAGCGATTAGCAAATGAAATTGTCAAAGCTGCTAACAAAACTGGAGAAAAGATGTGGCAAATGCCATTGCCCGAGGAATATAAGGAGCAGAACAAAAGCTTGGTCGCCGATATTAAGAACACCGGGAATAGATACGGTGGGGCTATTACCGCTGCTCTTTTCCTGGCTGAGTTCATCGATGATGTTCCCTGGGCGCATATTGACATCGCCGGCACTGCCTCTAGTGACAAGGAGAGCGGCTATATAGTGAAAGGAGCGACTGGAGTAGGTGTAAGGACACTGACCGAATTGGCTTTATCACTAGCTAAGCAAGGAGGGTTAGTATGAAGGTAAAGTGGCTGGGTCATTCCTGTTTCTCGATTACCTCTGAGAAGGGAACAAAGTTGATTACCGACCCCTATGCAGTCGGCGCAGGCATTAACTATGCTCCCATTAGGGAAAGCGCTGACATCGTCATTGTAAGCCATGACCACGGTGACCATAACAATGTTTCAGCGGTGCAAGGACGACCACAGATAGTCAAAGGTAGCGGCATCAAGAATGTCAGTGGTATCGAGTTTAAAGGCATCGCCGCCTACCATGATAGATCTCAGGGAAAGGAAAGGGGAGATAATACTGTATTTTGTTTTACCGTCGATGGCATCAGACTTTGCCATCTAGGAGACTTAGGGCATTTGCTGAGCCAGGAGCAAATAGCCTCAGTTGGCAACGTGGATATATTATTCATTCCCGTAGGTGGCGTTTTCACCATAAATGCTGCCGAAGCAAGCCAGGTGTGCACTCAATTGAGGCCTAAAGTGATAATCCCCATGCATTTCAAGACGCCTAAATGTGCCTATCCTATAAGCGATGTCAATACTTTCCTCGAAGGCAAAGAAAGGGTGAAAAAGTGGGATAAGAGCGAGATAGAATTTCAAGCCGGGAAGTTGCCTGCTGAGGCTGAAATTACCGTGTTACCACCAGCTTCATAATCAAGCTTCTGCCATTGGCAACATATTCTCCTGGAGTTGAGCATCAGTGATTGTTAAAGATTCCGAATTCATTTTCACACCACCAAGAGAAATCTCTTGGGCAAGGCGCATTTTAATCAAACCCTGCGCCAGCTATCCCGCACCATACCCGGCAACCACCAGCCCCCAAATGCTTAGCACCATCATTGAAGGCATCAGGAAAGTGAGCAACGCTGACATCATCATTGCTGATGCAACTCCAAGCGGTGAGCCAATCTATCCCGTATATAGTGCTTTAGGATACAACTTTCCTAATGTGCTATTGCTTGATACCAAAGATTCCATTTTCGTGGAGGTGGAAAATCCTCTATCCAAATTCTTCGCCACGCCCACCTTCTGGATACCTAACGTAGTTTTACGCAGCGATTTATTGATCAGCGTGACACCGTTTAACATTTGCAGAGATATGGCGTGCTTCACCATGGCGAATTTGTTAAGCCTTCTTCCAGTGAGTAAATACCAATCGGGCACGGCAGGTGGCTGGGGAACATTATATGCATTGGGAATAGAAAGGGTATTTGCTGACCTTTACTTTACCATGCCCTTCGATTTGGGGATCATAGAAGCTCGTCAGAAGTTATTTTACTCCGACGACCCCACAAAAGGGGAAACCGAGGAATACGGAAAGATTTTTATCGGCGAGCCTTATGAAGTAGACCGTCAGGCTTCAAAGGCGGCGCGGATTAAGTCCAAGTATCTACAGTTAATCGAGGAAGGAAGAACTCAGCTCGAAGATTAAACAAGCCTACCGGTTGAGATAACCATTGATATCCGCGGCGGCTCGCTTGCCAGCTCCCATAGCACTGATAACCGTAGCCGCTCCAGTGGCCATATCGCCTCCACACCACACTCTATCCTTACTTGTTCTTCCTGTAGCCTCATCAGCTTTCACCGTACCCCACCTGGTAAGTTCAAGTCCCCCAGTCGTTGAAGGGACAATCGGATTAGGGCTGGTGCCCAAGGCAACGATCACGGTATCAACAGGCACAGTAAACTCAGTTCCCGACTTCCGAATTGGTCGCCGCCGCCCACTCTCATCGGGTTCACCCAACTCCATTTCATAGCACTCTACTGCCCTGACCTTGCCCTGTTCATCCCCGATAAAACAATCAGGATTTGTTAAAAGCCTGAAAATGACTCCTTCCTCTTTAGCATTCTCCCGTTCCTCAGCCCTTGCTGGCATCTCCACTTCAGAACGTCGGTAAATGAGATGTACCTCTTCAGCTCCGAGCCTCAAGGCACACCTCGCAGCATCCATAGCTACATTGCCGCCGCCAACGACAGCCACCCTTCCCCCTGCTTTTATCGGTGTATCATACTCGGGAAACCGGTAAGCTTTCATCAAATTCGTCCTGGTAAGAAATTCATTGGCTGAATAGATGTCCCTCAAATTCTCACCGGGAATGTTCAGAAACATCGGCGCTCCAGCACCAGGAGCCAGGAAAACGGCATGGTAGCCATTTTGTAAAAGCTCGTCCACTGTGGCTATTTTACCAATCACATGGTCAAGCTTGATCTCGACGCCCAGAGATCTCACATAATTAACCTCATCTTGAACAATATCCTTGGGCAACCTGAACTCGGGAATACCATACATCAACACGCCACCAGCTACATGGAACGCCTCAAAAATGCTTACTTCATATCCCAGTTTAGTCAGGTCAGCAGCGCAAGTTAGACCTGCTGGACCCGAGCCAACTATCGCCACCTTCTTACCGTTAAATGCAACGTGCTCCTTTTGCTTTTCGACAATCTCAGGATGAGCCCGTTCCCAATCAGCCACATATCGCTCCAGTCTACCAATAGCAATGGGAGCGCCTTTCTTGTTTAATGCGCAGACCACTTCGCATTGCGTTTCCTGGGGGCAAACTCTGCCGCAGATGGCGGGAAGACTATTCGTGTTTTTAATTATTCTTGCCGCCTCAGGCATATCACCTTCACTGACTGCTTTTATAAATTCAGGAATATTCACCTCCACAGGACAACCCTTAATGCAACCTGGTTTCTTGCATTGAATACAGCGGCCGGCTTCCTCAACAGCCTGCTCCTTACTATACCCCAGGGCTACTTCATCAAAATTCCTTCTCCTTATCGCCGGTGCTTGCTTTGGCATAGGCACGCGGCTTAGATTTATCTTTATCTTTTCAGCCACTTTATTTTCCCAGTTCCTCTCTTTCCCGGAGATTGCTTCGCTTCGCTCGCAATGACAATAGAAAAGGGCGCAATGACAGGTGAAGAAGCCTCACAATGACCCCCTTCTGTCATTGCGAGGAATCCCAAACGAAGTGAGGGATGACGAAGCAATCTGGTACCCCACCGAGATTGCCACGCCTTCGGCTCGCAATGACATCTGCGGTCATGCTATTTCCCCACTGCATTTGTTTCCCAAAGTTCCAGCGATTTCTCTTCCTCTTCAAGGTAAGCACGCTGCCGATTCATGAGCAAATCCCAATCGACCTTATGCCCATCGAAATCAGGGCCATCAACACAGGCAAACTTGGTTTCTCCACCCACAGATACACGACAACAACCACACATACCGGTACCGTCGACCATTATCGGGTTTAGGCTCACAATGGTGTTGACACCAAACGGCTTGGTAGCTAAACAACAAAATTTCATCATAACAGCCGGGCCGATAGCAATTACACGGTCAACTTTTCTTGCCTCAAGCAGCTCCTTAAGTGGCTCGGTCACCACACCTTTTCTACCATAAGAGCCATCATCGGTGGTTATTATCAGTCGGTGACTGACGCTGCGGAGGTGGTCTTCCCAGAAGATAAGCTGCTTGGTTCGAGCACCCAGTATAGTGATGACCTCATTTCCGCAAGCTTTCAGTGACCTGGAAATAGGAAATAGAGAGGCAGCGCCGACGCCCCCAGCAACGCAGACTACAGTGCCAAAGCGGTCAATATCCGTAGGGCGACCTAGCGGACCAACAAAATTAAGGATGCCATCTCCAGCGTTAAGACAAGCTAACTTCCTGGTAGTAGTGCCCACCTCCAGGAAGATAATGGTCATGCTCCCTTTCTCTACATCCCAATCAGCGATGGTTAATGGAATCCGTTCACCCTCTTCATCAACCCTGACAACGACAAATTGCCCTGGCTGGGCTTTCCTCGCTACTTCGGGCGCCTCCACTTCCAGAAGGTGAATATTTTCAGCTAATCTTTCTTTAGCTATAATGCGATACATTCATCACCTCAACTAATATATTCCTGCTTGCCTTTCTGCTGCTGCCACAGTATTCGCCAGAAGCATGGTAACCGTCATCGGACCAACACCACCTGGCACAGGAGTAATAGCCTCAGCCTTCTCCTTAACCGCCTCAAAATGCACATCCCCAACCAACTTTCCCTTGCCTCCACTGGAGGACTCTTCTACATAGTTTGCCCCAAAATCTACTACGATTACTCCTTCTTTGACCATATCAGCAGTAATGAAATTCGGCTTGTTCACTGAAACAACCAGTATATCAGCACCCCGGGTATAGGAAGCCAAATTCGGTGTTGAAGGATGGCACAACGTTACATCAGCTCCTTCCTTTTCCTGAACTAAAATAGATGCCAGAGGTTTTCCGAACAGGTTATCCACATTTATGATGACCACGTTCTTACCTTTGACGCTATAACCATAGCGAATGAGGAGTTCATGAACAGCAATGGCGGCAGCAGGAAGAAATGCCGGTTGTCCCAGCCAGGCCCTGCCTACATTTACAGGATGAAGCCCGTCCACATCCTTACCAGGGAGGATAAGGCCGAACACCCTTTCCTCATTCAGATGTGCCGGCAAAGGAAGCTGGATAAAGATGCCGTGAATTCTAGCATCCGAATTAAGCCTGTTGATTTCCTGGAATAGCTGTTCCTCCGTTACATCCTGCGGCAGCTTTACTATCTGTGAATAAATGCCTACCTCTTCACTTCCCTTTTCCTTGAGCCTGATATAAGTGACCGAGCTCCGGTTTTCGCCTACAAGTATGCCAGCAAGTCCGGGGATTATCCCCTTCTCCGCGAGTCTCCCAACCCTTTCCCTGAGTTCCCCCTTTACTTCAGCGGAAATTTTCCGACCATCAAGTATTGTAGCTGGCATATTTCTCCTCAACTGTCATTATTTTCCCTCAACCGTCATTGTTTTCCCTCACCTGTCATTGCGCCCTTTTTTATTGTCATTGCGAGCCGAAGGCGTGGCAATCTCAGCGGGGTACCAGATTGCTTCGTCATCCCTCACTTCGTTTGGGATTCCTCGCAATGACGGAAGGGGGTCATTGCGAGCCCTTCGCCTCCTGTCATTCTGACCCTAAACCCTTCGCTTCTTGTCATTCTGAGCGTAGCGAAGAATCTCAAGATGCTCAGGACAGGCTCCGCGAAGCAATCCCTCCAGCCAGCGCTTCCGCCGCCTTGACCACATTCGTTAACAGCATCATAGTGGTAACCTGACCAACTCCACCAGGAACAGGAGTTATCGCCTTTGCCTTCTCCTTCACAGCGTTAAAATCAACATCCCCCACCAGCTTAAACTTCCCAGAGCCAGCGGGAATTTCGACCTGATTAACTCCGACATCTATAACTATAGCTCCCTCTTTAATCATATCAGCAGTTATAAACCCAGGCCTCCCCACAGC
>JREQ01001963.1_pt1 | contig 9959 bp, 12 predicted proteins | sample 210151 | NCBI WGS metagenome assembly JREQ01 (sample SAMN03019617, study PRJNA260268) | marine sediment metagenome | biome: Marine; feature: Sediment; material: Clay; isolation source: clay from marine sediments 31 meters below sea floor depth collected from... | place: New Zealand: Canterbury Basin... | reverse complement strand
TATTTATGCGTTGTGTATGTTTGAGTATAAAAGCAATAAGCATAAACGGAACTGATTATGTTTGAGTGAAATGGTTAAGAAAAGACTTCAAGTTACAGTTAGAGAAGATATTGTCAAGTGGATAGACCAGCAAGTTGAGAAGTTAAGGTTTGCCTCTCGCACTCACGCTATTGAGTATGCCTTACTTCAGCTTATGAAAAAACAGAAAAAAGGGGAAATTTAGGCTTCTTCTTTCACTTTTTTCATTATGCTTCTAATTTTGGCTTCCAGCTTTTTGGGATCGTACAATTCTGCAAGGGTTTCTGCGGTTACTCTCTCTAAATGTTTTTTCTTTATATCGGGAGTAATCAATTGTTCCAGCTCTTCTATTCTCTTTTGAAGAGTCTCAATCTCCTCTGTGCTTACCAATGCTCCATAAATTCTTAATTGATTATAGGATTGTTTGTATGCTTGGAAGAGTTTGCGATGTCGGTTTTCATCATAGGCGGTAACTTTTTTGCCCATCATTATATAACGCCATTCTTTCGTAACTCTTGCAGCTTGAAGCTCAGCATTGAAATACTTGCGTAGGCCATGGGGAGTTAAGCCTTTTTCAATTCCAGACTCGCGAATAAGCAGCGACAATTGATTACTTAGGTTTTTGGCAGTTATGGGAAAAATGCGATCTGTCTTTCGCTTAAGTTGTGAGAGGGCTTGTGTTGTTTCTGGGCCTACGAAAGGTAGTGCTTTAACCTTTCTTTTCTGTGTTATTATTTTCCAACCCCAGAAGCCTTCACCATACTCTTGGATTTCACTCCACTTAAGACGGACAGCATCACTCAACCTTAACCCACTGTCCTTTAACAACAAGATAGCGGCTCTCTTAGGTCTGGATTTTGCAGCGTTTATCAACGTTACAACTTCCTTTTTTTCTGGGATTCGACTTCCGATAGCGTCTCCTGAAGGGCGATCTCCACGTTTCATTTGCAGCGGATACTGATTCAAGTCGAAAAAGCTGAGGATTGCAGTGTAAACGAGTTTTTGGCTAGTGAAAGCATATTTGTCCTTGACTTCTTCCATGTATTGTTTAACTGCTGTCTCTAACACCATGTTTTCTCTACGATCCCCCTTATGTTCTAGGGTTTGTTTCTTCATTTCAATTAGCTCATTAGGAGTCTTTTTCATCCATTTTGCGAAGTTCTGAAAGTAATAGGTGTAGATCCTTCTAGTTTCGCTTGATTTGTTGCTTAACTGTTTCGTCCAAAAATCCATAGCGTCAATCTTGACCATTTTATTTCACTCTGAGAGTGATAGGGCGATTCGCGTATATAAGTTTATACCGTGTTTTTGTAGCACTTATGCTGAATAATGATTCACGTTTTCGGTATAAACCATTTTAGCCCTTACTTTGTCTCTTCGTTGCGTAACATTCTCTCTTCTATGTCGGTGCATCTGTTCTGTAATTCTATTATTAGCTTTCGAACCTCATGTATCTCTTCGCGGTAATATTCTGTTCGCTGGTCAATTAAAGCTGAAACTTCCTTCCCAGTTAATGGTCTTTCACTCATTCTACATCACCCTTTTTGTTGAAAATATCTTCTAAAAGGCTGCGTAGCTCTTTTCTATGTCTCCAAAGAAACCATCGCCTTCTTAATCCCTTCATTCCTTAAACCTCTCTAAGTAGTCTAGCCTTTCAAGGCCTCTAGCGGTTATACTATATTGGTAAGGCTTCCGAAAGAAAGGAGTCTCTATCGTGTGCCTGGTTACAAGTCTCTGTCTGAAACACCTGTAAAGCAGCATTTGAGCGTTTTCTCTTGTGATCCCTAACTCTTCTGATAGTTGCCTACTTGTATAATCTCCATTCTTCAGCTTGTTTAAGGCCTGTTTCTTTCGCATATTCCATTTAATCTTTTCCATTCTACCTCATGTATGAATGTGTTGGAAACTACTTAAATTTTGCTATTCCAACATCTAGCGGTTTTTAACCCCTTAGCTTACCAAATGCTAGCCGTTGGTTGCGTATAACTCTAATTAACAGCAGATAGGGCCCAGGCACCAGGATCCATAAATCATTCAAAAAATTTCAGAAAAAATTTAAATCGCCAATATATATAGGGTTAATATGGTGAATCATATGGTTCAAAAAACACCAGTCGAAATGTATGTTAAAGAGAACATCAAACCAGAGTATTTGCCCATAACAAATCGGTTAGATCAGATTATCAGGCAGCTAGACGTTCTTAATGAAAACTTTGCTAGGTTCGAACTTAAAGAATGTATGGAAGCTCTTCGTGAAAGTCGCAAGATGTTAGAGGCCACCCTGAAATCAATTTCGACATAGAGCATTCTTTTAGAAGAGAAGGCTTTAAATTCTGATGGTACGACTATGTTATTATGAGTCTCAATTCTGAAACAGAAGTTGAAACAGAGACAGAAACACCAGCAATTTCTAAAAAGCTTAGTGCTAAGAAAATTAATGAAATATTTATGATGCGTTTCAAAGAAAATCTTACGGAAAGGCAAATAGCTGAGAAGTCAGGGGTTAGCCTCAGTTCTGTTAATCGAATGTTAAAAGACATAGATAATCCTAGATCACCTATTATAAAGGAGAATAACTCTCAAACAAGAGACTTAGAAGCTACTAATGCTATTAATGCCCCATTAAGACCTCAAAGTTCTCATGAACAGCCTAAGCTGGAAGAAACACTTTCACCTAGTAGTTTCACTAGCCCAAGCTTAGGTGTTGTTTTCACTCCAGAGGACATTATGACAGCTAGGCAGGGAATGACGAAGCAGCAGCAACGAATTTTTGACGGTGTATTATCACTTGCATCACAACGTATGAGAGAAAACCGAACTCATGATGGACACGGTGTTCCAATGCAATATTCTGGCTCTAACCCTTACATTCCAAGAATGATACAAATGTGGGAGGCTCAACAGTTCAAAGAACTGATGGGAATAGGGAAGAAAAACACTCTTACAAAAGAGGATATTGAAAGAGTTGTAAGAGATGAAATGCGTAGAGGCAAATCTGACGATTCAGAATTTAAAACCGCCCTGAAAATCGTTCAGTTTGGACAGGCACTTAGAGGAGAAAACAAGACGCTGGCGCAGACGATCGCGGAGGCTCAAACAATATTGGAAGCCATAAAGAGCATAAACCCTTCCGAAACCTCTTCACTAGCGAATATAACACCAGACCAATACATGATGGTTCTCGAGAAAAAGTTTAATCTTGAGGAAAGAAGAGCAGATAAGAAAGCACAAAGAAAATCCGAATCAGAGAAAATAGGCTTAATTAAAGAAATAGCTATTCCAGTTATCAAAAAACTTGGTCCCGCAATTGACGAGTTAGCTGGAGCTGGACAGAGAAAACTTTCACAAGTAGCAACTTCAAAGGGAACCCCAAACCAAGAGTTTCAAGGCTTTATGATTTGTCCCGAATGTTTAAAGAATGGTATAACGACTCCGATTGACGTGCGTACTGCGCCGAAAGTCGTGGAATGTCCAACTTGCCATAAGGAATATCGTAGACCATTAACAGAAGAGGAAAAAGCTGAGGAATCCGCGAAAACTATCGAAACTCAAGAAGAGAAGGCAACTCAAAAAACTAGGAAGAAAACCCACAAGCCCTAGTTTTTATATAAGAAGCCCCGATATTGTAATGGTGAATTAACATGAAGACTTGGGAAAAAGCCCTAATAGGAGTCGGCGGTGCAACCTTAATAGGCACTCTCATTGACAAGTACGCCCCTTGGAATCCAGAGCAAAAATGGTGGTGGACAAGAATATTTCCTCAACCAACACTTAAAGTGATACGTTCAGCACCGCAAGCGACTAACCCTTTGGTAGCTGATTCGCGCTCATTAGGAGAAATCAGACCTTCTCTAGAAAAGAAGCTATGGCAGGATGCAAATTTGGCAACCAAAGCAATCACGACTCTTCGTGGAATCAGTAACGATTTGGCGATGGGCTATACATTATCACCACAACGAGTTGACGCGGAACTAAAATCTATTGGACAGCAAAGGATTACGCAACTGAAGACTCGAAAGAACCAGGCGAAACAGAGTATTGAAACCTTAGAAAGAAGCAAGAAAGGAATAGACACGCAGATTAAACAGCTAGAACAAGAAATAAGCAGAGTTTCAGCTGGAAAACCAGAGGATTTACCTAAAAAGACAGACAAGGGCTCAGGCTTATGGCTAACAGCAGATGGTCGTCTAATTGAAGAGTCAGAACTCACGGCTGAGAATGAAAGGTTGGATAAGCAGCAGTCAGCTCGTGTCCAACAGTTACGTTCCCGAATAGAAATCCTTAAGCGTCAAATGCCAAAAACAGACCAAGCCTACAAGCAGTTCCATGAAGTATCAAACAAACTCGCAAAGACCGAAGAGGATCTCGAGGGCATACCTGCCTATGTGAGCTAAGGGTGAGACGGAAGGCTAAACAATGAGAGGAAGCACAATCGTTGTTTTAGGAACAGTTGGAGCAACGGCAGCAATAACCATAATTGACAGATTTATCAGCGGAAGTTTTTGGTGGCAGCGCGTCCAGTGGCCCTGGAGCCCACCTCCAACAATCAGAGCCCCAGTTCGCAGAATTTCCAATCCCATTAAGACAACACCAACACCGCAGCCTTATATGAGCCAGGCAGAGCGTATCCGCAGGGGCGCACAAGTCACACAGCCACGGGGAAAATACTTGGTTACGTGAGTCTCGGTGAAAACGCCCTATTTCTTCACGGCTGAAGTTCCAAACGCTAAAACGTGCCATTCTATACAGGGTGAACCAGCTTTAATGTTGGTTTTGAAGAATAGAGGCGAAGCCGATATCGAGTTAAGTCTGGAAGATGGAACGGACACTTTTCTGATAAAGCCTACGGATCCGTTTCTGTACTTGGGACCAAGCCAGTTTACGAAGATTTGTTACAAAAGAGTAAGCAAGGGTGAAAAATGCAGACTGGACATAGCGATTCTTCGTTTGGGACACCTATGAAATTAACAACTTTAAGCTTGAGATTCAAAAGTAAAGAGAGAATATGTGCTATGTGCCATAGAAAACTAGAGCCTGGTGAGAAGGTTTGGAAAACGGCCAGTCGCAAACTGTTCTGTGAAGACTGCGGAAACAAAATGCAATATTAAGAAAGCTTTAGAAACCTTTTTAAATAAACAAGCTGTTAAATTAAACTGTGAATCGCCAATGTAAAACTTCATAGGTTATTGTTTCCAGATCAATAATCCTGCGAAGTTAGCTCCGTAAAGTATCGCAACGTTCTTCATAGCGCGATTCACCATTGGCGGTTCACAATGGTGAGGGCTTCGACTCCCCTCACCATCAAAACTAAAACTGGAAAAAGTATGAGTCGAACAAAACTGGAGAGTCGAACAAAACTGGAAAATCATAAGAGTCGAAACCTAAATTCTGAAAAAAGGCTGTTGAGAGAAAAAACTCTTTTCGGTTTATATAATGAGAAGATTTTAGAGCTGGCTAATCACACTTTCAGCCCAATGTACTCGCGAATATTCAAACAGTATTACCATGATAACCGATTCAACGCTAAAATGCCTAGAAGCTACGTTTACACAGATTGGAGTAAGGGCGAATATGAGGTTTACATTCCAACTAGATTACAGTTAGGCGCGGTAAATGTTGCATATCATAGAATCTTCATTAAAGTTGTTCCAGTCATAGACCGCGATAAGGTTAAAGGTGAATGGTTAGACGATGCCGCGCAACCACGTATAGTGCCCAACGGAATCGTGGACAGCGAAACCATTATTTTTGTGTCGCCAAGAGCCTTAGAGTATATCCCTGGAAATGGTTATAGAGCATTTCGTCATGTACTATGGCGACCAGGCTTTCTAACGTGTATGTTCATCTGTAAAGCCCCTGAAGTCGCCTTCAAACGATTGTTAGATGTGCTAATAAAATTCTATAAAACACGCGTATCCAAACTCTTAGAGAAGCTCAAGTTTCAACCCTGGCAATACGATTACAGAAGAAAAGAACACCTCTATTATGGCGTACTTAGTGACATAATAGAGTCTATCTCATACAATTTAAGTAAGGGCTTTCGGTGCTTAACCCATAGTCTAAATTGGTTTATCATGCGACTTCGAAGTTTGCTACATGATATAGGTCGCCAAAATATGCTTCAACAGAAAATTAAAAGTCTTGTTGAGGTCAAAACTGATTTACAGGCTAACGGGATTAACGTGGCACCGTTAGAAGGGCAAATAATGCTTTTACAGAAAGAACAAGCCCAAAGCAAGTACGGAGACACATTCATTTCGAAAAGTTGGAAATGGAATCCAAAGCCTATACCGCGTGATAAATTCAAAACGATTGACAAGATTGACGGGTTAGAATTTCTCAAAAAACTAGAAGGTGCTATATAATGGAAGAGTTGACGGAAGTTGAAGTTTCAATTTTGCGTTTACACGGTCCAGGTCGTTACGCGCATCATTGCCGAGAGTGCGGTGTCGGCGTTAAACGCTGGCACAAGAATCGCTCAGGCCTCTGTCGAACTTGTAGTAGTAAAAGGAGCGTAAAATTAATGAATGAGAGAAACCGCGAACGTAGGAATACGCATCTTAATTCGAGGCTTAAATAATTCACAACTGATAGAATCGGCTGTTTTGTTGATTTTTCCTTCGCGGCACCTACCGCACCATTCGGAACAGTCTGAACATTTCATAAGAATATGTCTTGGAAATGACATATATAACATTAACAGTTTATCCCTTAATCACATAGAAAACCTTAATATTTCATGTTAACATACGATTTATCAACAAGAATAAGCCCCTAAGAGCGTATCTTAGAAAAGCCTATTTTTGTAATATAGGCTGTGAAGCAAGCGGTATACTCGAGAGATCCTCGAGCCACTACCAGAGACAACTAGAGCCTATAAAGAACTTCAAAACTCGAAATGGAGTGATAGACAAAACCTTTGTTTACGAGGTTTATGGCCTAGCTACTCCCTAGAGCTATGAAGTTGAGCCAGATGTGGAGAGGTAACTAACATTACCTTGTCCTCCTCTCCACGAAGAGCCTCTTCGTATCGTTATGCGCATAAAAAAAAAGGGGGTTTACATCTGTGGTTTTGGCGTGGATGTGTGCAAGTATTTTTGGGGAGCCTTGCATTTAGCATAGTCTAAGCGATGCCGATCTTTGCAGTTTTTACAGGCGATATTCCACTGGGTTGTTTGTATTCCTCTCCCACACTTAGCTTTACCATCCCATTCATGCTTGGGTGTTTCTGAACCGCTAGGGGGGTGTTTTTGCTTCACTTTTGCCACTTGTGGTTTTTCCGTCTTAACCGTGTTTATGGGTTTCTGTGGTTTAGCTTCCTCTGAGACTTCTTTATCCTCTTTTTGTGTTTCTTCCTCTTCCTCGAGATCCTCTTCCTCTGTACCGAATAGTTGCTCACGATCCCATTTTGGGATTGCCTTGCAACCCTTACAATTTTCTGGATGCTTCTTTAGATATCTCTCACATCTGAAATAATCGCCTAACCTTCCAGTATTAGGACATTTCCATTCGCTAGGACCTTTTTCCTCTGGTTGCTCATCTTCTATCGGTTCTGGTTCTGTCGGTAGCTTAGGTGTGTAGTCTATTGAGGGCTTCTTAATGGGCTTATCAGTTTCTTCTTTAGGTTTTGTTAGAGATAACGCTGTGATTAAGTCTCTTATTTTGTCGCTGATACAGTCGTTTTCGCCGATACGCCCGATACCATACTTTTCTAGGATTCTCTGCAGGTTCTCAAATTCTTCTCCGTTGAGTCGGATGTGAATTATTTTTTTACGGTATGTTTCATCGTATACCATCGTGTATACCATCCTTTTTCGCGTATACCATTAAAAAACATGGGAGAATATAAGGTTATCGTATACGCTATGGTATACGCTATGTTGGATATGCGGTTTCTTGCGGTTAAGACACATTAAACGCACGTTCAACATAGCGTATACGGTGGTGTATACCGTAGAATCTGGTTTTTTGAAACGTTTCTACATGGCGTATACCATCGCGTCTACCATAAAATCTTGCGTATTGAACCTTTCTACATGGCGTATACGATATCATCTACCATAGAATCTTGTTTTGAAACGTTGTTTCAGCGCGTTTCAGTCGTTTATGTGAACATTCAAAATAAAAAAAGGGAACTTTAGATTTTTTACCTTTATGTTTAGCTATAATGAATTTCAAAATCTTGTCTTTAACATTCGATTTCTTTAACTCCATTAGAATAGCAGAATCCATCGTGTCTATATCAGTGAAATCTATATGGTATCCGTGTCCTATTGAGAAAACGAAATAATCTAACTTCACATGAACAATTTTGTTGTTACGATAGAAATCCACATATACACTCCCTCCAGCATAAATCAAATCTCCTCCCATACTATCATCTTCTCTTATTTAGAAAAAAAAGGGGAAGTTTAGGTTTAGTAAATTTTCCAGAATCTTATCATCGCACCTATGGGGACATATTCGAATTTGGTTTCATCATAGCGTTTGACTGTGAAGCTTGTGGCACCTTCAGGAATCCATGCGAGCCGATAGGGGTCTCTGGGAAATTCCATCTCACCCGTGTTGAAAATAACTCTAACTCCTTTTAGGTCTGTAATGTATGTTCCTCTTTTGCACCAGTTTCTCAAGAGCACTTTTTCTTCTTCACGGTCTATTTTTCCGTCTGGAACAACATCCGCCATGTAATCCCACCTATCTTCACCTTCACTAAGACCATACGTTCCCAGAAACAATCTGACATCGTAACGGTCAACTACTCCATTTGGATAGTATGAAACACCTACTTGGTCACCAGTGATATTTTTGTTGTTAAACAGCATTTCGATTTTAAGAATGTCTGGTGCTGGTGAGATGTTTGGTATGTAGAACCATCCGTCTGCTTGAGTTTTCATCATGGGCACTGGCTTCAGCAGACAATCACGGTTAGCGTAGAGTTTTTCTTCACAAGAAGGACAGTAATAGTATGGGTCGATGAGTACTGGTTCATTAGGTCGCATGGCACAGTCTTCCCGACTGCAGTGCGCCAAGTTGAATTGATGTCCTACTTCATGCAGAATGCATGCCTCCACATCCCAGAGCCAGGTTTTTCTCACTATACAAGCACACGACCAAGGAAATGCAAAGCCTGGTATATTGGTTGATTGACCCGTAAACGCTACCATTAGTTCCATAGACTCACCATCAATTCTTTTGCTCCAATGCCATCCTGTTTCATAAATGGCCTCTTCAAGTAAGGTTACCATGTCAGTTGTATCATCGTTGCTATCCCACTCTTGCCAGTAGTGCCATCTAAACTCAATATCAAAAGTATTCCGATAATAGTTTTCAACCCGCCATAAATCTTTAAGTATGGTGTCAAGGTCTCCAGTTTCTTCATCTTTCACTATCCAAACGTCGTAGGTTACAGTGTCAACTGCGAATACGGGAAAGATAACCATTGAAGAAAAGAGGAAGATTCCCGTTGCAGCCAAGAATTTGGCTTTTCTGAATGCTAAGTAGCATGTTGTTAGAAGGGCAACAGACAATGCTAAACCTACCAAAGCAAGATGGTTGGCGAATGGAGTATGCCAGAAATTCGGCATCAACAGATAAGGTCGAATTTCAGGTGGATACTGCAGTGGATATTCATCCAGCCAAGCCTCGTAAGCGTCTACGCTTTGTTTCAGTTTAACAGAATAGATTACAGTCGCTACAAGCAGCACCAGAACCGCTATCTTAATCTTAGACATTTTCATTTTCTTTCTCCTTTTTCGTTTTTGTTCTCTTTCTGCCCTTCAATTGGGGCTAGGCGAGAACGCGCCTCCAACACATTTAGTGTTGGTTTGGTCATTTAACTTTTCTCCTATACGTTTATTTATGCGTTGTGTATGTTTGAGTATAAAAGCAATAAGCATAAACGGAACTGATTATGTTTGAGTGAAATGGTTAAGAAAAGACTT
>JREQ01006339.1_pt1 | contig 9980 bp, 9 predicted proteins | sample 210151 | NCBI WGS metagenome assembly JREQ01 (sample SAMN03019617, study PRJNA260268) | marine sediment metagenome | biome: Marine; feature: Sediment; material: Clay; isolation source: clay from marine sediments 31 meters below sea floor depth collected from... | place: New Zealand: Canterbury Basin ... | reverse complement strand
TTCTTCCAGCCCCCAGCTTTCCCAGCAACCATAAGCTTGATATTCACACGAGTTTTCTGCAAAACTTCCAGAAAAACGGTTGCTGAGATAATTATGTTTTTTGCGAATTCCGGTGCAGCAATCATTATTTCTTTTCTGGCTTTTCTGAAGGTTTCCTCCAGCTTAGCCATTACCCCTTGCTGACCACGCAGTATTAATATGTCTGGATGCTCCACAAGCTCCTGTTTCTCATATAAAGGCTGCAGTTCACTCGCAATTGTCTGCTCCCAGCTTTTGTATTTATCCTCAAGTTTGAGTTTTGCGGTTGCTAAGGCTTCGAGTGGCGGTACTGGATAATATTTGCTGGGACGGCTTTCAACACTTTTAATCCATCCCTTATCTTTAAGCGAGTTTAAAACCTCGTAAATTTTCGAGTAGGGCACGTTTGCTTTTTTGCTTATTTCCATGGCTGTCATTTGCCCAGTTCCCAGCAAAACAACATAAGCATCAGTCTCATAGGCATTTAACTCCATTTCACGTAAAACTCGCCTAACGTTCTCGCCTACTGGCAATCTAATCCCCACAATCACCTTATGAAAAGTCTGGAAACCTTATTATATCCTACCCTCGCAATTCCGTAAAAGTTGTTTGCTAGCAGGATGGTGGAAAAATGCAGTTCATTAAAGAAACAAGCAGCATATGTCCCGAATGCCTGAAAGTGTTAGACGCGACAATTTTCGAAGAGAACGGCAAAGTCTACATCAAAAAGGAGTGCCCAGAACACGGCTTTTTCCAAGATGTTTACTGGTCTGATTATGAACAGTACTTGCGTGCTGAAAAATTCAGATACGATGGCGACGGCTTAAACAATCCACATACAAAAAAAGTTAACGACTGCCCATACGACTGCGGCGTATGTCCCCAGCACAAATCCCACACAGCCCTAGCAATAATTGACGTAACAAACCGATGCAACCTCAAATGCCCAGTCTGCTTTGCAAACGCCGCAGCCGCCGGATACGTGTATGAACCAGCAAAAGAAGAAATTAGGAACATGCTGGAAAACCTCCGCAAAAACGACCCTGTACCAGCCACAGCCCTCCAGTTCTCTGGCGGTGAACCAACTGTCCGTAATGACCTTTTCGAACTTATTCGAATGGCGAAAGAGCTTGGCTTTAGGCATGTTGAGGTTAATACGAACGCTATTCGACTTGCACAAAGTGTCGACTATTGCAGAGGACTGAAAGAAGCTGGAATGAGCACCGTCTACCTTCAATTTGACGGCTTAACATCTGAAGTTTACAATTTCACCTGTGGAATCGACTTGTTAGACGTTAAAATGAAGGCTATCGAAAACTGCCGCAAAGCCGGAATAGAAAGCATAGTTTTGGTTGTCAGATTGATTAAAGGTGTGAATGACAACCAACTCGGCGGCATCATACGGTTCGCGGTTCAAAACTACGACGTAATAAGGTGTGTAAACGTTCAACCCGTTTCCCTCTGTGGGAGACTTCCACAAGAAGAACGGGAGAAAATGCGTATCACAATTCCAGACTTTATGCGGCTGGTTGAGGAACAAACAAACGACAAAATAAAGGTTTCAGACTTCTATCCAGTGCCAACCGTTGTGCTAGTTTCAAAGGCTGTTGGAGCGTTAAAAAATAAACGGTATGTAGAGTTTACGGCACACCCGCACTGCGGGATGGCAACATACATTTTCGTTGAGAACGGCGAAATTGTTCCAATAACGCGTTATGGGAACGTGGACAAATTCGTTGAAACTATGAAAAAAGTCTATGAGGACGCTTCAAAAGGAAACAAAAACAAAGCCAAACTGCGTTTGGTAAGAGCATTAAGCCACATTAAATTCAGCTTCTTAAGAAAGTATGTTTGGCGTGTCCTAAAAGAAGGAAGCTATGAAGCATTAGGCGAACTGCAAAGAAAATATATACTGATTTCTTCAATGCATTTCATGGACCCATACAACTTTGACTTAGAAAGAGTTCAACGCTGTGTAATCCACTATGCAGTGCCAGACGGACGTATAATCCCATTCTGCACCATGAACTCCATCCACCGCCCAGAAATCGAGAAAAAACTTGGAATGTCAATTCAAGAGTGGCGAAACAAACATAAAGTTGAAATAACCCAGTACGCTTAGACGTAGAAAACCTAAAGAACCACGAAGCAACTTTCAGTTAATGGAAGCTGGTAAGAATGGGCGGGAAAAAGAAACTCAGCCTAAAAAAGATGGAACGAATGCAAAGGAGGAGAGACGAACAAGAGAGAAAGAAAAAAGAGAAAACGGCAGGACCTAAAGAAAAGAAACCACCCGGAATAATTCCACCAGACCCTAAAAGCGAAAAAATAGTTGACGAACTAAAAAGAATGCGGGTTCTAACACCATACACAGTGGCTTCACGCTTCAATATACGAATAAGTGCAGCCAAAGGCTTCTTGGAACAACTAGAAGAAAACGGTGTGGTTCAGTTGGTTTCCGGAAACCACAGCCTCAAAATCTACAAAACAGTAGACTAAAATGAAATTCCCTAAAAGAATCTACACAACAGAAGAAGTCAAAAAAGCCGGAGAACTCATCAAAAAAGGCTACAAACATCGTTTAAGAGTTAAAGGAAGCCCGAGCTTCAAGCAGAAAGTGAAACAAGCACTGAAACTTGTCAAAACTGCTGGCTACTACAATTTTTTAAGGACATACCTTCGCAGTATAGTGGAAATTGACGGTTTAACCCAGCTCCGCGAAGCAGATGCAGCAATTTGGGCGAATAAATATGCTGTGGAAAACCCGGTGGATGCAGCCAGCCTTTTCATACAAAAGGCAAATCACATGAAGGAATATTTGGAAGGCAAATTGTACTATGGCGGTGCAGCAGAAACTCGTTCAGTTCAAAAACGCATAGATTTCCTTAAGGTATTGAAAAGGAAAAGCAGAAAGAAGGAAATAAAGGAAGAATGTGAGAGGCTCTTAAGAAGCTGGAGTGAAAGCGTGTTTTTATAATTTAGCTTTGACCGGACTTTTCCACCTTAATCTTTGTCCCGCTTTTCACTCTGCTGAAAAGTTCAAGACTTCTGGTTATTTTGCCAAGAATGTTTACTGGACTGTAAGGCTGGGTTTCTCCATAGAATACGCATATTGCACTTCCCATAGGCCAAAAGGCTATTGTTCCCTTTTCCACTGTGCTTTTCGCCTTTTCCTCTCCCATTTTTACTGGTATTTCGAAGTAGACTTCTTCCTTCCATAGAGCTGCTCTGCCTTCAACTGGAAGTTTCCTGACTATCATGTCTATTGTTCTGGGTGCCAAATGCCGCACGAGCTCTCCTTCGGCTTCTCCCAAGCCATCAATTACGAATTTTATCTTTATACGCGAAATTTCCGCCTCTTCGCTGTCCATTATTGCCTACTCCTTTGAAGAAACTCTTCTAAAATCTGTTCAAGTGAGACTGGACCTAACACTTTGAGTTCATACTTCACTCTTACTGTTGGCTTGTCAATGGTCATGACTCTTCGCAAGTCGATGGGTGTGCCTATTACTACGACATCGCAAGGTGTGCGGTCAGTTGTTTCCTTAAGGTCAGCTATTTGTTTTTCACCGTAGCCTACTGCTGGGAGAATCGCCCCTAAATGAGCGTATTTTTTGAAAGTTTCTTTTATTGAACCCACGGCGTATGGTTTCGGGTCGACGATTTCGCCTGCTCCAAGCCTTTCCGCTATTATTGTTGCAGCTCCGTAGGGCATGTTGCCGTGCGTTAGTGTTGGTCCATCCTCGATTACTAGGACTCGCTTCCCTTTGATTAACTCGGGTTTGTCAGCAGTTATAGGCGAGGCTGCTTCCAAAATTGTAGCGTTTGGATTAACAGTTCTGACGTTCTGTTTGACTCTTTCCACATTTTTCGGGTCTGCCGTTTCAACCTTATTTATTATCACAACGTTTGCCAACCGCAGATTAGCCTCACCCGGATGATAAGCAACCTCATGTCCAGCTCTGTGAGGGTCAGCTACGACAACGTGTAGGTCTGGCTTATAAAAGGGTAGGTCGTTGTTGCCTCCATCCCATACAATAACATCCGCTTCCTTTTCCGCTTCCCTCAAAATTTTTTCGTAATCAACCCCAGCATAAACAATTATACCGTTGTCTATGTGAGGTTCGTATTCTTCTCTTTCCTCAATTGTGCACTCATGTTTATCTAAATCTTTGTATGAAGCGAAACGCTGACAAATCTGCCTTCTCAGATCTCCGTAGGGCATCGGATGCCTAATAACAACAACCCTCAAACCTTTGTTCTTCAAGATTTTCGCAACTTGCCGTGAAGTTTGGCTTTTCCCCGAACCGGTTCTTACGGCACCTACGGAAACAACTGGAACCTTTGCCTCCAGCATTGTTGTTTTCGGACCCATTAAGCGGAAGTCTGCACCGTTTGCCAACGCTATAGAAGCTTTATGCATAACGTATTCATGTGAAACATCGCTGTAGGCAAAGATAACCTGGTCAACGTCATGTTCCCTTATCAGCTTTGACAGTTCCTCTTCCAGATAAATTGGTATACCCTTCGGATAGTTTGGACCTGCAAGCTCTGGCGGATAGCTTCTTTCTTCTATGCCGGGAATCTGCGTGGCTGTGAAGGCCACAACTTCATAGGCATCGTTATTTCTAAAGTAGACATTAAAGTTGTGGAAGTCCCTACCAGCCGCACCCATTATAATAACTTTGATTCTCTGCATGTCGCGATTCCTCGCCAAAACCCCGGGCAAGGGGATTCAATACTACCTAAATCATTCCATATAAACCTTAACGTGGCAACCTACCCTAAGAGACGTAAAACTGTTTCACCCATGAAATCTATTTGCTTGGCGGTAACGCCGGGATGAACTGGCAACGAAAGAACCTGTTTTGCGGTTTTCTCTGTTTCCGGAAGCCTGTATCTTCCAAATTTTTTATAGTATGGCATTAGGTGTATAGGATTTGCATAGTAAATTCCTGCGCCTATGCCCTTTTGTCTCAGCGCTTCAACTATTTTGTCTCTTTTCTTTCCTTTTGCACCCTTTAATCTAATGGTGTAAAGGTACCAACTGTGTTTGTAGCCTTTGGCTTCTCTTGGCAGCTGCAAGCCCCTTGCTTTCCTAAGTTTAGCTGTTAGCCTTTCGGCATTTTCACGTCTTTTGGCTAGGAATTTTGGCAACTTCTCTAATTGTACGCAGCCTATTGCTGCCTGTATTTCTGGCATGCGATAGTTGTGCCCAAGCATGAGAGATTTGTACTTCTCTTTTTCTCCATGGCTTCTCATGAACCGCATCTTTTCAGCAAGTTCATCGTTGTTTGTTGTTACCATGCCGCCTTCGCCTGTTGTCATGTTTTTGCTTGCATAGAAACTCCAGCATGCAGCATCTGCAAAGGCCCCTGGCGGTTTTCCCTTATGACCTGCTCCGTGGGCTTGAGCTGCATCTTCAATAATTGTTAGCCCATGCTTGTCAGCGATTTCTCTTATCAGTTGCATGTCAGCTGACAAACCATACAAGTCCACCGGCATTATACCCTTGGTCTTTCTTGTTATGGCTTTTTCAATTTTCCTTGGAGAAATGTTGTATGTTTCAGGGTTTATGTCCACGAAGACTGGATTGGCTCCAGCCATTGCAACAACTTCGGCTGTTGCAACAAACGTGAAGCTTGGCAGAATTACTTCATCCCCTCGTTTAATTCCAGCTCCAGCAATTGCTAGGTGTAAAGCTGCGGTTCCTGTGTTTACAGCTATTGCATGTCTCGCTTTAACAAATTTTGCGAACGCTTTTTCGAACTTCATAACCATAGGACCTGCGCCAAGTGCATGCGTTATTATACCGCTTCTCAAAACTTTGACAACAGCTGCGATTTCTTCTTCTCCTATTTGTGGAGCATTTATCGGAATCATTTATGTACACAGCCTTGCAGCTTACTATATGCCGATTAATATTATAGTTTTTTATGGTTTAAACCGTTAAGGATAATAGAAAGCGCATAGTCGATAAACTATTCTGAATGAGGCTTACAAATGCCTAAAATGGGTGTTTATGTTTGCCATTGCGGCTTAAACATCGCCGGTGTGGTTGATGTAGAAAAAGTTGTGGGATACGCTAAAAATTTGCCGGATGTTGCAGTAGCCAAACATTACACTTATGTTTGTTCCGAACCTGGTCAGCGCATGATTCAGGAAGACATTCAAGAGCATGGGCTTGACAGAATTGTAATTGCAACTTGTTCGCCTCGAATGCATGAGGAAACTTTCCGCAAGACGATTGCAGAGGCCGGATTAAACCCTTATCTGCTTGAAATTGTTAATTTGCGGGAACAGTGCTCTTGGCCTCACAGTGAAGAACCTGAAAAAGCCACGGAAAAGGCGAAAGAGCTTGTTAGAATGGGCGTAGCTAGAGTAAGGCTTTTGGAACCTTTAGAAAGGCACAAGGTAAGCGTTGAGAAAAGCGTTTTAGTGGTTGGCGGTGGAATTGCTGGCATACAAGCTTCGCTGGATTTAGCTGATGCTGGGCTAAGGGTTTACCTTGTAGAGAAAGCGCCAAGCATTGGCGGACGCATGGCACAGCTAGACAAGACCTTTCCAACTCTTGATTGTAGTGCCTGTATTTTAACGCCCAAAATGGTTGACGTAGCTAAGCATCCGAACATAAAACTGTTAACAAATGCTGAAATCACGAACATGAAGGGCTTTGTTGGAAATTATGAAGTTTCAGTTCTAGAGAAGCCTAGATATGTGGATGAGGATAGATGTGTGGGCTGCGAGCTCTGCACAAAAGTTTGCCCAGTTAGAGTTCCAGATGAGTTTAATGAAAGCTTAAGCCAAACACGTGCAATATCCATCTATTCGTCACATGCAGTGCCGAAAGTCGCCATAATAAATCCGAACTACTGTCTCAGGTTGAAGTATAATAAAGACGTGTGCGGCAAATGCTTAGAAGCATGTGAAGCCGAAGCCATAAACTTTGAGCAACAACCAGAAACAATCCAGCTTAAAATAGGCGCAATAGTCATAGCGGTAGGCTCAGAAGTTTTTGACGCTTCAAAAATGCCGGAGTTTGGTTATGGACGCTTCCAAAATGTTATATCAAATATCAAGTTTGAAAGGATTTCAGATGCATCTGGACCAACTAGCGGAAAGATTCTTTGCCCAAAAAACGGCGAACCGCCTAAAACTATAGTTTTCATCCAATGCATTGGTTCTCGAGACAAGCGTTTTCACGAGTATTGCTGCCGTGTCGGGTGCATGGTTAGCTTAAAACAGGCAATTCTTACTCGCGAAAAGCTTGGCAAAAACGCGAACATCTACATCTGCTTTAATGATCTCAGAGCTTTTGGCAAGGGTTATGAGGAATTTTATAGACGCGCAAGAGACCTGGGCATCAACTTCGTTGCTGGATTGCCATCCGAAATTCACAGCGCTACTGACGGTTCACTTTACTTTGACGTTTACGACAGGGGAACAAACAAGCTTTTGGAAATGCATCCAGACCTAGTCGTACTAGCAAATGGACTTGTTCCAAGCAGCGACCTTGGAAAAATCAGCGAATTGTTCCATGCGTCAAGAAGCGCAGACGGTTTTCTGTTAGAAGCGCATCCGAAGCTGAGGCCGCTTGAAAGTCCCACGGCAGGGGTTTTTCTTGCGGGCACTTGTCAAGGACCTAAGGATATTCCAGATAGTGTAGCGCAGGCAAGTGGGGCGGCGGTGAAAGTAATAGACTTGTTGTCGAGTGGGGAGATCGAGCTTGAGCCTTTGAAGGCTGTTGTGAACGAAGACTTGTGTAGTGGGTGTCGAATTTGCGAGTCTGTTTGTCCATATGCTGCGATAGAGATGAAAACCGAAATCATAGACGATGTTGAAAGGCTTACAGCTGAGGTTGTTGAAGCCATGTGTCAAGGCTGCGGCTTATGTGCTTCCGCTTGTCCAGTTAACGCTATAGAGATGCAGCACTACACTAACGAACAAGTTTTAGCTCAGGTTCATGCCGTATTTGAAGGAACGGAAAAAACGGAGGAAGCCAAGTTTTGAGTTTGATTGACTTGATGTCCATGGCTAAACCAGATAAGGAATCAACGGGGAAAATTTCAGCTAAACTGGGCAGAAGCGAGTTTATGGACTGTTTTCAATGTTTGAAGTGCACGAGTGGATGCACAGCTTTGAAGCTTTTAGAGTTGAAGCCTCATGAAATAATGAAACTTGTTAGGTTAGGCTTTGTGGACGAGCTTGCTGCTTCAGAAATAATTTGGACATGTGTCAGTTGCTTAAAATGTATTCAGCGATGTCCACAGAAAGCGTCATCATACCATGTAATAATGGCTTTACGAAACCTCGCCGTGGAACGTGAAGCAAAAGTGCCGGAAGCCTACATGAAGGCTGTTTCGCAAATACTTGAAAACGGACTAGCGCAAATAATTCAGAAAATTACAACGCGCAAAATGGAAACTTTCGACCGCACAAGTCTCAAATTACCGGAGATTCCTGCTCCAAAAGAAAGTTTCCAGACGGTTTTCCTAAAAGCCTTGGAGGAAAAACAGGAATGAAAATTGCTGTTTTCTGGGGATGCCGAATATTAACAAGCCAATACGCCTATGAAATGTCTGTTCGCCAAGTCTTTCCAAATCTTGGAATCGAACTTGTTGATTTGCGAGAAGCCCCATGTTGCGGTGACCCTGTCAAAAGCATTAACATTTTTGCAGCCGACTATTTGGCGGCTAGAGCTTTGGCCTTAGCGAATTTAACTGGATTAACGGATTTGCTTGTTCCTTGCAACCGTTGTCACTTCACGATTTCCGAGGCAAAACATAAGATGGAAATAAATGAAAAGCTTCGCTTAAAAATAGGCGAGTTATTGAACGAAGAAGGCTGGGAATATAATCCGAACATTAAGATTTGGCACGTAATCGACCTGTTGCATGATGCAGTGAGCTTGGAGAAAATTAAAAAAACAGTTAAAAAATCGTTTAAAGGCTTAAAATTAGCCAGCCATGTTGGTTGCCAGATTATTCGTTACAGCGACCTTGGACGGGTTGATGATGCGGAGAATCCGCGAAAACTTGACGAATTGATCAATGTGCTAGGCGCAGAAACTATTGATTATCCAGAGAAACTGGATTGTTGCGGTGCAGCGTTGACTTATTCGCATCAGGATGCGGCTCTTTCTTTGGCTGGTTCGAAGATTAAGGCTTTGCAGGGTCTGAACGTAGATGCCCTAGTGGTTTGTTGTCCTGCTTGTCAAATGATGTTTGACTCTAAACAGAAGGATTCTGGAACAGCAGTAGGCGCCAAACTTGATCTCCCAGTCTTGTATTACCCGCAGTTGCTCGGCTTAGCTTTGGGCATCGAAGCAGAGAAACTTGGCTTGCACTTGAACCAAAGCCCAGTTAGCCGCCTTCTAACAAAAATTCCAACATAATCATTTAATTTTTGTATTGGTGCTTGAACGCAGATAAATTAAGAGTGCGTTTCTATCTTACTTATCCGTCTACACACGGCTTTCTACAGAAAAAATAGGGGTTACTTGTAGGGGATAAATTCTTTTCCGAGCAATTCTCTTGCAACGACTATCTTCTGAATGTTTAATCCTCCTTCGGCTCCGACTACATAGGACATCACGCCACGCCACGCGGATTCAAAGATATATTCTTTAGTATATCCTGCTGCTCCAAGCCAGATCATTGCTTTTCTAGCGGCTTCCAAAGCAAGGGAAGGGCCTTTCCATTTGATCAAGGATATCCACTTAGCCACTTCGGTCGGCTTGAAGGTTTTGGCCTCTGAAGTTTTTTCTGGCATTCCTTCTTCTTTATATCTTATGTCTTGCATCCACGTTGTTTTTCGAGTCATCAACCTTAATGCCTCCATTTCGCGATAGATTTCAGCCAGTTCAAACTGGACTGCTTCGTACTTGGCGAGAGGGCGTCCAAACGTTTTTCTTTCTTTTATGTAGGGCACCGCTTCATCCATCACACGTTGAATGATTCCTG
>JREQ01003357.1_pt1 | contig 10012 bp, 11 predicted proteins | sample 210151 | NCBI WGS metagenome assembly JREQ01 (sample SAMN03019617, study PRJNA260268) | marine sediment metagenome | biome: Marine; feature: Sediment; material: Clay; isolation source: clay from marine sediments 31 meters below sea floor depth collected from... | place: New Zealand: Canterbury... | reverse complement strand
ATTAGTTCTTGAGAATTATTAATTTCTTGAAATTAAATATTTTTTAACATAGAATAGATACATTATAAAATAAAAAAGAATATCATATATAGATAAGCAAAATAAAATTATGAAAATAACAACATCATCAGAAATTTTCAATACAATTTTGGGTTTATTTGCAATAATATTTTGGGGAACTACTATTGCATTTTCCCGAAGTCTAACGGAACAGCTGGGAGCTTTGACAACTGCCTCCTGGATCTATTTGTTAAGTGGAATCATTGCTTGCCTATATCTCGTTGTTACCCCTAAAGGAATTTATAAAGTTTTTCGATTACCAATTTTATATTTGGTTGGTTGTGGGGCTTTATTTGCTATCTACGCAGTCTGTCTTTATCTGGCTGTGGGCTTAGCTTTTAACCGGGAACAGGTTATTGAGGTAGGCATTATCAATTATCTCTGGCCTGGTTTGACCCTGATCTTCTCTATCCCTATTTTGCATAAAAAGGTCCGAGTGTCTTTACTCCCCGGGATTATTATTGCATTTAGCGGCTTTTATTTGGCCACAGTTCAGAGTGGAATGTTTTCCTGGGAAGGATTTAGGAGTAACTTTCAAGTCAATTACTTTCCGTATATATTAGCATTTTTAGCTTCTATTTCTTGGGCGCTTTATTCTAATCTATCTCGACGTTGGGCTAGCCATACTGAGAGTGGAGCTGTACCTATTTTTCTTTTGGTTACTGGATTAATCTTAACCGTAATAAGATTTATGTTTCCTGAAAAATCTCAATGGACTCCCCGAGTAATATATGAGCTTTTATATATGTCTATCTTCCCCACTTTTTTAGCTTATGTCTTCTGGGATAATGCTATGCGAAAAGGTAGGATTATTTTAGTTGCTTCTCTTTCCTATTTTATTCCTTTACTTTCTATAATTATTACTTCTTTGTATCTCCAGGTGGTAGTAAGGGCAAATCTATGGATATCTTGTACTTTGGTTATTACGGGAGCTATTATTTGTAAAATTTCCATTTATGATATAAATAAAAAATCACCTAATTTAAAATAGAATTGACAATACATTTTAGAAATTGATTGATTTAGAGTGGTTAATTATGCCAGTATTTTTAAAAATATCTTTTTTAAAAAAAGATAGGAAAAGAAGGAATTTGCCAGGCGAATATAGTATATACTATTCAGCAGTAATAATGAAAATTCAACATTAGTTGGGTGAAGATTAAACAAAAATTGAGGTTAGGTAGAAATAAATATGAGATTGAAAATATCTGAAGAATTCAAAAAGTTGATCGTCGACACCGGGTTAGAATTATACAAACAAAGTTTAACCGTGGGAACCTGGGGGAATATTAGTGTTCTGGATCCAGATACCGATCTGGTTTATATTAAGCCAAGCGGTATGGATTACAATGAAATCAACCTCGAAGATGTTATTGTGGTTGATAAGAAAGGCAAAACGATCAAAGGATTTAGAAAACCATCTATTGAGATGCCAATGCATCTTTCCATATATAATGCCAGGAAGGATGTGGGAGCAATAGTTCACTATCATCCTATTTATTCGAGTGTATTGGCAGTTACAGGAATTGACCTCCCGGGAATCAGTGAAGATTTTGTGCAATTAGTGGGGGAAAAGGTGATATGCGCAAAATATGGACTGCCCGGTTCAAAAGAGTTAGCTAAAAATGCGGTAATTGGTCTGGGAGAAAGAAAGGCAGTCTTTCTCCTTAATCACGGCACTCTCTGTGTTGGTAGAGATATGAAAGAAGCGATGAGAGTCTGTTATGTGGTAGAGAAAACAGCTCATATTTATATTTTAAGCAAAAATGTAGGAAAGTGCAGGGTAATCCCCGAAGAAGATATCAAAATAATGCAGGATTTTGCCAAGGATGCCTATGGCAAACAAAATGAACCAAATGAAAGATAAAAAGGAAATAGGGTATATACAATAAATTACCTGCCCATATCTTCTCCCTATTTGACCTCATGGGACACAAAGAGAAACAGATAAGCAAGAAGAGCATAGGCAGGTAATTTGATTTTAAAAGAAATGGCGTGTTCTTTTACAAACTGAAACAAGCATTAACATTACTGGAACTTCAATTAAAACTCCTACCACTGTCGCTAAGGCAGCACCGGAAGATAAGCCAAAGATCATAGTAGCGGTTGCTACGGCTACCTCGAAATGATTACTCGCTCCAATCATCGCTGAAGGAGCGGCATCTTCATAATTAAGTTTTATTAGTTTAGCTGATCCATAGGTTAGGAAAAAAATAAGATTGGTTTGGATAAAAAGTGGAATAGCTATCCATAGTATGGTTAGAGGTTTGGTTAAAATAACGTCTCCTTTAAAGGAAAAAATTAAAATTAGAGTAAATAGTAGAGCAATAATTGATACTGGGGTAAGCAGATGTAAAAAATTTTCTTTAAACCATTTTTCGCCTTTCACCTTTATTATCCATTTTCTAGAAAAATAACCTGCCACTAAGGGTAGAGCAACATAAGTACTTATAGAAAGTAGTAGTGCTTGCCAAGGAACAGGTAATCTTCCTACGCCAAGTAGAAATCCACCAAGTGGCCCATAAAGAAAGAGCATAGTTAGAGAATTTATTGCTACCATAACTAATGTATGTCCAGCATTACCTTTTGCTAAGAAACCCCAGACTAGAACCATCGCTGTGCAGGGAGCAATGCCCAATAAAATATTTCCGGCAAGATAACTTCTCCATAGAGGAATTTCGAGCATCTTTATTCCATTGTTTATCACCACAGTTCCAGCCCCATGAATTGTTCCCACTGCCCAATCTGCTCCTAATGGAATTTTAACTAAATCTGTAGCCTCGATTCCAATAAAATTTTTAAAAAGAAAACCTAAAAAAAAGATAGATATGGCATACATAGTAAAAGGTTTTATTGCCCAGTTAGCAAATAAAGTCAGACCGACTGGTTTAATAGATTTTCCGGCTTTTACCACTTCTCCAAAGTCTATCTTTACCATAATCGGATACATCATAAAAAATAGACAGATTGCAATTGGGATGGAAACAACTGGTGCCTTGCCAACATAAATTGCTAATCCATCAAGGTATTTTGCTACTCCGGGAGCAATTTTACCAAAAATAATTCCAATAACAATACAGATCAAGACCCATATAGTTAGATATTTCTCAAAAACACTTAGGCCTCCTTTTGTTTCTTTAACCATAGTTAATCTCCTTTCAAATACTCCAAATTAAATATACCCCACCTAAAATTATTAGAACACCGCATATTTTTTTAATCAATACTGTGCCTTTAGATTTTTCGTTCCAATTCAGATACTTTTGAACAACTTCTGTAAAGGTTCCAGCAAAAACTATTATCGAACAATGACCAATACCGTAAGCAAAAAGAAGTGCGGCTCCATAGAAAAATTGTGTTACTGATATTGTAAATACGATTCCCAACATTGGTGCCATATAAGCGAAAGTACAGGGACCAAGGGCGATACCAAAAATAAGGCCTAATCCAAAAGCAGCCAACAGTCCTCTTTTCTGGAAGGCTGGTTGATTAGATATTTCCAGAAAAGGCAATGGAATGATTTCTAAAAGATGAAGACCTATAATGAAAAAAATTACTGCCACTATATAATTTCCATAAGAACCAATATCACCCAGTATACGTCCTAAAAGTCCGGTGATAATGCCGATGGTGGCAATAGTTGTTAAAATGCCCAGAGAAAAAAGCGTTGCTAGCCAAAAAGCCCTTTTAGTTGACATCTTACCTTGCTCACCAATAAATGCAATAATTAGGGGGATACTGGCTAAATGGCAGGGGCTTAATAATATACTTAATATTCCCCAGATAAAAGAAGCAGCTAAAGCAATAATTGGGTTTAGTTGAAGAGAATTGGATAGCCATTCAAATATAATTCTTATCACTATTTAACCCCCTGCATTTTCAAGACTTTAACTAATTCATCCTTAGCAAAAAAGCCTTGATGTCTAAAATATTCTTTTCCATCTTTATCAAGAAAGACCTGTGTGGGAATTGCTCTTATACCAAATTCTTTAATATAAGGCTTCCCTTCAGCGGTCCATACATCATAAAAAACAACTTTTACCTGTCCTTTATATTCTTCTTCAATTTCTTTCATAATGGGTTGCATTTGTTTGCAAGGAATACATTTAACTGAACCAAGTTCTATAAAGGTAACTTTTACCTTATCAGCCCCTGCCTTTTCCTGATTTAAAGTAGGTGCATTTAAGGTAACTCCAGTATTATTAGATATTTTTTTAAAACCAAAAACGACAGCCAAGAGTACTAAAAAAATTATGATATAAATATATCTTCTTCTCTTCATTTAATCAGTCTCCTTTTGACTACTAAGATTATCATTTTTCTTGACAAGAGTAAGAGCTTCCCGATTTTTTGTCTCTCCAGTGATATTTAGTTTTTATTCGATCCACTTTTTAATCTCTTCTTTGCCCGGTATTTTACCTGCTATCTTTACCTTGCCATCAATAACCAGAGCAGGAGTTACCATTACTCCATAATTAATAATCTTGTTGATATCTGTTACTTTGATAATTTCTGCTGAAACAGCGAGTTCATTGACAGCCTCTTCAGTTAATTCAGTTAATTTTTTACATTTCGGACAACCAGTTCCTAAAATTTCAATTTTCATTTTTAGTTACCCCACTTTCTAAAAAATATAATTTCCCCAGACCCAACCACTTAAAGTTGCAAGAATAATCATCGTTATAATATAAACTCCAGCTTTCTTAAGACCGAATACCTTTATTATCGCTAGCATATTAGGAAGACTCATTCCTGGTCCAGAAAGAAGCAGCGCCAAAGCTGGACCTTTTCCCATTCCTAACTTCATTAAAGTATCTACAAATGGTGCCTCGGTCATAGTAGCAAAATAACTTATTGCCCCAATAAGGGTAGCTAAGAAAGAAGAACGTAGAGAATTTCCTCCCAGCCAATGTTCTATCCATTCTTGAGGCAGGATTTTTCCAATAATTCCTACTATAAAAACTCCTATTAAAAGGAGGGGAAAAATTAATTTTACAAACCACCAGGTTTCTTTAAGCCAATTGGCGATTTCATTTTTCTCTTTAATTATAAAAGCATACAAAAAAGTTATAGATATGCCTATTACAAAAACATATACTTTATGGAGATAAGGGCCTTTGATGATAATATAATTGGGAGAAAGCAGGCTAAAAAGAATTAAAAGAAGTAAAATCATATCTTTTCCTGCTATAATATTCTTTTTGTCATCTCCACCTTCTTCTATTATTCTCTCTGCTTCTTCTTTGCGAAAAGATAGATACATTACTGTTCCCATAACAAAGGCAGTAACAAAGGCAGTAACAATTCTGGATATGGCCATGTCATACCCTATTATATTTCCAGTATAAATTACTGCCAGAAGATTAGAAGCAGGGGCAACCCACAGGAGAATAAAGGCAGGGGCAATTGCTCCGCCTTTACGATAGATTCCGGCTGATACTGGAATCACAGTACAAGAACATACTGCAATAAATATAGAAGAAATTGCGGCTAAAGGGAAAGAAATAATATTTTTTACTTTTGTTCCTAAATATCTAATAATGGTTTCACGAGAAGTGAACGCAATAATTCCACCGGCAAGAAGAAAAGCGGGGATAAGACAGGTTAATACGTGTAATGCAACGTATTCTTGTAAAGCGAGTAGTCCTCCAATTAGTACATCTAATAGCATATTAACCACATCCTCATAATATTTTAATAAAAATTATTGCATCAATTACATCTTAATTTTTCTCGTATATTTTCTTTTTTACACTGTTCTAAATTGTTTAAATCCCGAGCAGATAATTTTAATTCATTTTTTAATCCCTGGATAATTTTATTTCCTTTTATTTTTTGATTTGCTGAATAAATATTCCATTTGCTTACCCTGTGATTGCTAATTAATTTAGCTTCCTTTAGAATACGTAAACTATGGGAAATCCTTGATTGTTCCATCTCTAAAATATTTACCAATTCACAAACACACAATTCACTCTGCAGTAAAAGTAAGTAAATACGTAGTCTATTTTCATCAGACAAGGCACTAAATATTTTTACAAACTTTTCCATAATTTTTCACCTCAATTATTATATGATAATATTAACATATTATCATATTAATTTCAAATAAAATTTTCATCTTATATGATATACTTGTGATATACTATCGCTAAATTACGATCGGCAGGGCAATGGGTAGATTTGATAACTGGAAAACTGGTTAAATAGTTTATTCTATATAAAATGACTGTAAAATTTCTTTGGTAGAACTGTATAGTACTTGCACAAAAATTACTCCATGTATATTATCACTATCCCAATTAAAGCCTTCAAGACTAAATGAAAATTCAAGGATTTCTTCAGGGGCAAGAGAAGTAATTTCAACTTTCTGTTCTTCAAAAATATCAAATACTGAATACTTTAAATTTGCTGCTTGTTGTTCTTTAAAAATCATTCCATTTATTACTAAATTGTTTAAGGTAGAAGAACTCACATTCTCTATAGTTCCGGTAATAGTTGTTGTATTTGTATCGTTATTTCTGGAAGCGGTAATAACAATTTTTGCACCTTTAGCTAATTCGGTATCAATTTTATTTTTTATAGTCGAATAATTAGAAGAACCATGAATTCTATCATTTAATCCATTAAACAAAATATTAGGCACACTTCTATCTGCACTATCAGGGAAATACCATTTATATCGGTTAGAGATTTCTGAAGTAGAATATTCACCCCAACTGGCTTCTTCTACCAGTAACATCTGGTTATAACCGTATTCTTCTACTAACTGTTCTAATATCGGCTCGACCACTTCACAGGAAGGACAACCTATAGCCATATATAGTTCTACCATTACTACTCGATCAGCTAATTCTGGTTCTCCTTCTGAAGGGGTTGTTGGAAGACAACCTATAAACAAACATACAATTAATCCTATTATTAATAAAAAAAATAACTTTTTCATGCAATTTTTCTCCTTTGAAAAGAATATATTTTTTATTGAAACTTTTTTAATCTATTTAGTCTAACAATGTCATTCCTACTCTCTTTTGTATTCCGATCCAATTAATATCCTGGCGGAGGAGGACAGGAACCCCCGTTACGTCCTTCATCTTCTTTCTCTTCTTTTTTTGAGCTATCTTTCTCTTTGCAATTTAAAAGATAATTAATATATTGAAACATCAAGGTCTGTTGTTTAGAGATTAGACCAGGGTAGACTCTTTTAACGATTAAGTTCTTATCTAAGAAGATGGTAGTGGGTAGAACTTCAATATTATAGAGATTGCTCACTTCATTCTGACTGTCTAAGAGGATGGAGAAGGAAATTTTTTTATTAGTCCAAAACTCTTTGATTAGGGTAATGCCTTCTTCTTTTAGGTCTTTACAAGTATTTATCATAATTACTTGATATTTTTCTTTAACAATATGCTCTTCGAAATACTTGGCCAGCTCTTCTATACCACAGACCGAATCCTTATTCTCATTATTGCAAAAATAAAGAATAAGAAGTTTTTGCTTTTCTTTATAATCTTCTAAATTGAAGGTTTCTCCATCTATGGTTTTAAGAATAAAAGAGGGGGCAGGGAAACCTTTTTTAAAAGTCGAGGATAGACTAATTGAACAAAGAGAAATTAAAAATATAATTGTTAAAATTAGAATAAAATAATATCTTTTTTTATTTTTAAAACAAATCATAATAATTACTTCCTTATTAAAATAACAATTAACCAATTTAAGAATTCACCTATTAACTAATTTAATAATCCATAGGCATAGGACTAACAAACTTTCTAAAGTTTTCAATCTATTAATAACTATTAGTAAGAAATTCCCGTATAGACTAATAAGGTAGCCAATCCAAAGAACAACAGAGTCATAGCCATTTTAATTTTGCCAAAATTTCTCTGGGTCAAAGCAGCCCACTGCGTAGAGCTTGTCCCCCAGTAAGTAAAGGTAAAGACCAGGACTAAAGGAACAATAAACATTAGATTATAGAGCAGTAGATAGAATATAGCATTAATCTTTAAATTGGGTATAGTACTTATAAACATCAGAGTGGGAAGGTAAATCTGACCGGTACAGGCCAACTCCAGAAGAGATACGATAAAGCCAATCACTACTGCCATAAGGATATAATTACTCAATCTCACATTCTTTCTGATGGTGGAGTGAATCATCCTTTTGAGAAAGGGAGATAATTGTAGTTTAGCATCTTTGGTAGTCCCCTTTCTCTTAAACTGAATATAATCCGATAAACTTATAAAACCTAAGACCAGAGCAATTCCGGCAGTAACTAAAGAAAATATCTTTCTCGCTAAGGGTAAAAAGGACAAGGTAGTTACTATTTTTAAGGCCCCAGTACCGATTAAAAAATAAGTTAAAAAGACAGCAAAGGCAAACATACCTCCAACCCAGAGTATTTCTTTCCCCTTACGGTTGATTAGAGTAAGGTATGATATAAAGAAAATTATGGTGGCAAAGGCACAGGGGTTTATACCATCGATTAGCCCACTTACTGCTACTGCGGCAAGACCAAAAGATTGGAAACGAGTGATAAGTCTTTCTTTGATTTCTATTTCTTCTTCCTTGACCATCTCCCAGGGGGGAATATTTTCTTTATTTGAATTCTGTTGGATTAATTCTTCCAAGTTTGCATAGGTGATTGCATTTCGGAAGAGATAAACATTTCCTATAAAAATAACCGGGACCAGGAGTCTCTCTTCCTCCGGCATCTTGTATAATTCTCCTAGGGCCTCCGCTAGTTCAACATTCTCAGCCAAAGAGATGTCGTAACTTTTAATGACAAGATTAGGGTATTCCTGGCGAATACTAGTCCATATAGCCTTTGCCTTATCACAATCATGACATCCCTGTTCATAAAAATAAGCCATATAGACTGGAAAACTAACCTCTTTTTCTTTGATAAAACCAGAAAGATTTAGTGTTACTCGGGGATGAGCAGGATCATTAGTAAAAATATAGACTCGTTTAGAAAAACGGCCTTCCATATCCAGTGAATTAATGGTAACCTTTATTTTGCCAGTTTCTCCTGGCTTAATATTTTTAGTTGAAGGTAAGGCATCAGCACAAGATTCACAATCAACCTTAATATCTTTTATAATTAATTCTTCATCTCCGTAATTTTTAAATTCGAAAATATAGGTAGGGAGCTCATCAGGGGTAATATCTCCAAAATCCCAGGATTCTTCTTGAAAATGAATAGAAGGGCTTGAACCTGCTAAAGCTATGGACCATGGCAAAAATTCAATAAAGAAAGTAACTGATAATATTAAAATTACTAGAATGTTTAAAAAAAGAATCATTCTCTCTCGGTTCATCTTATTTAATTTATGGTTATTAATTTTTGCCATATTAATTTTCCTTTCTTTAAATTAACAATTTTCTATAAACGATTTAGTATTAAATAATACGTTTTCTGGTTTTTGAAATGGTTCAAAATAATTTCCTTTATTATAAACAAATCTATATCTAATTCTATTATTTTTTTGCAGGACTTTTAATTTCCCGAAAATTTAAAGTATGATTAATAAAGGGTGCAATCAATTCATGCTTGAAAAGAGTCCAGGATGAATTTTTTAAAAATATTTTTATCTAAAATTATGTATGAGAACATTAACATATTATCATATAACTGTCAAATACTAAAAATATAATTATTTAAAGGAAAATAAAGAAAAAGTAGATGATGCTCCAATAAGGAGCTTATCAGCTCACAATCTAATCCCATATCTTGTTTTGGTAGAAAGCCTCATAAAATAACCTCAATTATTAACTACTATTTCTATTCTTTTGGTAGTGATTATAATATGAAAAAATATTTTTGTCAATTGTTGAAATAAAAATTATTAGTTAAAAGTGAAAATTTAGTTATTTCGCTTTTGCTAAAATATATTTTTTATAATAAATTCTTATTAAAAATACTTTAAAGAAGATAAACGATCTAATTAAT
>JREQ01006489.1_pt1 | contig 10049 bp, 6 predicted proteins | sample 210151 | NCBI WGS metagenome assembly JREQ01 (sample SAMN03019617, study PRJNA260268) | marine sediment metagenome | biome: Marine; feature: Sediment; material: Clay; isolation source: clay from marine sediments 31 meters below sea floor depth collected from... | place: New Zealand: Canterbury Basin... | reverse complement strand
AATCCTAAAATGTGTCAAGCGATCATAAAGAATGTTAGAGCGGCGTTATCTAAAAATAGACCTATTCTTGGGATTTGTCTAGGGTCCCAAATTTTGGCACTTGCCGCTGGTGCTGATACGTATAAGCTGAAATACGGTCATAGAAGTCAAAATCAACCATGTGTGGAGGTTGGGACTAAAAGATGCTATATTGCTTCACAGAACCACGGCTACACTGTCAATGCTGATACATTGCCTGTAGATTGGCGTGAGTGGTTTTACAATGATAATGATAAAACGAATGAAGGTATTATTCACATATCAAAACCATTTTTTGGAGCACAGTTCCACCCTGAAGCATCATCTGGACCAGGTGATACCGAATTTGTTTTTGACATGTTCTTGAGGGCGATGAGATGAAAAAGAAACCAAAGAAGGTTTTAATTTTAGGATCAGGTGCGATAAGGATAGGTCAAGCTGGAGAGTTTGATTATTCTGGCAGTCAGTCAATCAAGGCATTGAAAGAGGAAGGAATTAAAACCGTTTTAGTAAATCCAAATATTGCCACAATTCAAACGTCTGATTATCTCGCTGACAAGGTGTACTTCCTGCCCCTCACCGCTTTTTTTGTTGAGGAAGTTATAAAGAGAGAAAAACCCGATGGCGTTTTACTTGGATTTGGAGGGCAAACTGCATTAAATGTTGGTGTAGAATTATCAGAAAAAGGTGTTTTAAAAAAGTATAAAGTTGCCGTTCTAGGCACCCCTATTGAAGCTATTTTGAAAACAGAAGATAGAGATTTGTTTGTAAAAGAGATAAAAGAAATCAATCTTAAAGTTCCAATAAGCAAAGCTGTTACAAGCGTAGAAGAAGCAGTTGAGGTAGCAGAAAAAATCGGCTACCCTGTTATGTGTAGGATTGCATATGCACTGGGTGGTTTGGGATCAGGAGTAGCTAACACAAAAAAACAACTGGTCGAACTCACAAAAAAGGCGTTTTCGTTTACAAAGCAAATTTTAATAGAGGAGTATTTTGGTGGTTGGAAAGAACTTGAATATGAGGTTGTGCGAGACCAGTATGATAACTGTATTGTTGTTTGTTCCATGGAGAATGTTGACCCCATGGGGATTCATACTGGTGAGAGTATTGTTGTTGCCCCTGTTCAAACCTTAACTGCTTCTGAGAATTTCAAACTGAGAGCCATTTCTATAAAGGTAATAAGACGGCTTGGCATTGTTGGCGAGTGCAATATTCAGTTTGCACTTGATCCAAAGTCAGAAGATTACAGAATCATAGAGGTTAATGCCAGACTTAGTAGAAGCTCTGCTTTGGCTTCTAAGGCAACAGGCTATCCGTTGGCTTTTATTGCATCGAAACTAGCCTTGGGTTATAGTTTGACTGAAGTGGAAAATATTATTACTGGAGAGACCTCAGCTTGTTTTGAGCCTGCCCTAGATTATATTGTTGTCAAATATCCGCGATGGGATTTACAAAAGTTTAGAAAAGCCAGTCTTAGTCTGGGATCTGAAATGAAATCTGTTGGGGAGGTCATGGCTATTGCAAGGAGCTATGAAGAAGCACTCCAGAAAGCAATTCGAATGTTAGATGTTGGGATGAATGGTCTAGTTTGCAATGATCTCGAGTTTGATAATCTTGAAAAGGAGCTTAGAGAACCAACTGATAAAAGAATGTTTGCGATTACTGAGGCGATACGAAGGAAGTACTCTATCGATAAAATATACAAGCTTTCCAAAGTTAACCCATGGTTCCTCTATAAGATAAAGAATATCGTTGAAATAGAAAAGAAACTGAAACGTTGCAATCTTAAAACTCTATCATCTCCCTTGCTAAAAGAGGCAAAAGAGAAAGGTTTTTCCGATCAGCAAATAGCAATGCTTGTCAAAAGTAACGACCATGCAGTGAGGAAAAAAAGAAAAAAACTCGGCATTGTGCCATACGTAAAACAGATAGATACCCTTGCTGCGGAGTACCCGGCTAAGACCAACTACCTCTACTTGACATATAATGCATCTGAGAACGATCTTAATTTCAAAGAAAAAAACCAGGTTGTTGTTTTAGGTGGAGGGCCGTATAGGATTGGTTCTTCGGTTGAGTTTGACTGGTGCTGTGTAAATTCAGTAGCAACGTTAAGAAATTTGAAGTATAATGCTATAATGGTAAACTATAACCCCGAGACGGTGAGCACGGATTATGATATCTGTGATAAACTGTATTTTGATGAACTTACTTTTGAAAGAGTTTTAGACATATGTGAAAAAGAAAACCCACTGGGTGTTATTGTTTCCATGGGAGGTCAAATACCCAATAACTTGGCTCTGCCGTTGCACAAGGCCAGCATTCCAATATGTGGAACATCTCCTCTTGATATTGATAACGCTGAAGATAGACATAAATTCTCTCAGCTATTGGATAAATTAGAAGTCGATCAACCAGAATGGGAAGAATTGACTAGTATAGAGGATGCTGAGAAGTTTGCGGACAAGGTTGGATATCCTGTTTTAGTCAGGCCGAGTTATGTTCTTAGCGGAGCTGCGATGAGCATTGCCCTGAGTAAAAATGAGTTAAAAAAATACCTGAAAAAAGCCTCTGAAGTTGGTAAAGAACATCCTGTAGTTATCAGTAAATTCATAACCGGAGCTAAAGAGATAGAGATTGATGCTGTTGCTAAACAAGGCGATCTATATTGTTATGCAATTTCAGAACATGTTGAAAACGCCGGAGTACATTCGGGGGATGCAACTATGGTCTTGCCCCCCCAAAGAACATATTTGGAGACTATGAGGAGGATTAAAGTCATTGCAAAGAAAATCGCAAAATCCTTGAATATAACAGGTCCGTTTAACATACAATTTATAGCTAAAGATAATGATGTTAAGGTTATCGAGTGTAATTTGAGAGCATCAAGGAGCTTTCCGTTTGCTTCCAAGGTTTTCAAAATAAACTTTGTTGATTTAGCTACCAAGGTTATCATGGGCAAACGTGTTCCCCATATCGATCGGTCGTCGTTTGATTTGGACTATGTTGGAGTTAAGGCACCGCAGTTTTCATTTACTCGTCTGAAAGGCTCAGATCCAATCTTAGGTGTAGAGATGGCTTCTACTGGGGAGGTTGCTTGTTTAGGTGATGACTTTAATGAGGCATTTCTGAAAAGCTTCATTTCAGTTGGATTTAACCTTCCAAAGAAAACAATTTTGTTATCTACTGGCCCCATAGACCATAAAGCAGAGTTCTTGGAGAGTACGAGAATGTTGGATAAGATGGGATACAAATTTTATGCGACAAAGGGAACAGCTGATTTCATGAAAGCAAATGGTGTTGAAGCAGAAATCTTGTATTGGCCTTTGGAAAATAAGGAACCAAACACTCTAAGTTATATTGCCGATGGTAAAATTGATTTGGTAATAAATATCCCCAAAAACATCGAAAAAGAAGAGCTCGATAATGATTATCTCATTAGGAGAAAGGCGGTTGATTTTGATGTTCCTTTAATTACCAACTTGCAGTTAGCTAAGAGGTTTGTTGAGGCGCTTTATAGAACCCCTATCGAAGATCTAAAAAGTAAAAGTTGGGATGAATATAATTAGTAATTTTTTACTTGATAGGTAAAAGATTGGGTATCCCATCCTTTATAGTGTAGGTGCAATTACATTTTTTACACGTAAAACTGCCTTCAATAATATCCTTGTTTTCTTCTTTTGTAATCTCAAGCTCTAACATTCCTTTACATGTAGGACAACAAAGAATATCTAACATATCTTTCTTCATCTCAACATCTCCCGTGAAATCTAGTATTCCCCAAGATACATGACTCGCTTTCTTCCTAAGTCAGCATCCCAGACAAATGCCCACTCATCATCAGTGGCCGTCTTCCCTTCTTCGATATTTTGCATGTAATTTTTCACTTGGGAATCCATCATATCGGCCTGATGGAGCACACACGCCTCAACGGTTTTTGGCATCCGCGGAGAGCCAAACTCATATTTTCCATGATGACTAAGAATTAGATGACAGACATGATTCTCCAGTTTTTGATCAAACTCTTTCCCATTTTTTCTCAATTCATCGATCTTCTCTCGTACCCACCTATCGCCCATAACAATATGTCCAATAAAATTCCCTTCGTCTGTCTTATCGATGGCTGCAGTCGTCTTATATTCTTTCAGTTTTCCAACATCATGAAGAATCGCACCAGTAATGACTAGCTCTCTATTGATGCCGGGATACATCTCACAAATATTGTTACACAGTCGTACGACCCCAACTGTATGCTCTAGATTGCCTCCTACATAGTTATGATGATGAGTAATTGCTGATGGAGAATGTGTAAATTCTTTTACAAAATCAGCATTATCAAAAAAGGTGGCCAATAAATTTTTCAACTGCTCATTTTCGATTGTTTTCATTTCTTTTTTGATCTTGTTATACAATTCTGCTATGCGTTCCTCTTCAAGGGCTCGAGTAAAATCACTCATAATATATTCATCAGGACTGCATCTACGAAGGCCGCCTGTGGTTTCATTGATCGATATCTGAAGTTTTTCTTCATATACCTCTACATTACCTAATCTGATTTGTACGACATCTCCAACTTTAAAACTTTCATATAACCGCTTTACCCGCTCTTTGTTTTCTCCGCCCCAGAATTTAACACCAACATCTCCTGTTTTATCAATTGCAACAAAGCTAAACCATGTCCCCCGTTTGTATGATCGTGGTGGACTTTTCATAATAACAGCAAACAAATCATTGACCACATCGCCTTCTCTGAGATTCTCGACAAACTGTTCTTTACTTCTCTTGCCAGTATCTGTCTTTATCATGGTCTGTTTGTCGCCATTTTTATCATAACTATAAACATCTGTCATGCATAGGCCTCCCCAGATATTCTTAAGGTGTAACTCCTATAAAGTTACAGTTTATACATTTTTCCTTCTTTAACTGCCTCAACAGTCATTGGTAAGTGTTGAAACATTTCAGGATGTTCGGTATGGATAGGATAGAGTATCTTTGGACCTATTGTTTGAATAAGTTCTTTAAGATCTGAGCCGTTGATGTGTCCAGAACAGTGAGATTGAACAAATCTAAGATCAAAATGATTCAACCAGTTCCGCATTCTATCATAAGATATTCCCATCTCTTCGTTAAACGGTTCTGACAAGGAATGGATGTACACACCATTTTTTGGTTTTAAATCGACAAGCATATTCAGATACCAGAAGTTCAATACGACCATGTACTGTGCAGGATCTTTTCTAATATCATCTGCAGTGATAATATTGGGATAGTTCAATCGTTTTTTGATATAATAGTCTGAATAATCTTCATCAATATACGTTCCTGTGAGTCTCTTTGGCTTCAGCAATAAAATATGGTCATCAGTGCTATTGGGTGTTCTGAGTATTTTGTCCCTATGATACCGTTCGAGAAAACAGGCGTGTTTGAAACTTATCACAAGCTTTTTTCCAAGATCCTTTGCAATTTTATAAAATGTTGTAAACCTGTCAACATCTTTGAAATTAAAATCGACGATTGCAAGATCCTTACACGTTGCAATTTCTTTTTTCGCATGGGTATGGACTTTCTGTTCAGATTCATATGTTTGTTCGATATCTATTCTTGTTCCTTCGGTGATCATGGCGATTGGTTTTACCTTTTTCGCCGCTTCGATAAAATCAGTTGTCATTTCTGCATGGGGTCCATGCATGCGAAGATCGCCGGTGTAAACTACAGCCCCCTCTGATGTATGGATAATAGTCCCATAGGATCCGGGCACACTATGATCAGTATGAATTGGTTCGATTTCAATAGAATCAATATGTATTTTGTCACCTGTTCTAAATGTTTTAAACTGTCGCTTTACCGGTGGCTTTCGGTAATCACATTTGAAGGCCGGGCGTTGTTTGTAGTTGATAACCTCATTTTCGATGGTTCGCTGACTTTGTTCTTCAACTGCTTCTAAGATGTATTTGCATGTTTCACCGCAATAGATGGGTATATCCCTATGAAGAAACGAAATATAATTCGCATGATCTGCATGGGCATGGGACAACACCACGGCAGCAATTTCAGGTTCCTCTGCTTTTCTTCCAAGATGTTCTAACAGATCTCCCCGATAGACACCACTTATGTCAGGAACCAACTCAAGCTCAAGAAAATCTCCGATACCATTGGCAGATCGTGGCATCAAAAATTCTTCAAAATATAGGCCTCTCCTAGCAAAACTCATACCAAAGTCTAGAAATATCTTTGTGCCCTGATCTTCTAGGAGAGTTTTATTTCCACCTATTTCCTTGACTCCCCCATAAAACGTTAGCTTAACCACGTAGTGTCACCGTTTGTATGTTTTAACAAACAGCGACTAAATAAAGTTTATTGAAGAAAGAATAAAAGAAAAAAGAGGAGAGATGAATAAATCTAATCCTTTCTTTGACGGGCAAGATCACGTGCTCGCTGTCCAACTACGAACAGTTTAGCGATAAAGGTAATCTCATTTGCTTCTTCTTTACTTGTTACTTGCCCAACGATCATCATAGTATCTATCTACTACGTTGGTAATTTACTTTAAAAGGTCTTGTTGTACAAACGTTGTCAAGTATGGTTGACAAGGCTTATCGAAACTAATAAAACATGGTTGTTTATTTAAGGGCTGTAAGGGTGTCGCCTTCATGGCTAAAATAAATATAAACGACATGTTTACATCTTACGATAAAAAAAACCTTACAATAGCCACTGTTTGTTCTCATTCTAGCCTTCAGATTTTTAATGGTGCGAGAAAAGAAGGATTTAAGACATTAGGCATTGCTGTTGGAGAGAAGAAGAAATTTTATGATGCATTCCCTCTTGGCAGACCTGATGAGTTTTTTATCGTTGATAATTATAAAGACATTGCAAAATACTCTAAAGAACTCCGTGAGAAAAATGTAATAATCATACCTCACGGCTCCTTTGTTGAATATCTTGGTGCTAAAGAATTTCTAAAACTCGAGCTACCTACTTTTGGAAACAGAAACGTCCTTATGTGGGAATCCGACCGTAAAAAGGAAAAACAATGGCTGGAATCCGCTGGTCTTACGATGCCAAAGCAAGTTAAAGATCCAAAAGAAATAGATAAACCAGTAATAGTAAAATATCACGGTGCGAAGGGCGGTAAAGGTTTTTTCGTTGCCAAAACATATGAGGAATTCTGCAAGAGGGTAGATACAAAAAAGCCGTATTTTATCCAGGAGTTTGTGTTAGGAACTCGTTATTATCTTCATTATTTCTATTCGCCTATTCAGAATAACGCATATAAATTGAGTAGAGGAAGTTTACAACTACTTTCTATGGATAGGCGTGATGAAACAACCATTGATGAAGTTCAACGTCTAGGCTCCATTGCCGAGCTTGAGGAAATAGGCATTCATCCAACATTTGTTGTAACAGGTAATATTCCCATTGTTATGAGGGAATCTTTACTTCCAAAGGTTTTCAAGATGGGAGAAGCAGTTGTAGAGAAATCTCTTGGGCTTTTTGGCGGAATAATAGGCTCTTTCTGTCTTGAAACCGTAGTAACAGAGGAGTTGGAGTTTAAAGTCTTTGAGATATCTGCAAGAATTGTTGCAGGAACGAACCCCTATATTGCTGGTTCTCCATACGCCGAGTTTATTCAACCAGATTTATCTACAGGTAGAAGAATTGCTCAAGAAATCAAATATGCGACCAAGCATAATGTCTTAGAAAAAATTCTTACCTAGAAAGTGTCACCATAATGGCAATTTGTGCCCACATTCTATTTTCTGCTTCATCAAAGATAACAGATTGTTGTCCGTGAGCTACTTCTTTTGTAACTTCATAACCGTAGTATGCAGGCAAACAGTGCATAAATATTGCATCAGGTTTAGCAATTCCCATAAGTTTATCATCAACAGTGTAACCTTTGAAATCTTTCAACCGCCGCTCTTTTTCTGCTTCATCTCCCATTGAAACCCAAGTGTCTGTTGCTATAACATCTGCATCTTTTGTTGACCCTTCAACTCTGTCAGTTACTTCAACATCAACTCCAAATTTCTTTGCTTCTTTGACATAATAATCATCAGGCCAATACTTTTTAGGTGATACAATTTTTACATTCATACCAACTATTCCACATCCAAGCAGATAAGAATGTGCCATGTTGTTTTTTCCATCACCTAAATAGACAAAATTCAATCCTTTAAACTCTCGTTTATTTTCCTTAATAGCCATAAGATCAGTAATAACCTGACAGGGATGTTCCTTGTCATCAAGACCTGAAATAACAGGAACCGTTGCATGTTTTGCAAGTTCTTTCATAGCCTTGTTGCTTTTTGCCCGATACATAATCATATCTACATATCTAGACAACACAATGGCAGTATCTTCAATAGTCTCCCCGCGTCCAAGTTGTATATCACTTGTACTGAGAAACATGGCATGCCCGCCCAACTTGGTCATACCTACTTCAAAAGAAGCACGTGTTCTGGTACTGGACTTTTCAAAAATCATACCTAAAGTCTTTCCTTTTAACAATTCAATAGATTCGCCATTCTTGGATTTATTTTTCAGTTTTATTCCAAGATCAATTATCTCTTCTAAATCGTCTTTGACGTCTAACATTGAAATAAGATCTCGTTTCATCGAAGGTGAAATGCAATTTCCTTCTTTAAATATATTGTTGTGGGAAAGTCTATATTTACCATTTCCATTCTGGAATTTGATTAGATGGGAGTTGACATTGGGGACTTATTTAAAAAAGAAAAAATTTCATTGAATGATTTGCACGATAGAATTATTGTTATCGATGCATACAATGTCCTTCATCAATTTCTTGCAAGCATTAGGCAGCGAGATGGAACACCTCTCAAGAATTCAAAAGGCGAGGTCACCTCTCACCTCTCAGGATTGTTTCACAGAACAGCAAATCTTGTCGAAGCACGGATACGTCCTGTCTATGCGTTTGATGGCAAACCTCATCCGCTGAAAGCTAAAACCATTGAAAAGAGAAGAAAAAGAAAAGAACAGGCCGAGAAAGAATGGATGGAGGCGTTGGAGGCAGGTGATCTTGCTAAAGCAAAATCGAAAGCACAACAAACATCCCGGTTAACTGATGATATGGTTCAGCAGAGCAAAGAACTCCTCGATGCACTTGGGGTTCCATATGTACAGTCCCCTTCAGAAGGCGAAGCACAGGCAAGTTATATGGTAAAAAAAGGTAATGCCTATGCTGTTGGTTCACAAGATTTTGATTGTCTACTGGTGGGATCTCCCATATTGGTAAGAAATCTTACATCATCTGGAAGAAGAAAACTCCCAGGAAAAGAAGCCTACGCAAAAGTATATCCAAAACAGATAAGATTGAAATCTAATCTTAAGGTCCTAGGAATCACCCAAAAACAACTCGTTGATATGGCGATACTGATAGGAACAGATTTTAACGAAGGAATCAAAGGAATAGGCCCTAAAAAAAGTTTGAAACTGATTAAGCAAAACGGCAATGTTGAAAATGCACTTGCCACGATTGGTGATGAAAACGCTCCAACGTTTGAAGAAATAAAAGAAATCAGAAAAATATTCCTAAAACCAGACGTCACGGATGATTACAGTCTGGAATGGTCTGTACCAGACAATGATAAAATTCTGAAGATACTTTGTGATGAGCATTATTTTTCAAGAGAACGCGTTGAACCAGTTCTTCAAAAATATTCAAATGTTGAACATATGATGAAGCAAAAAACACTTTTCTAATCATTCTCTTCTGTTGAGGCAGTGATAGTTAACCGCTCTATATCGGGAAATTTCTCTTGAACCTTATTCATGATTTTATGTTTGATTTTATTTAAATCTCGAACTGTCATGTCATGAGATACTTTGATTTCTATTTCTCCCTGATGAATTGGACCTGATCTACGCAAACGTACTATATGGGCAGATTCAACTCCAGAAACTTCTTCTGTGATTTTTTTAATCACATAGCTTCTGTCAATGCATTCGTTATCACATGCATCGACAAGCATGTAGCTACTTTCTTTAATTGCAGCAAAACCAATTGTGAC
>JREQ01003012.1_pt1 | contig 10054 bp, 6 predicted proteins | sample 210151 | NCBI WGS metagenome assembly JREQ01 (sample SAMN03019617, study PRJNA260268) | marine sediment metagenome | biome: Marine; feature: Sediment; material: Clay; isolation source: clay from marine sediments 31 meters below sea floor depth collected from... | place: New Zealand: Canterbury Basin... | reverse complement strand
CCTGTACATCTTCTTCAATGTGCTCCAACACGTTGATATAGAGCGCCGACTCGAAAGTCTCTATCTGTGCAACGTGCAGTCGCGCCAAAGCCAGGTAGCCGGCTAGATCAGTATTGTACAATGACACGTTCCACTCATGCCCGCAGGCTACCTTGGCTAGCGCATCATAGCTTGCAGGGTCGGGCTCAAGGAGAACTCCTCTGCGCAGCCGTGAAGCGTAGAGGCTGGCAATATTCCCTGTCCCAGCCCCAACTTCAATGGCAGTGGAGCCGATATGCGGTTCAATTAGAGAGTGCAGCCAGGCACGATATCGCTTTGCCTGGGCCATAATCTGAAGGTCTGTCGGATGGTAGTAACTCGTCAAGTGTTAATCCCTCCTCTTTAGAGGCCGTCTTCACTCGTTCGCGCCCGTTCTCGAATGCCAGGTTGCGATGATGATTGAAAAGTAAGTCAGCGCGAGAACCCAGAGAAGGGGAACGAGCGGGAAGAAGTATCTTTGCTCCATGTTGGTGTTACCGTGAACGACAACGAACATGAGCACCGGTAAGAACGACACCCAAACCACAGCGTTCCTTCGGAACTGTACCAGTAGTCTGCAGCACCCAAACCACAGCAAGAGACTCAATGACAATTTCAACAGAAGCCAGGACCCCAGCCGCAGAAACGCCGGTAGTCTATCGCCCACCGCAGGATAGATACCCTCTACGGCGACGATAGTCGGTAACGTGGCGACCACTATGGCTGTGTACTTGACTGGGTCTCTGGCGATCAGCCGAAAACCGTCGAAGTAGGAAAAACCGCTTTGCCAGAGACCAGGTGGTCCGCAATGGCCAGCCAATACATAGGGGTTGCGGTCATATCCAGGCAAGTCCGGACTGGGATCGTTTTGGTGAAACAAGTTTTCGTATTGGGGCAACACGGTCCTTCCCAGCGTGTTGCTGAGGTAGTAGACGCTGCTCGCGGCGATTTCAGGGTAAGACCAGTTGAGTTTCGCGACCTGCGCTGCAAAGCTGTACGGACCATGCCCCCCTCGCTGGGCAGCCGCTTGAAACGGAAGGACGATCATCAATGCGATGACGGTGGCAACCAAGAGCGCCCGCTTTCTCAGTATCAAGAAGGCAATCAAGTACGCCACCAGCAAGGGGAAGTACGCCGACTTGGTCACGAAAAAGAGGAAAGCTCCGACAACGAATAGAAGAGACCAAAAGACTTTGCCAGGGTCCGGGCGTGGCCAAACCGTTGATTCCTGCTTGGCAAGAGGGTCTAAAGTTGGACTGCCCGATTCGGTCTGCTGGCTACGCCACAGGTGGAGAATGGAACACCAGGCAAGCACAAACCCATTTGCGGCCAGGATCTCGCTGTACAGCTTCCCCTGAAAGGTCAAGAACAGTGGCGAAAGAAACATCAATCCAGAGATTAGAAACTGCATTCGCATCCGCATGGGATGCCCAAGCAAGACCATTAGTTTCCGAATCGCCAGGAATGAGAACACACAAGTTGTGGAAACCATGATGGTATTCGCAATCTGGCCCACGCGGACGCTTGCTCCGAATAGCTCGAAAATGCCAGCCAGCACGAGCGGGTAGCCTACGTCAGTGAATCGAGGGGGGCCAGAAAGCGCCACCAGCGGTGCCCCTTCACGGAGATCTTGGGCCAGAGCCCAATACCTACTTGCGTCCCACATGAGTGCCGCCTCCTCGCTATATGTCGAGGACAAGGCATAGCCCAAAATAAAGGAGAGGACACCGAGAAAGAGTACGGGGGCATAGTTGGTTAGGGACTCTCTCAAAGCCATACCCCCGAGTCTATTTCGCTCAGCCTTACCAGTATCTCGTGGCCCGTCAGCCCTTGAAAGCGCTCCTATCAACAGCCAGAAATAGGCGCCGATGGGCCGGAAGATGAGGATGGTAGTAACCGTGCTATTAGCCACCACTGTGCCAATGATAACTGCCAGGCATATCAGTGCAACCCATTGCCCTTCTTCCCTGGCTTCATGATGGAGATGCTTGATGCCTTGCCAAACCGCTGTCCCCATAACCCAAAGGAAAAGCAGAAGCCCCACAAGGCCCAGCTCGTATGCGATGTCGATAGTACCCACGTGCGAGAGCGGGCGTGTATCCTGCTCGGTCCCTGGCTGAGCCAAGCGCCACGCAACCCACATGGAGCCAATCCCGTTGCCGAAAGGGGAATGCCATACTGGATCCTTCAGGAAGAATTTGAATGTCCGAATGCGTACCTCATATGTGCCGATGGTAGTGGCTCGCTCAAGGAAGGGGTTCTCCGCCTCCAATGGGCAGATCCCCTCCGGGCAAGTTTCCCAGGAGGGCGAGGAGGGAGAGGGCGCACCGGGCGCGGGAGTGGGGACTAGTGCCGGTGCGGGTCGAGCCAGTTGGTTCGCTATGGCCGTGCCCGAAAGTGCCAGAACCGGAACGACGGTCCATAAAACGAACGCAAGGCCCAGAATAACTCCCGCGAACACGGAACGACCAGCAAGGCTCTTCCACCTTTTCCATAAGGAACCGAAGAACACTAAGAGAAGCGCCAAGCTGAAAAAGACCCAGGAGGATCGGGAGAGAGTGCGCATTACTACCAACCCGAGCAGGGCCAGTAGAACGAAATCCAGCCTTGTCGGCTTCTTGCGGGTCAAGGAGAGGAGCGCGGCTATGCCCAAATACCAGCCTAGTTGCTCATGGCTGGCCAGCGTGGAGAAAGGCTTGCCAATTCCCAAAAACCCGATAGATCCTGGGTCACCCAACGCGGTAAGCCCGCTCCTTAGCCAAGCCCACTCGAACCCCCTGAAGCCGAATATGGTTTGGTAGAGCGCATAGGTAGCAGCAATAGCCGCAGTCACCACCGCTAAACGGGTCACGGCATCAAGTTTGGCGCGCTCTCTCAGGAAGAGGGCTCCCAAGTAATATAGGAGGATGTAGAGGCTAGACATCTTAAAGCCGGCCAGAGCAGCATAGAGGGAGTTGTTTGGGTTAAAGATGCTAATGAAGGACCAAACTAAGAAAAGCGAGGCCGGAAGGTCGATCATGGTAAGCCGATACTTGAGCCTTCGGGTGATGAAGAGTTCATAAGCCGCCCGCGCAGCCGTAGCGATCAATACAAGATCGGGCAGCGCAAGAACCCATTGATACTCGAGCCAGGTTGCCGTCACTCCGGGAGGTAAAAGGAGTAGGCGCTTGGCGAAGTCAACAAAGGGCACCCACAGAAGAAACAGTAGGAGGCCGATCCAAGGATCCATGAGCGCCCAAGCGACCATAGCCAAAGTGAGCAGTGTTAGCTCCACTAGGACTATGTTCACCCCTAGCACTACGGCCATTGCTCCACCCAAGATGGCTGCTACTAAATAAGCCAGCAGTGTGTAACGAAGTCTATTGGAAGCAAGAAACTTCTTAAACCAACGCTTTACCTTAACCATCGCTCTATCCCCCTCCCGATTCGATCTCGTCAATGTTAACCACGCCGAGGAACTCCGCATAGATCTTCATCAAGCCGTGGTAGTGCGCAGATGCACTGTACTTGTGCTCCACCAGCCGCCGCCCACGCCGACCCAGCATGAGGGCTTTATCGGGATCATTCACAAGGGAAAGAACCTTCTCCCGCAAATCTTTACTATCGCCTGCTTGGAAGATAAGTCCGTTCTGGCCATCCTCTATCAAGTAGGGCAGACTCCCAGCATCTGAAGCGACAACCGGCGTCCCAACAGCAAGGCTCTCTAGGGCTGAGAAACCGAATATCTCATACCATTCGGAGGGCACTATGCTGGCCAGAGCCTGGCCCAGTAGCCGAAAACGGTCCTCGCCCGGCACGAATCCAGGTATTTCCACATTTTCTAACCCATGGCGACGTACGTAGTTGCGCAGCGCCCCGACGAGGGGCCCATCCCCTAGGATTTTGAGTCCCACACTTGGCAGGTCCTTGAAAGCCGCCACCAGCGTCCACAGCCCCTTTTCCGGTGACACGCGCCCCAAGAACACAACGTAACGATTCCGTTGGTTGAACAAGCCGGGCTCAGGCAATGGGTCGGGCAAGAAATTGCCCAACACGGAGACTTTGCCTGGGCCGACAAGCCCGCTTTCTGTCAACTTCTGCGCCACGAACTCCGTAGGAGCGATGAACTGACTGATTCTGTCAAAAGTCCCTAAGCGTCGGTGCAAACCGATTGTCAACCCATATAGCCCGCTGAGAAGATAACTATTGCGATAGCACCTCCACCAAACGGCGTGGAGCGTGTTGCCTCGCTTGCAGCGCTCACATACCTTGCCTCGTGTGTAGAACAAGCCGTTGGGACAGAGAAAACGGAAATTGTGGACCGTCTGAACAATTGGGATACCTTCTGCGTCAAGCGCCAGGTAAACGGACGGTGAGATTAGCGGAAATACGTTGTGCGCGTGGGCCACATCTGGCCTCTCCAGCCGTACCAACTTTCGCACCCGCTCATAGGTGCGCCTAGAAAAAACCGTCCCCGGGAGAAAACCCACCTTCTGTCGCACGCCATATTGTGCAATGGTGGCATTGTGCTCGGTGTACAATACGACCTCGTGTCCCCGGCTTCGCAACAGCCAAGCCTGGGCCTCCACCCCTACCCGTTCGCCGCCTGCTTGCTGATAATAGTTGTGGCATAGGAGTACCTTCATCGCCCGCGCCTCTCCCCTAGGATGCGCCTATAAAGCAACTCCCCTCCCATCAAGGAGAGCCGCAGGCACTCTCGCACCCAAGCGCTGCCCTCCAGTGGTCCGGCGGGCCGCGATCTGGTGGAGGTGAAGTTGAGCCCCACTGATGGCTGGGGGATAGCTAGTGATCGTATATAGGATATCTATTGGCTCCTCCTATCGCCGTAAGAGGGCTAACCTTTGCTTGACAAAGGCGCCTAGTGCTCTCATCTCCGCGTTCCCAACAAGATACAGGAGAGCCAGGTAACTCAAAGAGCCGATAAGAACATAGCACGCGAGCGGCACCACTAGCCTCAAACCACTCAACTCCTTAGAAGGAACCAGTCGTTGGACGACAATTATGATTATACCCATAAGGCAAACTGAAAGCAAGATCCTTAGAAACCAGCCAACCCGTTTAACATCCAATAAGCCAATCGCTCGCTTTTGAAGCAACCACAGCATGAGAACAGCCTGCGCAATGTTGACAACCAGGAAGGTCATAGCTATTCCGCTGTAGCCAACCGCTTGGGCCAGTGCTATGTCCAATATCAGCGTCAAAGAGACCACCAATGCCCCTAGCCTTGCCAAGGTTTTTGGCTCGTGGAGACTAAAGAAAGCGAGGGTCATCAAACAGGCCCAGGTAGCGGGGAGCAAAGCTATCATGTACCAACTAACGGCGCTCGCTACCCCGATAGTAGCCGCGCTGTCAAAAGCCCCTCTCTGAAATAGGATGGCTACGATCGGCCGACTCAGAATCGCCGAAGCGATGGCGATTGGCACCATACCCAATGTGGCCCAGCGGAGGCCTTGATCAAGGGTATCTCGTAGCTTGGCCATATCCCCTCGCGCCGCATGTGCGCTCATCAGAGGAAAGATAGCCAACCCGATACCCATAGGCAGAGTGCGCATCATGATTTCCAACATCTTGTTTCCGTAACCGAGGTAGGAAATAGAGCCCGGCGGTAGCATTGAGGCCACGAAGCGGTCAATTAGGGGCAAGGCTTGTGTGAGGAGAGCGACAACAAGCGCTGGTGCAAGCAGGTCCAAAGCGCCCTCCACTTGTGGGTTGTGTATGGAAAATCCCAGAGCGTAGCCGGACTCTTTGAGTATAGATGGAGCTACGATCAAGAACATAGCAACAGAGCCTACTGTCCAAGCCACCGCCAAGGCAACCAGTCCTAGAGGCTTAAGTAGGAATAGCGCTGCTACCAGCATGATACAGTGATTCACGGAAGGAGCAATCTGTGGAAAGATAAACCGTTCTTGAGCGTAGTAGGCAGCCGTTAGAACGCACCTCAGGGAATCGAAGAAACTGCCCACCATCATGATCCTCAAGAGGCTGGCCGCTTGTTCGCGGCTGACAGTATCCAGGCCAGGTGCTAGGGCTCGTATTACTAGATTGCTTGTCAGCATGATCCCAGTCACTAGACCTAGCGACGCTATGCCAGTCAAATTGAAGATACTTGTAAACACATGCCAAGTATTCTCCTCACCTCTTTGAATAAAACCACTCTTGAGCAAGGGCACAAAACCGTGCGGTATTGTTGCCTGGAAAACTACGGTCACAACCGTGGGCAGACTTATGGCCACCAGATAGATATCCATTCGCCTTTCAGCACCCAAACTTGCAGCCAGGACCACCTGCACAGCAAGGCCTAGCAGGATGGTAAGCAAGGAGAGGATAATGACATTAATGGCTGAGCGAGCAACCTTCCCTTTTCCCGTCAATTCATCTCCTGCTTGTTGCGGGCTCAGGTCAGCTTTCATGTCTTACCTTTCCGGCTCATTCCTTAATAGCCAAAATATGTATCCTGGTTCCTCTCCCTGCATGGGGCCTTGCAGGTACTCGGATACATATTGCTCGCCGTAGTAAGCACTCGACTCTTCCCCTATTATGCCTGGAAACCCTATCCCTCCCCATACGGGGAGCTATTCGGTGACCGCTCTCTCGAGTTGCGTGGAGCGCGGCGATACGAAGCACTTTGGCGAAGGCCCTGGCCCGCAAACCCCGCGTTAGGCGCAGTGGAGGTTTCTTCTCGCAATTACTGCAAAAGTGTTCTTTATGCCTAATGCAGTTCCTATATGCTGCCATATACGACTTTGTGTGCTGAAATAGCGCACAATCTCACATTCAAAACCTAGTTGCTCAAACAAGTCGCTAATAGCATCTTGGTCAACACCACCGCGCGTGACGTGATATTCAACGCTATCCTCTGGGCATTCCTCCAGATATATTCCCCTGCTCCGCCGAATACGGCGTCTTAAACCGCCTATTATGTCGCCTTTAAAGATGCGCCATGAGAAGTAAGCAATTGTACTAAGAATCATAGTGAATCGTCCCACCGAATCATATCGTAGTGGGTCTTGAAATGAGAAGAATTGGCCATGCGGTGACAGGATTGTAACAGCTTGTCGGATCAAACTGAGATAATCAGGGATATGGTGTAGGAATGAATTGGCTACGATGATGTCATACTGCCTACCTTCCAACTGAATTGATTTGATAGCATCGAACATGTCTTGACAGCGTACTTCCAGATTTCCAGTGTAGTTGGCGCATTTTGCTCGCAATGCCTTGAGCTGGCCTTGTGAAATATCAACCGCAGTGACTTTCGCCCCAAGTTCCAAAAACGGCAAGGTGACCGATCCTTCGCCAGCGCCAAGGTCAAGCACCTCCGGAATAGAGGTACGTCTGGCTGTAAAGTCATACACGGCGATGACTAACTTGCCATATAGCCTTCTCAGCATAGAGTGCTTGATATGAGGAGCTCCATCAATATATTCGCGCGTTGCCTTTGAATCGTGGAAAGCAGCGTTTGCCAAAGCCGCGACCTTGTTTATTCTTGTGTCCATTGCTCGCCTCTCCTGCAAACCGTTTTCGCTTTTCTCAAGCGCCCATTCCGCCTAACTTGTATTACTCCAAGTCAAAGACGTTAGCACAGGGTCTCGATGGGAGACGGGACCACTATGATCGACGACGTTGGGATAGCCCCGCGATCAAGTCGACGCCTTCGCCTAGTTCTGCGGTATGGAAGATCTCGCAGACTAGTGATTGACCACCAGAAACCGCCCAGTGATTCTTTCTGACTAACGACTGAGCGAGCAACCTTCCCTTTTCCCGTCAATTCATCTCTTGCTTCTTGCAGGCTCAGGTCGGCTTGCATCTCTTACCTTTCTGGTTCATTCCTTAATAGCCAAAATATGTATCGTGGTGCCAAGGTTAAAGTATGGAGCTATCGAATAGGCCAGTTGCCCCAGTTGTTTTAGAACTGGTGGCCATCCTTGGATACTCTCGATGTGACGGGCCTTCACTGTGCGCACATGCACTACTTTGAGCCCCACTGACTGGACCAGATTCAGTAGGCTCAAGGGGTCGAAGTAATTCAAGTGCTCAGGAGGAACAATGTGAGACCATTTAGGGCCTCGGATTCTCGCTCCCAACCCGTCAAAGTTAGGGGTCTCGATAAATAGCGTACCTCGCGGCTTGAGTATTCGTCTACACTCGGACAAATATGCTTGGGGATCTATCAAATGCTCAACCAGATGGTACATGGTTATTAGGTCGAACGCTTCAGCCGGGAAGCCAACCTCGGGCAAATCGCCTACTATTACATCTATTCCCTGTTTCTCTTGAGCATATGCAGCAGTTTCGGGTGATATTTCCAAACCTCTAGTTCGCCAGCCGTGCTCATGAAAATAGGCCAAGAGATGTCCAGTTGCACATCCGATGTCAAGAACGTGCTTTTCCTTGTTCTGGAAGATGTGCGGTGCGTACTTGGCCAACAACCGACTAAGTGTTTCATACCTATCCCTGGCTGGTTCCTCTCCATGCATGGGGCTTTGCAGGTAATCGGATACATATTGCTCGCCGTAGTAAGCACTCAATTCTTCCCGAGTAGGCCTGGGATAGATGAAGGCGAGATGGCAAGATTGGCATCTCAGCATTTGTCCATAGGAAAGCTTGAAAAGGAATTTGATTTCCTCTCCTTCGCAAATTGGGCAACGCACTCCCGACACCGAAGCTGAGCCCATACGCTCCCCTACATGGAAGATCTCGCAGACTAGTAACTGACCACCAGAAACCGCCCAGTGATTCTTTCTGACTACTGACCGAGCCTGCTCAGTGCCCTACGAGCAGCGTCATTGTTGGGATCTACTTCGAGTGCTCTCCGATATTCTTCGATCGCTGCCTCTATGTCGCCTCGAGCCTCATAGATGCTGGCAAGACCGTAGTGAGACCAGGTAACCTGCGAATCCATCTCGATAGAGGCACGATACATCGCAGTGCTTCCTCAAGTCGCTCCAGGGCCCTATATACATATCCCAAGGTACAGTAAGACCAGGGGGAGTTTGGCTCAAGCTCAATTGACGTCCGGAACTCGACTACTGCATCTTCAAGTCGGCCTGTACTCTGATAGACTATGCCCAGGCCATGATGGGCGAGGGCTATTTCCCGATCCAATGCAATCGCCTGACGGTACATCGCCTCAGCGTCATCCCAACGGCTTTGCTCCCGATATAGGTCGCCTAAAAAAATGTACAACCAAGAGGTGTCCGGCGCTAACCGAATTGCCCTTTCGGTCTCCGCTATCGCGTCGTCTATGTGTCCTTGAGCCCGATATACTTCCCCCAAACCTTGGTGAGCGGTAGCAGCATCTGGGGTCAACTCAATCGCTCGCAAGTATTGTTCCTCAGCCTCATCTAACCTATTCAAAGAGCGATATATATCGGCCAAGCTTATGTAAGCCCAGGGTGACTCTGGGTTTTGCTCGATTGCTTCCCGGTACTCAACTATAGCTTTGGCAATGGCCGCTTCTTCCGGACTGGCGATGAGTTGGATCGTTGTTAAGGGGATCTCATTGTTGGCGGACGGAAGGCCTGCCTCATCGAAAGTTGGCAGTCGTCCTCCGGTTGATAGTTGGTACATCCCTACCCTCAAGGAATACATTCCCGACGGCACCTCTATCGGCACAGGCAGGAGATGTCTATCCTCTACTATCTCCTCACCTCTCCACAGGCTAGTAGGATAATAGCCGTTTCTAGGCTGGGTATCGTAGCTAGCCCACATCCTCCCTTCCATATCAAGTAAGTGCACGAAAACGGTGTAATCCAGATCGGTCTCTTCCAAGCCCTGCCAGTACAGAACGACCTGCAAAGTATCCCCAGGATGGGCGGCCAACGGAACATCGTAGCCAATAAGTCTGGCTACTTCACCCAACCGGAAGTCAACCGAGTGCGAAATGCGCGGAGCGATGGGAACGCTTGAGACCACCCTGAATTGACCGGTGATACCCAATGTAGTGGCACTTTGAGTGTCCAAGATTTCGAGTTCTTCCAGCGTCGGGTACGGGAAGACGGCTACCTTTACCTGACCGAAGGCAGGAGCTGGGAAA
>JREQ01002626.1_pt1 | contig 10059 bp, 14 predicted proteins | sample 210151 | NCBI WGS metagenome assembly JREQ01 (sample SAMN03019617, study PRJNA260268) | marine sediment metagenome | biome: Marine; feature: Sediment; material: Clay; isolation source: clay from marine sediments 31 meters below sea floor depth collected from... | place: New Zealand: Canterbury... | reverse complement strand
TCTTGGTCGTTCGTTGCTCATGTCCCATTCGCTTTTCACATGTCCCTTTTTCTCCAACGTGTTCAAGAGCGGATAAATGGTGCTTGGTCCAAAGTACACTCCAAAGCTTTTACGGATTTTTGTGATTATCTGGTACCCATGCATAGGTTTTGTGTTCAAGAACTGTAGCACTATGAGGTCTAAGAGTCCCTTCATCAACTTGACCTGAACTTCTTTCGAGTTGTTAACCATGTGCTTACTTCCTTTCTGTATTTCTGTCCAACAGTTTTACTGTTAGACATGGATACAATATGTCTCTGGTGAGACATATCTCAAGTCTTTCTAATGCATAAACGTGAATATAAAGGTTCATACCTACCCGAAACATAAAAAAGCATATCGAAGCATATGGGAATATTCCGTTTTCTACATAATTTAAATAAGCTCAAACATGAACCAGTTCAGAATAGAACATGTTTAGAGAGTGAAAGATTGATAGAAACTTTCAGAGAAGAACTTGTTCAACGCATGACCAGAAACTTGCTTGATATTCAAATTTTAAGGCTTATCCAGGCCCAACCTATGTGGGGTTACAAGATAAAAAAAGTAGTAGAAGCGTTGTTCGATGTAAAACTGAGACACGGCGCATTATATCCGATGCTTAACAATCTGGAACGGAAAGGCTTCTTAACAAGTGAAAAACAAAAGCAAGGAGGAAGAACAAGAAAAGTATACACAATAACTAGGAAAGGAAAACAGTACATTGAAGCATACGCTGGCATAATAAAAGAACAATTAGAAGGCTCTGACATCAAATAGTATCCTTTTTTGCTTTCGCTTCCTGAACGGCATCATGTCATTGTAGGTGCAGACATATTTGAAGCCAGTTTCTATAAGCAGTTTTGTCTCTTCAACTGTTTTAGCGGTTGCACTCTGAAACTCATCGTTTCTTTCATCAAATATTGCCCGTTTTATGGTTATGTAAATGTCCGTGTTTTGTGTCCCGGAAGATTCTTGGAACTCTACGAAGTGATGTAGGGTTGATAAAGGGCTTCTGGAAAATTGGCTCTCTAAAATCCTTCTGATGTTTAGCTCCAGGTTTAGCGTTGGCTTAACCATTAAACTTTTCCTAAGAGTCGAAACTATTGAGATATTTTTTCTGCCTCGCTTTGATCATATCGATAGCGTTGGCAAAAGTTATCTTAGACCGCTGTTTCAAGTGAAAAGTCATTCTCAGTTTTTCAACAATCCAATTTTCAATCATATCTGCTCCTTCTTCTCCGAACATCAAAGTTAGCCCTCTGCAGAATTTTTCGGGTTTTTGGGGGATTTGCTCCCTCTTTAGTCTAAAGTTTTTTTTGAGATAATAGTAGGTGGCTTTTTTGCCGCTGTCCCCCAGAACTTTTAATCCATCATCTACGCACTGCATGATTCTTTTTTCAAGCTTGGATTCGGCCGTCATAGAATATAGTTCTAGAAGATATTATATATAAGCTTTATTTTTGTTGACAAGATATGTTTATTTACGACAAATCTAAAAGGAGGTGATGCGGTTTGAATTGGAAAATGATGATCGTTTCCCATTGGAAAATTGCATTAGTGCTCAGTTTGCTTACGATGAGGATGATTTGTGGGACAGCGTTCGCAGAGCCTGTCGACTGCCCAATTGGAAGATAAGAATTAATACGATCATCGCAATAACCTCTATGGTAGTCTACAAAGTGATGAGGGAATGCACAAAAAACTTGACCTGCTTGATGTCAAAATCTTGGAAGGTTTAGGAAAATACTACCCTAGAAACATAACAGAAGTTGCAAAAAAACTAAATGTGTCTAGAGGAACTTTGTTTTCGCGGATAAAAACCCTGTCCTCCTCTTTTTATCTGAGATTGGTTACAAATGTTTATTCTACAAACTTAGGGTTAAAGAAGGGGGTCGTTTTTGCAAAAGCAACTCCGGGCGATGAGGAATTACTCTTTAACTGCATGAAAATCAACAAGTTTTACAAGTACCTAAGCCGATGCTACGGCCCTTTTGAAGGTTACCTTGGAATGTACGATATTCCTAAAGACCATACCACGAAGTTTGAACAGTTCATACAAGAGATAAAAAGACTTGGAGTAGCCTGTGAGGTACAAATTCTTTGGTCGACTTGCTTTTATACAGTCAACCGAACAAGTAACTGGTTTGATAGTTCGTCTGAAACGTGGATTTTTCCATGGGACAAGTGGGTCGAAGAGATTCAAGCTGAGGGAACGGAGTTGCCACATACACTTGTAGACCCTAAGGACTTCCCTATAAAGGCTGATGAAACGGACTTATTCATAATAAAGGAATTGGAGAAAGACGCAACCATCAGCTTGACTGCCATAGCAGATAAACTCGGTACAACTTTGCAAAACATTAGTTATCACTATAATCTTCATGTCATCAAAAATGGACTGCTCGAGAATTTTCAAGTATTTATTTTTCCCTTCGATAGAACCGCATCCGACATGTTCTTCTTTACCTTCAAATTTGACAACGTAGAAAAAATGGCCAAATTTGCGTTGTCACTTCTCGACAAGCCATTCGTATACATAGTAGGCAAAGTGTTAGGCGAAAACACCATAACCGCCCAAGTGTATCTTCCTAGGCCTGAGTTTAGAAGTTTTATCGATAATTTGTTAGAGCTTATTAGAGCTGGCTTTTTGCAAAACTATAATTATGTAATTCAAGACCTACGTTTAGGTAAATGGTCACGAGAGACCATCCCATACGAGTTTTTCAGAAATGGATCATGGGTGTACGACCACGGTGAGCATGTTAGAAGTCTGCACGACTTAGTCAACAGATTAGCTTGCCATGAAGTTAAGCCGGTTCGATAGGAGCACACCCCGAAATCCGATGGGCTGTCTCGTTCTAACCCTTGTTTTCTTTACGTCGAGTATGCATTAGGGTTAGTTTGAGCTTGTTTAGAAGTAGTAGTCCGACGCTCTAGGAAAAGCGACAACTACTTCTGAGAGGGGCGTCGCTCTAACTGCTTCGCGTTTATCTTGGTGTCTGCGAATAGTGGCAATTATAGATTTTCAATGCTGCTTTTTAGGTGTCGGAAAGTGTTGTTGTATGTTTACCTAGGGGGGTCACAACAACAATTCTAGTTGGTACCCCTAGCGCGTGCTGCATGGAGTCCATAAAAAAGAGGGATTTTGCGGGAGAAATCTCTACGACAAGCCTAAAAGAACAAATACAAATAAGAAACATAATAGCGAATGAAAGGAAATGAGCAGTAAGAAATCGATGGAAAAAGTGAAAAAATTACTTGAGGAAAGAGGAAGAAAAGCTTACGAAGTGGCTAAAGAGGAGATTTTAGGTGAGGAAATAGGGTATGAACCGATTCGTGACGCATTACGATATTTTATACAAGAACTATGGCATAACTTTCAACGTCCAGCATTGCTTTCCTTAGCATGCAAATCCGTTGGAGGAACCCCAGAAAAAACGAACTCTATAGGCGTAGCATTAATTCTCCTTACAGGAGCCGCCGATATACACGATGATATTATAGATCAATCTAAAACTAAAGGCTCTAAACCAACCGTATTTGGTAAATTCGGCAGAGACGTTGCACTGCTCGCTGGTGATGCACTACTCCTAAAAGGTTTTACACTGTTAAACGAGTCAAGTGAACAACTTCCAAAAAAACAAGGTAAGGCAATTATAAACTTGGTAAAAGAAGCTTTTTTTGAGGTTGGTATTGCTGAAGCCAAAGAAGCAAGCTTTAAAGGTAACTGGGATTTAACCCCTGAAGAATATTTTGATATAATAAGAATGAAAACAGCAATCGCAGACGCTACTGCCCGCATAGGTGCAATTGTTGGGGGCGGCTCTTCTGATGAAATTATGGCCCTGGGAAAATATGGTAGAGCTTTAGGAATATTAGCAAGTATAAGAGATGAATTCATAGATATTTTCGAGCCAGATGAACTCAAAAATAGAGCTGAGAATGAATGTTTGCCCCTTCCGATCCTTTATGCATTTCGCGATCCAAAAGTGAAAAATAGAATCATTGATATACTTAAAAAAGGGAGATTGAGAGAAAAAGATGCTTTGGAAGTAGTGGAACTAATCGAAGAAACAGAGGAGACACAAGCGTTAAAGAAAGAAATGCAAATACTTTTGAAGAGTGGTATTGAGTCATTAAGAATGGTTAGAAACAAAAATGTTACTGCAAAGCTCGCAGAAATACTATATGTAATGATAGAGGACCTATGAAAAGCCCCTACCACCAACCAAAATTAGTCCATCTAACAGGTCTTTTCTTTTTCTTCAACCTTCGCCTCTCCTTCTGTACAAGTGTTCAACATGTCAACTTAAAAGCTTTTCCTTTAATATGGACTAATAATCTGACTTCGAAATACTAAATATTTATCTAAAAACTAGGAACATAATCATTTGAAGTAAATGCTCCCCAAAAAATTCCTTAAACTTTCAGATAATAAAGCTTTATTCGGCATTATTTTGATTGTTAACACCTTCGTTTGGCTTTCCTGTACATCTATATTTTTCAGAGGAATCGTAGACATGTCGAGTTTCTCCCATTACGATACATTTATGGTATGGATCGCTAATTTTGGCGGAACATTGGCATCTATTGTAGCTGGAGCTATTTTAGCAGATAGACTTCCTCGGCGAAAACTTTTTCTCTTATTCTGGATATTATTTGGAATAATATCGTCTATTGCTCCTCTGTTCATGGATATCACTACAGTAAATGGCGCTTTGGCTGTTTCCATCTTATTTAGTGTTTCATTCGGGTTAGGTTTACCCGTTTGCATGGCAATGTTCTGCGACTATACTATTATAGAAAATCGTGCAAGATTTGGTGGAATAACTTTGCTTTTCATAATGGTTCTCGGGGCATTTACAGCTAATTTAATAACCGAAAATATAATGACCAGTTCATTAGTTCTTGGATTTTGGAGAGGGCTCTCTCTAGCGGCTTTCTTCATTATTGATTTAGACGAAAGATACTTGAAAAGAAGAGTTAACATTTCTTTTATGTCCATACTTAGGGAGCGATCTTTCGTTGTATATATTGTTCCTTGGACTATGTTCTCGCTGGTTAATTATTTAAGCGCATCCATCGGTGCTAGCATTCACGGCGAAGAGGTCATATACCCTTTAATGCTTATTGGAAATGTTTTGACGGGAGTATTTGCTATCGTTGGAGGTTTTCTTTCTGATATTGTTGGACGTAAACGCATGACCATAGTTGGATTCGTCCTGCTTGGTCTCGGATATGCCATTTTAGGGATTTATCCTCTGAGCATGTTCTGCTTGTATTTTTATACAATAGTTGACGGGATTGCATGGGGAATATTCTACGTAATTTTCTTCTTCACCATTTGGGGAGATTTAGCCTATGATAAACCGAGCGAGAAATATTACGCTCTTGGTAGTTTACCATACATACTATCTAATTTCTTACGCCTCACAGTGGGACCATTCATCGCAAATACTATTTCAGCCTATGCCATCTTTTCCTTTGCCGCTTTCTTCCTCTTCTTAGCTATTTTGCCTTTAATGTTTGCTCCTGAGACTTTGCCTGAAAAGAAAATTAGAGAAAGAGAACTCAAAAAGTACATTGAGAAAGCGAAAAAGATTAAGGAGAAATACGACTAAAGTCTAAGCGCGCGACTAACATTCACAAGCTCAAGAGAGATGTACGACGCTCAAATTATAATAATGTGCACGCGATCCTGCATTCCACTGTGTTTCTGCCTCTCAGGATTGCGTTCTTGGTCCCCGATAACGAGAATGCCTTTTCTTGTTCCAGAGTACCTTAGAAATTCCTTCACCTGCCCTGGACCCTTTCTTAAGTGATCCCCTATGTCTTTCTGTGCTAGTTTCACTTCGATAGGAACCCTTTGGTCTTTTCCTACCACAAAGTCAATTTTCGATTCAGCAATCTTCCAACCTTTGAAACTAAACTCGCGACTAATTCTCAGGTCAGGGAAAATTGCAAGGAGATAACCTTCGAGCAATGTTTGGAACTCTCTTTCTTTTTCCATTTTCTTAATTCGTTCTTGAATATCCTTTCTGGAGCCAAATCTCTTAATCTCTTCGACGAGTCTTTTGAATAGATTCTTCTTGATGCTCAGCCTCTCTATTTGTCCCCTTTTTGCGATTGGTTTTTTGTCAGACTTGTAACCAAATCTTCCTCTTCTGCCCACGTTCATCAAATCGTCTCGACAATGCCTCCGAAAATCTTTAGGTTTCTGTTTCACACTGTCGAAATACTTCTCTGTTATTCGCTGTAAGGTACGCTCGTTCATTGAACCTTTGGGTGTCAGGAATAACGGATCCGTTTTGCCTCTATCTTCTTCGGAAACATATTTTTCGAGAGCATCCCAAGCTTCCTTCATTACATGGTACGTTATGCCATTGTGGCGACTCCTAATTAGACGGTTTTCAAAGTCAATGTCCGAAATCAGTAAATCAAGAATCTTATGCGAGTTCATCTCCGACCAAAGAAGGTTCAACAAGGCGCGATCCCTATCCTTGATAGGAATCTCTTCGGCTGCTGACATTATCCTCCTAAACTCCTTCCAGCCAAACGAGTCGCGTGGTGCTCGCGGGAGTTGACGCCATTTACCTTTCATTTCTTTGATTACGGCAATTAACCGCCTGTCTTTTGGGGGCTTATAGCGGTAGTATTTTTTCAAACCGTAAAGATAGTTAGCCTGTGGAATCTGGTGTGCCCAGCTTCTAACATCATGTTCATCCGCATCTTCAAGCCTTTTGTACTGGTTTTCCAACAACCATCTCTCGAAATCCTTCACAGCAATGATATAAGTCGCGCGCGTATTTTCTTTCAACCCGTCTCTTACCATGAACTTTTTAAACCCTTTTCCATCCATATTAATCGCCAACAATTCCGTTTAATGACCAAGCAGTCAATTCGCATATATTATCTATTGCATTGTTAAGATTTGTGTTGCAAACTGAAAGTCAACATTTCTAAAGTATTGCATTCTTAGGTGCACACAATACAGTGTGCATGGAGGGTGGGAGGGGGTACACAGAGATAGTATATATACTAAATCAATCCGGATTATCTTAGAATTAGAATGAGCGCTCATAGTATATACACTAAATTTTTTGAAACAATTCAAGGGACTAGCAACCACAAACCAGAGGTTTTGTTGTTCCAAACTTAACGCGCGCTGTGCTTCACTTTGGCAAGAGACACTCTTTTAGCCTTTCGAGTAGGACTTCGGTTTTGTTTCTGACCTTTGGATTCTGGTCGTTTGCCTTAGCCCTAACCTTTTCAAATAGGCGTTTTGAAGCCAGATTTACCAGTTGCTGTTCCACCTTTTTTCTCAGTATCAGAATGTGACGGTTATGGGAAAGGTTAAAAAGATAACAAAGGGTGACCTGAACAAGCTTATTGACATCCTAATGCACCGCTACTTTGAGGAACACCCAACATTCACAGTAATTATAGATGGTTTACTTCATGCAATGGTTGAGCAAGATCCAGACATGAGCTTCAGAAAATTTATCAAATACAATGTTCCTAAACTTCTAAGAAAAACCCACAAGAAAAATAGATACCCCAAGCAATACAAGCCAAAGACACAAAAAACAAAAAACCAGCTAATGATACTGAGACATGAACGAAAATCAGCTAGAATGAACCTATGTAACATCAGAGCCAAGGAGAAGTATGTATGTTCTTTCAGGTAGTGTTGGCAACTGAGTGTAATCTTCAATGTACATATTGTTTTAGTGAGGCATTGGAGGATGTGGATGCTGATTTTCCGGATTTTGAAATTGATTATTGCTTGCCCAAGAGAATAAGCTATGATGTTGGTTCGTTGGATAGGCTTTGTCGGCGAATTAATTGCTAGAATGACTGTTATGGAGCAAACAAACATTTACAAACAAGTAAAATGGCTTCTAAATAATGACGAGTTCTCTTTTTCTTCGGTGCATTGGCAGCTAAATGCTGGCTTTTGAAGATAAGATCAAGGCGGATTAATAGCGCTAACCTTAATTTGGCTTCAACCCTATTTCGTAAGCGGTGAATTGTATGTCTCTAACTCTACGTGACGCTCAGCACGTTTGTTGGAAAAACTTTAGGAAAATCAACGAGAAACTTGATCCTGTACGGGGTAAAGGTTGGACACCCTTCGTCATGGTTACAGATTTGCTTGAAGAGGCTGGAGAGGTAGCCGCTGTAGTCAAAGGATTGGAAGGCTTTAAGCCTCCTGAAAAGCCTAAAACAAAGGAGATGTTAGCCACAGAGCTTTCAGACCTACTTTACATAATCTTTGTTTTAGCTGAACATTACAGCATAAACCTAGAAGAAGCGTTTCTCCAAACAGTAAATGGCTACGTACTCAGATTCATAGGACACTAAGACACGATAAACCCTACATTTTAATGCTTATACATAAAGTGCTTGCACTGAGTTAACCGTTTAACAACTAACCATAGCTTGCGCAATCTTGGAAAGCTTGTTGAAGTAGCCGAAATTGTCCGTATGTTGTTGTCTACTTTTTAGCTGGTTGGTGCGAAACAAGATTATGAGAGTGAAAAATATACTTGCCAAATTGAAGCCTCGCATAAACTCTTCTTCATATCGTAAAGGCTCTCTTTTCACCTTTTCCAGCCTTCACAAACCTTTCTACACCTAATTCTAACGTGAGCTAAACCCCTCAAAGCTTCTGTTTCTGAAAAACAGCTTGAAACGGACTTATCAAAAACCTAGGGGGGGTAGGTAGATTTGAGGCTTAAGTAGAAAGCTTACAAGTTTCTATGAAATCGCCATTTTGTTTTAGACTGCGTATGTCTAAGGCTTAAGATACGCTCTGATGTGACAAAAAGAAGAGAGGCTATTACAGTTTCTTGTATACTATGTCTCCTTCTCTTACCCTTTCCTCAACCTTTAAGCCTATGCTTTGTCCAGCCTCAGCCCTCTCAATGTTTTCATGCTCAATCTGCATAGACCCAACAACCTGCTCGAAATCCGTTGTAGGTCCCTTAATGAGTATAGTATCGCCAACAGCCAAAGTTGCACTTAACTCAACAACGGCAACGCTGATTTTTGCAAAGAAATGGGTTACATGTCCAACCTCAACAACGTTCTCTTCACTCAACTACTTTCACTCCTAAAACACATAACAACGCATTAGCATAAAAATATTTATTCAACTATCTTGCCCTCCAAATAAGTGCCAAATGCTTTAACAATTTTCACATGAAAAATTTTGCCAATTAAGTCACCAGAACCGGAATTCTTTAAAACTATTGGTTTGTAGGCAAAGTTGCGTCCAATCCAAGAGCCAGAAACTTTGCCAACTTCGTCCACAAGAACTTCTCCTGTCCAGCCGACCCAATGCTGATTTCTCTCAAAAGCAACTTCTTTAGCTAACTTTGCTGTTAGGCCGCTTCTACGCTTGATCTCTTGCGAATGTACAAAGTCCTCCCTCATCTCAGCTGCAGTGGTTTTCGGCCTTGCAAAAAACTTTGAAACATTTACTATGTCTGGCTGAACATCCTCAATTAAACGTAGAGTCCGTTCAAAAGCCTCTTCTGTTTCGTTAGGAAAGCCGCAAATAACATCCGTGGCTATCGTGACCTCAGGAAACTCAGCTCTAAAAGTATTTACTATGTCTTTGAAATCTTTTACGGAATATAGCCGTCGCATGCGATTCAGAACTTTGTCGTCACCGCTTTGCACTGGCAAGTGGAGAAACTTGAAGATTTTTTCGCTTTCAAAAGCTTGGATTAGGTCTTCTAGAATATTTTTTGCCAAGTTTGGAGTCATCATACCGACGCGAATCTTAAAATCTCTTTTAATACTGCATAAAGCTTTGAGCAGATTTGCAAGAGTTGTGCCAATATCCTTTCCATAACATGCAGTGTCTTGCGAGGTTATCCAAAACTCTCGCACCCCAGAAACCAAGTCCATTTTTACTTTCTCGATAATTTCTTGAATGCTATAACTTCTCAAACGACCCCTAGCGAAAACTACACAGCAATATACGCATGAGCCTAAGCAGCCATAGTTTATGGGAATAATGCCTATAAC
>JREQ01000640.1_pt1 | contig 10090 bp, 10 predicted proteins | sample 210151 | NCBI WGS metagenome assembly JREQ01 (sample SAMN03019617, study PRJNA260268) | marine sediment metagenome | biome: Marine; feature: Sediment; material: Clay; isolation source: clay from marine sediments 31 meters below sea floor depth collected from... | place: New Zealand: Canterbury... | reverse complement strand
ACAGCTTTCCCGGTGCTTGCAGTCATAATCTTTATTCTCTTTGGGCTTAATCTTGGACGGAATGCCGTGCTAAAGTGGTAATATTCGGGCGTTCCACCATCGAGAGTATTTTTAAGCTGACTAGCTCCCCCCACATAACCAATGTGAGAGCTTATTCAATTCCCTCTCCTGCGGTAGGATGTCTGTCTTGGAATCTTCCTTGGAGCCTATCGGTCTCCACAGGGTCAGGTCGAGGGAACTCAAGTGCGTCGCGGAAACACTAGTCGAAAGGCACAGCGGCTAAGTTCCCCACAACCTCGATGACTTGCTTGCGCTTCCAGGCATCGGGAGGTACACCGCCCACGCGGTCCTCTGCTTCGGCTTCAGGGCTCCCGTGCCACAGTCAATGTGAACGTGAGGCGCGTGCTGGGCAGGTGTTTTGGTCTTCCTCCGAGCCGCGCGCCCGAAGTGCGGGGCGCGCCCACTGTCCATCAACTGCCTCTCCCCCCCGAACGGTGCCTGTAAACCTACAGCTGGCAAGTAGTGGGCCGGAGGGACAGAATGCATGTCTGCACCAGGATTACGGGAGGGCCCGCTCTCTGGCCCCGCTCAGGGCCGTTTTTCTGCAAACCGCGTTTGGATTGTTCGGGAAATAGGGCCTTTTGAGCGGGGTTTTCGATGAGTATTGTTCAGCCCCGACCCCGAAGGGTAGTCGACAGATAGGAAGAGCGAGTTAGCTCGACCTCCCCTCCAGGTCACCAGGCGCCAGGTGCTGCAGTTGAACCAGCAGCCTGGCAGCCCGCATGACGTTGCTAGCCTGCCTCGACTTTCCGTAGATTTTCTGCAGAACTCTGTGCAGGGGGTCGATAAGCATGCTATAAGGAGCTAGTTTTGTGTGTGTCTGACATTCATCTCAGAGAATCGTATGCGGGGCTTACCTGAAAGTGTTATAATGTAGCTGGGTCTGAATAAAGCACATTAGCGAGAGGAGGATACTATGTCATTAATAATAGCGGTTTATGTACCAGAAGGTATCGTTATGGCTTCAGACAGCAGGCAATCGGTAACAATTGAAGGTAAAAGACCTAACGGGGAGACTTTCAAAGTCGATACTGTCAACTCTGACGCTGTCGTGAAGACCTTCCTTCTAGAACAACAGCAAGTCGGTATTGCTAATTTTGGACTGGATTTACTTGATGGGGTACCAATGGCAAGTTACATCAAAAGGTTTATCGAGGAAGAGTTGGTGGCTGCCGACGATGTAACTACTATTCCAAAAAAGTTGGTCGGGTATTTCAGAAAGTCTTTCCCCCAAGCTGATGCTGGCTTTCATGTTGCAGGTTATAAGAAGGAGGGTAAAAGGAGGATGCCCTACGTATATCACTGCCATGTAGGCAAAAACAAAGTTGATAGAAGAAATGCTGGACCTGATGGCTCAGTGCGCTATGGCGCGACTTGGTCTGGGCAGATTGACATTATCACCTCCATTGTTAATCCAGTGATGGTGAAAGTCGAGGGAGGTAGAGAGAAAGTCGCTCGGGCACCGGTACCAATCATCTGGGATGCGATGACACTCCAGGATGCTATAGATTTCTCAATACACGCTATTCGCACTACAATCGATACTATGCGTTTTCAGGCAAGGCCTAAGAATGTTGGAGGTCCTATCGATGTCCTTTTGTTAGCCCCAGATGCCAAGTCGAGGTGGATTCAAAGGAAACAATATCGGGGGGAACTGGGATAGTCTAAGAATGGAACTGGTAACCAATGCGAGAAACAGCCCAGCAAAAAATACGGGAACTATTCCACTCATCCGTTAGTGACAATCTCCTCCTATATGATTTCGACCTTTTTGACCGCTCTGTCAGCCAAAAGCTATGGTCGACGGGATACTATTGCAAGCACGTTTCGAGCCTAGACATTAATCAATTTCTGGTGTGGCCCTCTGCGAGTGATTCAGATACATTTGATGTACCGTCACGTCGTTCAGTGATAGTTCGGTCCCAGTTGGTCGACGCCCCCGACTTCTGTAGTCATCTGAATCTTTTTCTTGACGGTTTTTTTATGAACGCCATGAGTACTCTCGATACACTAGCTCATGAACTGTTTCTATTATATGAGTCGCAGCGGAGGCCAGCGCACATAAAAATTGATACGGCTAGATCCATGTTGCGTGATATCCATCCGAATTCTGAAGTAGGGCGACTGCTGGACGACCAGTTGAGCAAGCCCTGGTTTAAGGAATTTGAGCCATTTCGACATTGCACAACGCACGAAAGCTTGATACGGTACAGCGATATCGTATATATCTTTGACCAAGTAACCATAAAGTATAGCCTCTCCAGAGACATTAAATTGCCAGATAACCCGCAGGCGAAGCCGTTCACCTACTGTAGAAATAGAGCAGCGAAGCAATATTGTTGGTTCATATTCGGAAAGATAGAACGGCTAGTTAGCGGTGTGTACAGGCTTGCCCTACGAGATATTCGTGCAAATGGAAATATATTGCCAATACCAGTTCCTTAGAACTAGGTATTTAGGTCTTAGATTGATTGAATGTGATGACGGACAGGTATCTGGGAACAAAGCGAGAGAGGGGATGGAGCCCTCTAACAGTCCAAGTTTTGCATATTACCCTTACGGCTATAATCAGTATTTTCGTGGCTGGTGCAATTATTGAAAGCCGCACGGTAACAAGTTGATGGTTCGTTCAACCGATAAAAGTGCCACAGCCATGAAATGCGTATCCATGCAGAATGTAATCGCAACTTTGGAAAGGGAAGTAGTTCTGGGAGGGACATAATCCAGGCCCTGCAGTCATGGGTGGAATGAGCTTGACGGCTACTGTGGCAAATGCCACCATAAGCCTCAAACACAATTTCACGCTCTCTGTCGTTCCAAGACTCCTTAATCGGACAGTTGTGTTTTAGTCAAGGCTCCACCTGGTAGGAGCGTGCCTTTCGATGGTGCAGAATCCCCCGCACTTCTGGAAAAATCTTCAAGAAACCTCAACATTACGTAAGGAACGGGGCTCCCAAAGGCTAAGAAACGCGCCATAATGAACGTATAGGTCAGAAAAAAGAGGCTGTGGTCAGTAAAAGTAGTGGCCGAAAAACAACCGTTTCGTGAAGACGCAAAGAAAAAGAGGACACGCGATTACGCGCCCTCCCAGATAGATTTCTTGGTAGCGGGGGTTGGATTTGAACGAACGACCTCCGGGCTGTTGGTCGAGTCCGAGTACGGTCGGCGGGGCTGGGGCGGGGTGGCGAGGGGGTGCCAAAAATGAGCTCGAAGTTTGAAGGGCCTGGCGAAAGGACGGAAGCAGACGAAAGGAGGCGTATAAAGATGGAAGAACACGGTATAATAGAAGATGTGAAAAGGACAGGGCAACCACGGGTCGAGCCCTTCGATATGGTCAGCGGCAAGTTTGTCATCGGCGAGACGGCCTGGGTGCCCGAGGGCGCGGAGCTGGAGCTGAACATCCTCAGGCCGTTCTGGGAGGGGGTCAGGGCACAAAAGGTTCGCCGTAGAGGCTGTCAAGGCGGCGTAATACAATTGAGTTAAGAAGCAGACGGGGGAGAACATGGAGGAGAGGTACAAAGAGAGGCTCTAGATGGATTGGTTTAAGAGACACCTCAACTGGACAGTGGTGATAGCAGCGGTAGTGACCAACGGACTCGGCGGCCTTATTCCCTATTTCGTAATAGTCTCCCTTAACACCGGTTGGGTGCTGCTATTTGCTGCTATTGCTGTTTACCTTGGTAGCTTTGCATGGGTGCTGGTACAGAAAGGCAGGAGTCTTTGGTATATCTCTGTAGCCATTGGTAGCATATTCGTTGGCTACATCTTCGCAACGATGAACATATTCTTTTTCTTTCCACTAATGTCGTATGCCAGCTTACCTGGGTTCGGCGTGTTAGTCTACCTCAAGAACAGCAAGATACCCACAGGCGCCGGCAAGACGTAAATGGGGAAAGAAACCCTAGTACCAAATTCCCGGAGTCTTACGTCCGAAACGGGGCTCCCAGACGGCAAGGGCGCACTTTACAATACACCAGGATGACAAACGAAAACGGGGAAACGAAACACACTAAAAACTCCGGTCCCGTTTTCCCGAGACGGCCTTCTTCCAGGAAGCAGGAACGAAAAAGGGCGCCAGCCTCAGCGCCCCATCGAGTACAAAAATTGGTAGCGGGGGTTGGATTTGAACCAACGACCTCCGGGTTATGAGCCCGACGAGCTTCCACTGCTCTACCCCGCGATAAAGACCCACAAAAATCGCAGATTTTTGTGGGAACCATATAAAAGGTTTTGTGCTCAGCCTGATGTAGGTCAAGGCCTCGGCCATTAGTACGGCTTAGCTACACGGATTACTCCGCTTACACATGCCGCCTATCAAGCAAGTAGTCTACTTGCGGCCTTACCCGGTTAACCCGGTGGGAGATCTCATCTTGGGGTGGGCTTCGCACTTAGATGCTTTCAGCGCTTATCCCCTCCAGACTTGGCTACCCAGCACTGCTGCTGGCGCAACAACTGGCACACCAGAGGTCTGTCCCTCCTGATCCTCTCGTACTGAGGAGAGCTCCCCTCAAATCTCCAGCGCCCACGACGGATAGAGACCAACCTGTCTCACGACGGTTTGAACCCAGCTCGCGTACCGCTTTAATGGGCGAACAGCCCAACCCTTGGGACCTTCTCCAGCCCCAGGATGCGATGAGCCGACATCGAGGTGCCAAACCTTGCCGTCGATATGAACTCTTGGGCAAGATAAGCCTGTTATCCCTGGCGTAGCTTTTATCCGATAAGCCACGGCCTTTCCACACAGGGCCGTGGGATCACTTTGCCCGACTTTCGTCTCTGCTCGACTTGTAAGTCTCACAGTTAAGCTCCCTTATGCCAATGCACTCAACACACGATTTCCATCCGTGCTGAGGGAACCTTTGGACGCCTCCGTTACCTTTTAGGAGGCAACCGCCCCAGTCAAACTACCCACCAGACAGTGTCCCCGCTCGCAGAGCGGGTTAGAACCAAAACTAAACAAGAGTGGTATTTCACCGTTGGCTCCACCGAGGCTGACGCCCCAGCTTCTTAGCCTCCCACCTATCCTACACATGCTCAGCCTAAGCTCAGTGCCAAGCTATAGTAAAGCTGCCAGGGTCTTTTTGTCCTGTCGCGGGTAGAGGGCATCTGCACCCCCACTTCAATTTCACCGAGTCCCTCGTTGAGACAGCGCCCAGATCGTTACACCTTTCGTGCGGGTCGGAACTTACCCGACAAGGGATTTCGCTACCTTAGGACCGTTATAGTTACGGCCGCCGTTCACCAGGGCTTCAGTTCAAGGCTTTGAATGTCACCATCCTAACCTCTCCCCTTAACCTTCTGGCACCGGGCAGGTATCAGCCTCTATATTTCAGCTTTTTCGCTTTAGCAGAGACCTATGTTTTTGTTAAACAGTCGCCTGGGCCAATTTTGTGTCCCCGCCTTCTCAGACGGGCCCCCTTCTCCCAAAGTTACGGGGTTAGATTGCCGAGTTCCTTAACGAGGGTTCTCTCGAACACCTTGAGACTCTTATCCCCACCTACCAGTGGCGGTTTGCGGTACAGGCGCTTAGCATTTTAGCAACGAGGCTTTTCTTGACAGTGTAGGCTCAGTTGAGTTATCTCGGGTTGCCCCTCAAATTCTCCCTCCCCTTAGCTTAATATCAGGGTGGATTTGCCTGCCCTGATGCACCTTGAGTTGGGAACACACCATGTCCATTAGGCATGCTCAACCTACCTTCCTGTGTCCCCCCTTTGCCTTAAAATAAAGGCTAAGCGGTGTAGGAATATTAACCTACTATCCATCGCCTACCCCATTAGGGTTTGGCTTAGGCCTGACTAACCCTATGCCGATTGACGTTGCATAGGAAACCTTAGGTTTACGGTGGGCATGGTTTTCACATGCCTTTACGCTACTCATACCGACATTCTCACTTGTCATAGCTCCACTATGGCTCACGCCACGGCTTCTCAGCTTTGACAACGCTCCCCTACCCATTGCCTTAAAGGCAATGCCATAGCTTCGGTAACAGACTTAAGCCCCGTTAAATTGTCGGTGCAGTATCACTCGACCAGTGAGCTATTACGCACTCTTTAAAGGATGGCTGCTTCTAAGCTAACCTCCTGGCTGTTTTAGCAACACCACTTCCTTTCCCACTTAGCCTGTATTTAGGGACCTTAGCTGATGGTCTGGGCTGTTTCCCTCTCGACTATGGAGCTTATCCTCCACAGTCTCACTCCCAGGATTACATTTATGGCATTTGCAGTTTGGTTGAACACGGAAACCTCACGGTCCCAAGCCCATCCAGAGCTCTACCTCCATAAATTACTTCCTGAGGCTGCACCTAAATGCATTTCGGGGAGAACCAGCTATCTCCGAGTTCGATTGGCATTTCACCTGCACTACCCACAGCTCATCCTAGAGTTTTGCCTCACTCACAAGTTCGAGCCTCCACTCAATTTTACTTGAGCTTCACTCTGGCCATGGGTAGATCACTCGGTTTCGGGTCTGATCCATGCGACCTGCTCAGCTAAGCTGAGCTGCGCCCTATTCGGACTTGCTTTCGCTTCGGCTCCGCAACTAAGTTGCTTAACCTAGCCACATAAATCAACTCGTCGGTTCATTCTCCAATAGGCACGCCATTAGTCCGCCGAAACGAACCTCTGACTGCTTGTAGGCGTAAGGTTTCAGATTCTATTTCACTCCCCTCCCGGGGTGCTTTTCACCTTTCCCTCACGGTACTGGTTCACTATCGGTCATCAGCAGTATTTAGCCTTGGAGGGTGGTCCCCCCAGCTTCCCACAGGATTCCACGTGTCCCGTGGTACTCAAGAACACAAGCAGAGACTTCACTCTTTTCGCCTACAGGACTCTCACCTTCTATAGTTGCCCTTTCCAGAAGCATTTGGCTAAGATGAAGTTTTGTAACTCTGTAGCAGACCTCGGAATCTGCTCCTTGTGCCTTACAACCCCAAGATAGCTTAGGATCCAAGTCCACTTAGCTACCTCGGTTTGGGCTCCTCCCCTTTCGTTCGCCACTACTAAGGGAATCTCTTTTGATTTCTCTTCCTCGGGTTACTTAGATGTTTCAGTTCACCCGGTTCCCCCTCGCTTAAAGCGAGTGCTTGGGTTTCACCCAAGCGGGTTGCCCCATTCGGGAATCCCCAGCTAAGCTAGCTAGACAGCTCACTGAGGCTTTTCGCAGTCTTGCCGCGCCCTTCTTCGGCCACTGATGCCAAGGCATCCACCCTACGCCCTTTTTCCCTTGACCTACATCAGGCTGAACACAGAACCTATTCAATTTTTAAGGTGCTAAATATGACTGGCAACAAAACAAACATTATACATTACCACATTACCAAATGTCAAATAAAGCTAGATTTGGCCTGGCTATTTATCTTGGTGCTATTAAATATTATACTAGTTCCGTCTTTCTTAAAGCAAATTCGAATAACCATGAAACCAAAACAAATCTTCGGTCTTAACCCCAATGTGTTTTTCCTAGGCTTGGTCAGCTTTCTCACCGATGTTAGCAGTGAGATGATTTTCCCTATCTTCTCCTTGTTTTTGTTCAATGTGCTTCATGCACCCACCACGATTATTGGCTTGATTGAAGGGGCGGCTGGAAGCATAGCTTCCCTAGTTAGAATCTTCAGCGGCTGGCTCAGCGATAAACTGGGAAAAAGAAAAGGGTTGACTATTCTGGGTTACGGACTATCTACCCTCGCCAAGCCTTTCATGTATATCGCCACAACCTGGGGTATAGCCTTCGGGGTGAGGTTTGCCGATAGGGTGGGCAAGGGCATTCGCACCGCTCCCCGGGATGCCTTAGTAGCTGATTCTTTAACACCGGAGCAAAGAGGCAAGGGCTTTGGCCTCCATCGTGCCATGGATACCTTCGGGGCTGTTGTGGGCATCGTCTCAGCAGTAATCATTGTCCTCCTCTGCCAGGGTAAGAACTGGGCACTTACTAGGGGCACCTACCAGCAACTGGTTTTAATCGGCATTATCCCTGCGGTGCTGGCTTTATTTGTATTCTTCTTTGTTCGGGAGCCTGAGAAAAAGACATCAACGGAAATCTCCCCAAAAAGCAAATTTAGTGGTTTGCTCTCTGGCTTTGATAGACGATTCAAGATTTTCCTGGGCATCATTTTTCTATTTACTCTGGGCAACTCCAGCGATGCCTTCCTTGTCCTTCGAGCCCAGAACCTGGGCAATCCTGTCCTTTACATACTTCTAATGTTGGTGCTGTTCAATCTTATCTATGCCTCTATATCCACACCGGCAGGTATGCTATCAGACAAGCTGGGCAGAAAAAGAGTCATCCTATTTGGCTGGCTAATTTACACCCTGGTTTACCTTGGCTTTGCCCTGGCTTCGCCAGAAGCTTCATGGCAATTATGGCTATTATTCGGTCTTTATGGAGTTTACTATGGATTAGCTGAGGGGGTAGCCCGTGCCTTTGTGGCTGATCTAGTGCCTGCAGAGAAGAGAGGAACCGCCTATGGCCTTTTCCACGGTGTAGTCGGGATTACCTTACTCCCCGCAAGCCTTATTGCCGGCTGGCTATGGCAAGTCGTTAACCCAGCAGCTCCCTTCTTATTTGGCTCCGCTCTGGCTTTCCTGGCCATGATAGGACTACTGGTGCTAATTAAGGAGTGATTGTTACTTGAAAGCCTCCCCAAAACTCCTGATTCCGCCCCCCCCAGAAACCGCTGCATTCAATGCCCTTTCCCATTTTCAGACGGTACCATAACCTGCAACAAAAATAACCCTCTTATTGACAATCACCTTTCAAAGGATACAATATAACCATAGCCGCGGTACAAAAGCTTCACATTGACAGGACTTACCCGTGGTGCAAAGGAGGTTTAATGAATACCAAAGAACTACTCGGCAAGGAAATCTTGGATGTAAACGCCAAAAAGATAGGCAAAGTTAGTGATGTGGATTTTGATATCCAGCAAGGTGTTATCAACCATATCGTGATAAAGGCAGGGTTGACTAAGAAGTATAACATTACCCTGGATAATATAGACAAAATTGGTGATAAAATAATTCTAAAGATTGCAGAGGACGAACTACGAAAGAAATCATAATGCCCTGGGCAGGAATCCACAAACGAAGGGAACAAAATGGTATGCCAAACATCATGTCATTGCAAGCCGAAGGGGCAGCAATAACACCTTGGGACACTTACCCCAGCAGCATATTATCTATCAATCTCGTTCTGCCTACCCTGACGGCTAAGGATGCCAGGGCCGGTCGGTCAATCATATCTAGCTCCTCCAAAGTATCAGCATCGGCGATGCTGACATAGCCAACTTTGGCTAGAGGCTCCTTCTCGATAAGTGATTTCATTTCGTACCGAATCTTGTCGGCGTCTTTTTCTCCGCCTTGCCATAATTGCCTGGCTGGAGAGAGAGCCCGGAAGAAAAAGGCGCTGCAGGATCCAGAGCTAAACCAAGCCTTAGTGAAAACTGGGAGGGCAAGTCCTGTAGCGGGCTTGCCTCCTGGTTTGAATGCCAGCCGCGTTAATCGGTTTAACTGGAACTCCAGTATCAGACTTGCTACAATCTTGGCAAAGAAGATACGTTAATCATTTCAACAAACACAATGAGATATTTTACCGCCAAACTGCTAACCATCATCTTAATCGCCTCCTTCTTGCTCTTATTTTCCTGCGCCCAGCCTGCCTCTCAGCCCGCTACCCCACCAGCCAGCCCATCAAACGATGCCGCCACTCCATCAAGTGATTTGCTCAAGGCAGTCATTGTAGACCAGCTCTGTGTCCTTCAACCAAACCAGGCTTTCCTGAACCAGATAACTCAGGAGCTTGAGGACTACGGCTTTGAGGTAGACCTTTATCAGAGCGATGAGATTACTGTGGACCTCTATCGAAACCTGCCAGACCTGGATTACAAGCTAATTATCTTCCGAGCCCACTCTGGCTTACTCAGCGGCCAGGGGGAAGTAGTTAATAAGACCTCCCTGTTTACCAACGAGCCATACAGCGAAACCAAGCACATCAAAGAACAGTTGAGCGACCAGCTAGCCAGGGCAAGGATTGATAA
>JREQ01000329.1_pt1 | contig 10110 bp, 8 predicted proteins | sample 210151 | NCBI WGS metagenome assembly JREQ01 (sample SAMN03019617, study PRJNA260268) | marine sediment metagenome | biome: Marine; feature: Sediment; material: Clay; isolation source: clay from marine sediments 31 meters below sea floor depth collected from... | place: New Zealand: Canterbury Basin... | reverse complement strand
ACAGCATACTGGAGATCACTAAGGAGGTTAGGTTAGTTGATCCAGAGGAGGTGCCAGACTACAGCATGTTATGTGTTGTAGCTGGCATGGGCGCCCCGGAGGCTATGCTTAAGAGAGGATGGGAGAAAGAGGATATACCAGCCCTTAGGCTGATGGAGGAGGCGACCGGCAAGACCATGGATTATACTGTTGCTGTCGAAACCGGAGGCTTTAACTCCATAACCCCGTTACATGCTGCAGCTGCAAAGGGGATTCCCGCAATTGATGGGGCTGGCATTGAAAGAGCCATACCCCAGCTTGAGATGACCATGTTTCACGTACATAAGATACCAATAGCCCCGACTACGTTGGCGGATGCAAACGGCAATTTTGCTGTTCTGTATCCAAAGGACCCGCCTATGGCTGAGAAAATGGCTAGGGGTATAACGGTGGCGTTTGGGATGAAAGCTGGCCTCGCCTGTCATCCTATGGCTGGATGGCAACTGAAAAAGGCAGTGATCCCTGGAACTGTCACAAGAGCTGAGGACGTTGGGAAAGCAATCAGGGAGGCGAAGGAGAAGGGTGAAGATCCGGTTAAGGCTGTGGTGAAGGCAACTGGTGGATATGAAATTGCAATGGGGATGGTTACAAAGAAGGAAGTCGAAACTAGGGGAGGCTTTGATTACGGAAAGGTTCACGTCGCAGATGTTAGAGTTGACTACAAGAATGAGAACATGATGGCTTGGAGGGCTGAGAAGCCTGTGGTGATATCGCCTGATTTGACTTGCTGGATGACGACTGATGGTAAGCCCCTAACTAACGCGGACATAAAGGAAGGGTTACAGGTTGCAGTGATAGGGATAAAGGCCCACGAGCGATGGAGAACTCCAGAGGGTCTTGCAGTGTACCGCCCTGTTCTCACAGAACTTGGCTACACTGGTGAATACATACCTATAGAGAAGCTGTTAGCGTAACTCTCTTTTGACATAGTTCAATAACACCCCTCTTTTTACTTTTTTAAAGTCTTATGGGATTTAATCCCTAAATTCAGCTACAGTGCATTAACGCTTTCAGAGATCGTTCTTGGGCGTTATTAAGCTTTCATTTGGTTTTTTACTAGGGAAGAATGCTTATATATTCTAATTTTTCTATAAATCAAAGCTGAATGGGTGGAATCCCCTTGGGGAAGGCAATTGTTGTAAAAAACATGGTTAAGTGGTATGGCAAGGAAGTTCTAGCGCTTAACAAGATATCATTTGAAGTTGATGAAGGTGATTTCTTCGTTGTAATTGGTCCAAGCGGCTGCGGTAAGAGCACCTTGATGAAGATTTTGGCTGGGATACTTGATTATGACAGCGGAGAGCTCTACATCAAAAGTCAAAACATGAGAGACGTGCCACCACACAGGCGTGATCTTTCACTAATGCTTGAAACATACGCCGTTTTCCCACATATGAACGTTTTCGACAACATTGCATTCGGTCTTAGAATGATGGGGAAGGATAAAAAGTATACAAAACGAAAGGTTAAGGAAGCTCTTGAACTTGTTGAAATGAGCGGGTTTGAGAATAGAAGCCCTTTGGAGCTGAGTGGAGGGCAAAGGCAAAGAGTTGCCCTTGCCAGGTCGCTGGTCATAGAACCCAGCGTTTTGTTGCTAGACGAGCCCATCAGCCACGTGGACTATATGCTTCAAAGAAAGCTTATGGAAGAATTTAAGATTTTACACAAAAAGCTTGGCATAACGTTCGTACTTACCACACACATGCAAGAACACGCGTTGACTCTGGCCGACAGAATGGTGGTGATGAACACTGGAGTAATAGAGCAGATTGGTACGCCCGACGAAGTTTACCGGACGCCGAAAACCGTTTTCGCAGCTAGGTTTGTTGGAGACATAAACTTGGTTCCAGGAGAAGTGGTGTCTAAGGAAGAGAAGGGGTACATTGTGAAAACGGATGTTGGTGAATTTAGGTCCTTGAGCTTAAACGGGGATGATCTCGTGGGCAAGAAGTTGGCATACGCGATTAGACCAGAGTTTATCAAGGTCGACAACGATGCAAAGGCTTGTGAAAATAAACTTAAAGGCAAACTCGTTAGGTACTATTTCTTTGGAAACTATGTTGAATGTGTATTCGCCAAAGACAATGTCGAATTGAAAGTGGCTGTTCCCGCCGAGCAGGCAATTAAGTTGAGGCTTGACAAGGAATACTTGATAGGTTGGCTTTCAGGCGACTCTATGCTGATAGAAAAGCCAAGCGTTATAGAGGGACTAAACATAGAAGATGTAATCTATGGAAAGTAGGAGAGGGCGGTTATGGCTAAGTACACAAATTACCTTATGCTTCTACCCGGCCTTATCCTCTGTGTTTTTTTCCTTATTATCCCAACGGCAATAATATTAAGAATAGGTTTTAGTGAATCTGTATCCACCGCTGAATTTGAAATACACGGTCTAACGATAGAAAACTACGTGAAATTCTTCACAGCGCCTCAAACTCTCAATATTTTGGTGAACACCTTCGGAACGGCTCTATTAGCATGCCTCATCTGCTTCATCGTTGCATACCCATTCGCCTACTTTTTGCATTTCCACGTAGAAAATGAAAAACTAAAAGCATATGTGATAAGTCTTTTACTGGTTCCGTTCCTGATCGACTGGAGCATCAGGACGATCGCTTGGATACCGATCTTAGGTGATAAAGGCATAGTGAACTCTGCTTTGATGTCCTTAGGTATCATAGAAAACCCGCTGAACCTTCTCTTTAGTCGAACTGGTTTAAATATAATATGGCTTCAGACGTATGTGCTGTTCATGGAGTTTCCAATCTATCTAGCGTTGGCTAGAATAGACCCGGAACTAATCCAAGCAGCTAAAGTACTCAAGGCACCCCCTCACAGAGTGTTCTATGAAATAATCTTCAAACTGTCATTGCCAGGAGTTATATGTGGTTGGATATTCGTCTTCGTCAGCACACTTGGTGATTACCTAACCCCAGGGTTATGGGCTGGAGGGCTTCAAACTTTAGGTCTATCTATTTCAACCTACTTCGGTAAGAATGTCTGGCCCTACGCATGTGCTCTCTCCACAATCATGATAGTAATCGCGCTTGTGGCGCTTTACATCCTTCTAAAGATAGTTGACATAAAGAAGCTTATCTACGAGAGTTGAGTGATATGAAGTTAAATGTTAAACATCTACCGTCAAAAATCTACATAGCAATAGTGATTGTAATTATTTATCTTCCGATCATCTTGTTGGTATTGCTTTCATTCAATGCCTCAGCCAACGTGACTTTTCCGATTACAGGATGGACATTGGATTGGTACATCGCCGAACCGAAGCCTCATGAGTACGGATCCTATATCTCGGTTCTGTATGATCGAAGTTTCTGGAAGGCACTTACAAATTCGGTTTATGTATCTGTAGCAGCAGGGTTACTAACATGCCTTATAGTGACCGTGACAGCTTTAACTTTGCGTCGTAGGATACCAGGAAGAGACATCCTTTTCTACGTAATTCTACTAGGCTTCATAGTTCCGGGAATCACGTTAGGTTTAGGAAATCTTCTTTCTCACAGATTATTAGGATTACCTCTCTCGTTTTGGACACCCGTGATGCTGGATGTAATATTCGCAGTGCCTTTTGGGTTAGTGCTCATGATGGCTAGATTTGAACCGAAATTGATGGAATACGAGAACACTGCGTCGTGTCTGAAAGCGAACCCGCTAAGAGTCTTTAGGCATATAACCTTGCCCTTAATTATTTGGGAAGTAATAAGCGCAGGGTTATTCGGCTTCTTGCTGGCTTGGAGTGAGGTTATTCGGACCTCCTTTGTTATCCACGGAACTGGCGTGCTTTCAACTTTCATCTTGATGGAATTACAGATTAACCCGATTACTACAAAATGGTACGCTGCAGGTACCATCCTAACCGCTGTTTCGATTGCTGGACTAGTAATATTTGCTTGGATCCTTTCGAGAGAAACTGCTCGTAAGTAAAAAAAGAAAGGGGTTAAACAGGCAAATTAGCCTTGAGTTCTTCCCACTTCGACACATAGTATTCGTTGTCATCGGGAAGGTCAGGTGTCAGGAAGTATTTCGTGATTGCTTGTTTGAATGCGACTGAGCCTATGTCCCTTTTGTTGCCGTGTGGATCTGGGCTGCCGGTCCTCGGCGGTTTTTCCTCCCAGTAGTGGGGGAAGTAAATATCAGGCTTGAAAAGTGCGTTCTGAAGTCTTTCATCTAACGCCCAAAAGTCCTCACGGTCCGGCCAAATTTCCTTCATTACGTCACCAATCGATAGGTATGTTGCTCCATTCATGTAGAACCAGTTATAGAACTCGTCACCCATCGCTTCCTTGTAGTCTTCAGAGTAAATACGAGGTGATGGGTAGCCCTGTTTTGTAAAAAGCATTTGACAATAGAGATCAAGTTGCCAATCTGCGAACTTGAGGCACCAAGGAGCCACATCTTCTGAGGCATATTTTGATATGATATTGTTGTTGGTCCAGAAAAACGGCCCATCTCTTAAGCAAGCGTAGTAGGCGGGTGTTCCTGCTTTCCTCGTATCAAAGCAGGAAGGCTGATACGTCATTGAGAGCCATACCTCTTTGGTAGATAACAAGAGGCCTATGTCAGCGTACTTGAACCAGAAGCTTTTAAATTGTCCGGCTTTTATATCGGGAAGCAAAAAGTTGAAAGCTTTGTCTACATCCTCATGTGTCATGTTGGTGGGGGGGCCTACAAACGTATCTTGACCTGAGGCCTCCAAATAGTTAGCCACTTGGCCGAAACCTATCATTGGATCATCAATAGTGGCAACTCTGCCTTTCCATTCCGGATTGTGCATCTCTTCGTATCCCATGCTGACCTGTGAGCCACGCTCTTCGAAGGGCAGAAACTCGGGTAAATAAGTAAATGAGTCATAGTTCCAGAAAAGTGGGACAGATACCAAGGTTTCGCCCGCTTCCTTCCACAGTAATGATTTGAATCTCTCAGCAACCTTTGGAACAAAGTATTTGTCGGGATCAACTATGCATCCCATCATTTCGTCAGACTTCCAATTGGATAATTCTTCCACAGAAATCTCTCGAACCACCTCTTGTTGTATAAGGTGTCTGATCATACCTGAGCCTCCCACATCCCAAGCCTGGGGATCGGCAAGCTGTTTCATTGACAACACGAGGAAATCCTCATAGGTGACATCCATCGGCACACCGGTCTCTTCTTCCCACTTCGTTTCACCCTCTTCTGGAAGGAAAAATGGATAACCCAAGTACCTTATTGTCACTTCCTTCGGTCGTGTCAAGTAGTAGTATCCTGCTCCAGCAGCTACGGCTGCTCCTGCAGCTACACCAGCCGCGATTTTTATGTATTTTCTTCGAGAAATCTTTTCTGGGTCTCCGCTCTCTTTATTTTCACTCATATTTTACACCAGCTTTCAATTTGGTCTATCAATTCTGTTCATTTTTTATATAAGCCTTGCGGAACGACTAGCGATCCAATAAACCTATTCGATATTACCGCTGAAACTAAAGCTTTAATATCTCAACATCGCTGCATGACAACCACAAAGGGTGTATTTCCAATCAATGCCCACCAAACAATGGGTTGTTGGTAAAAAGCTTTTTATTATTACCGTTCAACATAAACATTTGTAAAGTAAGGTGATTAAGACAAGGATGGAGTTGAAAAATGCCGAAAATACTCGTTGTGTTACCCGTAGCTACGGATTTGTTTAATGAATCGCACAAGAGGCTACTCAAAAAATATGCATCTAAAGGCTTTGACGTAGAGGTCGCAAACATAAAGTATGGCACCCACTCTGTCGAATGCTACTTTGATGAAAATCTGAATGCGCCTTACATCGTAGAAGAGGTGAGAAAAGCTGAGGAAAAGGGATACAACGCGGTCATCATCGACTGCTTCTTCGACCCCAGCGTTAAAGCCGCAAGAGAAATAGCCGAAATACCCGTTGTAGGCTGTAAGGAGGCTGCGCTGCACATCGCGTGTATGTTAGGCCCCAAGTTTTCCATAATAGGTCCCGGGGGCCCACCTTTTGCAAAACTGCTCAATTCAAGCATTCGAGAAATGGGTCTAACGAGCAGGCTCGCTTCAATAAGAACCATAGGGCTGATGGTGCTTGACATAGAAGAGGACAGAAAAATGACCGTAGACCGGTTGGTTGAGGAGGGAAAGAGAGCGATTGACGAGGATGGCGCCGACGTACTGGTTCTTGGATGCACAGGCCTTTCCGACGCCGCTGAGGAACATAAGTTACAGGAGAGAGTTGGGATACCCGTTGTAGACCCCTTATTAGCCGCTCTAAAAATAGCTGAATCCTTGGTGAGCCTGAATTTGAGACATAGCAAGTTAGCCTATCCCGAACCACCAAAAAAGCCCATAACCTTTCCTAAGTACGCGTGACATTAGAAGGCTGTCAAACAGGAAGCCACAAGGCCAATAAGGTGTTAACACAGCTCTATTACATTGAAGGAAAGGTCGGTTGTTTTAGGGTGGTATGACAGTTTGGCGAGGTTTAAAAAGTTAGATTCTAGGAGGAGACCGTTAAGATACGAACGTATTCCCGTGCCAGAACCGACTCGTGTGTTCCGGAAAGGATTGATCAGAAAGACTGGGAAGGACGCTCTGCGGGAGAACATCCTGGTAGCAAAGAATATGGTGGAATTTGTCAAAACTCTTTTAGGCCCTCGTAGAAGAAGTAAAATCGTACTATCGCAGAACGGGCGGAGTGTGTTAACTTTTGTAACAACCGATTTGAAGACGATACTGAAAAGAGTAAGACTGCGACATCCCGTCGCACAACTCATGGCTGGAGCTACATTTAGTGTGTTCCAAGAGAAAGGAGACGGATCGGTCTCCACGATAATCTTAACTGGCAAAATACTCGAAGAATGTGAAAAACTGATTGCTGAAGGTTTTCATCCAAATGTTGTCTGTGAAGGTCTAATACTATGCTATAAAAAAGTAATGCAAACTTCGGATAAACTTAACTTTGATCCACAGCTAAATCCAATGGAAGTTATTACATTAGTGGTTCACAATGCTCTCACCGGAAAATTACCATACCAAGATCGCGAACATATAGCTACCTTGGTATCTGAAGCAATCAAAGTCCTAGGGTTAAAGACATTATCAAGTTATGGAAGTACGGACATAATCGATGTTAAAAAAATAGCAGGGAAATCTGTGAAAGATTCCTTTCTAGTCGATGGATTAGCGCTTTGTAGAGAAATGCCAAACATTTACATGCCAAGAAGAATAGAAAACGCAAGGATTGCATTAATAAAAGGGGAGCTTAGAATTCCCTCAAAAAAATTAACGAGATATCAAGATTATCGGTTTGAATTTAATACTGTGGAACAATTCCGCAATTTTAGAGATGCTAAGTTAAAGTACCTTAAATCTATAACCGATAGAATACTCAGAGTCGGAGCAAACGTAATAATGTTAGAGAAGGGGGTTGACGACTTCGTATTGGATTATCTTGCTAAACAGAACATACTGTTAGTTAGACGTTTTCCACCAATCGAAGTAGACCGGGTGGCCAAAGCAACCGGAGCGTTTGCTGTGGCCAGTATACGCGATATGGATCCTTCGCATCTTGGCTGGGCAAATATTGTAGAACATAAAAAGATCAGAGGTGAACCTTGGCTGATTGTCAAAGGTTGTAAAAATCCTAAAACTATAGATATCGTGCTGAGAGGGGTATCTAGATATCTTCTTGATGACATAGAACGCATCATTAAAGGCGCAGTCTTAGTGGCTAGGACATTAATAAAAGACCCCCGTTTAGTCTGTGGGGGCGGCGCTTTTGAGGAGGAAATTGCTCTGGCTCTTAACAAGTACGCCCCGGAAATAGCGGATAAGAGGCAACTTGTAATTAAAGCTGTTGCTAAAGCTTTTGAAAGCATTCCTCTGCTGTTAGGTAGAAGCGCTGGAATGGATGAAATAGACGTAATTACCAAATTGCGCGCAAAACACAGTAGAGGTGAAGCCTCAATAGGAATAGACGTTGTCAACTCTCAACTAGCCGACATGAATAAGCTTAGGGTTTTTGACTCGCTGGCTGTTAAGAAACAAGTGATAAAGGCAGCGTTTGAAACAGCCTTAACAATTGTTCGCGTTGATGACAACATTAAATGTCGAGAACTACCAGAACCCGAAAAATACTATGCTAAGAGAATGGCAAAAACAGAAGATCTAAAGATAGAAGAAGAGGTTTAGCCTCATTAATAAGATCTTATGTAAAGAGAAATACCGCCATCGGATTTTCTGTAACCGCCAAAACGTTTTGCTATTAAGCATTTTCTAACTTTACACTTTTAACTCCATAGGTTTTTACTCGTTTTCTTTATCAGCAGAGTGATAGGTGGCTACCTGACGACGTTTGGACAAGCTAGAAAAGATGAAAAACTTTTGTCTTATAGTTTTCCTTGTGGTTGGCCAAGTTTGGAAACGGGTTGACCAGTCTCGATCGGGCGCAGAATGAACCACTTGGCTGAAGTGGCTCTTTGAGTGCTCTTTTGTAATATTTACCATTACTATCTAATTTTTGAACTTCCAACATAATTCGGATGTTATGTCTTTCGTTGTCCACACTCAAAAAAGGTTTAAAGCTCTATCCCTATAGTCTCTTTGTTTTCTCCCTTGGGGTGCGGAAAACCTCTTTGCTTTGTCTCATTCCTAGAAGCACGATCATGATCGCGGTGTTAATTGCAACTCTTGACGGATCCAGCACTGGCACATCGTACCCCTTCTTTTTTAGATAATCACATAAACCTTCGGCCAAACCCACCATCCCGGTGCAACCCAAAACGATAGCGCCTGCACCATCTTCGACAACAGCTTTCTCAGCAGCTTCACCCGCAACTGCCTTCGTTTTTTCAATGTCTTTTTCCAGTTCGAGTACAGGGATGTTTATGGTTCTCATAGATGCCAGATTGACTTCAAGGCCGTACTTCCTAATTTTGTCTCTTATGAGAGATTCTGTCTCCGGCAGGATATTTATTACTGAGAAGCGTTTTCCAAGCATAGAGGCGAGATAGATGGACGACTCACATGCGCCTATAACAGGTATATTTGCAAGCTCCTTCGCTGCCTCAAGGCCAGGGTCGCCCATACAGTCAATTGTCACGGCGTCACATCCTTGCTCCTCACTCCATTTCACCTTTTCCAAGATGAAAGGTGTGTTTATCGATTCATCATAGGCATTTTCGATGGAGGCTAAGCCCCTATCTACAAAAACGGTCTGAATCTCCACCAGCCCTCCAGTCCTTTCTCTCACGGAGTCCGATAGCTTCTTTTGCTCCTCAGCCACGCCTTTAAAGGCGTCCGTGTAGATATCGGGAAATATATTAATTATTTTGATCTTTGCCAATGTGCATCACGCTTTTTTGGTATGTAAGCGCTTCCTTATATAAATCTTGATGGTAAAAGTCAAGGATTTGTTATTTATGAAAATAAGAAGGATGCCAAAGAGATTAAAGGCAAACTTTCCTACGCTATCATCTTTTCAATCCGTGTATAGTCAATGTTAAAGCCAAAGTGTTTTGGACCTAAAATTTCCAACCCTTTAACAGTTTTGAACTGTTCTCTGCCCTTCATACCTATTATCGCCAATCTATCTCCCTCTGTTATACTAGGATTAATCTTGGGCTCTCCGGTCTCAACATCGACAGCAGAGAAGATGTCTGGACTGGTTACATATGGTTTCCCATCCATCCAAGATACATGATTTTCATTTTTGAACCAGTACTTAAATTCTCGACCTTCGAACTCATCCATTCCTTTTAACTTGTGAGTACCCCAATAATATCCTTCCTTGTCCTCCCATTCTTTCTCTGTCACAGTTCCCTTAAACAATAACCATCCACCTATTTTATCCACTATGGCTTGTACCGGATCTTCACCAGTTTCTCTAGCTTCCCTTATTTTTTTCCCGATTTCAAGAGCTTCCGTAAGAGTACCGGCAACTAGGACTTCTTTCATATCTTTTCCTTTCATCAAAAAGCCAGCATCTCCTACTAAGCCAAAGGCTGCTGCACTAATCAATTTTCCAATTCTTTCAGCCATTTCATAGTTTATCGCCTCTTTGATCACCGTTTTATC
>JREQ01000329.1_pt2 | contig 10128 bp, 6 predicted proteins | sample 210151 | NCBI WGS metagenome assembly JREQ01 (sample SAMN03019617, study PRJNA260268) | marine sediment metagenome | biome: Marine; feature: Sediment; material: Clay; isolation source: clay from marine sediments 31 meters below sea floor depth collected from... | place: New Zealand: Canterbury Basin... | reverse complement strand
CAATAGATAACGAAATCGGCGAAATCCCAGTGTTGTGCTGCGGGCTCATGAGCCCACAGGGAGCGACCGGAGACGGAATACTAGCAGAAATAGACTTCCACGTAGAAAGCCTTACAGCGGTAGAGGGAACCTACATCAACATACTTGACATCGACTTCGTCGACCCGGCGGAAGTGCCTATCACCATCGACGTCGTCACTCAAGGCTGGCTCCAACTGCTTCCACCAGGACCAACCCCACCAGACGCTGAGTTCGTACCAGCGACATGCACGTTCATCTACGTCGGCGACACCGTAAACTTAAACGCAGGGGCTTCAACGTCGGGCTGGGACAGTCTTCCCGCTCCGGATGGGAACACCTGCCCAATCACGAGCTACACATGGTACATTGACATAGGCAACGACGGCGCAGACCCGTTAGACTTCACCCTCGAAGGAGTAACGCAGAGTTTCGTCTGCGAGTATGTAGGAGACGTGGGCATAAACCTAACCGTCTACGCACCCGACCCCGTATCACCGACAGACGAAAGATACGTCCCTTACAACTCGGAAGTACACGTGATACACCAAATAGTGAAGCCACTGGGCCTTGGTGGAAAAATCGACTTATTCACACAAAAGGAGCCTTACAACGGAAGGGGCCCAAACGTGCCAAGCGATGCATTTGGCCCCGAAAAAGAAGTAAAATTGACAGCAAATCTCACTTACAATGATGATCCAGTTTCGGGTAAGCTAGTTCGTATAACAGTGATAGATCCAGACAATGGCACTCTTTTACACAGAACTTCTACCACGAATGGGGATGGCTTGGCCACGGTGGACTTTAGAATACCTACGAACGCAACTTTCGGAACATACTTCGCCATAGCCATAGCAGAAGTTCCTGATCCATATAATCCATGTGATAGTGAAAAAACAGTTAATGACACGCTCACATTCAAAGTTGGCTGGATTGTGGAAATAGTTTCAATAAAAACTGTAAATGAAAATCATATAGATCAGGAGAAGTTTACGAGAGGGAGTCATGTAGGAATAGAGCTGGTTCTACGAAATATTGCAATGACCGAGAAGAAAATTACAGTTGCAGTAGCAATATACGATTGTTTAAACATCCCTCTAAACTCAACAGAAATAGAGGATTTTGAATTGCAACCTGATGATGAGGTTCCTGTTTATTATTTCTTATATATTCCTAAAAGTGCGCGAGTAGGAGAAGCTATTGCTCGTGCATGCGTATACACAGCCCCTGTAAGCCTTGGCGGAGTTCCCTATTGTCCCGAGGTTTCAAAACGGTTTCTCATCGAAGTTAGGGCGGCGCCCGCTGCTTGGGAAATTCCTAGATGGCTTCTTACTCTACTATTTTTATTGGCCGTGTTTATTGGAGCATGCCTAGTTGCTGTCATCGCATTTGCGCTGTTGTGGATGCGTGAGAGAAAGAAAAATGGTCAGATGGGCAGGCAGCCAACTTGTCCTGAAGTTAAGCCTTACAAGGAAGTCGTGTTCAAAACCAGTAAGACATGCAGCATGTGTGGGAAAGAATTCCCTGGAGCATACACTTTCTGTCCCTACTGCTTCACTTTCCACGGAAAAGACTACGAATAATCAGTTAACCCTCACTTGAGATCAGTTTTTACGTCCACTTTTCATATATTAGGTAAGAAGGAAGTTCGGTGAAACGGTTAATCATCCTTTTCCGTCAAAATCCGCAATTGGGTTCTTAGCATGATGAACATTTGAGAAAGTATACATAACTTTCCAATTCTAAACATGTTAAGAGCGCGTTCCCTCTAAACAGGTTAATTCGGTAAGAGGAGTCAGTATAGAAGACTGATCTAGCAACATTAATATTGAGCTTTTAAATTTAAATATATTAGATTATAGCTTGCGTTTCATTTGATATACGTACGGAGGGGAGAAGTGAAATGAACAAGAAAATTGCGTTAACGGTCTTTGCATCTATATGTATAACATTACTTCTGACACAGTTCAATGCCCATGTTGTGGCGGTCCCAAGAAAACCATTAGCCCTCCACGATTTAATCTTTGTTGAAGGCAAATCGGCTAGCGATGTAGATAATCCGGAAGGTTCAATTGCGAAAGTGGCACGTAATACGGTGATTCTGAATCAAACTTTTGACGATGAACAAGTCGGAGATATTCCCGAAAATTGGAATATAACTACGCCGCAGCACGGTAGTTTCACTGTTGACAATCAGACTTGTTACAGTGGAGGCAAGTCGGCAAAGTTTGTAGATAATTCAACCTCTGGCTCTCCATGCCCCTACAGGACCTTTCCACCGCAGAACGGAACCGTAGCTGTCACGTTCGCAATAAGACTCAATGCTAGCAGCGGGATCAACACAAACCTGTCGATTTGGGTTGATGATGGCAATTTTGCCGGTTCAAACATCTACTTTACCAACAAAAGCACCATAGAATATCGCGATGATGATGGCTTTTATATTCTTTGCAACTACACAGCAAAAGAATGGTACGAAATTAAGATGATCATGAACATCCCGAATAACCTATACGAGATCTACATTAACGATATCCGAATCATCAGAAATGCGACATTCTACAATTTTAACGTCTCCCGCGAAATTCGCAGGATAGCCTTCGGCGAAGCCTCAGGTTTACAACCCATAGGGCGCATTGACAACATCGTGATAATGGGAATAAAAAACATTCTAGTTCCGGAAGATTACCCAACAATACAAGATGCAATAGACATGGCGAGCCCGGGAATCACAATACGTGTAGCCTCATCTGATCGATCGTATTATGAACATATTCGCATCCGAAACAAGCATGACTTACGGCTTAAAGGAGAAAACAGGAGCACCACCATAATTGACGGAACATTCGAGGGAGCTGGTATGGATGTTATCTCAATAGACCAGTACTCCTATAACGTCACTATCTCAGGATTTACAATTAGAAAAGGAGGCAGAAGCGGCATCTCCATCAGTGGTTCAAACAACACCATCAAAGACAATAACATAACTTTAAACGGCTACGGCATTCACGTAGAAGGTCAACACAGTGCCATAACGGATGATATCATATCGAATAACAAGATAGGCGTCAACTGCACTGCAGATGGGGGCAACACCTTCCATCACAACAGGTTCATTTGCAATGAATATCAGGCTTTCGATTATGGATCCTCAAATACCTGGGACAATGGTACTCAGGGTAATTATTGGAGCGACTACGACGGAAGAGATGACGATAGAGACGGCATTGGTGACACGCCGTACTTTATTCCTTCTGGCAGCCAAGATAATTATCCACTATTTTTAATACAAAAGGTGTCTCTGAACCCTGACGAACCCAGCTATGACCAAAAAGTCACCATCACCGCTACCACATTAGAAGATGTACAAGTTGACGAAGCTATTCTTAATTTCACATATGGTTCAGGATGGCATAATACTACCATGGACATACTAGACAACACACTTGATGCAACAATAGATCCTCAACCACACGGAACAACAGTTACGTGTAAGATCCACGTAAGAAATGTTTGTGCAGTCTGTCTTGTATCAGCGAATTTCTCGTATACAGTAACCGATAAAGTGCCCCCTGAAATCTCTGATGTGAAACGAACACCAAAAGCTCCTTACCCAAATCAAACGGTAACAATCATTGCAAATGTGAGTGAACCAGAAAAAGCGAGCGGATTAGACGAGGTTCTTCTGTATCATAGTATTGATGATAGCTCATGGTGGAGTGCTAATATGGCTTACGACGCTACCTCAGGCCAATGGAACGCGACGATACCGGAACACCCAGCTGGCGCCGAGGTCACATACTATGTTCAAGCCTTTGATAAAGCCGGAAATAACGCTACAAGCGATCCGCCGGACAGTTACTCGGTTAAGCCCTTGCCCCCACCACCTGAGCCACCTAAATTGTGCGTTGAAAAGGATACTTTGGATTTCAAAACGATGTCGGAAGGGACAAAGGCTCTTAAATTTAAAATTGAAAATTGTGGTGGGGGCACCCTTACATGGGAGATAACCATAAAGAGAGGTGGTTCATGGCTTAATGCCAACTCCACAAGTGGCAACACCACCACCACCGAAACTGACACTATAGAGGTAACTATTAATGCAACCCATATGGATGCAGGTCCCTACCGAGGAGAACTTTCAGTGACCTCAAACGGAGGCAACGAAACGGTACATGTCTTTGTCTTGGTAACGAGAATAATAATCGATAACGCACTGGTTTCCGATGATCGTTGTGATGTTAACTCCACCCAAACAATTTATTTCCATGCAATTTGGGCCAACAACTACTCAGCAGTTCAGAATGGTATGCTCAATATAACATGCATCGACTACACAACCAATACTACAGATTGGGCAATCCACATGACCAATGCCACGGGTTGGGTAAGCTTCACTAACAGTTCCTTAACGGTAGGGAAAAGGGCATGGATGGTTACATGCGCCAATTGCAGCGGAATAACATCATACGCGCAGGAAGCCCCGAACCCGAATATTCTTTGGGAACAAGAACAAGCTCCATTCTGGACGCAGTGGGCATTCTTTATGATGATAGTGGTTGTAGCGGCTATAGGGGGAGGTATCTTCTCAACGCTGGCTTTCTGGACCCTGAGAGTATCAAAAAGAAGAGTTGAGGTCAGAAAGAAAATTCGCATGCACTAACACTTTACTTAATGGGGATAATCTCTTGTCTTTCTTTCAAATCTAGTTTCGCTAACAGTCACCCGAGTAACGTTTTCTTGAACAAGTTTGGATAGAAATAGATATTAATTCTAGAGGAATATATCATAAATGCTTTTTAACTCCTTAAAATATAATAAAGATTGAAGGGAGAAGGTGAATATGGCTAAAGAGCCGGAGCCTCCTATTCGTGTCATCTCTATATTAGTGGGAATCATGATCGGATGCATCTTAGCTTATGCCTATCAAGTGAATATGCCCACTTTATTTTACGAAACATACGTGTGGGCTAGTTTAGCTGTTTTCGTCACCATTCCTGTGCTGGCCGGTTTTGTTAGTGCTTTGCTGCATCCTGCCATGGCTGTGAAGAATGGGTTGTATGTTGGCTTTTTCAGCGGTTTATTTAACAGTGTAATTGCTACCATTAAGCTGATTTATACGTCAGACCTGGTGCCAAGTGAGGTTTATGCTTTTTCCGTATTTGCCATAATGTCGGTTTTCATCTGGATGATTCTCGCAGCCACAGCTGCTGTACTAGCCCAAAAACTTTACGATTAGCCTAATCACATATTTGTCGTAATATTTTGTAGAGAAAATGGCTAGGGAAAGTTCCTCCTCTGGCTGAACCCCTTAGTATTATGACTGCGATTTGCGGAATAAATTCCATGAACTATATGGTTTTAGAAGCTTAGAAAATTTTTGAACTAAAAGTGATGGAAGCCTTCTCCTTTTCCGCTTAGGCCTAGAATTGTATAAGATTTAATTTTATAAAACGCTTGCTGTTTGCATCGGTATATATCATTCTTGAAAATATGCCTTGTCTGAAGGTCATTTCGATTTTGGAAACTTTACTTTTTAGGCTCGTTTAAGTCTGGTTGTTCTTGAGTTAAAATGTTTGAACAAATTATTTCTGATGCCGTTCATATGTTAATACTGCTTTTCTGGGTTACAATAACCTTCATAATAATTTGGGGTGCACTTTGGATACGTGCATATAAGAAAACCGGATGAACGCTAACTAGATTTTAAACACGGCTAGATGTTGATAACTGATACGAAACACATAAATCCGATTTTCTTATCTTAGAAACTTTGGTCGGGCGGTAGCTCAGCTTGGTAGAGCTTCCGAGCCAGCATAGGTAGATGGCTTGGCTGGCGGAGACGCTGTAGACATCCACCCACGGTAGGTGTCACTCAGCCTACCAAGCGTACATGCAGAAACCGGAGTGTCGCAGGAGAGCTGCAAGGAATAACCTTTAGCTCGGCGATTTCAAAATGAAGGTTTCACTTCATGAAAGTCCTGCCCGCCCGACCACCAACCTGCAACGAACAGAATATTTTGCAAATTCATTTATCGAAAGTGCTTTTCTCACTTCTTTCAGAAGTGAAACTTTGTAGGATTTGTTAGTGTTGTTTTAATGTGTATCAGGTGGGTAATTTACTCCACCATATTGTTGCGGGATGGGATCACTTGGGGTACTAAATAGGTGTATCTAGCTTGAGTAAAAACCCATTTCACTGTTTTGTACTTTTAATGTGCCCATCACCATCAAATAATCCAGCAAGATATGCTGATGGAAATTTTGGGTGTAATTATTTTCTTTTTCAGATAATGCATATAGAATTGCTTATTGCGTACTCTGACGCTAAGGGCTTTTTCATTTTTCACAGGATAAATCCGCGTATTCAAGTTCATACTTTTAGAATCCAAGTCAATTTATATCGAGTATTTCTTTCTCTTCCCGTAGAAAGCCCCCGTTCTGCTGGCTTGTAATAACTCACGAGACCCTTTAATGTTTTGATTTCCATTGCTTTGACTTGCTGGATTATTTCCGAAGTAGCTTGCCTGAGTATTTCTGATACAATCTACAGTATCTCACGGAAGCCTCAGCGAATTGATGGTCTCCAACAGCATCTTGTTCTAGGCATCCATTTCTTCTTTATGAAGCTTTGAGTTAACAAAGTTATCATTAATGTTAAATTCTGAACTTCAATTGAATAATTCAGATAAACAATAGTTTTGAGCTTCGCTTTCATTTTCGCGCGCGCATATAGAAACAGCCTTTTTCAACATTGTTTTGCAAAAATTTATGTTGCAAAACCCTCTGCAAAACTCAAAAGCCTTTACGGGAAGCTTATTTCTTTTTTCTTTCATTAAAATAAGCTCAAAGATTTTCACAAACAATAAAAAGAAACAGCATATCAAGATTTCTTTAAACAAAGAAAAAGGTAATTGAGAGAAAGATCATTGAGCCTTTCTCTAAACTATTTTTGCAAGATCATAGACTTTAACAATGTTTTGTAAGCCATATCCATTGAAAGTATTTATAATTCCTCTAATGCCTTCTTATCATCCACGAGATATACGTGAAGGGGAAGTGAACTAACATGGAAGAGAAAGATCAGTCCTTGGCCCCGATATTCCTAGTTGTTCTGACTTTTAGCGTTATGTTGGAGTTTTCTCTGTTCTACATGGTGTATCTTCATGCCTTTACAGATGAGCTACAAATTTATCGGATGATTGGTATATCGGCCGTTTCTTGGATTCACCCCCTTCTGGTTTTCGTAGGAGTCTACTTGGTTGGCAAGAAGATCGATTTGAGAGCAAAGCTTGCCCCTTTGACGGTCTTATTAATCGTCGGAGCCTACGTGGGGAGTTTTACTGGGCAGATTGCCATAACCTTAATAAATAAACCAGAATTATTGTCCGGGGCAACTTTCACTGCTCTCACTTCTCCTTCGTTCCTCCAATCGTTCTTCGCTGCCTTCACAGCCCTAGCCATAGCATATTTAAGACATTGAACGCTACGACCTCTTCCTAGCTCTCGAACCCCAAGAGACACCGCCACCCTAATTGTCTAACTTAGGTTTTGCAAAACATTACACATACACACACAAGGAAAACGTGAAAAACGCTTTATTTAACATTTAACAAAGTGCGGAGAGAGGTAAATATTTCTTGTTTTTGTTATGTTTTAGTTTTGCAAATACGTTATGGCGCGCGCTAAAGAGGTAAAGATTGATCTATATTAGTAGTTTCCCGTCCTTCATTATCGTTTTTCCGTCTAATACCAACATCGATCGAGGTATTACAAAGTCTTGGTGGAGGTCAGCTGAAACTCTACCTCCAAAATGGGAGTTATCGCCTACAGCTATGTGTACGGTTCCCTTGATCTTCTCAGCTTCGAGCAGGTTGTCAGGTCTCCTTGCGTATGGGTTGGTTCCTATTCCGAGCTCAGCGAGGTTGCGCCTAGACTTATATGGTTCCTCATTAATCCAAGGCTTTAGGAGGTCCCTGAATTCATCTCCAACCTTGGCTCCGCCAGTAATCTCTACAACTTCGCCGCCCTTGAACACTAATGTCATGTTCTCGGTTAGCCCTGCATGCCATCCCTTCTCCACTACAACTCTGCCCTCACCCGTCTTCTCAACAGGAGCTATGTACGCTTCACCCGACGGCAGGTTGCCAAATGCACCCTTCTCAGTGAATATCCCGGCGTCGACTAGTCCATCCCTGCCCTCAAGACTGAATGTTATGTCGGTTCCAGCTGGGGTCTTGATTTTGCCCTCCTTAGCATTGGCAATCAACTTTGCGATCTTCTCTGACTCTTCCTTAACCTTCGTGTAGTCGGCGGCCATGGGCGCTTCTGGGTATAACATGTCAATAAGGAACATCGGCATGCTGGCAATCCTCACCCCAGCCTCGGTTGCATCCTCCCTTGCCTTCGTATGCGATAACGAGTAGGTTGTTATTGCAATGAGGACATCTACTGTCTTTAGCTTCTCAGCCACCTCAGCTCTAAGCTCAGCTCCATGTCTGCCAACCGATGGATACACGTAAAACTCAACTGGGCATTCTTGGAAACTCTCAGTCGCAATCTCGCTTACTACCTTCGCCAGAAGCGTTCTTTGAGTAAAGTCTGTAAGCATATCGATACTCTTCCCCTTCCAGTCATCTAGGGTCGGTATGTCGGTTACAACGAGCACTTTTTCACCACTCTTCAATCCCATGTTAACTCTAAACAAGTTAATCACACTCTGCCTTATCTTCCCTTTATTTATCATAATATTCACCTGCAGAAAGAATTTTTGGAATGGTGCTTAAATATTTTATGTCTAAACTTTTGTGTTGTCGAGTTAAATCACCTCCTTCTGGTTATAAGTTGTTGCGCGAGTGTAGCGAGACTAAAGCAACTTTTTGTTATGGAATAGAACTATCTTAAAAAGTGCATAGAACGACAGCTAGGATGTTGATTTTGAGAGGAAAATAAAAAGTGGAGTAATGAAGTTTTATCAAACTTGCGCTGTTCTTTTCTTTAGCTCCTTCGCAAATCGATGAACTGTGCCATCAAGGAGTTCCGTGAATTTCTCCGGGTCAAACATTACTAAAAACTTTTTCTCGTCGATCTCCGCCTTGATTTTCTTTAGGAACATATCTTGCTTTAGACAGGGTGCGTACTTAGGTAGGTCTATAAGTCTGCTTAATGCATCTATCAGTCTAAATGGACCATAGAGAGGCGGCTCATCCACGCAACCTCTCGCACTCGTCGCTAGAAAGATAAGGATCTCGAAAAAGTATTCATCTCCCGTAACCTCCCTCTTCATGGAAATCCCCTCATTTTCCTTTAATCCATTTTTCATCATGTTTGTTCAGGCATGTTATCTCCTCAAGAGTAAACCTTGGTGGGGCGGGAGGCCTCTCGTCTGGGTAGCCGATGATGACCAGAAGCTCAGGCTCAATACCCTCTGGAATCTCTAGGATCTCCTTAACAGCTATAGAGGAGAAGGACTTAACGGGACACGACCCAAGACCGAGGGCATACGCTGCTAGGAGCATGTTCTCAACAGCCATCGCGCAATCGGCTATGCATAAGTAGTCTCGACCAAGTTTGCCACCTATTTTATAGGCCCTCTTCCTATCCGAACACACGAGAACAGCGAGGGCAGCATTCCCGAGGTAGCCTGGTGAAACCTTTCGAATCGTGTCAAGGGTTTTCGGGTTCTTCACGACGATAAACTTCCAAGGCTGTATGTTCCCACCCGTTGGAGCCCACCGCCCCGCTTCCAAGATTTTTTCTACCAATTCGTCTGGAACTGGCTTCAGCTTATATTTTCGAACACTTCTACGGCTTTTTATCGCCTTAAAAACTTCCAAATATTCCCCCTCTTATAAAACGATGAGGAATAAGAATGATTATAAATGTTTTTATCTGTTACGGTTTCGATTGTAAACGGTTCTTGGCTATAGCTTGCAATACTTTAAGGTGACCGAAAAAATTATAAATTTAACACCTTAATTTGAAAAGAAGGATGGAGAAAGGATTAACATGAGAGTGCTGACAGAAAAAGAGCTAAAAGATATAGTTTATGGAGCTACGTTGCTTGGGTCTGGCGGGGGCGGTTCACCTGAAAACGGCCTGCAACTCGTG
>JREQ01006674.1_pt1 | contig 10129 bp, 8 predicted proteins | sample 210151 | NCBI WGS metagenome assembly JREQ01 (sample SAMN03019617, study PRJNA260268) | marine sediment metagenome | biome: Marine; feature: Sediment; material: Clay; isolation source: clay from marine sediments 31 meters below sea floor depth collected from... | place: New Zealand: Canterbury Basin... | reverse complement strand
TATATTGTTGATAGTCGAAGGCAGCAGTTTCACATGCCATGGCGAAGGCTAGAAACGTCTTATTTCCATTCAGGAGATTTAGAACGTCGCTGGTTTGTAGCGCACCCACCCACGTATAATATGCGCCGTGGTCAAAGAAATCTACTAATCCTACTCCTTGGTTCATAGCTGAAGTAACAGCTGAAGAGCTGAGAGAGCCGTCAACGTCATATAGTCGAATCGCATCGAAAAAGGAACCAGCCAAGAATTTTTGATTTATCTCTTCATCTAGGGCTGCAGCACAGTCTCCGTACGTAAAGGCTGTATTAGCTAAGAGAAGAAACTTTTTTATCCAGTCCCCTAGCTCAGGGTCTTCTTCGATTTTCCTGATCATTCCACAGACTGTTGCTACCTCTTGAACCGTGTTTACAGGCAATCTTCCAACCTTAACCTCAGGGTAGAAGTCGACATCGTCTTCCATCTCCCCAAAAAGGCTATCTCCGTCCGCATCCCAATCTCCATCTAAACATTCGAAATAAAGGTCACAGGGCTCGGTTCCGTTATCTAGACCTGGGCCCATCGCAGGATCCCAAACTTCCCTCGCTGGACATACGTCACAGTCTCCCACAAGAAGGTAATATTCTGATCCGTTTGTGTAATAATTTTCTTTGATGAATTCTCTAAGTTTTTCAGCTTTGTCTCTGCCCGGAAAGTTATTGTAGATGTACTCCAACGTAGTTTTTTGAACGGAAAATCCGAGTTGTTCTTTCCATGTGGCAAGCGATTCAACGGCACTGGAGAATGCCGAGGGAGTCACGATTACGTATCCTGGGGCTTCTTCTTGTAGCAAACTTGAAGAGAACTGCATGCTCCCGAACGTGGGTTTACTGAGCTCTATGTTTATGTGAATATCAAACACTCCGATCTTGGAGTGCGTTGGATAAAACTTGAACGGAAATATCTTCAGGACCAGAATTCTATTGCTTCCATGGACGACTGTTTCATATGTTACGGTGCTTAGGGGGAACGTTCTATCTGACTGATAAATTGATGGATCAGCGTAGAAGTACTTTTCAAAATAGGACTTCGCATCCAATCCATTGAGATAACTCTGTCCTAAAGGTAATGGTTTAAACCCGGGAAGAATGTCAACTTTAAAGAACTCTTTCGTGCACTCTTCTTCTACCTTTACGTCCACAACTTCAGCGTCATTCAATGGGATCAGTAACTTCTTATACGGCATTGTTGGTTTTCCGTAGCTATTGAGATTTTCCGTGTTATTGCAAAGGATGAGCTGCCACTTCTTATCTCTGAACTCAACGGTGACCAATTTGAAACTGCCAGTGGAGACGTTGAGTTCGACGGAATTTTCTCCGTTCCATTGGATTATGCTGGTTCCGATAGTGTCCTTAGAAGGGATGTCACATTCTCTTATTCCACAAATCTTCCATAACAGAGAGCAAGCATATGGGTTTTCTGCGGGCTCGCCTTCAAATGATAGACTCTCAGAGGCATCAAAGTCAGAAGCTTCTAATCCATGGTCTACAAATTCTCTCTCCTCAGCTGGACAACTGTTTTCACTTAATGCTTCTACTGCTTTTAATGGAGTTGTCAGTGACGACATGAGAATAACTATTGCAAGAAAAACCACCTGAAAAACCCTCTTTCTCATAACGAACATAACCCCCCCTTTCTCAATAATACCCATAGTTCTCTTCCTCTTTTATGCCTTGTGGAAATACTCTATAGAACCAGGTTCCGCAAGAAAGGCTACGTCTCTTGGCATCGCATACATCAAAAGCAAAATCTGTAACCGTCCTAACATGCCAGGATCCTGGTTCAAATCCGGCCCGGCCCACCAAAACAGATAAAAACACGATTCGGTAAGAAAGCACTGAACCGTGATAGTCGTATGCCATCAGAAATCTTTGACTCTGAAAAATTCGTTGAAATCAGCGAACGTGCAGAATACTGTGCAGTGAAAAGATTAAAAGAGATTGTGAAATTGAAGCTTCGCACGGCAAGGAGACTTTACACCTTAAAGGTTGAACCCACAAAGGCTGAAGAAATCATTAAGAAACTTCGATGCGAAATCCGCGAAATATAACCCCTAGTTGAAGCGTGTTCTGGTCTTCTCTTTCCTCATTAACGTTGCCGCAACTAATGTGAAAATGAGAAATGCCAGTAGAATGATGGTTGATGGAAATTCTGGAACCACAGTTGCTGGGTACTCTACAGTGTAGATGTTATCTTGGGTATCGACTTCTTCCGGAACTTCACTTGCGTAGGCGCTTATTGTGTAATTATCACAAAGGACACCCGTGGTATTCCATTTAAAAGTTAAAATCCTTGATTCATGAGCCTCTAACGTTAATGTCTGGCAACGTACCTCGGCAGAATCATAATACAGCGTTACGTTGAATGTTTCAGTGTAATTGCCTTCATTAACCACGGTCACGTTTATTGATGTTGTTTGGTTCTGTTCTATCACTGTTTCTTTTGGCACCACATCAGCTATTGCTACATTATGGATTGGCATGTTAACGTAGAAAATTTTTATATCCGTCGCATTCACATTTCCCTCGCCATCAAAAAAGTATATTCTCCATGCTATTGCGGCAGAAGTAATCGTCTTGTTGCACCAAACAAACTTGGCTGTAACCCACGTGTTTGAGATATCTCCAAAATCCTTCGGCTGCGTCAACGGCCACCTCACATATTCTACACCATACTCCGAATAGCTCTGGTGAAGGTTGTTCTGGCAAAACATCGGCCAATCACCGAAGCCGGGGCCTGTCTTAAAGGCGTAGAGAGCAAAATCATTCGTAATGAATATGCATCCGTCACCTATGCTTGGACTACCAAAACCAAGGCCATCTAACATATAAGACCAAAGTATGCTCCCATCTATTTCATTTATCACGTAGAAGGTTCCACTTAATGATTGATAATAAATTGCACCGCCAGCTGCAGCTGGACTGCAATAACTTTGATTTTGGAAGGTTCCATCATGGAGGTCTACCGTGTGCCATAGTTCTTCTCCAGTTATCAGGTCGAAAGCATACATCTTCCAGTCTCTCCACGCTCTGTTTGGGATAAATATTTTTCCCTCATGCACCAAAGGGGTGCCTGTGCATCCCTTATTCTCGAATTTGCGCATTAGTTCTCCAGTGGTTTCATTCAACACACATGTCTCCCATACTCTCGAAGTAGTGTTAAATATGACTTGGATAACCATTCCCTCATAGATTACTGGAGAGGAATCCCATGATGCTCCAAAGTTCACATGCCATATCTCATCTCCAGTTGTTGCGTTAAAGGCATACTGACCTGAAGGATCATAGACTGAAACAAAAACTACTCCATCGTGATAAGCTACGGAACACACTATATATCCAATTTCTTGCTGCCATATCGTATCTCCATTGGTTTTGTTTAGAGCATAAACCCCAGAGCCCAGCGTTGTATAGTAAACGTAGTCGCCATTGACAACTGGCGAACCAACCCATTCGTAGTCATTAGGTTCTACAAAATACCAAATTATTTCCCCTGTAGTCTTATTTAACGCCATGGCTCTTGGAAATGGTGTGGGTTCTCCATAGGGACCAGAACATTCACCAACATAGATAACATCGCCATCGATGCATGGAGAAGCATCACATTGTCTGACAGTTCTGTTCCAAATGATATCGCCGTTTGAAGCGTTTATCGCGTAAACATTGTTGTCTCCCTTTGAAGGAGCGTATAGCACACCATCTTTATAGGTTGCTGTGCCGAAATTATCAAACCCGAAAACAGCAGGTTGCATCCACAAAAACGCATATTCAGTCTCGTTTCTGCAAACTCCAGTTTCATTAGTTGAAAGAACAGCCTTACGCAGAGAAACAGTATCCATAGCCTCTGCTTGAAGGGAAATACGCCCACCCTGCGGAATCGCCAAGGCGCTTTGTTTTTGATTTCTCCATTGTGGGGGGGCATCCTCACTTAGACAACCATGCAAACAAACGGCAATTAATAAAATTGTACCAAACAAAATAGGCAATAGCTTTTTAGCGTAACTTTTCAATTTTTCTTCCTCTATGCATTTAAGATTGATTAAAATTAAGCCTTTGTCTATTTTTATGTTTTTTCAAACGCTGCATTTGCTACAGAAAAAGTGAAATGATCAAAGGTATCAAGCCTAACGCCACTGGAAATGGCAGCCCAGGGAACATTCCCTTTCTTTCCAGCATTTTAAAAGCCAGTAGACATCCGAATAGAATGCCAGTTATGGAGGCTAGGCATGGAATGAAGCCGAAATTGAGGAGCATATGTCCTGAAAGCATGGAATAAAATGTTAAATCACCTAACCCCATTTGAACATCCTTAAAAGAGAAGCTTAAACCATGAAGTTGTTCAAGTCCGCTGTGAGCTATTTTTCCCACAGGTCCACGGTAAACAGCAAATACGTCATAAATTGCTAGAAAAACTAGAATCAATATCGCACTTAAAGTAGGGATTGAGGCTCCCAAAAACGCTCCGAGAGCTCCTCCCAAACAAAGAACTATTAAGTCGCAAACTCTGTTATGAACTCGAAAGATTGTAAAGTCAACTAGAACAGTTACGATCGAGGACGAGATTAAGATTATAAAATTGATGTATGGAATGGCTGACCTTGAAAACACCGCAAATAAATAGACGAAAGAAAGCATGAAAACCGCGGTTGTTAAGGCAAAACCCGTAATAAGCATAATCAATTTACGGCTTCTCCGTTTCAAAAGAAAATACAATAATGACGCGCCAACTCCAACTAAGACAACAAAGTAAACCGCGTTTCCAAGGGAACCAAAGAGATTCCCAGGAAGTGGGGTAACCTCATAAGGTTCCATAGGAGATGTCATAAAAAGGAAGGTAAATAACACACCGACCAATAGACTTACCAAGATTGGTGTTAGATGTGCTGGTTCAGCTTTAAACTTGTTGTTCAAGGCCCTCGCCCTAGTTTGCTCACGGTTTTTTCAACTTTTAATTGGCATTTGTTGCAGAATAAGCTTTGCTTCCTGTCGGTTTCGAATATGGAATTGGAGAAATACATAACACAAAACGGGTTGGAACAATGTCTTAAGCCTAAAGCGTGTCCGAGTTCGTGTATAGCTTCTTTGGTGCTTCTCTCCACAAAAAGCTCCGTGTTTGAGGTTTTACCGTAGAATTCTGGTCTAAGTCTCCATAAAGAGATCAAGGCTGCTTTTCCCGGGCATTCTGCTTCCCCGAAGACGAAGTTTAATTCTGGAACGAAAACGTCGATGTCTACAACTCCCAAAACTCGGTCTAAAGCTTTCTCTTTTTCAGCGTAGCTGTGAACCTTGCTTAGTAAACTGTTTGAGCTGTATTGCTGTCTTGTCTTGTTGAAGGCTTCTTCTGGTATGGACAATGTTTCAGTAATTAGCGTGCATGTTGTTCTGGGAAAAATAGTGTTCAAGTTTTCTTGAATTCTGTTTGTTACGTAAGAGTCTACTTGTCCAATGCGTAAGATTCCAATATTCATGTATTCCACTCTAAACCTTTACTACGTCCCCGGTCTTGGGGGCGGTGACTTCTAAACCTAATTCATTCTTTATCCATTTTGCGAAAAGTTCACAGTTTCGTTCCGCGCCGTGAATTACATAAACTTTTGGTTTTCCACCCAGTTTTTTCACGGATTCTTTAAGCTCACCTGCTCCGCAGTGGGATGAAAAATCGAAGTGTCCAACCCGTGCCTTAATCTTTCGCATTTTTCCGTCAATAACGCATATACCCTTGTCAAGTAACTGTCTCCCAGGTGTGCCTGGAATCTGATAGCTGACTAGAAAGACTGCGTTACGCGCTTTTTTCCCAATCTTTGATATGTAAAATACGGATGGACCACCCTTAAGCATGCCTGCAGTCGAAATGATAACGCCAGGTTTTTTAGCGGCTTTTCTTCGGTCTCTCCAGCCTTCAATCCAATGAGCGGAATGTAAAGCATCATTAAGCAGTTTTGAGTCTCGCAGGAACTGACCGTGTCTCATCATTATGCTATTTGCTCCACGGATCATACCGTCAATAGTGACTGGATACTCAAAATTGTGAGCAGCTAGGATGCATGCGATTTCTTGGGATCTCCCAACCCCAAATGCTGGAACAAGAACGGTGCCTCCCATCTCTATGATGTCGGCGGCGTCCGCTATGAACTGTTTCTCTAGTTCTGAGCGTTCCGTGTGTTCCTCATCTGCATAGGTGCTTTCGATTATCACAGCATCTAAGTCGTTGTATTCCATTTTTGCGCCTTCCAAAAGCCTTGTGTCCTCAGTGTTGAAGTCACCTGTGTAAAGCAGTTTTTTTCCTCCAGTCTCGATTAGTATTTGTGCGCTTCCAGGAATGTGTCCAGCGTTGAAAAGCTGAAATTTGATGTCTCCGATTTTTTCTTCGACGCCGAAGTCTACGTGATTGCTGCTTCTCATCATAGATTTTAGTTCAAGATATTCAAATGGCAGGTAATAGCTGGAAAGGTGAATGAAGTCTGAAATTAGTAATTCGTTTAGTTCTGAGGACAATTTGTTTGTGTAAAGTGGCTTCTTTCCGTGAATATAAAAAATGGGGATTGCGCCTGAATGGTCGAGGTGGCTGTGAGTTAAAATTATTGCGTCCACATCTCTTGGTGGTATGTGCATTGGGAATCCTGGCTCGTGGTTGAGCATGACTCCATAGTCTAGCAAAACTTGTGTTTTTTCGGTTTTTACGGCTACTGCATTTCTACCGACTTCACGGGTTCCGCCTAAAAATTTAATTTGTAATAAACTCATTTCTTTACATCCACTAATGCAGTAATCATGCTTTCAGCTCTTTTAAAAATGTATTGACTTTCCTGTTGAAGCAACCCTAACCAACCCTTTCTTGATGGCTTTTAATATTTCATCGATGTCTGAAGAAGCTCGTACTTCCGTGTAAGCAGTCCACAATTCATGTGCCCGGTGGGCGTCACTACCAGCAACACCCGGCAAACCCATAGCTTTGGCTAAAGTTTCAGCCATTTTATTAACTTGAGGCGTCGAAATTCCATTCAAAACTTCTACGGCATCAAAATCATAACTTTTCGCTAAGTCACCTAAACCGTACGCTCTATAGGGATGGGCAACGACGACTAAGCCGTCTCTTTCCCTTGCAAAGTCAATCACGTTTTCTACAGTCCAGGGTTTGGGTGGTAATTCTGCAACACCTAAGACTGTTAAGTCGCCTTCAACTGCACTTATTTCAACTCCCGGAATTATTACAATGTCTTGGTATGCAGAGGCCAATTTACGCACTTTGTAATAGCCCTCAATTGTGTTGTGGTCTGTGATGGCTACGGCTTTGATGAAGGGGTGTACATAAAGCTGGTCTACTATGGTTTTTGGGTGGATTGACGCGTCGAATGAATAGATTGTGTGGGTGTGCAAATCAGCTTTAATCAAGGTTACTCGCTCAACTTTTCTCGGAAAATTTTCTCTAATCGTGTTGACATGGTTTTGCTCCGCTTTTCTTTAATGTTAAGGTATTTAAATTTGATGTTTTTCTTAGAGCAGGTTTTCTTGCACATTTTCAGAATAGTTTCATTCCAATTTTCTGGGTTATGAAGTAGCACAACCATTCTATAACCCGTGTGGCTAATGTAGTTTGCTACTTGATTTGCCACATACTCCACTGTTTCTTTATCAAGTGGAAGAACGGTTTCATGTTGAGAGAGGGGATAAACCTCATCAAGCTCTATTGGAATTACACCGAATGGAGCCGCATAAAAACATGTGTGAACCTCGTTTAAACGCTCTTTAAGTACATGTTGAAGCAGTTTTGCAGTTTCTTTGAGTTCTTTTGACTTGTGAAATGGTTTCATTCGAGTTTGAGGTATAAGCAAAAGAATTTTCGCTTCCTTTGGAGGAGAATACCTTTCCATCAATCTCTTTCTGTGTCGGACAACTTCTGGTCGAATAAGCCCGACGGAATTAAAGAAGAAAAGCCCGCTCCTTTTTACCGCTGGACTGTGTTTTTCAATAAAATCTTCATACTTCTTCAACTTTTTCAGAGCCTCAAGTAAAGCTGGATGCCCATGCACCCTCAACTCTAAATATTCCCATAGTCTGCCGTGTTTTATGGCTTGTTTTATGCGTCTCAACTCGGAAATGCACACGTAAAGGTTGTGCTCAGCAAGAAAGGCTTCTCTTTCTTTTTGAGGCATTTCTAAAACTTCTTTTGGAGTTGTTTTTGAACATTTTGGGCATGTGCATGGGAAATACTCAAGTTCATTCAGTCTTGATGTGCCATATTCCGTCATGTAACGGTTTTCTCTAGCGTATATGGCGTAGGCTGCAGAATCGAAAAGGTCGCATCCAAGGGCCACAGCCAAGGAAAACATGAAGGGGTGTCCGGCTCCGAAAAGATGGAGGGGTTTTTCAATGGGCAGGTTCATTTTGGCAGCCATAATCATATTAACTAAAACGTCAAACCGGTAACTTTGCATAACTTCTGTTGGGCTTCCCAAGGCGTATATTTGAAAGGGCAGTTTTCCCATTTCATGGGCGGATTTGGCTACGAGGTCTAGGTATCGGCCTCCTTGAACTGGACCTACCCAAAGGATATCCTCCCGAGTTTTTGTCTCGAAGAGTTCTTTGGCTCTCTTTAACGTTTCATTTACGGTGTGTTCTGCGTGCTTTCTTGAAACTTTCCAGCCTGTTGGCCAGTCCAGAATTGTGGCTATGTCCGTGTCTATTCGCTCTTGATACTTCACAATTTCCTCTGGGCTTATTTCTATGTCTCCATAAACAAGGATTTGGTATGCGCCGGAATCGGTCATTATAACTCTGTCGAAATCCAAAAACTTGTGCAAACCTTTTTCTGCTGGCTGATTCTGAAAATGCTTCCTCAATATGTATGCATTGGTTATTAAAGCGTTAAACCCAAAATCCTCATGAATTCTTCTGGGAGATATAGGCTGTACAGCTGGGTTTATCACCGGAAAAAGAAGGGGAGTTTCAACAGTGCCACTTTTGGTTTTAAGTCCTCCGATTCTCGCAAGTACGTCTCTTTCTTTTATTTCAAAGTCCATCATTAAGCCTAAACAAAATCAGCCAAACACACTTATATCATTATTTTCTTTTCTACCTACCTGTCTATCATAAGGAAGCCAAAGCATGGTTTGCGCGATTCAAATCCATGAGAAACCAAGCCTAAACAATCCTGTCTTAATTGAGGGATTGCCCGGCATAGGATTTGTAGCCAACATCGCAGCCCTACACCTAATCCATGAATTGGAAGCCAAGCTTTTCGCCCAAATTTGTTCTTCATCTTTCCAAGATTTAGCAGTAACAACCGAAACCGGAGGCACACGTTCTCCGATAAACGAACTCTATTATTATAAAAGCCGTGATGGTGGTCGCGACTTAATCCTATGGTACGGCAACACGCAGGCTCTAACAACTTTTGGACAGTACGAGCTTTGCGGACGTGTTTTGGACATAGCCGAAGAGTTAGGTTGCCGTTTCATCATAACCCTAGGCGGATTCAAACAAGAACAAATAAAGAAAACCCCGGAAATCTACTGCGCAGCCTCACACCCCGAAACATTAAAAGAAGCCCTAAACCTCGGAGCAAAAACAATGGTTGGACAAATATTCGGCATCGCTGGTCTCTTAATAGGACTCGGCAAACTTAGAGGGTTTAAAGGATTTTCGCTCCTAGTAGAGACTCCAGGCACATATCCGGATGCAAATGCTGCAGGTCAAGCCTTATCGGCTGTAAGCAAATTTTTGAACCTAAAAATTGACTTGTCAAGGTTGGATGCTGCTGCCGAAAAAACCAGAAAAATACTGGAGTCCTTCGGCTTAATCAGAAGAGGCACAAAAGAAAAGAAGAAAGAGGAATCTCAGTCTCGCTGGTCTATTTAGCCTTTCATTTCGCTGATAAATTGTTCGTAAACCTTTTGCACACGATCAGCAGCCGGGCCTGAACCTTCCATAACACCTTTTTCCGTTACTTTAACCCTGTCCATAACCCATATGAACCCTTTGTCCTCGTAAAGTCTAACCATCGTTGGAAACACTTTTTCAAGACGTTCTGCCAAGGCTTTCAAGCCGAATGGTTTCTCCACACTCAATATTTGAGCCACCACATTTCCGTTAAG
>JREQ01000275.1_pt1 | contig 10180 bp, 8 predicted proteins | sample 210151 | NCBI WGS metagenome assembly JREQ01 (sample SAMN03019617, study PRJNA260268) | marine sediment metagenome | biome: Marine; feature: Sediment; material: Clay; isolation source: clay from marine sediments 31 meters below sea floor depth collected from... | place: New Zealand: Canterbury Basin... | reverse complement strand
TCCCGCAGAATTTGAAGGCACCAAAAAACAAATCGCAAATATCATTCGAAACTGCTATCTGAAACTGAAAAAACGCGAGTGGGAACGACTAGACGAACTAGCTTTTCATGTAGTTCTCGGAGAGGCTCCTGAACGCTACGTGAAAACCACTCCGCAACATGTGAAGGCTGCCAAAATCCTCCAAAAGAAAGGATACAAGCTGAAGGCTGGCGATCTGATAAGCTTCGTGAAAGTTGTTAAGGAACCGCACGTAAAACCCATTCAGCTGGCTTCTGACAGCGAAATAGACGTAGAAAAATACGTAGGCTATTTGCATTCCACTTTCGACCAGGTCTTAGATGCGTTAGGCTTAGATTTTGAAGAAATAATTGGACTAACAAAACTGGAACGTTTCATGTAGGGCAATATTTCTGGATTATTCAACGACTTTTAATCCACGAGATTTCAACGGTTCTACTATGCGCGGACTACTCAAAGCGTTAAGTAAGCTATAGCCAATTATCGCTATCGCTATCAAGCTGCTTACTGTAACACTAATCACTGTTGTTCCCCAAAGTGGCCAAGTCGATGGAAACTTAAAGCCAAAGATGTCTTGAGGCGTGAATATCATCCAAAGGTAGCTGCCAACAATTAATCCAATAGTGACAGCACCTAAAATGCATCCTACCAGCTTCCTTTTTCTAAGCTGAAAGATTATAACAGTAGCGATTAAATTGGCTAAAGGACCGAAAACTACGTCGTAGACACCATTTGGCAAAGCTGCTGAAATAACAGTGTTGCTTACAAAGCATCCAACGGTCAATCCAACAATTGTAGGCCATCCGAAAAGAGCCGCCAATGGAATTAAACAATCAGCAATACGCAATTGAAGAGCTGCTGCTGCACTTAATCCTTGAACAACCACCATGATTGCGTATAAACTTGCAAAAACCGCTGTTAAGGCTAAGTCTCTTGCATCCATTCATTCTTCACCTCCTACTCCGGGGTTTATAGGGCGGAACGGGTGGAGGTGAGCCCCCACTCACCCGCCAAACAAAGACACTTCACCTTTCTAGGTTAAAAATGTTATCAATCTTAGAGCTGAGAAACTTAGAAAAAGAAGAGAACTCTACCGGAGAAGGAAAGAAGAAAATGACTGAAGAAAGGAAACTGAAGTATGAACATTTTCTTAAGTTTCCAGAGAAAAAATGTAGAGTATGCAACATCGTTATTTGATTGCAAGCGTTAGGCAAATAATAAATCATAATTGCAACATCTTCTCATACTGTAGAACAGAAAGTCAAAAGGGCAGTTTAAATGATCAACTTACCAAAAATGATCAACGCTACCGGGAATGACTGCTTAGTTGCTTGTGTCTCTATGGTGTGCATGTATTGGCGAGAAGAAAGGAGTAATCTTCAATGGAATGTACCGTTGGACTTTAACGATGAAGAATGGTACGAAATCTATAAAAAAGGATTGACGTATGTTAGAACGTCTGGAATGCCAACTAACAATATAAGACGCTTCTTAAAAGCCTTAAAATTTCCTTTAACCGCAAGCCTTGAATTTCTTGAGGATGCCTATGAGTTGCGAAACCTTATTATTAAGAATATTCCTCCAATAACAATTTATGATCGCAACTGGTTTTTAAGAAATGTTCATGGAATAGGGCATGCAATAGTATTGGTTGATCAAACAAAAGAAATGTTTATTTCAGTTGATCCTTCTCTTGCCCCAAAATATATCTATAAACTTTCTAAAACGGATTTTGAGGAGGCTTGGGAGTTTAAGAAAAACGCAACAGTTATTATTTATCCGAAAACATATAAAGTTGAACCAAGAACGGTTCCCTCTCGCACTCTCGACCATTACCCTAAAGAAGAAGGAGAAAAAAGATGAAGTTCACATTACGTATACAGCGACTTGATAAACCAGAACTCGTTGCTTATCACAGAATATTGAAACGTTATGGAGCTGGCTGCTATCCTCAGGAGATTCAAGAGAGGGAAGATCACTGGAGAGTGCCAATAGGGGTATACCTTCCTTCAAAAGTTATTGACGAAAAGACAAAGACAACACGAATTCTTACTTTCAATCTCCAAAACGTAGGAGAAATCCTCGTAAAAAAGTCAACATTGAGGGTTGAAAGGGCTACACGTTTAAGAACGCTAACAAAGAATATTGCTGAAAGAAAAGAAGAAATCAGACATATGGTGGAAAAAGACTTGATTGAGGTTTTTGGAAAACCAGAAATGAAGCTAAAGTTCAGTTCACTGAGATTTTCGCTTACTGGTTTACAACCGATTTACAGAACTCTCCATCGTCTACTTCTTGAAGAGTATCCAAGTTATGACTATTTGCTTAGTATTGGACGGCATTATCTAGATCAGGTTGATTTGATTGTTGATCTCGGTTATGCCAAATATGCAGAAACCAATATGCTTGTTTCAACGAACAAATTGAAAGAACTATTCAGTAGTGAAGAAGGAAACATAGAAAGGACTGTTGACATCGTGTTGGGATTGGTTTTATCGAGATTCTATTATAATCTTCGAAAAAGTATGAGAGTAGCACAATTTGTCCCATATGTCAGAGCAAGCACAGCCTACTACGGTGATGCAGTTCAATTCGGCAAATTGATTAGCATATCACAAACCCGTCTCCGTCAGAATGTAGAGGATTATTACAGAGGGGCATCTTTGCCACCGAGAGTCAGATATGCTTATCCAACGATGGTAAGAGAACTTGTTAATGCGAGAATACTGGACTATGATGGAGATTACATAACTGGCACAGAACCAATCTTTGAAGAGCTGATCGACATTAGAAGCTCGCTTCCTATGAGCGAAGAGCCTTTTTCTTCGTAGTTGATCTTGATGTCAAGTTCTGTCAAAGACATTTCTTCAGAATTGAGACGAAGGTACGAGGTGGACGAATACTTCTATCCAACGATCTCGATGGAAATTGATATTCCTGACGGTTTGATTGGAGAGATTAGAGAGATAAATCGGCTCCTCAGGAAAAATGGGTTTAGAGTGACTACTGAGAATGTATTCAGTGTTATGAAATTTAAAAAGTCGCTTCTTGAGAGATACAATGAAACAGCAGAAGGTAAAAGATCAAAGGCAGAATATAGTAGAATTATACTTGAGGAAATCAAACCAACTGGTATTACAATACCTATAGACCTTTTGCTCGTAAACGGGGTAGTATTGCTGTTGCTATTTGTAGCATATCGCTTTCTTGGTAGTTTCGTAGATGAGGCGGGGAAAATAGCAGCAAGAAAATTGTTAGGTGATGAAAAGAAGCTTTCAAAAGAACACAATTTAACAATTAAGGAGTATAAATTCCTAAGGGATCAGGCAATAATTTTTATCGAAAAGGGAAATGACTTAGACTTCTTAATCAAGAATCTTCAAGGAGAAGGACGAGAATAGATAGTCAACTGAGTACTAAGGCAACTACCCTTTTTGAATCCTAATCAATTCCTTTGGTTCTGCTATAACCCTCCTACATTTCTCACATTTAGATACTTGTAGAGGCTCATACATTGGAATAAAGACTTTTCCACTTCGAAAAAAAATTGTAACGCTCCATTAGATTTATAAGCTTATACGAAGAATTTCGGATTTGGTTAATTTCCTTGCTCAATTTAACGTATTGTTATATCTAGTTTGATTCAGTGGGTGTACTGCGCGCGCGCGCATGTTTCTCCTCTTGAAACTGTTGGGACCATTGCTAGACTGGTAACATGGGCACTCACACTTGCTGCAATATTGACAAAATGGAAGAAACTAACAGATTAAAGAAGATGAGCATTGAGCGCCCATCTGCGGCGCCGCCAGTCGGACTTGAACCGACGACTAATGGAGATATCTCCCGCACATTCGCGTTTTTTCCTGCATGCCACGCAGGTCCAAGTGAAACGTCTTTGAATGAAAATCGCAAACGTGCTTGTGGTCATCCTCACTTTTTAAAGAACCTTTTGCCAAGCGTTTTTTCAGCTTGCAGAATCGCAATAAAGGTGTTGCTTCTTATGACATCATTCTTGCTTTTGAGTAACGGAATCAGTCTTTCCCTTACTATACTTTCATCGCATACCATTCCCAAAATTCTGGCTGCAGAATTTCCATGCTCTCGCTTATAGATTTCGCCTTCATAGTCCAGCTTTGTAATCAACCATTCAATTAAATGGGTTGATAAGTCGCCCTTAGCAAGAGGCAACCTCGCAACAAGTTCGAGAAGCTGTTCGCGAAATGGATAGCTTTCTTCGCGTAGTCTCTTCAAGAGCATATCCTTTGATAGTTTCGAGCAATGATCCGCTAATAAGAATCCTGCACGCGCCCTTTCAATAAAATCATCGCTAGTCTCCCAAATACTGATTAAGTTTTCACAATCTTCTTTGCTGAGAGGCAGCTGTCCCTTTATCCCGAGCACCAACGCAGCAGAATCAAGTGCCTCTAGAACGGTAAGACGCAATTTTGCATCACTAGTTTTGAGATAGGCCAAGATGTCGGGGATTATATGTTTTATACCCAAGGAGGCCAAGGCTGGGTAAAGATGGTCATGAAAAGACGGATCAAATTTTTTCAAGGCATCGAAAAGCACTCTTTTCGAAGTTTCAGGATGGTCTCTGGCCGTAACTGCACAGAGATTGATACGTTCAAGCTGATTAACAGAGCTTTTAAGTCGGCCCTCCGCTTCCTTAACGATTCCATCGTTTTTTAATGCTTGAAGATACCGCGCTGCCCAGTGCCCACTTTCTTTGTCAGTCAGCAACTCGAACATCTGGTGCACTATTTCATCAGTTCTATAAGGTCTTCGATCGGGTCTGTACTGTAGACCAAATATTGCTTGCCATCGTACCCCCGGATGTGAATCAGTCAACAGATCTGCCAACAATTCTCCAGCTTTATCTGAATCTAGCTCTCCCAGAATCTCACCAGCAAATATTCTTTCTTGAAGGATATTAGAATTGGCAAGCTTGGAAATTTCAGAATACAAAAGATCTGATTCGAATTTTTTCAGAATTTTCGCGAGGTTACTTCGTAGAAGCCCTTCTTCACTTACTTTTTTTCCATACTCGATGAGTTTAGGGACAATGGATTTATCTGCAAGTATTTCAAGAGCCGTTGCAAAATCACTAGGCCAAACAGGGTCCTTCAGAAGCAATTCCACTATTTTCGGTATAGCCTTTTTGACTCTCATGCGTGAAAGGAAAATGGACGCGTCATTTGCCAAGACTGGATCATCAAGCAACTTCATTAACACTTCTTTGCGACCATATGGCGCAAGGTAACCCATTGCATGTGCTAGTCTATTCTTTTCCGCTGTTGACAATTGGCGATTCGACAGTTTGTCAAAAATTATGTCAAAGAGGCGAATTCCTATGGTTTTCTCTTTAACTGTTGTTGATTCAAAGGCTCTACATGCAAAATAGATGTCGAAGTCGGCAATTTGTCTCAAAGCATTTTCTCTTTGGTTTTTTGGAAGAAGACCGACAAACAACAAAATTACCTCATCCCATCGGAGAAAATTGATCTTTTCTTCCAATAGAGTCGGGTCTTTCAGGTAAAGTGATGCTAATTCGACTGCAGCAAAATACTCAAGTATACTTTGATGGAAGAACCCTACTTTACCCTCTTCGTCAGGGATTAACACATTTAAAGAGATTAACGTATTGAAAATATCAAGTTTCTTTGAATCCAATGGTGGGTAATGACGCAAGATTGTATGGAAACTAGCCAGAATCTGATCTGGAGAGACTGTTTGAGAGCCTTTTTCGATCAGACGATACGCGATTGGCGTTAGTAATTTCATTAAGGGCAAATCTCTGAATTCCTCTTGTAGAAGTTTCTGCTCTATTGTCTTGAAATATTGACGCAATAAGCTAGTCACATTTGAAATCTTTTCTCTCTCCTCTTTCCTAGTATGCAAAAATAGCGTCAGGAATAACGGGTTTCTCAAAATTTTTATCACTTCATAATGCAGGTTGCCCAACAAAATATCGCAGTTTTCCTCGAGATAGCTTTCAAGCGTCCGATATGAAATTGGCATTAGTTCAAATACAGGCAAAGCCCAAAATGATACATAATTCATTGTACGGGTAGTGAAAATGAACTTGTTGTGCGGATATCTGTTAATCAGCCAAGAGATGTTGTCAGCGAGTACCTTTGTCTCAACTAGATTACGAGGAACTTCATTAATTGCATCAAAAACTAATACCAGGCAACCACGCTCCAATGCTGTGCCTGCATCAACGCTTCTAGGGAGTCTTAGTGCGATCATCTCCTTTATATCGCCAGTGTACTCCTTCATGGACAAGACTAGTGGAATTGATTGTTGGATATCTGAGTCGCTTAGCTTGGAATTGCTACGCAGTGTGTTGAGCGTGTTTTCTGCTAGATTCGCTGCATACTCTGTAACGGCATAGGTTTTCCCTGTCCCTGGCAAACCAATAAGAATGAGGTTGCCAAAAGAACTCAGTAGCTCTTGGACCGGTATGCTCTTACCAAAAGCAAAGGACAATCTTCCCTTATGACTAAGCTCAGGTGGACAAAGATCTTTTCTCAATGTTGCTGTTAAGTCAAATCCCTTTTGACGACGAGCTGAAAAAGTATGTATGATAGCCTCGCAATGCCGAATCAAACTGCTTCTGAACTGAACAGCAAAAGAAGGAATTGGCTCTCTTTCAGTCGAAATTACCGCCTTGATAGGTCTCGCTTTAAGGATACTGTGCAAATTCCTAAGTAATAAGAGAAGCTCGTTGTGGTTTTTGCAGTCTTTATCATGATCATCGATAATACTTGAACTAATATCCTTAGTCCTTTTTTTATACGAAAGAATATTAATCCCATACTCTTTTTCCCAGAACCTTTTTTGCAGGTCACTTATGTCGGGCATTATCGCGAAATGGTCTCTTTCCGCACCTTTATAAGTAGTAGCAATTTCATCTTTTACCATAAGAAAATCCGGGTCCTGCAAACTGAAACCTAGGTAGATTACTGGTCGGGATATAAGCAAGTGTTGCAAGGTTCTAATAGTGGCCACGTTAAACCTGAGTTTTCGGTAATCTTCTCTTGTCAATATTATCGAGTCACACCGTTCTGCACACCCATGTGGAGTGAATATAAAGTGGGAGGCTCCATGTTTCACAATTTGGGCTTGTTCAATTGGCTGATCGTTGTTTACATGAAATAGAACCAATCCACCATGGACAGACTGATATGCATCTTGTAGTAGGTGATCGTAGTTTGTTGTAATGAAACTGTCTGGTCCTAGATCGACTATGATTCGATGAATTTCATGCGGTTTTGGGTTTGGTCTAACAAAAACGTCATCAACAAAACCTCGAAAATCTCCTTCTCTCATTCGAGATCTGCACAGACTAGCCGCCATTATTAAGTCTCCGCGAGATATTATTTGGCTTATTTCAGTCTTTTCTTCAAGACCCAGACCGTGGTCACAAAGAAACGTTATCATATGTTCAATTAGTTCTCTCCAACTTGGCAATCCCGACCATTGAGATATACCTGAGCCTATAAACAGAATGCACTCTTCTGCCTGAATTGCATCAAGAAAGTGCTTTGGGAAGTTGTAAATACGCTTTTACCCCCCACCAATGATCAAGTTATATCTTCGAATTACAAACTGCGACTCTTTAATATATTTGTCTTGGGACTTCCATTCCCGATGTGAAGGAGTTGCATGCAGTTATCACATAGATATCGTAAGGCTAAATAGTTCAGCTGCTTTTTCTCAACTTGCTTGAACGGTACCACTACGCCTTTCTAAATACCTCTTTATCAGAAAGAGATTAAAGGATCCAGCCAAATGTAAGGCGAATTCCCCATAGCTATTCTCTACCTTCTTGGCGTCGATTCCTACCCCGTGTGCCATGCTGAGCTTGTTCCTGATCGTACTTAGACCTTGAAGGATGTTAACAAAGGCACTGTCGAAGTTTTCGAGGAAGGGATAGATGTATCCCTCATCTTGTAGCTTTCTGATGAGGTTCCTTGCAGTAGCCGGTTCAGGGAGAGACTTATTTTCCTTTATGAGAATACTTTTCATCGTGCTCTCAAAAGAACTTGCAGCACTTGTTATTGAGCCTCTGATATCTCCGTCTATATATTTTTTATATGCATCGTTGAATTCTTCCAACGCCCCTTCGAATCCTACTTTTTCAAGCAGGCCCTTAGTCTCTTGAATGACTTGCTTTGAAAGAAACTCAGAAGACCTATCAGGACATTTTTCGCACTCTCTTAGATCATGAATTGTTTTGCCAAGCTTTTCACATGTCATAGCTACATCAACGTTCTGACCGCCGATATAGTTCTGAATAGCGCGAATACCGATGCTCAAGAATTCACATTGTTTGCCTTCTTCCAAAGATAGGATAGGACATTTGGCGCATGTTGAGTGAAATATCTCAACGCTAGGGCCATAATGCCAGCGCCCGCAATACATCATTCCCTCCTTGACGACTAAGTACTTACATCTCATTTCAATTCAAACACAGATAGTTTTTTTCCGACTAATATAGGCTGTTATGCCCTCGACACAAGGTTTGGCGGCTGGATAATTTTAGGACAAGTTCTTCATATACGTTAAGTTATCTCGCAGATAACAGAGTCTACTCGTAGATTGAGTATACCCAAATAAGGTACTATGAAAATCGAACTAACCTCAGAACAGTAATCAGAGAAGAACAGATCAAACTAGTGCAATACTTGAGGTGAGAAATCTTGTTTAACCTTTTGAAAATATTTAAGGTGAATTCACTAAAACAGAAATATGATGAGAGATGAATGAAGCAAAAAGCCAAGATAATATTCGGAATTGGAGAGAATTCAAATTAATAATTACTGATCCTCCATCCTACAAAGGGCATTTTGAAATTATCAAAAAACGATTGATTCCTTTTGTTGAAAAAATCAAAGTGCGATTCTGGGTTACAAACTATTTTGATCCAAAGCGGGATTATATTCTGTTTAGAGTAGAGGTCAATAAAAAAGAACTCAACCTTACTGAGGTTTTCCTTGACGAACTCACAAATCAAAAAGAAATTGTAAGGTATGATCCACCAAAAGATTGGGATCCCAAAAACGATGCTCAAGTTCGCATAACTTCCGCAAGTCAAAAGCTTGGCTTGCCCTCCAATATTGTATTTAAAGTACAGGGACCTTTTGTGGTAAGTCATCAAGTGGCACTGGAGGAAAGGGTTGAGCAATTAGAGTTACTTTTTACCGAGGCGGTTGGTTCATGCACCAAGGCACTTTATAGAACTTTAAAGTCAAAGCCAACTGATCCTTGGATGATGTCGCTGTTCATACATCTCGTCTTGAATTCGCTCGATATAAGTGGACCAACACCACCATGTGAAGAGAGCAATATCCGCTATATGCCAGTCTATTAGACACGGAAAGAAGTTTGTTGCGCGCGCTACTCTCTTTAAATATTTGGTACAGTCAAAACTATTGAAGTTTCTTCGTTAGTTTGACTACATCTGGGAAGTCTATTCCGAGTTCCTTTAACTTTTGTGGGGTCGGGACACCGTTGGAGTTCCATCCCCTTCTTTTGTACACTGCATCCTTGAGTTTTTCATACTCAGATCGACGATACTTCTTTAAGACCGCCATCTTCTCCTCTGTTGATCTGCCCTCTGGATCGTAACCAACCTTTTCCTTAAGCTGTTCGTCGTACCGGTCTGCACGGCTTTCATACTCTTCCTTTGTCACCGGTCCAACAGAGCGGTAAGGCACATCATCGTGTTCACGGGTACCGAACCCCATCCTCAAATTGAAAATGCGTTGAAAATTGTACACTCTTTCACTCATCAAAACGAGATCGTCTGGTGTGGCCTTTCGACCCGTTACCCCATAAAAGCATCTTGCATAGTTCTCCACATGCGAAATGAATTTGGCAGGTTCAGGTGTATTCTTGTTCCCCGGAGGTGTAACATCGTTCCAAGGAAGTTTACACAAACCAACCAAACCGAACCAGGTGCGGAACATCGGGAACCAGTGTAACGCTTCTGCCTTCTGCTCAAAGGTCGGCATCAAGTTATGCACCATGTCTAAAAATATTAACCAAGCCTCATCATGTTGGGGGCCTTTAATTGCAAGTCCATATCCGCCCTGCTGTGCCAGAGATTCTTTGGTGACATACTCAGAATACTCTAACCCCTTCGCCTCCATTC
>JREQ01006749.1_pt2 | contig 10252 bp, 5 predicted proteins | sample 210151 | NCBI WGS metagenome assembly JREQ01 (sample SAMN03019617, study PRJNA260268) | marine sediment metagenome | biome: Marine; feature: Sediment; material: Clay; isolation source: clay from marine sediments 31 meters below sea floor depth collected from... | place: New Zealand: Canterbury Basin... | reverse complement strand
CTACTGTCTATGATTATTCTCATATCGGCAATTTCCGGGCTTATATTTTTGAGGATTTGCTCAAGAGATTCCTCATTTTCATGGGCTACAAAGTCATACATGTTATTAATATCACCGATGTAGATGATAAAACCATAAAAGGAGCCAATGCTGAAAAAGTAAAACTTGAGGAATATACAAAAAAATATACCGATGCCTTCTTTGAAGACATCCAAAAGTTAAATATTGCTAAAGCTGATTACTATCCCCGAGCCACAGAGCATATTCCAGAAATGGTTAGGATGATAAAAGGCCTTATCCAGAAAGGATACGCTTATAAAAAAGATGGCTCTGTTTATTTCAATATTGCAAAATTTCCAAATTATGGACGGCTCTCAAAGATTGACCTCGAAGAGCTGAAGCCAGGACAGAGAATTGAATCGGACGAATACGAGAAGGAAAGTGCTAATGATTTTGCCCTCTGGAAAAACAAGAAGGAAGGGGAACCTTTCTGGGAAACTGAAGTAGGTTCAGGAAGACCAGGCTGGCATATCGAGTGTTCGGCGATGAGCTCTAAGTACCTGGGTCAAACCTTTGATATTCATTGTGGAGGTGTGGATAATATATTTCCCCATCATGAGAATGAAATAGCCCAATCTGAAGCGTATTCTGGGAAAAAATTTGTCAATTACTGGCTTCATTGTCACCATCTCATCGTCGAAGGGGAAAAAATGTCAAAATCCAAAGGAAATTTTTACACCCTGCGCGACCTTTTCAATAAAAATGTTGATCCTTATGTTCTTCGCTTACTTCTCCTTTCCACACACTACCGCAAAATGCTCAATTTTACCTTTGAAGCTCTCGATCAGGCCAATGCCTCCCTCCAGAGGATAAAAGACTTTCTCTATGAGCTCAAGAATCATCCATTTGAAGAAGGAGAGAGCAACATCATCTCTCAGCTTATTGAAGAAATGAATCAAAAATTCATAAGCGGACTCAGCGATGATTTAAACGTCTCTGTTGCTTTAACAGCGCTCTTTGAAATGATTAGAAAAGTCAATATCTTAATCTCTCAAGGAAAAGTCTACATAAAAGATGCAGGACGACTGATATCTTCTATCCTCCATCTTGAGAATGTCTTAGCTGTTCTCCCTGAAGAGGAAGAAGAGACTTTGCCTCCTGAACTCATGAAGAAAATAAAGGAGAGAGAAAAAGCTCGCGCCGAAAAGAATTATGAATTAGCTGATCGGATTCGGAATAAACTGCTCAAGCATGGAATTGTTTTAGAAGATACGAAAAATGGAGTGAGATGGAAAATTGTAAAGCGTAAAGAGTAAGCGGAAAACGCAAGATGAAGAGCACATAGCCCATAAAGAAAGAGATAAGAATTGTAGGGGCTTGATTCATCAAGCCCACATATTTATTTTGTAGGGTTTTGATTTATCAAGCCCATATCGAATAACACACATGAAGGCTAAACAAAGAAGGATATTAAGCGCAAGGCATTAGGCAAGCCTAAAGAGAAAATTTTGATGAGTTTTGATTTATAGACATAAAGAACTAAAAACAAAGAATATTGAGATTGTGTAAGCCTAAAGAGAAAACTTTGATAAGGAATAAGCAGACACCCTACGATCTTGGCAAGTCAGGCGAAGAAATTGCTCTTCATTACTTAGAAGATAAAAAATATAAGATTATCGCCAAAAGCTTCCGCTTGTTCAGGGGAGAAATTGATATCATCGCCTTTGACCGGAAAACTCTGGTCTTTGTTGAGGTAAAAACAAGGAAGAGCAGAGATTTTGGTCTTCCTGAAGAATCTGTTACTCCTTCTAAGCAGCAACAGATTAAAAAGATCGCTCAGGGTTTTTTGACGAAAAATAATCTTCATGATGTGGAATGCCGGTTTGACGTTATCTCTCTGTCATTTAATGAAAAAGAAGGATACTCTATTCGCCATATCAATAATGCATTTTAAAAGGAGGTACTCATGAGATCAATAAGAAATATCAGACCCATGTCTTTCATTCTTATCATTTTAACTTTTTCCTTTCTTGTTTTCAGCCAGAGTGTTCCGGAGCCTGAGGAAGTTCTTGGTTTCAAAATCGGAGCTGATTATCATTTAGCTACCTATACCCAGGCAATAGAATACTTCAAGAAACTCGAAGAGAACTCTAGCAGGATTAAGCTATTTGAGGCGGGAAAAACATCCATGGGGCAGACTATAACCTATGCTGTCATCTCCTCTAAAGAAAACTTAGCTAGCCTTGAAAAATATAAACAGATAATCAGAAGACTGTCTCTGGTTAAAGACCTTTCTGATGCTGAAGCCAGAGGGCTCTCGCAGGAAGGAAAAGCAATCGTCTATATCGATGGGGGGCTGCATGCATCTGAATGTGCTCCCGCTCAACATAATATTCAACTTGCCTATGATTTAGTTACAGCAACAGACCCGATAACGCTCAGAATTCTTGATAATGTCATCCTGGTTCTTGTTTTTGCTAATCCGGATGGGATGAATCTTCTGGCTGAGTGGTACCATCCTAATGTCGGCACTCCTTTTGAGGTTTCCTATATGCCCTGGCTGTATCACAAGTATGCAGGACACGACAACAACCGTGATTCCTTTATCGCCAATTTAGTAGAAACAAAAAATCTGACCAGGCTGGTCAATAAAGAATGGTATCCGGTTATTCTCTATAATCATCATCAAACAGCTCCTTTCCCTGCCCGTATCTGGATACCCCCCAACTCAGAGCCGACAAACCCTAATGTTCATCCTCTCATCGTCCGCTGGCAAAATCTGATTGGTTCTGCAATGGGTGCTGCCTTTGATGAGGAGGGAAAAGAGGGAGCCATCTCCAGGCTTATGTTTGACACATGGTATCCAGGTTATGTGACTCAGGTTGTGGATTCCCATAATATAATTTCCATTCTCACCGAAACCGCTCTTTATCGCTACGCAACACCTCATTTTTACACTATCCGGGATTTTCCCAAACAGTACCAGGATTTGACCATGTCGGCTTTCTATCCGAGTCCCTGGAAAGGAGGTTGGTGGCGCCTAAAAGATGCAGTGGATTACTGTCTGACTGCATCCATGGCTGTTCTTGATGTGGCTTCTAAATACAGGAAGGAACTTCTTTTCAATAAATACAAGATGGGCAAGGATGTTATCAACAGGTTCAGCAAAGAGCCTCCTTATGCCTGGATAATTCCCGAGAATCAGCGTGACCCGGGAACAGCTTCGCTTCTTCTCAACCGAATGATTCTCCTTGGAATTGATGTTTACAGGAGCGATGAAGCTTTCTCATGTGACGGAATCAAATATCCTGCTGGAACTTACATTATCCCGATGACTCAGCCTTTTGCTCTTTTCATCAAGAATATCTTTGAAGAACAGACCTATCCAGACCTAAGGAAATACTGGGAACTATGGCAGGGTCTCGTAGAACCGAAAAAATTTGAAGGAGCCCCATTTGAATCTTACGACATGATGGGCTGGACTCTTCCCTACCAGTTCGGAGTGAGGGCATACGCGGCCAATTCTCCAATCGAGCCTAGAATGAGCCTTATGGATAAAGTTAGGCTTCAAGCTGGTAGTGTGGTAGGCAAACCCGGCAATTCCTATCTCATACGACATGAAGAGAATGCAAGCTTTACCGCCATGAACAGAATTCTCAAACAGGGCGGTAGAGTGTTCTGGGCAAAGGGATCATTTTTAGTTCTTAAAAGCCGATTCCCTGAAGGAACCATCATCGTTCCTTCCGCAAGCGTAAAGAGATCCTTCATGGAGAAATTGGCCAGGGAGCTTGACCTTAAAATCACAGGAGTTTCCGTACAGCCTAAAACCAAAACCTTAAGCCTGAAAAAAGTAAGAATTGGAATGTATAAATCCTGGATTCCTAGTACAGATGAAGGCTGGACAAGATTAATCTTAGAGAAGTACGAGTTCCCCTATTCGAGCATACATGATGCTGATATACGGGCAGGAAACCTCAACGCGAATTATGATGTGGTTATTATGCCTGATACCTCTAGGTCTGAGGCTGTAATAAACGGCTATGACAAAGGGACCATGCCGCCAAAGTATGTTGGAGGAATCACTCTGAAGGGTCTTCGCAATTTGAAATTGTTTGTAGAGAGCGGAGGAACCTTAATTTTCATGAATGCCAGCTGCAACCTGGCAACAGAACATTTCGGCATTCCTGTCAGGAATGTTTTTAAAAAAGTTAAAAGAGATGAGTTTGTCTGTGACGGATCTATTCTCCGTATGGAATTTGATGTAAGCCATCCCCTGGCCTACGGCATGCCTGAAGAAGCGGCGACAATATTTGCGGAGAGCTGTGCTTTTGACATCATGCCTTCTTTTGGCAAAGAAAAGGAGCCGAAGAGCGTAGCCAAATATCCAGAAGAAAGTCCTCTGATGAGTGGCTGGATTTATGGAGATAGAATAATCCGTCAGAAATCTACTATTCTGGATGTTCCTTACGGTAAGGGCAAAATAATCCTTCTGGGCTTCCCCGTTCAGTTTAGAGCCCAACCCTACGGCACCTTTAGGCTTCTCTTTAATTCTATTTTCTATGCAGGTGTTAAATAGTTATAGGAAGTAAAAGGTGGGTTTGATAAATCAAATCCCTACAAACATGGCGAATGTCCCCATTTTAGATCTTCCCATTTTAATTACTTTTTTAAGGATATCCCCTTGAGGAAAATCACCACAAAAAGCGGTCGAAGAACTCTGAAGCCGCTTTATAGACCTTAAGCCAAACATCATAGCGGAGAAATCCATGCACTTCATCGGGGAAAATAAGAATCTCAACATGGGCTTTACCTAATTTTCTCAGACGCTGAACAAGATCCGTTGTTTGGATGAAATCTACGTTTCTGTCATCGTCTCCATGAATAAAAAGGACAGGCGAAGTCCAGTAATAGATGTCAGCAACAGGAGAAGACTGATAAGCAGAACTCATCAGATCCTCTCCTCGAATTCCCCAACCTCCTCCATTGCGCCGCCGTCCTCTGAGAGACCAATCATGAACGCCATGTAAATCTACGCCTGCGGCAAAGAGCTCAGAATCCCTGGCCAGGGCAAGCGCTGTGAGATATCCGCCGTAAGATCCTCCCCAGAGTCCGATTTTATCAGGATCAACTTCGGATCGTTTTTGTAGGTACTTGCCTGCAGCCACAATATCCTGGTATTCAGAAGCACCTCGAGGGCCCTGGTTCGCAGCTGTGCGAAAAGCATATCCGTAGCCTATGCCTGAGCGGAAATTCACAGAAAGAACCACGTATCCTTTATGAGCTAAATACTGATTAAAAGCATAGGCATTATGGTAATAGCCCCGCATGTGCCAGCCGAGAAGCATCTGGCGATTCGGCCCGCCATGCATAAAGATAACAGCAGGCCGCTTATCTCCAGATTTTGCTCCTTTAGGGAGAAAAAGCTGGGCATGAATTTTGAGACCATCAGGAGCCTTGAATATAACTTTCTGAGGTTTGACTAAATCTTTCATAGGAAACTCATCTGGAATGGCTTCAGGTACGATCAGGCGCCTTTTCTTTCCTTTAATGCTCATAACTGCCGGGGCGGCAGGTTGGGAAGCAGTTGAACACAGAAAAACCAGATCTTCTCCGTTGGAAGCAAGGACTGGAGCCCATTCAATTCCTTTTCCTGCGGTCAGAAGTTTAGCCCTCCCACCTGTGACTGGAGCGGACCAGAGATGCCTGCGATCGATATCACCGTAGTTTGAGTTGAAAATTAAAGTTTTCCCGTCCGCTGAAAGAAAGCTGTCCTCCACTTCATATTCTCCTGGAGTGAGGCAAACCACTTTCTTATCTTTGACAGATACGCAGTAAAGATGCATCCATTTTTCGTGCTCAGAGTAAAAAACCAGATGGTCATCTGCTGCCCAGCGGAGCGTCTTTGCTGGATAGCGCTGAGAAAAGCCCCCGGTTTCATTCGGACATCGCCATATTTCTTTTGCCTTCCCGCTTTCAGTGTCAGCAACCATCAAGGAGAATTTTTGTCCTACTCTATAGGATGGAGTTCCCATGGCGCCAGGAAAACGAATAAAGGCGATATATTTTCCACAAGGAGACCAGACCGGATAGCGGTCCCTGTCTACAGAAGGGGAAATCCAGCTTATGGATTTACCTTTAAAATCATATATGCCGATAAAACTGTGATCCTCTCTATAGCCGACAAAGGCAAGTTTTGAGGCATCAGGTGACCAGGTTGGAGAGCTGTTTCTGCCCCTAGCTTTGAAGAGAAGGTCCGGCTTTGAAGATCCATCGAGGGAGATCAAATAAATTTTTCCTTTTAACCTGTAGGCCACAAAATTTCCAACTGGAGAGGGAACGGGGTTTCTCCCTTTTCCAAGTCGCCAGGGATCGACTCCTTCAACCTTTATGGCCCAGACGGCCTGTTCTGCCCCTTCAGGATTTGAAGTGGGATTGGGATATTCTCCGGCCCGATTGGCAGAGCCCCCTCTAACATAAACGATGATCTTTCCCTCTGAGTCGAAGACAAGATTGCCTAACTCCTGACCATCGTCTAAGGAATACTGAGTGAGCTGGCGAGCTTTGTATCCTGGCCCTTGGGCTATCCAGATATTCCGTTTTCCTTCCCATTTAAAAACCCAGGCAACAATATTTCCCTTTGGAGAAGAAACTAAATTCGATGGGAAAGCATAGCTCAGGATGTTTTCAAGGGTAAAAGACTGGGCCTGCTGAGACATAAAAAATGCAAACAAAAGGATGAGGATATAGAAAAGACCTGACTTTCTCTTAAAAATTGATAAGTTCATTTTTCCCTCCTGTTACAGTAAGATTTATTTCGTTACTTGTGTTTGTATGATCGTCTTTATTCTTTTCTCCTGGAATTTTTGCAACTCATATCATGGTAAAGTCGTACTCATTCATCAACTCTCAACCGATAAAAAGTCAAAAGAACATAATAATGTAAAAATGGGGACTGTCCCAATTTTTTAATCCCGCGAGAATAATCAAAAGGTGGGTTTGATAAATCAAACCCCTACGATTTTGATTTATAAAAATTTTTCAAAAGGAATAGCTCAAACCAAATATAAAATTCCTTCCCGCCTCTTCAACAGCATCAGGATCAGGTCTTGCCAGATAATCTTTGTTTAAAAGGTTGGTGAGAACGAAATAGAGGCGGAGAGATGAGTTAAAAAGATACCTTACCTTAATGTTGAACAATCTATAGCCTGGAATGGCGATTTCAGCCGGACCGGGATTCTTTTTCCTCTGCTGAAAGGTTGTGTTGATTTCGAGTGAGAAACGGCCTATCCAGAGACGTGTTCCCATAAAAAGACGGGAGGGGGGGATATCATTCAGGAGGTCTTCAGTTTGTTTGCTTTTTCCTTTAAAAGAAAAAAAGTTTCCGAATATTTTCCATCTTGGGATGGGATAGTATTCCAGTTCCAGTTCATATCCGCTTATCTTACCCCTGTTAATGTTCCCGTAAGTATAAATTCTTTCTTCTATGTCTACTCTGTAGCGTTCTATCAAGTCATCTATCTCATAATAAAAAGAGTAGAGGCCAGCAAAAAAACGCTTGAAGATAAATTTTATGCCTCCATCAAGATTCAGGCTTGTTTCTGGTTTAAGCTCAGGATTAGCATTTATAAATCCCCGGCCTGTGATGCCAGTATAAAACATCTCGCTCAGGCTTGCAGCCCTGTAAGCTCTGGCTAGATTGCCAAAGATAATAATCTGTTCTGAGAGTTTGGCTGAACTTCCCATAAAACCAGTCCAGGCACTGTAGCTCCTCTTCTCAGAGGAAGATGCATTTTGGGGCAAAGCCTCCATCCTGAGGAAATCCCAACGAATTCCACCTACTAAGTCGATGTTTTTTATCCCAGAGTAATCAGTGGAGAAAAAGAAGCCAAAATCTTTCCTATTTCCGTCTTTAAAGGGCCATTGTTCCAGAACATCTTCGACATTGCCCGAGGAATCGAAATATGTATCTACATTATTTGCTTTGACTGAGTGCCTCCCATAAAAATCTGTTCCAAATTTCAGGCGAAGATATTGTCCAATTTTTTTCCCGTAAGAAAGATGGACGCCAGAATTCAGGCTTTGTGTCTTGCTATAGGATTCACTTGTTTTATAATCTTCTATTTTTTCTTTTTTAGTTTCTAAAAAGTTAGGATTGAAATAAGCATGCAGGGTCAGCTGGCCTTCTTTACCTAACCCCTTCTCGATCCAGTGAATCTGGAGAAGATTTTGGTTTTCCTTTGGGTACCAAGTAGGCTTGATTGAGCTGTCTTTATTTGGCTTTCCGATTTTGTATCCCCTTGACCCGAGAAAGCTCAAATGAATCTCTCTGTTTTCGGTGAGGTAAGAGATTTTAGCGAAAAGGCTTCCTTGCGTGAATTGAGACTGAGGAACTTTGCCAGAGGGAGAGGAGTAATCCTCAGCATCATTTCCCTGGAAAGAAAAGTAGAAACCTGTATTTTTTTTGCTCCCTTCAAACGAAACACCAAGACTTTTTTCCTGATTAATTGAGCCGTACTTTGCATTGATTTTTCCCTTAAATCTTTCCTGCATGGATGGCTTTTTGGTAAGAATATGAATGACTCCGCCCATAGCATCAGAACCATAAAAAACTGAAGAAGGACTTCTCAAGACCTCGATTCTTTCAATATCATTGGGGTTGACAAAGGAGGCATTTGGCCCTGTGCGTCTGTCGCTTGTCACACGGGCATTATCAATCATAATCAGCACTCTTCTTCTTGCTAGTCCGCGAATATTGGGACTCAAGGAAAAACCTCCTGCCCCAATAGTAGATACTCCAGGTAAGTTTAAAAGTCCTTCAGTAATGTTTGGAGACAACTTCTCTTCGAGAGTTTCCTTAGTAACGACTGTTTCGGCAGCAGGAACGCTGGAGGAAGATTCAGGATATCTCAAGGCGGTAACCACAATCTCTTCTCTCTGCGCAATATAAGGAATAAGCCTTACAGTAACCTTTCTTGAGAGATCTTGGGAGGTTATGACAATTTCTTTTTCTATGTAATCAGGGTGAATGATTTCAAGCCTGATCTTTTCTCCGTTTGGAACAGTAAGGGAAAAAAGGCCCTTCTCATCTGTCACGCTTTTGTTTCCGCTCGGACGATGAAGAACAACAGCTTCTGCAACAGGGCTTCCTCTAAGATTTAGAACCTCTCCTTTGATTTCAATGGCTAAGGATTGAATGACAGAAAGAAAAAATATAAAGGATAGAAAAGCAATTTTTCGCATGGAAGAAAGATTATTATAATAGATTGATTTTGGCTGTAAAGGAAATTTTCTTTTCTGTAAGTATCTCATTTTCCGTGATGAGGGAGTAGTCATTCATATCGTAAGAGTATTCCCAAATACTCTTATTAAACAATCACGGATTTGGAGATGCTTCCTTCTTTTCTTACGCTGGGTTTTACTCTTTACGACCTGCAGGTTCCTTGATTTGGTTTACGATCGAACGGTCATTCGATTTTTTCCATAAATCTTTCATATTTTCGTTAAGAACGGGATGAACTGTATCAGGTGATATTTCTACAAAGGGAATAAGCACAAAATTCCTTTTTTCCATTCTGGGATGGGGAATCTTGAGTTCTTTTTCTCGGATAACAGTCCCCTCAGCCAGAATGATGTCCATATCTATTATTCGAGGACCTTTTTGGATACCTCCCTTTCTTCCCAGTTTTTGTTCGATTTTTTTTAATAAGTCCAAGAAAGCCTCTGGATCGACGTTTGCCTCGACCTCAATAAGCTGGTTATAAAACCATGGTTGTGAGGGAAAATCAACGGGTTGAGTCTCATAAAGGGAAGATATATTAAGGATTTCAACCCCTTCTTTTTTCAATAAAGAGAGAGCACGGTCTAAGTTTTTTCTCCTATCTCCGAGGTTACTGCCAAGACTAAGGAAATATCTCATATTATTGTGTTTTAAGAAATTTCATGTTATCACCTTTATCTCCTCATTTCAAAGGAAGCATATTTTTTCAATTTTAAAAATTCACTCGATTTTTTGGGATGATTTTGTCATTATTTAAGGACAGTGCAAAAGATAGAAAAATGGCGCATCGAGGAACTTGCTCTTGTGCTTAATGAACTTGCCCTTTTGTTAAAGACGGGCAACAGTTCTGAATGGGCAAATGTCTTCTCCCATTTTTACGATGAGTCACAGAAAATTATATCTACGAATGAATTTGACTTAGAATCAGTGAATAAACTCGTAAAAAACATCAAAAATTGTTTTTTTGGTGGTAGC
>JREQ01005367.1_pt1 | contig 10322 bp, 12 predicted proteins | sample 210151 | NCBI WGS metagenome assembly JREQ01 (sample SAMN03019617, study PRJNA260268) | marine sediment metagenome | biome: Marine; feature: Sediment; material: Clay; isolation source: clay from marine sediments 31 meters below sea floor depth collected from... | place: New Zealand: Canterbury... | reverse complement strand
ACATCCACAGCTTTGAAGCCCTCCTTAGCCGAGTCAATGAGAAATGGAACGCTAACAAATATCATAGCGATGACCACCCCGGCAAAAGCCCCGAAGAAGCCGAGACCTATGCTGTGAAAAACCTTGCCAGCAAGAAAATTACTGCCGAAGACGAAGAGGAGGGCAACGCCGGCGGCAGAATGAGGGATTACGATAGGCACATCAATAATTGCCTCTAGAAATCTCTTTCCCCGAAACTGGTGCCGGGCCAGAAGGTAAGCCAAAGGAACTCCGAGAAAGAGCCCTATCAAGGTAGCTATCAGGGCAGCAGAAATGGTAAGCAAAATAGAGGAGTATACATCCTCCTCGAGCAGTGTGTTCCACAGTGTCCCTGGAGAAGAGGAAAATATCGTCTTAAGCGGGGGAACGAAAATGAAGAGCAGTATAAGTGCGCCCAGCATGATAAAAACAATGCTCATGGTATCTGGCTTTCTCCAAATTCCCATTTTAGTCATATTCTTTCTCCTTCCACGGAATACAAAATCCGTCACTGCGGTAAGCCAAAGCGATGTCATTGCGAGCCAGAATTTCCTCTCCCTTGTCGGGAGAGGATTAAGGTGAGGGTGATAAGCGAAGCGAAGCAAGCTCGTAGCGAAGTGATAAGCCAAACAACCTCCACTCCTGCAAATGAAAGGCAATGCCGCCTCGTGGTCGGTAAGTGAGTGCGACGGAGCAAAAAAACAGCACCTTGTCGAAAAAGGTGCTGTAAAAAATCTGAACCCCATTCTCTCTCCTTTCCGAACACGGGAGGTACAGGTATTTCTACCTGTACCCTCGAGACCTTCATCTACCGGCTGCCTGCCATGGATTGCTCTTTAGGCATCGCAGCTCGGAGAGCCAATATTCAATTACGGGGAATTATATTAGAAGCTTGATAGCCAGTCAATCTAGCGCTCTCGTTCACATTTGGAACTTACATCATTCCTGTAGCTTCAAAACTGGCATTTTGGAACCGCCTTTGTAAAGAGAAGCGGAAAGGACATTTTGGCATGGCTATATTCTCTGCCCTGTGATTGTTAGACCATACCAAGTCTTGGAGACGCTTGAGTTCCTGAGTTGCGTATCACGCAGAATATCCTTGATCTCTTCAATCGTGTAAGACTCGTTAACCGACGCAATAAAGTATGGACGAACCTCCTTAGGCCAAGCCATAAACCAAACTATCCATTTCCAGAGGTTACTCATAGAGCGCCTCAAATCAGTAATATAATAACTCCCGCCAGGTCTCAGTACTCTGGCGATCTCATTCAGGACTTGCCTTGGGCTCACCCACTCATGTAATGAGGCATTACTGAACACACAATCAAACCGATTATTCCTGAAGGGTATGTCAGAAGCATCTGCCAGGAGATATCTGGCTCTCTCGGTAAACTTATATTCTGCCGCATTACGTTTAGCTATCTCTATCATGTCGGTGCTGAGATCCAGACCGGTAAGGGTAGTACCATTCGTATTCTTCAGCCACTCCAGCCCTAAGTATCCAGGCCCTGGCCCTATCTCAAGTGTGTCACCCCTGTTAATACCGGAGGCAATCAATAGTGGGACTGTGATCAGGAATTTTGGCAACTTAAGCTGATACCAGCCCTTATCTCTCATCCGCCTTGCCATTGCATTGAGGGTTTGACAGTAAGAGCATGTAGTAGCTCCCGTTGTTATGGTCATTTCGGTAAGTTCTCTGTCTTCCTAACGATGCTATCCGTGCCTAGTCGGCAACATAGACATAACTCAGTAATGGACACTTTAACTAGCTGGGGCATCTTTGTCAATAGACCTCAGTGTCCTGCTGTACTCTTTTCCCGCTTGCAATGTTTTCCGGCTTGCCTCCCTTCTGCTATCAATATGACAGGGGCACTATATACCCAAATCTATACTGTTTCGGTTTGTTTTGGCAAGCCGCTAACGATGTATCCTTTCAGCGACAAGTTGTGTCATCATGTCTAATTGGTCATAGCAATCGGTACCCGGCCTACGTATGTCACTGGAAAGTGCTGGTGCAGTGTGATATTATTGGCCAGACTGCGCTAAAAGGAGCGTAATATGAAAGTACTTCTTGTTTATCCACAGTATCCGGATACCTTCTGGAGTTTTAAGCATGCGTTAAAATTCATTTCTAAAAAGGCAGCTTTCCCCCCTTTGGGGCTATTAACTGTAGCCGCAATGCTTCCCGATGAGTGGGAGAAAAAGCTTGTAGATATGAATACAACAACCCTGACGGATAAAGACCTTAAGTGGGCTGATTATGTGTTTATCAGCGCTATGGTAGTGCAACAGAATTCGGCGAGGGAAGTCATTAACAGATGTAAGAACTTCGGGACTAAGATTGTCGCCGGTGGTCCTGTTTTTAGCACCGGGTATGAAGAGTTCGGTTATGATGATATAGACCATCTTATAGTTAATGAGGCTGAAAATATACTGCCGCTCTTTTTAGAAGATTTAGAGAAGGGATGTGCCAGGCATATTTACACAGCTGAGGAACGACCAGATATAACAAAAACTCCTATACCTTTATGGTCTCTTATCGACAAGAAAAAATACGAATTAATGAGCATCCAGTATTCTCGAGGCTGCCCTTTCAATTGCGAGTTCTGTGATATAGTGGTAATGAATGGGCATATACCACGAACTAAAGACAAAAAGCAAATATTAGTCGAACTGGACGTATTATATAATCAGGGGTGGCGAGGTAGCGTATTTTTTGTTGATGATAATTTCATCGGCAACAAACGGAAATTGAAATCAGAAATTCTGCCGGCAATAATTGAATGGATGGAAGAGAAAAAACACCCGTTTTTACTTCTCACGGAAGCGTCTATAAACCTTGCTGATGATGAAGAGCTAATGCGATTGATGATCGAGGCAGGGTTTGGAACTGTATTTGTTGGCATCGAAAGCCCGAATGAAGAAAGCCTAGTCGAATGTAACAAACTGCCAAATAAAAATCGTGATTTAGTGGCAGCAGTTAAGAAAATTCAAAACCACGGTTTCCAGGTGCAGGGAGGATTTATTGTAGGTTTTGATAGTGACCCACTGTCGATTTTTAAAAGCCAAATCAGTTTCATTCAAAAGAGTGGCATCGTTACCGCTATGGTCGGTGTACTAATGGCTCCTCCGGAAACAAGGCTATATAAACGTCTGAAAAAGGAGAACCGCCTGTTGCCAGGCGGTTCTGGTGACAATACAGACGGCTCAACCAATTTCATCCCCAAAATGGGCCGCGAAAGACTTGCTAGCGGCTATAAGCACATTGTGAATACAATCTATTCGCCCAAGCCACACTACGAACGTATAAAGACCTTTCTAAAAGAGTATAAGCCTAAAAGCAAAAGAAAAGGTAATCTTAGTCCTCGCTATATCGTAGCATTGATTAAATCTATGTGGGTTCTGGGTATCAAGGAAAAAGGGAGAAGATATTATTGGAGTCTGTTTGCCTGGACCTTGCTGAAAAAGCCCAAGTCTTTCCCATTATCAATAACCTTTGCTATAGAGGGGTTCCATTTCCGCAAGGTTGCCAAGAAAATACATGTGCCCACAATTAGGGACATCCACGAGCTGGAGCAAGCAAAAACCTAGTGGCTGGATGGAATTAGCCGCTAAGGGTGTGAGTCTAACTCTGTCAGATTGCTAATTCGGTGGCAGTCACGGACCTCCATGTTGGGGATTGCTTGGAAGCTTTTGAGCGATTTTGAATTTAAGCTTCGGGTGTGGCACACTCGCTTGCTTGACCTTTGAGCGTTTCCAGGCCATGGGGGAGAGCTGGTAGTATTACCTCGAGGCACTCGCGCACCGCCTTAGGACTGCCAGGCAAGTTGACAATTAAGCAGCTACCACGAGTGCCGGCAACTGCTCGACTCAACATAGCGTGAGGAGTCTTCTTAACGCTTTCAGCCCTCATTGCTTCAGCAAAGCCAGGGACAACCCTATCCACCACTGAGAGCGTTGCCTCGGGGGTAACATCCCTGGGGCTAAGTCCAGTGCCACCTGTAGTGAGGATTACATCTAAATTATCCTCGTCCGCCCACTTAATTAGCTTTTGGGCAATCAACTCCTTCTCATCAGGAACGACGTCATAATTTACAATGTGGACATCCAGCCTGGAAAGGATTTCGCGAATAGCTTCTCCGCTTTTATCCTCACGCTCTCCACGCCATCCTTTGTCACTGATGGTTAATATTCCCACGGTAAACATTTTCTTCACCCTCACCCTAACCCTCTCCCTCCAAGGGAGAGGGAAGATTTGTCACCTTTAGAGATTGCTTCGTCACTTATGTTCCTCGCAATGACGGGAGGAAGGCTCACAAAGTCGTTCCTTCATGGCTTGTTTCTTATGGAAATATCGAGGTTTCTTATCTCCCCAACGCCCTTTAATGTTGAAACCATGGCCAACAGGGCGTTGGCAATAATGTCTTTAACAAAGGGCTTGATAAAAACCTGCTTGCCATTAATGAAAAGAGAAGTAGCGCCGTTGCCTTGGAGGATGAAATCTCTTTCTATAAAGTCAGCTATTGCCTGGGTATCACTCGGCGGGAACTGAGGCACATTGATGTCCAATACCTCGTCAGTAACAATGGCAGAGAGCATCTTAACAGGACATAAGAAGTCCTCTCCAAGCTCTTTCCTGTAAACTTCAATCTTAGGAGCCTTACCCTTCTTAAATCCTTCAAATAGAACCAGATCAAAGTCGATGCCAATAAGATGCCAGATTTCTTCAACATTGGAATCGTGGTCTACAGTTTTGATGCAGGCCAGTTTATCAGGTGAGCTAACAACTACAGCGTCGCTGCCTGCTTCGGCAAACCTCCAGCTATCCTTTCTTGGCTTGTCTACTTCCATTCCGCCCGGGCTGTGTTTTACAGTGGCAACGCGGTACCCTCGCCTCTTGAACTCTGGGATCAATCTCTCGATGAGCTGTGTTTTGCCACTTCCTGTTTTACCCACGATAGAGACAACTGGTAACATTCGCCTACTCCCCTGGTAGCTGGTCTTCGCTCCAATCTAGCATCTGAACCTGCACTATGTCCCCTGCCTTAACCCCCTTGCTATTTTCAGGAATAATAGCCAACCCGTTGGCCTTTGCCATAGATGTCAGGATTCCTGAACCTTGGGGTCCAGTAGTGTGGGCATGATACTGACCACCGCGCCTGGTAACAATCACTCTGGTGTATATACGGCGTCCATTGGTATTTTTAATATCATCTTCGATAACTGCTTGAATTGTTGGCTTGGCAAAATTATTCTTCCCCATCATCTTTAAGATGGCAGGACGGGCAAATTGCTCAAAGGTAACCATGGAACTAACTGGGTTGCCTGGCAGCCCCAGGTGTGGTATCCCTTTCTCTCTTCCATCTTCCTTCTTACTAAGCACCCCAAATGCAAACGGTTTTCCTGGCTTCATGCGCACCGTCCAGAGAGCGATCTCGCCACGCTGTGCCAGAACATCCTTCACTACATCGTAATCGCCGAGAGACACACCTCCAGAAGTGATCAGCATGTCTGCATTCAATCCTTCATCGATTCTCTCATTGAGTGACTGTACCGAGTCACGCCCTATGCCAAGGATTTTAGGAATGCCGCCATAGCGCAGTACTTGAGCGGCAATAGTGTAGGTATTGCTGTTATATATTCTGCCCGGTGGTAATGGCTGGTCAATATCTACAAGCTCATCACCAGTAGCTAGAACTGAGATAACTGGCCGGCGAATAGCCTTTGCCCAAGAATATCCTAAGGAAGCCAGCACCCCTATCTCCGCAGGGCGAAGCACCCTCCCCTCTTCCAAGACTAATGTCCCTTTAGCGATATCCTCTCCCTTGTGCCGAACATTCAGTCCCTTCTCTGCTTGGCGCAATATACCAATTCGGGGCGAGCTATCCCCACGTGTCTTCCGTGTTGCTTCATCAGTATCCTCAAATTGCACTATAGCATCAGCCCCTTCAGGCAGTGGCGCTCCCGTCATGATACGAATTGCTGTCCCCTCTTTAACTTCCCTATTGGGTATACAGCCAGCGGCAACTTCGCCGATAACTGTTAAAACTATTGGGGATGAATTGCTGGCACCACATGTATCTTCAGCCTGCACAGCATACCCATCCATGGCAGAATTATCTAGGGGAGGAATGTCAATAGGGGAATAGATGTCGGTGGCTAGAACCTGGCCTAGACAGTCTAAAATAGGCTTTTTTTCTGGCTCCAGGACCTGGACACAGCCCAGAATCCTCCTTTGTGCTTCTTCAACAGAAATCATCTAATAGCTCACTACTTGTCCTAACATTAGCACCTACCAGCTTGTATTATGGCTATCTCCACTTCCTGAGTCAACATTTCTCATGGAAGTAGGGGGGAGACAAGCTTAGAGAGGTTGCTTAAGATAGCCAAGCTCGTCTTGGAAATCTGCACCTTTCGCACTTGAGATTGGGCATAAACCCCTTGCTTTTCGTCCCACCTTGGGTTAGTATTTACTTTTGGCATTGGCTTTCCCAATGCGTAAGTGCTTTCCCGAGTAGCCATGATGCTTGTGTCAAAACTGCGCAAAGTCGAATATATACCAAGTTTGGCAGGGTGACCATCGTTATCCAGCAGAGCATTAATAAGCAGAGTTCAATAGGCACGTACCCAATCTGGGAGTGAGTGACAGTGACAGCATTTTTAGTAACCGCGTTTTGTGCCTTTCTGTTCTACCTCCTCTTGACCACATCTTCTGGGCCTTTATTTTTATGGAGTAAAGAAGAGTTAATTATCGGAGTTATCTTCGCTGCCATAGTAGGAGCAATAGTCAAGCATATGTTTGTGAAGAAAAGCCTTCGTATGCTAAACCCAAAGAGATGGTTCTTATTCCTGGCCTATTTTTTTGGGATATTTTTGCCAGCAATGGCGAAGGCAAATGTTGATGTTGTCTATAGAGTGATAACAGGAAGGATAAACCCAGGCATAGTAAAAATTTCTCCCAATTTAAAGAACGATTTAAGTTTAACCCTGCTAGCAAACTCCATTACCCTGACCCCGGGCACCTTAAGTGTAGAGGTAGACGAAGAAACAAATGACCTGTATGTCCATTGGATAAATGTTAAAAGAGACGTCTTACAGAAGATGCCCAGGGATTATAAGGCCGTTTGTGGTAAATTCCCTGACTGGGCAAGGAGGATAGCAGGATAATGTGGCTTCCTGCGGCTGTATTCCTGGCCGTGTGTATAATCATAGCTCTGGTGAGGGTGTTTTTAGGGCCAACAGTCCCGGATCGAATAGTGGGGCTGGATACTATAAATACCATAGTTGTGGTATTGATGGTCATCCTGGGAGCAGCCTTCAAGGAGATCATACTTATTGATGTGGCCATCGTTTACGCCCTGCTTTCTTTTGTAGCCACGCTTTTCATAGCAAAATATATAGAGAAGGGGAAATTTTAGTGGCGGTGGACATTGTCACCTATGTACTTATAGCCATTGGGTGTTTTTTTAATCTGATGGCAGTAATCGGACTTCATCGGTTCCCTGATTTCTACACCAGACTTCATGCCTCGACTAAATGCACCACATTTGGCTCCATACTCTTAATTGCGGCTGTGATAATACAATCTATAAGCATTTGGGCTACGCAGGGTATTTCTTCACCTCAGTCAGTGCTTTCCATACATGCATTTATCGCCTTGATCGCCATCTTGGTGACCAATCCTACTGGAGCCCATGCGATTGCCAGAGCTGGCCATAGAAGTGGAGTTAAACCTGCTAAAGCAGTTGTGGATGACATTGAGGGGGCCGAAATACATGATTGAGTCAGGAATCTTACACATAGTTATACCTGTGCTGGTTGTAGTTTGTGCGTTGTTGGTAGCGAAATTTAAAGACCTAATTGTTGCTACCATAGCCCTGGCTGCCCTAAGCTTATTATTATCCCTGGAATTTTATCTGCTTCAAGCCCCTGACGTGGCTATCGCCGAGGCTGGAATAGGAGCAGCTATCACTATAGCGATATTTGTTATCGCTATAAGGGCAACAAAGCGCACATAGGAGAAAAGATGAGAAAAAGCGCGATAGCGATATCTTTGAGCATCTTGATAGTTTTTCTAGTAGCATTGGCACTGCTCACTCACCCTTTTGGACGCCCGCCATCTCAGATGGACGACTATATTATAGAAAATGCGCAGAGTGAAACTGGAACCAATAATGCCGTGGCTGCTGTTGTTTTCGATTACAGAGGCTTTGACACCTTAGGCGAGGCCACTATTCTGTTTACGGCAGTGACCGCAGTGGTTATGCTGTTCAGAAAAAGGAAGGGGGAAACAACCAAATAATGTCTAAGATTGTACGAACCATATCCAGTCTTCTAATTTTCCCCATCCTTACCTTTGGTCTATATATCATCATACATGGACACCTGACACCCGGAGGTGGCTTCCAAGGAGGTGCTGTGTTCGCATCTGGTGTAGCTTTGCTAGTTGTTGCTTTTGGCTCTTTCAACATCCAGAAAAGATTGAAAGAACACCACCTTTCCGTTTTGGAAAGCAGTGGCGCACTGATGTTTATTGGCTTGGCATTCGGGGGAATAGCTATTGTATTCTTTTACAATTTCCTTGCTGGCTCGCCCATTTTCGGCCATATCCCTCCCTCTGGCCCTAACCCTGGGGATATGTGGACAGGAGGGGTAATTCCCCTAATGAACGTGGCTGTAGGCTTAAAAGTCATTGCTGGCCTTTCTGTAATTGTTCTGGTTATGGCTTTAGCCTGTAGCAAAATAGAGATAGAAGAATGACAGGAAGCATTTTAAACATTCCCTTTCTGGCAGTAGTGGCGTTAATAGGCATTGCCCTATACATCATCGTGTCCCAAAGGAATTTAATAAAACTTGTGATGGGCATTGCTATCCTGGAATCTGGCGTTAACCTGTTCTTGGTCACCTTGGGATATAGGGAAGGAGGGGTCGCACCTGTTTTCACTCATGCTCCTGAGGGAGTTATGGTGTTGCCCGTTCCTCAAGCTTTGACTCTAACCAGCATCGTTATTGGAGTTGCAGTCATAGCGCTGATGCTTTCTATGATAGTGCTTACTTATCGTCACACTGGAGACATAGATGCAGAAAAGTCCAGGCAGATGAAAGGATAATGAATTGCACGCTCTGGTAATCCACTCTCCTATACTTATAATAGCCATTCCCTTATTGGCAGCATTTTTAACTCCCTTAATAAGCAAAGCAAGTAATAGAGCCAGAGATGTACTTGTAATAGCGGCTCTAGCCTTCACAGAATTCCTGGTAATTGTCTTAGCCAGAGACATTTACCTCACTGGAATACATGTCTATACACTTGGCGCATCTTCCCCCATCCTTACTATTCCCGAACACTACATGGTGCCGGTGCGCATAATTCTGGAAGTAGATGCCATGTCTATATTTGCGGGCATCATGTCGGTCACAGTTTGCCTAGCAGGCGCTATCTACTCCCTTTCTTGCGTGCGAGAAGAGACAGGTAAGGACAGATTCTATACCCTTCTACTGCTTCTAACGGTGGGCCAACTGGGCGTAGAGTTCACTGGAGATATGTTCAACTTATTTGTCTTCTTAGAAATACTTTCTATTTCTGGGGCAGCATTGGCTGCCTTTAGGACAAGATTTGCCGATGCAGTGGAAGGTGGATTCAAATATATGGTCATATCTTCAGTGGCAGCATTAGTAGTGCTATTTTCTACCGGTATTTTTTATGCCCAGTATAACTTGCTCAACATAGCTGCTCTGGCTCAAGCAATGCAATATACGATGCTGGATAAGATAGCTTTAGCCCTGCTAGTAATAGCACTTCTAATGAAGAGCGGTGCTGTGCCGTTACATTGGTGGGTCCCAGATACCTATACCCCTGCCCCAGCAGGTGTAAGCCCTATGATTTATTCCGCCACCCTGGCGTGCATGTATGCCCTCTATCGCATTTGTTTCACCCTATACGGCGTTACTTTGAATGCTGCCACGATAGGATGGATAGTAATAATCGCAGGAGTGTTAAGCATGTTCGTCGGGGTTACTATGGCCCTCCACCAGTCAGATGTCAAACGCTTGATGGCCTATCACGTTATCTCTCAAGGGGGTTATATGTTTCTTGGGGTGGGTGTTGGTCTGGCAGTTTTAGATAACCCGGAAGCGTTGGCTACTTATGGCAGAGAAGCTATAAGCGGAGGTCTTTTCCATGTTATAAATCATGCTTTCTTTAAAGGGCTTTTGTTGCTAACTGGAGAAGCTCTATTTTACCGATTGGGTACGAGAGACCTCAACAAAATGGGTGGGATGGCCCGCAATATGAAATTCACCTG
>JREQ01002978.1_pt1 | contig 10330 bp, 12 predicted proteins | sample 210151 | NCBI WGS metagenome assembly JREQ01 (sample SAMN03019617, study PRJNA260268) | marine sediment metagenome | biome: Marine; feature: Sediment; material: Clay; isolation source: clay from marine sediments 31 meters below sea floor depth collected from... | place: New Zealand: Canterbury... | reverse complement strand
GTTCTGCTGATTGAAGACGCCAAGTTGGAGAACTTTAACTCAGAAGCCTATCAAAAAGTGTTATCCAATCTAATTAGGGAACGCAAGCCATTGCTGACCTTAATTGGACATACCTCTTTCGGTGTGGACTTGGCTCCAAGCCTCGCTGTTTCATTGGATGTGCCCTTGGCAACTGACTGCGTAGACCTAGAATTTGAAAATGACGCATTAACTGTGACACGTCAGATGTACGGTGGCAAAGTAAACGTCAAAGCAGTGCTTCATAAGGCAGAAAGCTACATCGCAACTGTTCGCCAAGCAACCTTTCCAGTTGAAAAGGAAGCACCCATGAACGGAGAAATTATCGAAGTGCCTTCTCCCCTTTCCGAGGAAATAACGAAAAAACGTTTCATCGAATATGTCTTGCCTCCTCCAGGCGGTGTTGACATAACAGCCGCAGATGTTTTAGTGGGAATTGGACGAGGGATAAAGGACGTTAGCAACATTCTCTTAGTAGAAGAGTTGGCAAAAGCCCTCGGAGGAGCCTTGGCCTGTTCACGCCCCATCGTGGATAAGGGATGGCTTCCCAACGATCGTCAGGTGGGCTCTTCCGGAAAAACCGTTAAACCAAAAATTTACATCGCCCTCGGAATAAGCGGCGCCTTCCAGCATGTCCTCGGAATGAAAAACTCAGACCTGATTATTGCGGTAAACAAGGACCCAAAGGCACCAATCTTTGGCGTAGCCGACTACGGTATTGTAGAAGACCTCTTCAAAATAGTTCCGCCCTTGAAAAGTAAAATAGATGAAATGAAAAGATAAGGGACATGAGTATCGGAAAAAGGAGATAAGACAAGTGCATTTTGAATTGACCGAGGAGCAGAAGTACATCAAGGCGGCTGCCCGGGAATTTGCAGAGGGTGAATTCCAACCTGAAATAGCGAGGGAGTTTGACCAAAAACACGAGTTTCCCAGGGACATCTACAAGAAAGCGGCTAAGTTGGGTTTCATCGGTTGTTATTTCGATGAGAAGTATGGAGGTCAAGGGTTAGGTCTTCTTGAAAACGTGTTGATGGAGGAGGAGTTCTGCAGGGTTGATTCAACGCTTGGGTCAGCCATGTTCACTGGTCTCTTCGGTAGCGACATGATATTGGAATATGGCACTGAAGAGCAGAAGATGGAATATCTGCCGAAGACAGCGCAGGGTGAATGGCTGTCCGCGGGAGCCTTTACTGAGCCAGCTCATGGAAGCGATGTCACAGTCATGGACACGGTCGCTGTGCAGGATGGAGACGAATATGTAATCAACGGTTCGAAGACTCTGATAACAAACGCTCCCATTGCTGACTATGCGGTTGTTCTCTGTCAGACAAATCCCGAAGCGAGGCACAAGGGCCAAAGTCTATTCATAGTCAAAAAGGGAACATTGGGATTTGACAGCAACGAACTCACCGGGAAGATGGGAATTAGGGCATCACTCTTAGGAGAATACTCATTTAGCGACGTGCGTGTACCCAAGGAAGCGCTTCTGGGCGAGGAGAATAGGGGTTTCTATCACTTCTTGGAGTTCATAGATGTAGGTCGAATAAACGTTGCGGCACAGTCGGTGGGTATGGCTCAGGGAGCTTTTGAGCGTGCGTTGAAGTACGCCAAGCAGAGGGAGCAGTTTGGACGGCGCCTTGCCGATTTTCAAGTAATTCAGCACAAACTGGCTGACATGGCTCTCGACATAGAATCTGCAAGGCTTTTGGTATACAAGGCAGCATGGTACGTGGACAAAGGACAAATTGTTCCTAAGTGGGCTTGTATGGCGAAGACTATAGCGGCAACGAATGCTATGAGGGTGGTAAGTGAGGCTATGCAGATCTTTGGCGGGTACGGTTACCTGGCAGACTATGATATTGAGCGTTACTATCGTGACATTCGAATTTCAGCTATCTATGAAGGAACCACTGAGATTCAGAAAAACGTGGTTGCCAGAATCCTCCTACGCGAATAAACCAAGCTATAGTCCAGTGCCACGCGCGCAGTTCAGGTTTTAGTCCCCAACTATCTAACTTAATAAAGTCTCTGAAATCCAAATGTCTAGAGTTGTTAAACTTAATCCATTTTTCTTTTATGAGCTCAATGACGTTTGCAACATTCATTTTCGCTTATCTCCTACAATTAAGCCTCAAACCCCCCGCAAATGTACGAGCTCGTTTGGTGAGGTCTTCAGATTTGCTAGTGTATACTAACTGAGATAGTATTACAATAGATCCTTGAATAGTCTGAAATCTATCTATATATAGCGCAGAGTTCCTTCGATACATTGAAGCCAATTTTAAGTTGTCTTATTGCGTTTTCTTCTATCTTTTAGATTTTTTTCTTTCCGTGAGCAGCAAAGTTTCTGTAAATGATGAGAGGATCGATTTCTTCTTTTGTTTTGTGTGTTAATATGAATGGTGCACCTCTACGATTAGTTATCGGGGTTCTTTGGAGCACTTCATTCATTTCTTTGAACGTGAGTTTATCCCATTTCTTATTTCTCCCATTGACCATGATCGTCACACTTGCCTTATTCAGCTTTCTTTTTACCCCGATCGTATGTAGCATTTCCTCGATTGTTCTGCCAGAACCAAAAGCGCTGATCTTCTTTGATCGATAACAACAAGTTCTCTAATCGCAATAATTTCCTTGAAAACTCTCTTTTTATATTCGTTATCATCAGGCAAATCCAATTGGGAGTCTAGAGATTCTAGGTAAACTGGAAACTGTCTTTTTATTTCAGTAATAAAGTCTTTTAGCCTTTTTAGATTCCTTGATACAGACAATTCTTCAAAAATCATCCCTAAGGGATTGATTTTGACTCCAGTTCTAAGATCGTGGTCAGTACAATGATGTTTGAGGCCTGGAAAATAACTAAAAATCTTTTCAATTCTAGTCAACACTTCATCAAAATCTCTGCTTGTCAGCTTTTCTGAGGAACTTTCTAGATCAACCATTTCTTGGAATAAAAATAGACATTTTTGATAACAATTTGGATGGTTGTAAGACATCAAACATCCCTTTTTTCCAAGAGTATTGATATAATTTCAGAAGGCACTCCTTTCAGCCGCATTATTTTGGACAATTTGAATCTTGCGTTGGAACACTTTTTTGCGCGCGCGAGAATCTTCCTCACGTTTATTGTCAGATTCTGCAAAAGAAAATGGGGAGTTTGCGGAGGAACTCCTGAATCGTATTGAGGATATCTCCTAAGTTATGATTTGAATTCGGGATTCATAACGTCTTTCTTCTAGGAGGTGAAACGTACTGCATATCTATTCATATTGCTTCTAGGGTCAGTATAGTGGCTCGCGGCGAGCCCGTGTTAAGGCTTGTATACGAGACCATCAAGAACCTTCCTTTTACTGTGTGTAATGTCACTATAGATAGCTGAAATAATAGCTGTCTGAAGGGACCGTAGAATGGGCTTCTCTAGACATGTTTTGGCTATGAGAGTAGACAATTGACTGAGGTGAGGCTAGGTATCTGTTCCCAAGGAACGGAACGAAGTGGAGTGACTGGGGCTGAACGATGTAGACCATTATTTGTATGCATTGAAACGGTACTTTTACTTATCAAGAGTTCAGGACTAGGAAACAGGTAGAACATTCCTCCCCACTTCTAATGAAACCCAAAATGAGATTGAAAAGATGTTCTAGAAACTTGTTTCACAAGTTATATATACTATAAATGCTATGCTAAGTAACTGCTAGATACAATACTGAGACATATTGCAACATTGTGCTGTTTGTCTCCCTGTATCTTTCAATTGGAAAAAGATAAGAAAGGTGAAAAAGGGAATGAGTGAAATCGAAAAACAGGCTATTCCGGCAAAATTGATGCCCATAAAAGTTATGGAAAAAATTGCGCCAGAGGAAGTCAAAAGGCTTAGACCTCTTCTCATTGAAAGAGCACTCCCGGTCCATAAAGAAACACTTAAGGCGTGTCCTGGACCATCAATGGCTACTATCCTTAAAGCTGTCGATCCGTCAAGCTCATGGCAACTACAACACTTTGGCGTTGATGCCATTCATGTTGGTCATGCAGCTAGAATAAGGGATATGTGCAATGGTGGCTACGTGAAGTTCATTCATGACTATGACACCCATACAAACCCTCGCGACATGACTTTAGCGTACTTCCGCGCTCCTGAGGATGACTGGTACACAGTCACGGCCAAATGCACCATCGATGATAGCTACGTTCATCTTGAAGCGTCCCCAGATCTTGCAGCAGGAATGGTAGTAAACGAATTGATTTTGCAGAAAGATCAAGAAACTCCGATCGTCGGCGCAGCCTGGCTCAATGGACCAGCTTGGCATTGGATTAAAATCTATAATAAATACTACGATGTTATCTTTGGCTACGTTGTCAAGTCCTCAAGTACCTCACGCGCTGCTGTGGCTACGGTTCCTGCGATTCCAGGGATAGCGGTATTTAAGAAATCATATCGCCATCTATACTTGAGGGAGCTACGATTTTATAGATGGAGATGATAGCGGCGATAGCTCTCCGGAGGCGGCGCGCGCTTCAAACACTCCCTTTTTATTTTTTTGGTGCTCCTCCAAGACTAAGCAACCGCTATATTAAGGAAACTGACAGAAACCCCATATTCCGTGACACATGTTCGAATCTCCCCCGGGCCACCACAAAAAAGGGGGATGGCGAGATGAGAGAAGTTGAAAGCCCAAATCGAGGTCCTTTTAATAATGAGAGTCTATGGCTTATTTCATTATTCGATGAAAATTAACGTAGAAAAAAAGGAATTACGGGGGATATCTCCATTGAAGACAGTTCCAACCGGACTATACTACTGTGGCTTTAATGCGCGCACGATCTTAGACCAAGTGAGTGAGCTTATGGATCACTTTGATCGTCTTGCTTCGCTTGGAAACATGTTCGATGATTTCACACCAGCCGTGGATTTTTGAATACTTGTCAAAAGCATAATGCAACAGGTCCAAATAGCATTTCATCATCACAGGAGAAGGCCCATAAAAGACAATTTGATCTACATTATGCTTCTTCGCTTGTATTCTGAGTTTCTTGGTGAATAGGAGTATGTGTTCTTTTCTGGCTTTCGTAGATTCACTATCATTCTCTTGCACACACTAGAATCTACCGTAAACGCAATTAGGCAAGCGAAAATGGCTACAATATGGCTAGTACACCAAATTTTTACAACGAAACACCCAATTTTTCATAAACCTTTGTTCTGTTTTCTTCAACCTTCTTTTTGACTTCTTCGAAAAGGTTGTTTCCATGCGAATCAATTGCAACTGTTAAGGGACCAAACTCTTCAGCCTCTAAAATCCACAAGGCTTCTGGTGTTCCCAGGTCAGACCATTCCAAAGCTTTAACTTGTTTTATGGCTTTGGCTGCGAGAACTGCCGCTCCGCCAGTGAAGGCGCCGTAAACCGCACCGTACTTCTTCATAGCATCCGTAGTTTTCTTTCCCATCCCGCCTTTGCCAATGACAACTCGAACCTTGAAGTTCTTTATGAACTCGTCTTCAAACTGGCCCATACGAGTACTCGTTGTCGGACCTGCTGCAATCACCATCCATCTGTCGTCTTCCTTCTTCACGATGGGTCCGCAGTGAAAAACCGCTAGTCCTTCGAGGTTGATGGGCAAGGCTTTTCCTTCCTTGAAATATTCCAATGCTCGCTTGTGGGCTGCGTCTCGCGCCGTAACCATCGTGCCCGTAACATAGAGAACATCGTTCACCTTCAACTTCCTAATCTCCTCCTCAGAAATCGGAGTCTTCAACTTAAAAACAGCCATTCTCTTTTCACCTCACCTTATGAGTTAAATATTCAACTGAGCCATCAGCGTTGATGCAAGCCGTAGCTCTTCTAGCTGCCCAACACTGAAAAGCGACAGCCACAGGATACGAAGCTGGATGCCGATGCGCATATTCAACGTTGACCCCCAGCACTGTAAACTTGCCGCCGAGCCCCATCGGCCCAATTCCAGTTGAATTCGCAGCTTCATAAAGTTCCTTCTCCAACTGCGCTAATTCAGGATTTGGATTAGGCTGGTTAAGCGGTCTTAAAAGCGACTTTTTAGCAATCTTCATGGCTATGTCTGCGCCTCCTCCTACGCCAACTCCTAAGATGTTTGGTGGACAAGGCTTGGCGCCAGCTTTTATCACGGCGTCTATAACAAATTTTTTTAAGCCCTTGACACCTTCGCCCGGGGTTATCATGCCTAGCACACAGACGTTTTCTGAGCCTCCTCCCTTTGGAAGAGCTGTGATTTCAATGCTGTCTCCGTCTGTGACTTCCCAGTTTACGTATGGAATGAATCTTCCAGTGTTGTCGCCCGAGTTTTTCCGAGTGAAAGGGTCCACAGCGTTTGGGCGTAACGGCACTTCCCTTGTTGCTCTCTTAGTGGCCTTGCGTAACGCGGCTTCAACTTTTTCTAAGCCTCTGGCTCCAGCGCCAGCTTTGACATAGAATATTATTGTGCCTGTGTCTTGGCAAATCGGCGTGTTCAGTTTTTCGGCGAATTCAATGTTGGTCAATATGGCTTTCAAGTTAACCCTGCCAGCTTCGCTTGTTTCTTCTCTGTAGGCTCGTTGAAGCGCCTCTTTCACATCTGACGGCAACCTGATGACAGCCAGCTTTAAGAGGTTAAAAGCCACATCTTCAATAAGGTTTCCAATCTCCAATGTGTTTCCTCCGTGGAGAGCATAGGAATTGAAATCCCAACCTTATACCTTTTTGCCTGTTCATTGTTTTGGCAGATTAGTTTTTAGTTTCAGCGGGCTCTCTCATCGAATGTTTTATCTCTACCTACGTGCAACTTAAATACGAATTCTAAGCAAATCTGTTTGGATATTGTTGAAGGGTGCAAAAATGGCTGTGGAAGAGGAAGTTGAAACTCAAAAACGGAAATATGAACACTTAGAAGACCTTCCCGGGGTGGGTCCTGCAACTGCTCAGAAACTGCAAGAGTTGGGGTTCAACACGGTTGAGTCTTTAGCCACAGCCGCTGCACGGGAGCTGGAGTCAGCAGGCATTGGTGAGAAGAAGGCTTTAGAGATTATAAGAACAGCTCGCTCGTCGCTTTCACTTTCTTTTATTCGTGCAGACGAACTATTAAGGTTGCGTCAAACCGTGCTGCGTTTAACCACTGCAAGTAAAGCCATGGACGAACTCTTAGGTGGAGGACTAGAGACCCAAACAATTACAGAGTTTTACGGAGAATACGGAAGCGGCAAAAGTCAAATGTGTCATCAGCTCTGCGTGAATGTGCAGTTGCCTCCTGAGCATGGAGGATTAAACAGTGGCGCTCTTTACATAGACACTGAAAACACTTTTCGAACAGAACGCATTGTGCAGATGGCTAAAAATTTAGGTTTAGACCCTGAAAGCGTGATGAAAAACATTATTGTTGCTGAAGCTTACACTTCGGACCATCAGATGTTTCTTTTAGAAAAATCAGACAGCATTATAAAAGAGAACAACATCCGACTAATAATTGTGGACTCCCTTACTGCTCATTTTAGAAGCGAATATTTGGGCAGAGAGATGCTGGCTCCAAGACAGCAAAAGCTAAACAAGCATATGCACCGGCTTATCCGTTTGGCTCGAGCTTTTAATGCAGCTGCTGTTGTAACGAATCAGGTGATGGCTAAACCAGACGTTTTCTTTGGAAACGCTGTGCATCCTATTGGGGGTCACATTGTTGCGCACACAAGCCACACGAGGGTCTATCTACGCAAGTCTGCACGTGGACCCGTGAGAATCGCGCGTCTAGTTTCAAGTGTCTATCTGCCAGAAGGAGAACGCGTGTTTAAGGTTACAGAAAACGGAATTGAAGATGTAAGCGAAGAAGACCAACCAGTGCGTAGAAGCCGATAGCGATGCCGATGCCTTCAATTTATGTCACCAGGTTCTTCCAACTCATCACAGCTAGGCGATTTGCACAAGCAGAACGCGTGCTTCTTCGGTTAAGACAGAAAATACCGAGAACCGAATGGAACACAGGCTATTTCCAAGCCCTTAGAGGCATGCTTCTGGCTCAGAAAAGCAGTGACGACCGATACGTTTTCCTATCGAACGTGAACTTCAAAAATCCAGATGAACTACAAGTGTATAGACGAGAATTTTTGAGACATGTCAGAAACAAGCTTCACGCAGATTTTGACCGTGGCTATTTCACGGCTTGGGCAAGCTACATGCGGGTTCTCGCAAAACTTGAATTCGCTGCTGACAAGACGAAAAGTAAAAGTCCAAAGAAGAAAGAGATTAAAGTCCAAGCAAAAGTCGAGAAAAAAGTGACCGAAGAGGCAAAAGGAAAAACCGAGGTAAAAAGGAGAAAAGAGGCTGAAAGGGAAATCAAAGCAGAGACAGAGGAGAGAGAAATCGAGAAAGTAGAAAGGGCCGAAAGAATCGAGCCACGCCAAAGAACCTTGTTCGATTTTTCCAAATAATAGATTAATGCGCGCGCAGAAGATACTGTATCATCCGCCCTGCTATATTCCTTGTCGATATTTTAAATCCGATTTTGTTTATCATGTCTTCAAAAACCTTCAAATCGTATTTATAAACATAGTCGCGACTCTGCGCTTCTTTGTTAGTAGGATCGATGATGTCAATGAAGCATTTTTTACATGGTTTAAGAACCCTTGTCATCTCACCCAATACAATCTTAGCATATTGGATTGGGTAATACTCTAACATGCCAATACATGTCACCCAGTCGAAGAAATTGTCTTGATAAGGAAGCTTATCTGCCTCGCACACGCGTATTTCCTTAACGTTGCTTTCTAGCCCTTGCTGTTTTATCTTACGCCTCAACTGTTCAAGCATTTTTGGAGATGCGTCTATTCCGTAACATATTGCCCCATTTTTAGCCATCTCGATCAAGAAAATCCCCGTGCCGGTAGCAATGTCTAAGACGAGTTCTCCGCTCTTGACCTTAACAAGCTTCTTAAATCCTTCCATCTCCTCCTTAGACTCCTCGCTCTCCCACCACGATTTGTCGTAGATGCTTGCACGATTGTCATAAAATTTCCTTCGATATCTTTTAATCTCCTCAATTTTCCTCTTTATCTCTTCCATGTTTGTCGCCTTATCTCAAATTAAATAATAGACTTAAGAAAGTTGTTAACTATTCATCTATGGTCGGAGGACTTGTTTAAGTGAAGGTTGTTTATCACGAAAGATACTGTGAGGCGTATACTTCTGATCCAGCAGCGCAGCTTGGCAGAATGGAAAGCATCTACAAAGAGTTGCAAGGACATTTCAACTTTGTTACACCAGAGCCAGCCAACGAAGAAGATGTGTTCCTCGTTCATGGTCAAAGCCATGTTGAAAGTGTGAAAACTCATCTCCCAACATATAAAATTGCGTTGCTGGCCGTTGGAGGAGCCATTGAAGCTTCAGAAATCGCCATAGAAGGCGAACCCGCCTTTGGGCTGATTCGACCGCCTGGACACCACGCAAGCAGAGACTCAACTTGGGGCTTTTGTTACTTTAACAACGTGGCTATCTCGATAGAAAAGCTGCGGCAAAGAGGCAAAATTGGAAAAGCCCTGATTGTAGACATTGACCTGCATTTTGGAGACGGCACAGCCAACATCTTCGCTGGAAAGTCTGACATCGCCTACTTTCATGTAAACGGCATGAACAGAGAAAACTACCTTGACAACCTCTCTAAGTTTCTTGAAACTCAAAAAGGCTACGACATTATCGCTGTTTCGGCTGGATTTGACAGACACCAACAAGACTGGGGCGGGCTGCTCACAACCAGCGACTATTTCACAATTGGAAAAATAATAAAGGAATTCGCATCAGGATGCGGTGGAAGAAGATATGCGGTTTTAGAAGGCGGCTACAATCACGCGGTTTTGGGGAAAAACGTGAAAGCTTTCTTACAAGGCATGATGTAAACAATTACCTAAAGTGGGGAAGTACCGATTCTGCGAAAAGTTTCATTCCTTCAAGTGAAGGAAAATCGATGAATCCAGCCACTATTTTCTGGGCTCCCGACTCTTGATACTCTTCTATTCTTCGTATGCACTGCTCTGGCGTTCCGATCATACATGGCAAATCTTCCAGTGGTTTTGCCATAGACTTAACAAGGGGTTCAGCCAATTTCTTGACAGTGCTAAAATCCTTGGCTATTACAGTGCATCCGCTTCCTCCAAACGCTATTTGCAATTTCGTATCTTCCCTTCCAAATCCTTTCATCAATCTTTTGATTAAAAATGCGCCTTCTCGAAGTTGTTCAGGAGTTGGCAAAACGGGTATCCAACCGTCACCCAATTCAGCAACAATACGCAGAATCGCCTTTGAGCTTCCTCCAACCCATA
>JREQ01003166.1_pt1 | contig 10341 bp, 22 predicted proteins | sample 210151 | NCBI WGS metagenome assembly JREQ01 (sample SAMN03019617, study PRJNA260268) | marine sediment metagenome | biome: Marine; feature: Sediment; material: Clay; isolation source: clay from marine sediments 31 meters below sea floor depth collected from... | place: New Zealand: Canterbury... | reverse complement strand
ATGGTTCGTATGCTTGCCACATTCAAAAGGTTTCCTTATATAACAACGAGTATGGCTAATAGTCGTTTAAGCAGATTCGGAATATCTATAGTTCCTAATAAAGATGACGAAGATTAACCCCCTCTTTTTTTATGTGCAGTTAACGTAATTTAACAGTCAAGGGTGTAAATAATGAGCTTGGAAAGAAAATACATCATCAAGCTTAATGCCTTGGAGTGTGGCATTCTCATAGGTTTTCTATGGAGACACAAAAATGACCCTTCTGTTAAAGTACTAAAGCATGTATTTTCTCAACTTGTTGAGCACGATCGCAAGATGAAGGAAGAGGCTGGAGTTAAGATCGAGAAAATATTCGAGGGTAAGCGAACATTATTGAAAATGACAGATAGAGATGGAAATGTTGTCTGGAGAGAGCCATACGAATGGGAAAATTATTAATCCCTCTTTTTTTCTATGCAGTTAAATACACTTAAGCGCAAGGGTGAATAAAAGAGATGCCATACAAAATAGTTCCAACGAAAGTATGTTCAGAATGTGGGCAAGTTCTAGAATCGATAAGAGAAGACTATTGCGACGGATGTAACATACCTATAACCGAGAGGGATTATGATCATCATATTCGAATTGGATTTCTAATGGAAGATCATGAAACGCATAAGGATGACATGGTTTTTCACAGTTTAGAGTGCTTCCGAGAAAACATTGCCAAAATTAACCTTGATGGAGTTAGCTCCATTTCCATAGAATTTCTCCATCCTAAGATGTTCCACAAAATGAGCGAAATACTTTCAACTAAAAGGAGACCTTGATAACCCCCTTCTTTTTTCTGTTAAATTATGTGAAGGGTGAAAATATGACAACAAAAAGCGAAATTGGGTTTGCTATGTCCCTGATAAACAGCCAAGTTTGGTTGGCTGTGCTCTTTCTATCAGAAAAGCTTTACGTGGACATCTTAAGTGGTGTGTTAGGAGGACTATGGCTAATCTTAGCTATATTGATTGACCGAGCATCAAAATAACCCTACCTTTTTTTATATGCGGTTAAAAATAATTAAACGAAGTAGTTAAATGCCAAAGGGTGCGTATTTAATACGCAGTTAGCCCGATACCGCCTTAGATAATACTATTACGAGCAGTAGCTTCGGGTTGAGCTTTCTGCTCTGAGCGCATTAGGTCCCTAATGTAGAAAGCCTGAAATCCTTCCAAGGGTTGAAGCCTGAGGATGGGCATAAGGGCTGTCCCAAGTAACCCGAGGCGGCGGGACACTTTTTCTGCGGATAAACAAGATTAAACGAAAAAGGGTGTTTTATGTGAAAGACATAAAGAAAAGGTGCGAAAAATGCGGTTTAGCTCTTGAGTGGCAAGATCGATGTGACTATTGTGGAAAAGTACTTCCAACTGAGGAAATCTTTAGGTTTTACTTAACTGTTAGAAGGACGGATCCTGAAAATGAGGACGTTTTCACTTTTCAGTTCTGCAATTATGAATGTATGGTGTTATGGATGCAAAAGAGAAAGCTCGAATACTTCGACGGAGAAGCAGACGGAACAATGCCATACCATTGGGAACATGAATCTCGTTCAATGGTCAAAGAGCAGAAACCTTAACCCTCTTTTTTATATGCCGTTAACAAGAATTATGCGAAGGGTGATACAAATGGATACGATGGCAGCATTTGCAAGAATGCAAGCTGCAAAAGCAGCGGGAAATACAATGACTTACTTTGATGGTGTAAAAATCAAAGAAATCATGGAAAAGCACGGAGTTACAGAGGCCCAAATATTTCTTGGTAGCGATAGGGGATGGACAGAAACAACAGTACAGATTGACAAGAAAGGAAATCTGACAGCCGAGAGTATTGGTGTTGCTGGAAGCATTTGGGCAAGTCCAATGTTAGACATAGATGGAGAAGAAATTGAAGTCGGAACCAAAGATGCGAAGAGAATGACCATCAAATTCAAATAACCCCCTCTTTTTTTATGCGTATAAGTTGGATTAAGCGAACATAAGGGTGAAAGAATGCGGTTTGAAATCGTCGAAGAAAAGAGTAAGCGGAAAATCTTGGTAATCCCTGATTGGCTTGCAAATCTTTCGATGGGTATCGCGTGTGCATTTGTTTTCATTGGTTTGTTTGTCTGGTGGTACTTTGCTTTCCAAGCAATATTTTGGCTATGGCTTTGCATCTTTATGTTCTGGAGTTTATTCTTAGAAAAGCGCGTTTGGGGCGAAACCAAATACAAGCGAAGGCAACAATCCTAGTTTCCATTTTTTCTACTGTTAATTGGATTTAAGCGAAGGGTGATAGAATGCCAGAAAAGGAAATTTGGGAAAAAAAGATTGACAATGCTATCGACATAGCTCTTAAGGCCAGTCAAGGCGTTGGTAAGGAACACAAGTTAATAGTTTTCGAAGTGGTTCTACGCAAAATGCTAGACCAAGCGTTTGCTGTAAAGTTCCCATAACCCTTTTTTCTGTTAACTAGAGTTATGCGAAGGGTGAAAGAATAATGGTTCTGTCTGATAGCGATATGCTATACGCAAAATATTTGCTGGAGGAATTTGAAGCATCCAAAACTGAACTAGGCGTATTTCTTGTAAGGGCAATCAAAGAGAGCAAGACAATACCCAAAGAACTCAAAGAAGGCTTCATTACATGGGTCAGTCGAGAGGAGGCAAGATTAGCTCATCTGAGAGCAAACCAGAAACTCCATACATCATATATTACCAAGACAGGAGAAATAACGCAAAAACATTGGTGGAGATTCTGGTAGAAAAAACATAAAGACAACTACCCCCCTTTTTCTATTAATTTACTTAAACGAAAGGGTGAAAATATGGTTAAGTATGTGTATCTAGGGTTCAGATATGGAAAGTTGCAAACCGTTATCTTAAGCAAATCTCAGTTGTCTGTTCAAGATGCGATGGACTGTGATTATTGGGTAGATAAGCCTCAAGAAGCGAAGAAACAAGTGGAAACATGGTTAGCTGATGAAAAATGGGAATAGCGAAGCAAACATTTGAGGAAGTGTATGTTTGCAAAAAATGCGGTTGGAAACGACCTAGCGACCGTATCTGTTTAAAATGTCCGAAATGCGGAACCATTTTAACCCGTATAGTGCGGATTAAAAAATAACTCCCTTTTTTCTGTTAATTGATTTAAATGTAAGGGTGAAAAAACATGCGGGGCGAACTTCACAATAGGATTGCAGGGTTGTTTGAGAGTACTGACATTATACATGGTGCTATTGGTCATACAATTGACATTAGGCAGGGAAATGCTTTAAGCGTCATCGAAGAAGCCAAAAGAGAATTTCTCGAAATGTTTCCAATGAAATTTGAAGGTAAAACTGTAATTCCTTACGGCTACTCTACCCATTCAGACAAATTGGAAAGATGGTTTGAAAAGTGGTTTGGAAAACAATCCTAAATTCCCTTTTTTATGCAGTTAATTTAGGTTAAGCGTCAAGGGTGAAAAACATGATAGAAGAATACCTAAAAAAAGAACATGCGAGTGTAGCAGCGAATAACCTCGAGGTGCTTCAGGCTCTAGTTGGTGAAACAATTAAAGCAGTCTTAGATAATGTTCCATCTGGAGAAGGATGGGCTACTGTGTTCATATTTGAAAGTGGCAATACTTTTGAGCAACATAACAAAGGCGGATTTTGGATAAACAACAAAGAGGAATCCAGAGCCAAGCTAGAAAAATACTTAGAAGCATTTCGTCAGGAACATGAAAACTATAAGAGGATCTCTCAACTTCTTGCAGAGATCTAACTCCCTTTTTTATATTGCGGATAAGTGAGATTAAACGAACAAAAGGGTGAATAAAATGGATTTAGATGAGTGGAAAGAAAAAAGAATGGAAGACATTGAAGCAACCTATAAGATATTGAAGACATTCAATCCAGAAATACTTCTAGACGATTTTTGGGACAAAGTTAACGTATGTATTTCGCACCAGACATTCCCTTATGACATAGCCACAAAGGTTAGTGCCCAGCTTGAAGGTACAGGGAAACGCATGAGATATTTGCTAAGCTTTTGGTGTTGGGTTGATCCAATGCGCGCTCACAAAAGCTTCGCGATAGACACGGATAAGGAGAATGAAGCCATGATAGCCCTTTTGAGTAAGACAAGTGAAGCTACCAAGAGAAAAATCGTTAGAGTTTTACGTGCTGAACTTAACACTTTTATCGAAGATCAAGAACGTTGTGCTGAAAGTGACGAAGATTACAGTAGATGGCGTATGCAAGAACCTCATTTACAAGGCAAAATAAAACGTGTAGAGACTGCGATAAAGAAATTATCAGAGGGGTTTGAACCCCCTCATCCCTAGTTTTTTCTGATAATGTTCGCTTAATGAGACTTATCCGCAAGGGTGAAAGATAATTGAAAGCAAAAGTCGGAACAAACTGCATCTTCTGTAAACGGCCAATGTCTATTCAGAGTAGACCTAACCTGATCTTTGATTTAGACAAAGCCGAGCTGAGAGGGTTGGCACATGCAACTTGTACTAACAAGGCTAAACTAGATTGGTATGCGTCAAAATCAATAGAATGGAATGTCGAGCTACCGTCGAAAGAGCAAATAGAGTTTGGTTGCAAAATTGCGAGAATTATGCAAAAAACAAGAGAATGCGGTAGAGAAACTGATGAGTTCCATATTAGGATACTTCTATATGAGTGCCTGTGGAAGACATGTACCGCCGAACAATGCTTAGCATCAGAGCGCGTTAACGAGCTTATTAATTGGTGGGTCAGTGGCAGTAAAATAATGTCTGAGACAAGAGGTGTAAGAATAGTACATAAGATTGCAGAAATGCTGAAGAAACCCTAATTCCCCTTTTTATATGTGCAGTTAAGCTTAGTTAAACGAAAGGGTGAAAGTATGAATCGCTATCAGCTTGAGTGTGTTCTTTCTGAAGCTAAACATAGACTTCTCATAGAAAGCGAATGGAATGATTTAGCGTCAATTGGAGATAAAGTAGATGTAGGAGCAAGGAAGACTGGAAAGATTTGCATAGATATCGTTGAAGCCCAAGGAATTATTGGTGATGCGATTGACCGTTTTAGAGAAATCCTATTACAACTCTTAGAACTACACTAACCCTCTTTTTTATATTGCTGTTAAGATGTATTAAACGAAAGGGTGAGATAATGGATAAATGTCCACATTGTGGAAAAGAATACGATCCAGAGCTTTTCGGAAAGTGGCGGAATGATCCACCAAAATGTCCGCATTGCGGGAGATATCTCCCTCCACCAATGCCAAAGCCAACAACTTATTATTCCGCCTAACCCCTTTTTTTGTTCGCATAACGATAATTAACAGTTAATACGATTTATCCGAAGGGTGATTGCATGAAAATAAAACGCGAAATTGAAGTGAGAGTCTGTGATTCCTGCGATAAGGAAATCGGTCATAAAGGACTTTGGGGAGGAATCTGCATTATATGTGGCAAGGATGTCTGCGATAAGTGTAATGTCGCTACCAGCATGAGCTATAGATCAATGGTCTTATATGTCTGTCCGAATCATGGAGATTTCAGACTAAGCCAATTTCTCGAAATTGTTAAAAAGAAAGTGGGTAAATAACCCTCCCTTTTTTTATATACAGTTAACACAAATTAAGCGAAGGGTGTTTGGATGAGTGTGTTAGAAAATCCCAAAGTTAAAGAGGCAATTAAGCGTAAGCTTGAAGAGAAAATAAAGCGTGATCTAGAAAATCCACGACTCCAGAGAGGATGGGAACAGGTTATGAAAGGGGGCGAGTGTATTTATCCTGATTGTCATAAACCGTCCTACTCAGCAGCTTTTCATGGTCTTCCTCTCTGTAAAGAACACTTTGACCTAAGCCAATGGATTAGCTACATTATCTACACGGTAGAAGAAGATCAAAACCCCTAACTTTTTTATGCAGTTAAGTAGGCTTATGCGAAAGGGTGAAATGTAAAATGTATGTTAAGCGTGGACTGAAAGACTATCCAGTAAAAGCTACAGCACAAGAATATGAACGTTTTATCAAAATAATTATTGAGGATCTTGAACTGGAACGAAGCATGTGGAAACTCTACTGTGATTGGGGGCATTCAGCCAACATTATTAGTATTGGGGCTAGGCATCGAGTTATCCAGATCACTCAGATTCTAGGGGATGGCGAAGCATTTCTTAAGAGTCTTCCACCTGAAGCAAAAGAGATGGCTAAAAAGAGAAAACACTAAATTCCTTTTTTTCTGTTAATAGTCTTTAAACGAAGGGTGAGAAAGCGATTTGGACAGTAAGGAAACGTGATGCAACTTCCGAGAAGCCATCTAGTCATCAAGATGGTCTGTCAGTCGCCTCAAAACCTGCGGATAAGTGCCATTAAGCGAACAAAGGGTGAAAACATGAAAGTTATTGTGGATATGGATAAAGTTCGGAAAGTGGGTAACGAAGTCTATGAACTGTTTCAGAAATATGATTTAAACAAGCTAGAGGCAAGAGTCACCTTAGACTTTCTTATCGATGCTATGAAGCTCCAAACGACTGTAAAGTGGACTCTGAAAGATTTGAAGTATCTAGTACCCTAACCCTTTTTTCTATTGTTAATAGCCTACGCGAAAGGGTGAAAGACATGAGAAAAGAAACAATTATACAATGCCCAAAATGTCATGAGCTAATAGAAGTAAAGACTTCAGATGAAACTTTAGTGAATCTGATCGCTTTGAGACTTGGAGTTATTGATGAACCGCGTTTCTTCAAGGAAACGGAAAAGCAAAAAAAAGAATCGAAAAACTCTAAATAGCCCTTTTTTTCTATGTCTTTAACAAGATTATGTGCCAAAGGGTGTTATGATGGAAAAAGAAAAATTCTATTGCCCATTTGTAGGAAAGCCTTGTATTGGAGTTAAATGCTTGTCGTACATAAAAAAACCAATTTATAAAATTCGATGGTATGATGACACGAAAAAAGAAACAAAAGAAGTAACGAGTACACGCTATACTGGCTGGTGGATTTTTAGGAAAGAAAAACATGAGAGTTACACGGAGACAGTAAATATTTGCCATGTTGTTCGTGCAACTTTAGTTTCCGACGACTTCTGTAAGGCACTAGAAATTGATTTAGGTGTAAACGAGCATACGGTAGACTTGCCTAAAGCTAAATGGGAACCTGAAAGTGATGGAATGGGAGTAGTATACAAGGAGATCGAATCGGTTTAGAAACACAACCCAAACAACCCTTTTTTATGTTCGCGTAACGATATTAACCATCAAAGGGTGAAGAGAAATGAAAGATAAATATGAGACTGTAGCATGTCCTCATTGTGGGGAACCTGTAAGGATTTGGTATGAATGTGCGGTTGAAATTGAAATCGACGTTGATAAAGGGGAAAAGGTAGGCAAGAGCCAATAATTATTTGGTGTTGAGAAATGAAAATTGAAATGCAGTTTAGATACAAGGATGAAATTGTGCGGTTGATAGATGAGAGAAATACAGATGGAAACTTTGTGATCATGCAAAATGACAAGGGAAAAAAACTAAGCATTATGATCCAAGTCGGAAGTACATGCGTTGTTGCCACATTTGATGCTGACGATTATCTCTTAGAGTATTTGCAAAATTGCGTTTTCAAACCCTAATCCCCTTTTTTTATACAGTAATCAAGATTAAACGAATAAAGGGTGATAAACGATGAATGTCTATGAAATTGAAATTTCAAATGTTGATCTATCGCCACATCGTAAGCAAGTGTTGGCTCCAGATTTTGCGGAAGCTTTCAAGAAGGCAATGGATCTTTTGGCGGAATATCAAGAAGAAATATCAGATGCGGAGATTACTGAAATAACGCGACTATGTACGTTGACCGAGGTTAAGTGAGATCAAACATTCCCCCTTTTTTCTGTTAATTACCCTAAGCAAAGGGTGAAAATATGAATACGATAATAGAAATCCAACATTCTATGGTGGGGATGACCTACGGACGAACATCGAATAGGCATAGATACACCTTTCTAAAGCGAAGAAAGGAACTTATCAATGGTCAATGGAGCGAATGGCATTACTTTAAACGCGAAATGCGGAAACCTTGGGGAATAATAAGCAAACAAGAATATGAGGGGATACTCAGGGTCAATGGTAATGGAGAATTAACTAAGATACTAGAAGAAGCAATCATTAAAAAACTTTAACCCTTTTTTTCTTTGACTGTTAATTACCCTTAAGCGAAGGGTGTAATATATTGGCAAAAAACAAAACTTGCGATTGGCAAATAATCCGTTACTTGTCTCTTCATCCACCGCCACCATGCGAAGTTGCAAAATGGAAAGTTAAAATATCTAAGGATGTTCCAATATTCGGTGGAAAAACAATGTACCTGTGCGACTATCATAAAAACAACCTAGCTTTAAGATATGATGAGGTTAAAGAAATATGCCAGAAGTAATAGAACAATCAAAAGCCGAACCTTGGAAAGGGGTATGTTGCCGACGATGCTATTTTGCTAAAGGCTCTCGCTGTAAATGCAAATGTGGAGGGCGCTATCATGGTATGGGACTCAAGAAAAAATGAGGAGTTCAAGGCACTCATTAATGTTGTTCCGAAGAGCCTCAGAAAGGCTGAAGAGATCTGCAATTCTATAGATAGGGCTTTGCGGGAAAATCCAGAGTGGGAAAAGTTTTTCCCAAAATATCAGCTTAGTAGGGAGTTACGATGAAGGCGTTACGTCTGTTACTGCCAGAGCCATACATAGAAATGCTTGATGAGCTAATCAAAAAGAATTTCTTTCCAAACCGCAATGAAGCCATACGCACCGCTGTTCGTGACCTACTCAATGAACACGAAGCAATCGCTAAATGGATGCACAAAAGAAAAACTTAACCTCCCATATTTTTAGGGTGAAAACATGGTTAGTACAGGAAAAGGACGACTGTTCAAAAGAACCGACGGCAAATACCTAATTTACCTCCCGAAGAGCTTATGCGAGGACAGCATGTTTCCATTCACAGAATGGGAATCAGGAGCCAGAGGCGCAGAGGCTAACAGTATCCCTGTGAAGGTAAGCTTCACAGTCAGTGCGGAACCAAAAATTCTGATAGAAAAGTGGCAAGAGTAAATCCTTCGCCACTCATTCCCCCTATTTTTTTATATGACCGTTAAGGTATATTAAGCGTCAAAGGGTGAAAATATGAGTGTGGAGATAAAACCAAAATCATCAGTAGAGATTACTTGTCCTTTTTGTGAGGAACGCTTTAGTCTTTTTGTTATGCATAGGAAAATCCCAAAACCAATAAAGCTTGAAGAACAAGTTGAAACGACAAATGAGGAATTGAGGTTAGCCGCTCCCGAAATCGCAGAAAGGATAAGAGATCTAATTTGTACACTTCCACTTGAAGAGAGCATATGCAAAATTCTCAAAGCACATCAACGTATACTAAATTATAACCAATCAGAGGAACACGTAAACTTTCCTATGACTATTAGCTTAAAGGTACTTGACATCCTCCAAATCATCGGAAGAACACGAAGACAAAAATAACTATTTTTTTATATGCGGTTAAGCCTTATTATCAGAAGGGTGCATGGAAAAAGTGAACTGTCTTGCTGTATCCCCTACGCTTCCAGTAAGACGGTGGCGGAAACTGGGACGGGTTTTTCATTACCCGATCACCCGCCGAGAGTCAGCTTTCCTAGTTTGTCCCTCTCTCACTCCCTGAATGCGGTTAAGCGGTTAAACATCGTTAACAGTCAAAGGGTGATAGACATGGCTAAAAAACGTGAACGTGTCTGGTGTACATTGCCACAAAACGTGTTAGATTTGATAGATAAACTAATTGAAAAAGGCGACTACCGAAATAGAAGTGACTTTCTTCTAGAAGCTAGTCGCTCGCATCTAAGAACATGGTATCCCAAGGAGTTCGAGGAATCTTAATATTCTCCCCATTTTTTCTGTTAAGCAGATTTAACCGTCAAAAAGGGTGAAATCCTTGAGTCGAGATGATTGGGTAGCAATAATTAAAACACGGAATAAATTCGTGGGGTACACTTGTTCTGCTTCACAAGAGTACCATACTTTGAAGGAAATGCGTAAAGGTTGCAAAGAGTTCACAGCGAACACGATAGAAGAGGCGGTATGTAAGGCGCAGAAAATCCCAAGCGAGTATGGTTATCAGTTCGTTAATCTGCCCAAAAAGGACAAAGTCTAACTTCCCCTTTTTTCTACTGTTAATAGCCAGTAACCGAAGGGTGAAATAATGAAAGTCGACTTAATTCAAAAACTAGATCGTTTAGCACATAAAAATATGCTTGTTGCGAGAAAACTTCAGGGAACACTGATCGATGACGCTTATCATTATCTTCTCCAACTTT
>JREQ01002726.1_pt1 | contig 10352 bp, 12 predicted proteins | sample 210151 | NCBI WGS metagenome assembly JREQ01 (sample SAMN03019617, study PRJNA260268) | marine sediment metagenome | biome: Marine; feature: Sediment; material: Clay; isolation source: clay from marine sediments 31 meters below sea floor depth collected from... | place: New Zealand: Canterbury... | reverse complement strand
TACATCTGAAAGAATTTGTGAGCCGATGTAAATCTTGGGTAGAGAGGTTTCCATAGTTTTCAGTCCATGGCTAGTTTATGTTAAGGTATGAGTTTTGCTACATTCTTATCTTTTGTTGTGTCAAAAAACTTAGCAACAGGTTTGCATTTTGTTCGGAATAGTAAGGCGTGAGGTCTTGTTAAGTCTAGTTCTGTGACTGTTTCGGCGTAGCCCATGCCCTTAGCCACTACGAGGTCAGCTGACCTATACAAATTTAAGAAGCGCTTTGAGCATTCTTCGAGAATTAATCCAACGGTGTCTGTTCCGTTTGTAACTACATCGTCTGCTACTTCATGCATCTTAACATATTCGGCGTCTTGCATGGTAGCGTCGTTTATTATGGGTTTACCTTTTACCGCCACTGTGACATGTGCTCCCAACCGTTTAAGTTCCTGGACCAGCAAGGTGTCGAAGGCGATTTCTCCAGCATTGTCTGTTAGATACAGTATCTGCTTTGCCTCTTTTGCAAGGCTGAAAATCTCTGATACTTCGTCTATGGCCAGCTGCTCCTCGGCTTCTTGAATAAGTTTCTTTATGTCTTCAAACTCAAATCTATGTTCAGGAATGTCAAACTCGATAATGTTGCCAACAATAGAGCACATGCAAGCCTTTCTAAATCTGGATTCCACTGAGGTTTCCTTTTCAACAAGTTTTCGGGCTATGGGAAGAATCGCCATAGCTTTATGGTTGCTTATCTGCTTCTTTTTGGCGTAGGGGTCGGGGTTGCCCGTTATGTCTTTGATGATGCGGTCTCTTCTGGTTCCAAGTATGGCTGGAACAGCTGTAGGTTTGAATTCTCTGCTTAATAGGCGTGTAAGAGCGGTCATAGCTTTCCATTGAAGGGCTTGGTCGTCTGTTGCTTCTAGGGCTTCCATGTAGCCTCGATGAAGCAAGCAAACTGCGCATTCGGCTTCAACCTTCAAACTGAAATGGCTCCCCCTACTAAGTTTTTGTTATTACCTCTGCAATACCGAAGTAATTGATTAGGATTTGCATACTATTTCCTTCCCTCTTTAGAAGTTTTAGGCTTATTCAAAAACTCTAATATTTAAGAGTTGAGCAGTAACAAAAAAGTTAGTTTACACAATTGGCATACGAAAAGATTTAATTTTTGAATTTTTCCTTAAACGATTAGTGTGGAAGTTTTGAAATTTTTGAAACGCATTTTTGATAGAAAAATTTCCGATAGGACTATAAGAGGTTATAATGCTGAAGAAATTAAGAGCTGGTTAAGTAACGTTAAAGAAATTGGTAGTTTTAAATACTATTACTACCCTCCTGGCTCTAAATTTCCCGCTGATTCTAAAAGTTTGAAAAATCAACCCGCCAAAGAAGTTTTGGCTCTTTTAAATAGTCATTTTTATGAATCCTCAAATTTGTTTGCCGAAATTCAACATAAGGTATACAAATCTGGAAAGCAGGAGATAATTTTAAGAGGAATTAATTTAAATGGAGAAATAACAAAAATAGCAGTCCTGAATTTTAGAAAATCTATCAAATAAAACAATTACTCGCTATCGTCTTTGTAAAGAGAAGATTCCTTGGAAAATTAAAGACCTAAATCTAAACCTCATTTTTTCCATCTATCTTATTCAATACATTAACTTTATTCATGGTTAAGAAAAATGTCTTTGAATGGATATGGAATGGACAGAAAACTATCGAGCTTAGGAAATGGATACTAACGCGCGCAACAATTTGGTTATGCTTTTGTTATTGCCTCTGCAAACTCCAATAAAACCTTATAAGGATTCTGCGCCTTCACGATGCCACTTGCAACCAAAACGCCTTCGGTTCCAAGCCTTAACGCTGCTGCCACGTCTTCACCCGTTGTTATGCCTGCGCCACAGAGCACAATCACGTCGGGATTGATCTGTTTCACAAGTTCTACTGTGCCGCTTACAACTTCGGGCTTAGCCTTAGACACCGGAATTCCAGTGCCAATCAGTTCCGGCGGCTCAACAGCAATCATGTCGGGCTTTAGCGCCGCTGCAGCTGCGCTTACGGCAGGGTTGTTGGTGCAAACCAGGGAGATTAAGTCGACTTCTCGGGCTCTTGTAATGGCGGCGTCTATGTCAGCGAGTCTTAGCCGCCTTTCTGAATGGTTAATTAATGTGCCTGCAGCTCCAGCTTCCTTAACCGATTCTGGGAGAATGTGTCCCGTGGAGCTGCCTGGTTTAATTGGATCAATGTGCTGAGCAAACACGGGAATTGACACGGCTTCAACGATTGGCGGAATATCCACGAATTGGGGAGCCACTCCAACGCGGATTTCGGTTTCTAAACTTATTTTTTCGCAGTTTTTCGCGAGTTCTAAGGCTTTTCGTCCAGTGGCTTCAGAATAGGTTTTGAAGTTCACAAGAATTATTGGCGTGTTAACCTTGGTCAATTCAGCCCTCCGCGTATAGCATGTGCCTCAAAATTTAAAACAATTTGGGAAAAGAGCACATAAGCACATACTCCTATTGTTGAGAGGGTTTACGTTGAAGGTGAGAGCGCACGTTTACGTTAGCGGAAGAGTTCAGGGCATATTCTTCCGTTCTGAGACTCAAGACGAAGCTGTAAGGCATGATGTCACCGGTTGGGTGCGAAACCTCCCAGATGGAAGAGTTGAGGCTGTATTTGAAGGAGAGAAGGAAAACGTTGACAAGCTAATCGAATTCTGTAGGAGAGGTCCGCCAGGAGCACGCGTAGCTAAGGTGGAAGTTTCATGGGAAACCTACACTGGCGAATTTAAGAGCTTCAAAATCCGCTACAGATACTGGCGATACTAAGCGCGTAAACGCTTATCTTCTACGAAAACTTCAAAGTTAACCTAAACGGTGTAAGCGTCATGAAAACAATTCTTCTTATAAACGACGATGGAATCGAGTCCCTCGGCTTAATCACAATAAAGAAGAAACTAGAAAAGCTCGGCGAGGTATTTGTAATTGCGCCCAGTGAGGAGAGAAGCGGCATAGGGAAAGCCATAACCTCTTCTGGGTATGTGCAAATTGTAGAAACAAGGCTGAGAGATGGCTCTAAAGCCTACGCCGTAAATGGGACGCCAGCCGACGCGTTTCTTTTAGGCTTAAACAAGATTCTTAGACACCCGCCAGACTTGCTTGTGGCTGGAGTAAACTTGGGACCAAACTTAGGAATAGACGACTTACTAAACTCTGGGACACTAGGCGCGGCGTTGGAAGCTGCTATTCACGGCGTACCTGCTGTCGCTGTTTCTTATTGCAAGCGAGAGTTCATCGACCAGCATGCGGACAAAGCGACAATTACCAAAGGACAGTTGGAGTTTACTGTCGAGTTCGCCAAAAGAATTGTTGAGTATGTGTTGAAGAATGGCATGCCGCCAGATGTGGATATAATTTCTGTAAATGTGCCGGAAAAAGCTGATCGTGAAAAGTTGAGGATTACTAATCTATCTTATGTTGGGTATAGAGACATTTTCACCGAAGAAAAGGAGGGATATAGAATCGCCAGTTGGAAACTTGCCGACTACGAGGATGCAAACCCCGAAACTGATGTGCATGTTGTTAAAGAAGGATACATTTCCATTACGCCGATCAAGGTGCAGCTGCTTCACAACAGAGGGGCATTAGAATCGATGATAAAGAATATTCATTTTGAATAAGACTGCGCATTTCTGCTTGTATTACTATTTTATTTCTCTTGGAACACGAAAATGCGATTCTTTTCCAGCGCTAATGTATTCTCCGCCTTGGTCACGAATAATAGAGGCTATTTTCGCAAAGTTATCTGAGCCCAAATATTGACGAGGCCTAACAACAATGTATTCTTCTTTTTCTTCAAACAGAAGCATGTCTTCTAGGTCTTTGGGAAAGAGCGTGCGCACATCGTCGGTTGAGCGCTTCTTAACTTCAGAGGGAGGAGGTGCTAGGGCAGCTGCTGGCGCTTCAACTTCCTTCAACGACTTAGCTACATCGGCAAGGTCTTGAGATATGGTTTTTAAGATATCAAGAAGTTCACTAACGCGCTGTAACACTTCTTCTCGGCTTGGTTTATCTTTGCTCATAATTCTCCCACGCATAACTATTTCCATTAAGCTCCTCTTTTGTTTTACCCTAGTCGCATCACAATATAAAAGAGCTTCTTTGACAACAACTGAAGATGACTTGAGGCTTCAACGTGTTACAGATTGACGGCAGCCAGAAAAGCGGAAGCGGAACAATTCTACGGTTGTCCGTAGCCCTAGCCGGCATCCTTAATGAGCCCCTTCACATCTATAAGATTCGACAAAGACGCCCTCAGTCGGGACTACGCCCCCAACACCTCGAAGCCGTGCTTACAGCGGCTAAGATCTGCAACGCAGAAACCAGAGGAGCAAAACTTGGCTCCCGCGAACTCTGGTTCAAACCAACCGAGATTGCGGGCGGCGAGGTGCATGCGGAAATTGGCACAGCTGGAAGCATTCCGATGCTGTTGTTAACCATTCTGCCTTTGTGCGTCTTTGCCAGAAAAACCGTGCGTGTTCATGTGGTTAAAGGCGGCACCGACGTTAGGCATGCGCCTACAATTAACTACATCAAACATGTGTTGCTTCCAATGTTGGAAAGAATGGGTTTAAAAACGAAACTTGACGTCCAAAAGTATGGATACTACCCGAAAGGCATGGGCGAAATCTCACTGGAGGTTCCGCCGTGCTCAGGACTGAAACCTTTACGTCTTGAAACCTTCGGCAGCGTAGAAGAAGTAAAAGGTATATCCGTATGCACGTTCCTCGCAGAACGAAAGGTAGCCGAACGCCAAGCCAAGGCATCCAACAAGATTCTAAAGGCTCACGGCTACGAGGCGCAAATCGAAGTTGTGAACGATAGGTCTAATCCTCTCCAGAAAGGAAGCTCGCTCGTGTTGTGGGCGCAAACTAGCACAGACGCGCTTTTAGGCGGAGATGCCATCGGTGAACTTAGAAAGCTCAGCGAAGTCGTTGGAAGAGAGGCTGCAGAAAACGTTGTTAAAGAAATCGAAGCTGAGGCCACAGTGGACATGCATTTAGCCGACATGTTGGTGCCTTATGTGGCGTTTGCCAAAGGCGAGTCCACTTACTTGTGTCGACTAATAACAGAACACTTGGACACAAACATCTGGCTGGCTCAAAAAATCTTGGGCGCAAAGTTTGAAGTCAGCAGAGTTGGAAGTCTCTATCGAATCAAGAAAGTTGAGGCTTAATGAAGGAGGCTTCTTTTTGGCTAGGGCTCGAGTTAGAGGCATATACTCAACCGCTCTAACAAAACTTCTGCTCGACGACGATTTTGAAATCGTTCAGCCTTCCGCAAGAATAAGGGAAAGATTCAAGCTTGAAGAAAACCAGGAACTGCCAGATTTAGTTATCTATGATCGACGTAACTGGCAAGGAGTTTACGCCAGAGGAAAAGCCGAGCTCATAGACATTTTTTGTTCAATTCTGCGGTCGCGTTTAGACGATGTCATCATTAGGAAATGGGCATTCACAATCGGCGGCATCTACAAGGGACTAGTAAAGCAAGTAGATTCCGCAACTAGCACTGTCCTCGTCGACATTGGACCTGCAATAGGCAGAATCAGCAGAGAAGAAGTGGCAGACCTCAAGTCAAAACAAATTGTGGTTCAAGCCAAAACCGGACTAGGAAGCAAAAAGCCTCTCCTGACCACGAACATAACTATTCCAGGTAAATACGCTGTTTTGACATCCCAGCACATGGTTAAAGTGAGCAAAAGACTTCTCGATTTTAAGGAAAGGTCTCGGTTACTTCAACTTGGAGAAAGATTGGCTCCCCCAAACTGGGGCATTATCTGGCGTAGAACCGCTGCGAATCAAACAGCGGAAGTGTTAGAAAACAAGGTGTCCAATCTTGTGAAGGAAAGAAAACGCGTCGCAAAGAAGGCAGAACAGGTGGAAGCACCAGCCCTTTTATGGGAAGGCTCTCATCTCGTGAACGTGGAGTTTCCAACCTTATCTAAAGCTGAACTAGACGAAATTCGAAGGGCAGTGACCCCAACAATGAAAAAGCATCATTATTACAAGGCTTGCGGAGGAGAAGTCTCCGCTGCGCTTGAAATGGCAGAGAAACTGCTAAAGAAAGGCTACACTTACAAGGATGTCGAGGAACTTTTTAAACAAACCGTTGAAAGGGAATATCCCACAATTGGATCTCTAATAGAAATTGAACACGTGAAGCTTAATGGAAAGGTTTTCCATCTTGGAAAAGCCTTAATCCAAAACCTCGATTACAACGGTTCAACAGTTTCTGTTCGGTTCCGCCGAGATTTCATGAAGAAAGGCGTGTATGATGGCTTAGAAATCCCTAAGGAACCTGACGACTATGCAGTAACAGAGGTCAAAATCGGTGAATGGTACTTTAAGACGCAGTACTTCTCTAAGCACGGACAACTCAGAGGAACTTACGTTAACTTGAACACGCCGGTTGAGCTTTATCCCTATGGAATTCGCTATGTAGACCTAGAGGTGGATGTTTGCATGTGGCCTGGCGGCAGAGTGGAGACGCTGGACGAGGAGAAGCTTAAGAAAGCAATGGATGAAGGACTGGTCAGCGAGAAATTGCTTAAGTTTGTCAGGGAGAAACTTGTTGAAATCATTGGGAATATTCATGCCGATAAGCATTGAACTGCTAAAAGAGTAAAGGATATAACTCTCTCAAATGGAGAGGCCTCCGCAAACTGCGCGCGCGCGAGGAGTTCACAGATAAATATTATCCGAGCAAATAGAGACACTCAAAGAAAGAAAAGGATGATTCAAATGAAGGTTTTGGTTCAAGGTAGAAGAATCCTCTATAATCTTGTTAAGAAATGCTGAAATACTTGCAAGAACAAAGGTAGCACGATGAACATGATAATTAAAAGGTCTATGGTACTGGCTATTATCACGGTGTTGGGGGCTTTCTCGCTTGCATATGTTCTTGCAGGTCAATTGGCACCGAGTTTCCACGGTGTCGGCGTGCTTAAGAGCGCTGACTATTTTGCCTATGTCGGCGATTCAGTTGAATATCAGATCAGAGTGTATAACCCTTCCGACTATGACTTATGTAACATCAATGTGACGGACAGCATGCTTGGGTTCAACTATACGATTCCTTTTATTGCTGCTGGCAACACTACTGGTGTAACTTACACCTTTTACAGAGAAGTATTAGAAACCGATCCCAATCGTCTGATTAACACTGTTTCTGTTGAGGCTGTCGATTCGGAAGGAGTCTATTCATCGGCTTCTACCCAAGCAATAACAATTATAGCCGAACATTTGATTGACATTCAGAAGATAGGATCTGAACAAGCCTATCAAGGCGAAACGATAAAGTATACAATAACTGTGAACAACACCGCTGACACCGACCTTGTTGATGTGGTTGTCGATGATGAAATGCTTGGCTTCAGCTGGAAAGGAGACTTGAATGCAGGAGAATCTAACGTTTTTAACCTTACCTACACGGTTCCATGTGATGTGGAGGACACCTTGACAAACACTGTCGTCGTCTCGGCACAACTAAACGAAACAATAATTTACGCCGAAGCCTCTTGGACCACAGAAATTCTTCATCGCTATGTTCCTCACAGCATGGGATACTGGAAGAATCATCCAGAAGATTGGCCAATAGACGAGATAGAAATTGGAAACATCAACTATACGAAAGATGAAGCCCTCGAGATATTAGTTGGAGCAAACGCTAAGGATGCAACCAGAATGCTTGCTGCCCAGCTCATTACAGCAAAATTGAATAGATTATCCGGAGCCTTTTTATGTTTTGACCTTTGCAACGAGACAATAGACGTCGACGAGATCATCGAAGAGGCTGACTCTTTCCTGAAGAGCCATCCATTGGGAAGCGATCCACGAGGAGATGAAAGACAAGAGGCCTTACGAATCAAGGACCTACTGGATGCCTACAACAATAGTGGCTGCAACTAAGCACTAGAGAATTCGAAATCTTGCACCATACAAGCAAGCTTGGTAGATCCCTTCCTAAAAGGTAGGCGTTGAGCCGAAGGAACAATGTGCTAAATGTTAAATATATTTACTCTGTGAGTAGCAAGATTCGAGGGAAACCAATGGGTGAAACAATTGAAAGAGGACTCAAGAGTATCGGTGTGACAGTCTCAAAACCTATCCTTGCCATGATAACCATCATTTTTGGCATACTTGTGATAGTCTTTAAAGACCTGCTACAATGGATTGTTGGATTGTACTTCACAATACAAGGACTGCTGTTCTTCACCGATTACTTTGAGCTAAGAAAAGGATAGCCGGTGATATCTCCCGCAAACTCCCCATTTTTTAAACTTAATCTCGCGCGGAAAAACCCCTCTTATTGTGAAATGATTCTTTGAGCTAGAGTGGATATTCTCCACCAATTGAAAGAGTTTTAGGTGTGTTCTGTTAAAACATGTAAAGGGATGTTCGTGTTGGTCGGCCTCTTAGACCCCTTAGAAGTAAAGGGATTAACACTTAAGAACCGAATTGTGATGCCCCCTATGCATACGGGTTTGGCCACCACTGAAGGAGCTGTAACCGACAATCTCATTGAGCATTATGTTCGACGTTCGAAGGCGCTGGGCCTGGTGATAGTTGAACATAGCTATGTGTCTCTTGGTGGTAGGCTCAGCGAGAGACAACTTGGAATATACAAGGACGGTTTAGTTCCTAGACTGGAGAAACTTTCGAGTAGCATCCATGAAACGGGCACTCCAGCTGTGATACAGATCAATCATGCCGGAAGAAGCGCCAGCATGAAAATCACAGGAACGAGACCTGTTGCTCCATCACCAAGAGGATACTATCGGAAGCTACGAGCCGATAAGATTGAACCTTTAACTGAGGCCTTCGCCCTGGCGGCTGAGAGAGCTATTAGGGCTGGTTTCGACGGAGTTGAAGTTCATGGGGCACACGGTTTCCTCCTCAACCAGTTCTTCTCCCCGCTAACTAATAGACGCCGCGATAGGTATGGAGGTTCCTTAGAGAACAGGATGAGATTTCCTCTTGAGGTTGTTGAAAGGGTTAGGGGAAAGGTAGGTGGAAGGCTTCTCCTTTACCGTTTAGGCTCGGACGATCTGGACCCTGCAGGAACTCAGATCGAAGATTCTCAGAGATTCGCCGTGAGGCTGGAAGAAGCCGGAGTAGACATCATGGACGTGTCAGGAGGCTTGTGCGGCAGTCGACCTGACCAATTCCAGAATAGGCAAGGCTACTTCATCCTCCAAGCAAAACGGATCAAGAAGGTGATAGACATACCTGTTATTGGTGTCGGAGGAATCACGGAGCCAGAGTACGCCGACAAGCTGATACAGGAAGGGCAGGTTGACTTGGTTGCTGTGGGTAGGATGCTTCTAAAAGATCCAAGCTGGGCGATAAAAGCCATCAAAACATTGGAAACAAGTTAGTTCGCGCGCGTTAACCTCACATGCATCCAAAATTATATATCCCTTTTGATTTGTATACCTTCAGGTTTTCAAAAATCAAATTCGAGGGCTAGGAGAATGGGAAAACTGACTATGGAAGACTTGTTTAAGGCTCTGGCTAAGCCACTTCCCGACTTCGAACTGAAGCTGGGGAAGACTGCCCTGCTTCTCATTGACATGCAGAAGCTCGTGAGCTCAGAAGCTCTTCTTCAAGAAGCACTGGACGCGGGATTGTCCGAAAAAGAAGTGAGAGAAACTTTGCGGGAATACGATCAAAGAGTCAAGAAGGTCGTGGAAAATGCACAGAAGATACTGCAAACTTGTAGGAAAAAGGGTTACGATGTCATGCATATTAAGTTGGGAGCACAAACTAGTAACCCGAGGCATACAGCGAAGATAAACCGAAAAGCTGAGTTTATTGTGCCAATGGACGCAGATAGAGGCAAGCTTTTCGAAGAGGTGAAGCCAATCAAAGGAGAATTGGTTTTCCCAAAAACCAGTGGGGGAGCGTTTAGTGGAACCAATCTCGACTTCGTTCTGAGAAACATGGATATTGAAAGCATTATTGTCATGGGATTCTTAACTGATCAGTGTGTTCTAGCAACCGCTATCCACGGCGGAGATTTAGGATACGATGTTCTTCTGGTTGAAGATGCATGCACGGGGACCACAAAAGAAAATCATGATGCAGTCGTAAGACTTGCAAGAGATGTGTTTTTGAAGGTCAAATCAACGGACGAAGTCTTGCGAATCCTATAGGAAAAGATTTGCCAAAGTTTTACTTTTTATCTTGCTGATTTTTAACACTGCGATTTATAATGTGGAGAGTTTTGCGCCTCTGTTGGCTTCGATTTTTCCTTCTTTCATAACCATTTTTATCTTGTTTTTGTCTTGCAAGACTTTGATGTCTT
>JREQ01002180.1_pt1 | contig 10370 bp, 5 predicted proteins | sample 210151 | NCBI WGS metagenome assembly JREQ01 (sample SAMN03019617, study PRJNA260268) | marine sediment metagenome | biome: Marine; feature: Sediment; material: Clay; isolation source: clay from marine sediments 31 meters below sea floor depth collected from... | place: New Zealand: Canterbury Basin... | reverse complement strand
AAGAAGAAGCAACACCACGCTCACAAACTTTCGAAATACAATCCTGAAAAGTTTTCAGCGTATTATTAATGGATTTAGACGAATTCTTACTTCTTACAGTTATAAGAATCTTCCCTTTTGCAAATACGTAAATAGGACATGTTTCCAGCGTATCCTTAAACACAACTAGAGGAATGGAAATCAGAACATAATCATTAATTTTTTCGCATCGTGAAAAAATCTGGCGCTTCTTAATGGCACTTATGATTTCAGTTTCTTTTAGCAACCCGGCGATTATCTCCAGTTCTTTGTCGTCGGGCTCCATACAGTCTGTCCAAAGCCAATTAGCCTCTTTATTGAGTCTTTGCAATTCAGTTAAAGAATCGGCGTCTCTTGCCCGCAATTTATTCGATTTTGTAAGCATATACATCCATATCATTTTGCTCTCTCCACCGAATATTGATAGAAAACTTGAAACTGCTTATAAACTTGTTTTCTCAGCTAATGCATCTCTGATTGTGCGTGATCTCACAAAAAAGTGATGAAGTTTTAGCTCCTATATCCTACATTTTCAATCTGGAAAATGGCGCCGGGAATGGGATTTGAACCCATGCGGTCCCACAGGACCACAGGCTCTCAAGGCCTGCGCATTATCCGCTCTGCCACCCCGGCATTCCAACTATTTCTAACTCTCTATGTCTTAAATCTTTATCCAGAAATGTAAAGCCGAGAAAAATAAATTTGTAGCGAACCGAAAACTATTTTGAAATGCGCTGTCCATAAGACATGGGAGGGGGAAGTCGCTTGCTATGGGTCAAGAAAGAGTTTAAATTCTAACATCCCCTTTTTTTCCGTTTTTTCATAAGCTGAAGTAAGGCATACTCAATTGCATGAGAACGAGAGGCAAACCTTAACTTCTCAACTTGCTCGTCTATCCACTTGACAATATCCTCTCTAACTGTAACTTGAAGTCTTTTCTTAACCATTTCACTCAAACATAATCAGTTCCGTTTATGCTTATTGCTTTTATACTCAAACATACACAACGCATAAATAGAGGTTCAGGAAAAAGTTAAATGACTAAGCCAACACTGAATGTGTTGAGGCTAGTTCTCGCCTAGCCCTGATTGAAGGGCAGAAAGAGAACAAAATGCGAAAAAAGAAAGGAGAAAAGAATGGGCTTCGACATGGAAAGGATTGATGAAGCGACAATTACACGGATCATTATGGAAAGAGCGGTTAAGGACTGGATTGATTTTTCTGAAACCGACGTAGTTGTAGTTGGCGCTGGGTCTTCTGGCTTAACGGCAAGTATTTACTTAGCCAAAGCTGGGTTAAAGACTATTTTGTTTGAGAGAAAACTTTCCTTTGGCGGTGGAATCGGTGGGGGCGGAATGCTTTTTCACAAACTTGTTGTTCAGCCACCAGCTGATGAAATTTTAAGGGATATAGGTTGTCCTCTTGAAAAAGTTCAAGAAAACCTTTTTGTAGCAGACACTTCGGCCGCCATAGCGAAACTGGCAAGCAACGCCATAGACGCAGGCGCCAAAATAGTTCTGGGAGTAACGGTAGAAGATGTAATTTTTAGAGGGGGAGAAACTCCGCAAATTGTAGGAGTTGTTGTTCAGTGGACATCTGTAGGCATGTCTGGGTTTCACGTAGATCCATTAGGGGTTAAAGCAAGGGCTGTGGTTGACTGCACTGGCCACGACGCTGAAGTTCTTACAATGGTTTCAAGAAAAATTCCGGAACTGAAACTGTCTGTTAAGGGAGAAAAGTCGATGTGGACTGCAGAAGCGGAAAAGCTAACTGTTGAAAAGACTGGAGAGATTTGTCCCGGATTGTATGCTGCTGGAATGGCTATTGCAGCCTTATATCAAACTCCAAGAATGGGTCCCATATTTGGTGGAATGCTGCTGAGCGGAAAGAAGGCTGCCGAATTAATCGTTGAAAAGCTTGGAAAAAACAAGCCAGCGGTGAATCCGTTGGAGGCGTGTAACCGCCTAGCCCAGAGTGAGGGGCAGAAAGAGAACAACCCTAAAGAAGAGGCTGAAAAGTGAAAGTTAAACTATTCGTTACATTAGCCGTAGTCGGAGCGGTGCTCGTCCTTTACAGTCTATACGTTCCTTGGCTTTCGTTCACTGGTACATTCAGAAGCGTGAATTATGGAACCTTTGAAATTTCAGGTAGCACATGCGGGTTAGGAATTGGCACACTTAACAGAACAAGCGCCACAGTCACTGTATGGTCGGGGGAATACTGGTCTACTGCTGGAAGTGACTTTTGGTTCGGATGGTTGTCTATTGCCGGAGGTCTTTTGGTCTTTGCCTCTGCCATCGGCTTCATGAAAGCCAAAAACCCATTGATATTTATGTTCCTTATCCTTATAGGTGGGGTCCTTCCTATTTTGGTTTCCGTTTTAGCTCTAGGGTACTACCAACCTCAAACGTTCGTTGCTAATGGTCAAATTGACGATTACCCAGTTGATATTGGAATAGTTCGAGCGGAGAATGCAAACATCAGCATCAGTGTAGGTCCATGGCTTTCTCTAGCGGGTGGAGTCTTATCCATCATCAGCATAATGTCAGCCTATTACTTTAGGTCAAAACAAAAGGAGTGAAAATTATGCAGAGAATGAGAAAATTGCAGCTGGTACTAGCGATTCTAATGCTACTCCTTGGACTAACCTCCTTCAACATCAAAAATGTATCTGCATGGTATAATACACCAATACAAACCGCGACGTATGAGGATGACGCCAAAATAGGAACCACAACCCAATACGGCTATATAGGTCCAGCCGCTGAAAGAGACCCCCAGTTTTACTCCGCCTTAATTGTGAAGGGTATCTACACATTAGGAGGAATATACTACCCTAATAGAATAAAAATTGAAGTTACAGGGACAGCTCCAGATGGCAGTCCTCTTGCAGGGGATAGCTTCGGAGACCTATCTGTCCTTGTAAGTCCAGATGACTCCGGTGTAGAACGGGAGATTTTAAGGACAATCTATGATATTTTAGTAGATGTTCTTCCCTATGGTCTTGACGCAGTCGTAAAAAACACACAAACAGAGGGTGGAGCTACTACTGGACGCGATGTTGAAAAGGCTTGGGGTCAATGGCAATTGCCTCTTGGGCAGGAGCCGGGTTGGAATAAGGAGAAGGGGTTCAGATTCGGCTATGAATTGAATGTTGACCCGACATTGGAGGGCACTTATACTATAAATATCCACTATTATTCTGAAATATGGTGTTACATTGATGTTGTAAGTATCTTGGTACACACTTTCCACCTCTACGATACAGTTTACTATGAGTATGTCAACACTCCTCCTGCTCCTTCCACGCCTTCTGGATACACTTCTGGATATGTAGGTGTGTCCTATTCCTATTCCACCAGCACAACAGACCCGAATGGAGATTCTCTTCGCTATCAGTTTTATTGGGGCGATGGCTCATACACAACGACTGGTTGGTATACGTCAGGCGCCACAGCTTCGGCATCTCACTCTTGGAGTTCTACGGGATACAAATACGTCAAGGTTAGGGCACAAGACTCCACTGGTGCATGGAGCGGCTGGTCTCCATACCTTACGGTGACCATCAGCCCATCACCACCACCAACATACACATTAACCATCTCTGCTTCTACTGGCGGCACTACTAACCCTGCTCCTGGAACCTACACGTATGACTATGGCTCGTCTGTGACCGTTAAGGCTTCTGCGTTCGATCCCTATTACGTTTTTGACTATTGGCGTCTCGACGGAGCAACAGTTTATGCTAATCCCATAACTGTTACGATGGATTCTGACCACACCTTGAAAGCCTACTTCGAGTATACCGGTTGGGTCGCGCCCCCTTGTCCAACGTTGTTTGTTTGGAACGGCAACGACTATGTTGACTACGGCGTCATAGACATCCACAATCCTTCGGGCGAAGATGTTGTTAGAGAAGTGTCCATAGCTAAACAGGACTTGGCAGTTGAAGATTCCAAAGTTAAGATACGTCTGCAAGAAGGCTGGGAAGGCTTAGAATTTTCAGAATCGGTCATAGACCAAGTGGAGCTATATGCAATCAACGAAGATGGAAAACAGAAACGATGTCCGCTGTTAAATGCTGAACACAGCAGACTTGGAGACGTTCAAGAACTCATAGTGTCAAGCGACGATGTAAAGGCGCAAATCCTACTCCTAGAAACAATAGGCTTAACCTTCAAAGTGCCAGAAGACGTTCAAGGCTTCACATTCGTAATCGAAGGATGCAACATAATTAAATGGGATCCCTAAACTCCCTTCTTTTTTTAGAGCTTCAGACAACAGAAAAAAAGGGGAGTTAAGAAATTTTTGCGAGTATCCCTTCAGTTGCTTTCAGCGTTCTATTTTTTAGTTCTTTAATGGCTGGGCTGAAGTAATGTTTCATAAACAAGGATTTGCCCACTCTCCCTTGTAGCAGGTCTACTTCTTCTCTGATTAGACCGTTGTGAACCATAAACGTTGCATAGTAGTCTCGCAGCTCGTTGAATCTCATGTTTAACCCTTTACGCCACAAACGTTTTCGGATACTCTCGTATGAAATTGGGCTAGACGCCGCTATCTTCTCTACGAAGTCTTGGCCGATGAAGGTGAAGAACACGTTTTTCTTGTCTCTTAGGAAGACTCTTGGGTGCTTGAAATGTTCTAGGCTGCTGAGGTCCACATTATAGTATTTGTTGAGTTCACCCTTCCGGCTTAGCCTTACAATCATGTTAAAGCTGTTTACGGCTTCACCAGTTCTGATTCCAGAGAGCAGTTTGAATTCAACGAATAAGCCTTGACTTTGATTTAAGCACTTCAACGTCTCTTTAACCCAATCGAGAACATCATGTCTCGCATCCATCATTCTGAGAAAAGCGTCTACACTGTTGGGCTGCTCAAACCTCACACCATAATCAACCATGTGAAGCCTAAAATCTCTGTAAACTCCAAGATATTTCGATAACGCGATGAGAGCCTTTGACACGGCGTTCTTTTTAGAACTGCTGAACTGTTCCAACTCAGCCAAGCTACCAACCAGCATACACCGATACTTCTTTGCATAGCAAACAACTGTCGGAGCATACGACTTACTATACTTCTTATACACCCATTCTTCGAAACCGTTAAGGCTAAGGTTGGTTGACCGACTAACATGAGCACGAGTGCCCAGTCTGTCTATTCCGCCCAACCTGTCTTGACGTGCAGAAGGTCGCCGATTCAAATCCGGCCCGGCCCACCACGAACCCTTTCTTTCAGAAAGAAACTTCTTTCAGAAGAGAAAAAGGAAGTTCCGTCCTTTGTTTGGATTTTTGAACTCTCTACCTTGAACCGTCTCTTCATACGTTTCGATGATTCGAGTACGCGCAGCGTTTTAAGATGCTTTGATTAGAAGTATTGTTGATGTTTCGGGGCAGTAAGGTGTCCCGCCTTCCTGTGGCAGGCTGGTGTATGCGTTGGCATACACCGTTCCCATGCCTACGTAGACCCATCTCGGAATCTGTAGGTTAATGATGAAGATTTCTGTTCTTCCCGGTCCAATCACCCAATTTTGTAGGGTGACTTGGCCGATGGGGACTCCGCACTCGTCATAGACGACGATAGTTATGGTGGCTTCCTTAGAGGTGAAGGCAATGTTTTGCACGGTTACGTTGAAGTGTATGTGTTCGCCTTTGGTGAATGTGCCTTTGGGGTCGCCGTATACGTCGACTGTCTTTACTTGGGTAATTTCTATGATCCAGCCTACTTTAAAGGTGACTGTGTCATTGAATGTTTGCTCTGCTATGTCCCCTGTGGCAGTGACGCTCCATGTTCCGAAGACGGGGCTACTGGGTAGCCTGAAGCTTACCATGGCTATTCCATTTTCGTCTGTGTTGTTGCTTCTGAATAACCATACATATCCGGTTGGGTCATATACTTCAAAGGCAACGAACTTGTTTTCCAACGGGTCACCTCTGTAAGTCACTGAAGCGAAGATTATTACTTCTTCCTGCGGTGCGTACGCGTCACTCCATGCTCCTTCCCCTCTACCGCCCCTTTGCGTGTAGACATCAAGAGGGGGATACACGGTTACGGTGCCGTCAACGAGTATGTTATTTTCAATGTTTATTTCGTGAGGTACGGCACCTGCCACAGCCTTTATCTCATAAACGAGTCCAGCCACGCCTGACGTGTCCCAGTAGAAGAATACTTTGGAGCTGGTATGCGGGGCGAGGTTGGTGACGGTTGACGTTTCAATAAGGATGTCGTCATAGTAGACGGCAACATCGAAAGTCTCCGTTATGGTGCCTTGGTTCTCAGCAGTTACCTCTATAAGCACGGTTTCTCCAGCCGTCACCACGGTTGGAGACACTGTAACATCAACAATGGCTACGTCACGTTCTATAGAATTTACCACCAGCTTGTGTCTTATTGACTGCTTCAGACAATACAGTGGAAACGCGCAGTAGACGACGTATCCGAGGCTGGTTCCTTCAAACACTGTCACGGCTGTCCATTCCGTTTCTGTGTACCGTATAACCTCGAATCCACTATTTGTTGGAGAAACTCCGTCATCATACGGTGGGTCAATCAGCCAGTTGAAAGTTGTTGGCAAGTCACGGGTTACCGGATGGGTTGGGGTCGTGACTGTTAATCCTAGGGCTCCAGTGTTGTCGACTCGATAGATTGCGTGTGCCACGTTAACCATGAACCTATCGTCATGGTGATCGAAACCTATATCCTCGCCTTCTAAGATGATGTTTCCTCCTTGAGCAAGGTAGGCTTCTAATGTTACTTCATCGATGGGGTCAACCGCCCCACCCCAGTAGTCGCCGCAGGTCCAGATGACGAGGTTAAATTTATTCAGGAAGTTTAGGGATGGGTTACCCAAGGCTGATTCATTCCACACGAAATATTCATAGTTCGCAGCTGTCAAGGCTGATTCAAACTCTGGCAAACTCGTTCCCTGAATGCAGTATCTTCCGTCGTCATCAGCCACGATAATGATGTCTGGCATAACTTGAACGGTGACAAATGCAGATTTCATGTTATTGGTTGTCACGTTTTCGTCTGGCACGGGCACGGCGTATGCAGAGACGTTGTAGGTTCCTTCAACTGAGGGCATCCACCAGTAGCTTAGCGTGTCGGAGACGCAAATAGGCAACTTCGCTATAGTTTTGTTGTTGACGACGGTTCCATTGATCAACAATCGCAGTTCCACATCCGTCTCGTTGTTCAATCCTACATTGTGTACAGTGGCTTTCAGTAATGCTAAGTCACCTGGCTCAAGTATGAATGGTGCTTCTAGAGTTACAGTAAGATCGTGTTCATATCGGAATGTAACCCAGTCAATCATGTTGTTGGCTAGAAGTAGATTGTCCTCTCGAACAATGCCCCCATTCCAGAGAGAATTTTCGTCGGCGAAGCCTATGACCTTTCCAGGCTGCTCTGAAACCGCAAGCATGATGCCACCAACAGAATTCCTAACAAGATCTTGAGCGAGCCCACTCACAATCATCTCAGCTATGGGTGAAGACAGATAGACCGACGCTACTCCTTGGGTTACAGGGTGGGGTGTAATGTCCGTGGTGATGCCACCGACGCCTCCACTCATCCAACTTACCCCAGCAAAACTTGTCAAATCCGTGTATATCTCTGGAGAGTCATCGCCTATGACAAGCAGTCCACCACCACCAGCAACAAAATTCTGTATTGCAGACAGCTCTTCTGGATTATACCAAGCGCGGGCTTGTGGAATTACGAAAGCGTCGTAATCAGATAAGACGTTGGAGGTGATGGACCCAGAGATGTGTGTATCAACGATGTAGCCTCTGGACCTAAGGTCTGCGACCCAAGTACGATAGAGGATAATACTGTCAGTTTCATGCGTCTGATCGAAAAGAACGTACTTGAAATACATAACACACACAATCTTTGAACGCACGTTGTTTATTGTTACGTTCTCGCCAGGCACAGGCATGACGTATCCAGTCACATTGTAAATTCCTTCAACAGATGGCGCCCACAAGTAACTCAGCGTGTAAGAGGAGTCAACAAGCAACTTCTCTATAGTGACGCTGTTGACTGTGGTGCCGTTGATCAGCAGCTGCAGTTCTAGGTTGGTCTCATTGTTCAGTCCCCTATTGCGTACTGTCGCGTTCAATAGCGACGAGTCACCGGGCTCAAGAAACGTTGGAGCGTCTAACGTTACAGCAAGGTCATGCTCGTATTTGACTGGTATAAGCCAGTCGATGATGTTGAGACCAAGGTGCAAGTTGTCGCCTCGTAGACATCCATCCTCCAAAAAGTTTGAATCGCCAATCACTACAACCTTGCCGATATAGTGCGACACAGCTAGCACACCATATGTGTCGTACCATGCTATTTGCTGGGCTAAACCCGTCGCACCAACATTCGAGCCGTACTGATAATAGAACCACGATATGCCGCTTGTAACTGGATGCGCAGCCATGTTGGTGATGGTGCCTCCGAAACCAGCAGTTCCAAATGCTATTCCGTATGGTGCCAACAGAGTATTTAAGCTTCCAATATCGTAGGCGCCAGGGGCCTCACCCAATACCCAAAGTCCACCGCCAAAGGAGATGAAGTTTTGAATATCTGTAATCTCAGAGGCACTAAGTGCAACCTCTGGATCAGGAACTACTAGAACGTCATAGTTTGCAAGGATCGCAGAATCTATTGGTCCTACGTTAAATTGATCAACTATATAACCTCTTGCTAATAGGTTGTTGTAAAGTGTTGAGTAGTACATATAGAGGTCGTCACCATCAGTATCGTGAGTGTCATCCCACAAAATGAACTTCACAAAATGAACAAAGACCATCGCTGACTCAACATTGTTTACGGTTAAATTTTCGCCAGCTACCGGCGGCGCATAGGTCGTCATGTTGTAGGTCGCTTCAACCGTTGGAGTCCATAGGCAGCTGAGGGTATATGAAGAACTTGTTAGCAGTTTCTGAAGTACTACAGAGTCGATTTCGGTTCCATTGATCAACAGTCGCAGTTCGACATCCGTCTCATTGTTCAACCCTATGTTGTATACGGTGGCGTTGATGCTGGTCGTCTGGTTTGGTTCCAAATACTTAGGTACTTCTAAGGTGACTTTAAGGTCGTGTTCTGGCACTTGATACTTCGACCATATGATGGCATTGTACATTAGTTGAAGATCATAATTGTTCGAGTAACGGCCTACCCAATGGCCTATGAACACTACGCCCCTATGAGCAATTATTGCGCTTTCTCTGAAATCTGATAATGCGATATAAGTTCCTTCAGATACGTCTTCAGGATCCCATGAACCGTCTTGGGGGCAAACGGTTGTGCCTGTGCCCACAAAATAGGGGCTCGGAATATCAACGAATAGTGGATGTGTTGGTTCCAATATGTTTAAGCTCCAAAACCACGTAGCAGTGTATACTATGTCGTCCCTCATGCCGAACAGCGGAGCCAATTTATTGTTGTTAGGAACCCCTCCATAGAGAGTTCCTGCTGTAGCGATGAGTCCATGGCCCTCCAAAGTGTACTTTTTGATCGCTGATATCTCACTATCCATATATTCTCTGGGCACCGCGGCTGCGCATGGTATTATTAGCACATCTGCCTCAGATTCCACCAAATCCTCATAAGTTATTCCGTACTTATCGAGGCTTTCGATATCAACTTGTATTGGAATCGTTCCATAGTTCTCCCATAGGTAGTTCAAGTCGTCCCACCACGAGGATTCTGGCGAATCTGTTCCAAAGGAATCCACAACCACCGCCTTTATGTACACGCCTATCAAAGTGGTGTACTCTTCATACCCTAGTTTTGAAGCGCTCAGTTGGATATTGCCGTGGCTCATAGGAGTAACTACAAATTGTATATCTCCAGTTACATTAGTGCAACCTGTTTCTAACACTCCACAGCCCACCAAAGTGACGTTAACATCGGCGACCGGATTTCCTTCGTAGAAATCGGTTACAGATATGTCAAGCGTTTGTGTTGCTCTCTTCAAATGTTCCGGCGTAATCTTAACCATAAACTTAGGCAGGCTGTAAACTACTATTTGTGCAGTGAAGTCAAGGTATCCTGCTTTCTGAACCGTCACATTTATGATTCCAGACGATGTAGGGGCTATAAAGATGCTGCATTCGCCTAAATCATCCGTTGTATTTTGGGCTGAGACCCCACAGCCCATAAAGGTAACTGTCGCATTTTCGATCAGCTGACCTGTATTTGCATCCTTAACCCGTACCCGAATCGTTTCTGATGTGTTTACTTGCAGCGCATAATCTGAAAGCCAAGCGGTTAAAGTTGGAAAAGTAATGTACCCGATGCTGTTCCTTATCAAGAGTTCTCTCTGATCTACATCGGCAATACCGTCGATAGAAAACGCG
>JREQ01003713.1_pt1 | contig 10388 bp, 10 predicted proteins | sample 210151 | NCBI WGS metagenome assembly JREQ01 (sample SAMN03019617, study PRJNA260268) | marine sediment metagenome | biome: Marine; feature: Sediment; material: Clay; isolation source: clay from marine sediments 31 meters below sea floor depth collected from... | place: New Zealand: Canterbury... | reverse complement strand
GGTTCACCCATGTCAGCAAACAACGATTCCCATAGTGATGGGTTTCTGGAATATCCCCAATACACCAGGCCCCGGGTATATCGAGGTTGGTCAATACCTTCGATTTTACTCTCAGGAAATCACCGCGAAATTGCTTCCTGGCAGCGCCATCAGGCTATTTTACGAACAGCAAAACAACGCCCCGATCTTCTCAAAAAGGCAACTCTCTCAGATAAGGAGAAGGAATGGATATCAGAGAGCTTATTGAACCCAAAATAAATCCTAACATCCCTCAAATTTCCCCTGGCGACACAGTTAAGATTAGCTTGAGGATTGTGGAGAGGGATAAGGAGCGTAGTCAGCACTTTCAGGGAATGGTGATCAGGATTAGGAAAGGTGTTGATGGCGGAAGCTTCACTATAAGACGCGTAATTTACGGCGTTGGGGTAGAACAAACCTTTCCCTTCCAATCTCCTCTGCTGCAAAAGATAGAGGTGCTCAGGCATGGTAAAACGCGGCGAGCTAAACTTTATTATATGCGTGGACTCAGTGCTAAGCGAACTCGACTTAAGGAAAGAAGAGAAAAATTAATCGAGCAGGCCGTGCCCCAAGAACAGGAAACAGAGCCTCCCTAAATATCTTAAATGAGGTACGCTGAAGTAGCGGTTAATTCCCCTGGAAGCCATCCAACTTTCTGTTACACAATCCCGCCTCAACTAGTCCTTGATGTCGGGCAAGCAGTATGGGTTCCTTTCGGCTCCAGGGTCATCCAAGGTATCGTTGTCAAGCTATCTGAGCAGCCATCAGTTGAAGTAACTAAAGAAATAGCCAAAATTATTACTGGCCATCCTTTACTCTCCCCCAGGCAAATTGAACTCGCCCGATGGATAAGCCAGCATTATCTTTCTCCTTTATTCACCTCCCTTGCCTTGATGCTCCCCCCCGGCTTTGAGAGGCAGACTATCACCTATTTTCAATTGATAAAACCTGAGAAAGATTTGCCACCGCTCGCTCCAGAACAAGCACAAGCCCTTCGTCTCATAAGACAAAAAAAGAGGATGAGCCTCAAGGAACTGGAGAGAAAATTTGGCCCGAAGAAGGCAAAGCAAATCTGCGACCAGCTTCTTCATTACCATTTAGTAATGAAGAGCCAGGAGCCTGAAAAAGCTAAGGTAAAACCAAAATCACTTCCCTATGTCAAGCTGATAGCTAGCAAGGATGAGATCGAGGATGAAACAGCCCAGCTGAACAAGAGTCGAGCCTATAAGCAAGCAGCAGTCCTAGAATTTCTAAGCCAGCAAACTCAACCCATTGCGCTAGCTAAGGTGAGAAAACGCCTTGATTGCTCTCTTGAATCCATTAGAGCTTTGGAACGCCGCCGCTTAATTTCCATAGAGTTAGTTAATATCAGGCGTGACCCACTATCTTATCTCAAGCTCAAGCCTGGTCTGCCACCACCTTTCACTTCCTCTCAACAAGCGGCCTGGAAAATAATCGCAGATAACTGGACCAAACGGGATGACCATGGCTCACCACCAGTTTTCCTCCTCTTCGGTGTTACCGGCAGCGGCAAAACTGAGATTTACTTGCGAGCCTTGACTCAGGTTATTGCTATGGGCAAGCGAGGTATCTGCCTCGTCCCCGAGATTGCCCTCACACCACAAACTGTAGAGAGGTTTGCCAGTCGCTTTCCTGGACGCGTAGGGATACTTCACAGTGGCCTTTCCTTAGGTGAGCAGTTCGATGAATGGCAACGAATAAAGGAAGGGAAATGCGATGTGGTTATCGGACCAAGAAGCGCTTTATTTGCCCCCCAACCTGACCTGGGTCTCATTATAATTGACGAAGAACATGAATGGACATATAAGCAAGAGGACAAATCTCCCCGCTATCACACTCGGGATGTAGCTCTCAAATTGGCTAAGCTCACTGGTGCTGTCGTTATCCTGGGCAGCGCTACACCCGATATTGATAGCTTTCACAAAGCTCAACTGGGTGAGTATCACCTGGTGGAGCTAAAGGAGAGAATTACTCCCCACGGTTATTCACCCCTCCCTAAAGTAGATATAGTAGATATGAAGGAGGAACTTAAAGCTGGAAACACAGGCTTATTTAGCCGCTCCTTGTTGGCTGCCATGAAGAAAGCCTCAGCCCAAGGTGAACAAATAATCCTTTTCCTCAATCGGCGCGGCACAGCCACTTTTATCCAATGCCGCATTTGTGGCTTTGTCTTTCGTTGCCCGCGCTGCTCCATAGCCCTTACCTACCATTCAGCAGAGAAAAAATTAACCTGCCATCGCTGCCATTATGCCATCCCGGTGCCTCAAGCTTGTCCTCAGTGCTTCAGTCATCGCCTTAAGTTTCTCGGTATTGGTACTCAGCGAGTAGCAGATAAAGTAAAACGACTTCTCCCAAAAACAAGTTTGCTCAGGTGGGATAGAGATGTAACTACCAAGAGATATGCTCACGAGAGACTGCTGAGTAGTTTTCGTGACCATAAAGCAGATATACTTATTGGCACTCAGATGATAGCCAAAGGACTAGATTTGCCCCAGGTGACCTTAGCCGGGATAATCAGCGCCGATACTGGCCTCAACCTGCCTGACTTCCGAGCTGGCGAGCGCACCTTTCAGCTTTTATGTCAGGTAGCTGGTAGGGCTGGACGTGGGCTTAAAGCAGGGAAGGTCATTATCCAGACATATTCACCTGAGAACTATGCCATTCAATCTGCGGCCAAACATGATTACGTGGGCTTCTATAATCAGGAAATAGCTTATCGCCGCCAGTATAATTATCCCCCCTTTAGCCACTTCATCCGCTTGGTATACTACCATACCAATAATGATTTATGTCGCCGAGAGGCAGAGCGAGTAAGGGATACTATTCTGAATGAACAAGAGAGGAAAGGTATAACCAAGTTGAGTTTAATTGGTCCCATCCCTACCTTTGCCGCCAGGGTTAGAGGCAGATATCGCTGGCAGCTCATCCTGCGCGGCTCTGACCCGGCTCGGGTTTTATCGGGGATAACTCTGCCCCAAGGCTGGACTTTAGATGTCGACCCAGTGGGAGTGGTATAATTTTAGATAGAGTCACTAACTCGACATAAGCATTCCATCAATAATAAGAGGCGATTATGGCAGAGGTATCTTTACCCTTCGAATCCAAATATTGGCCTTACAAGAAATATTCTGAGATGTACAACCGTTCGCTAAGAGACCCGGAAAGCTTTTGGGATGAAGAGGCTCGGAAACTAGATTGGTTTAAAACCTGGGATACTGTGCTTGACTGGCAACCGCCTTTCGCTCGCTGGTTTGTCGGCGGCAAGCTTAATGCCTGTTACCAATGCGTTGACCGCCATATCAAAACCTGGCGGAGAAGCAAGGTTGCGATATACTGGGAAAGCGAGCTAGGGGAGAGTCGCATTTTAAGCTACTCCACTCTTTATAGAGCGGTCAATAAATTCGCTTCAGTCCTCAAGAATTTGGGTGTAGGCAAAGGTGATAAGGTTGCTTTGTACCTGCCAATGATTCCTGAATTGCCTATTTCCATGTTGGCTTGTTCCAGAATTGGTGCTATTCATACTGTAATATTCTCTGGCTTCAGTGCTCAGGCTCTAGCTGACAGGCTTAATGATACCCAGGCTAAACTCTTGGTTACAGTTGATGCCAGCTTCAGACGGGGTAAACCTCTAAAATTAAAAGAAATCGTTGAAGAAGCTATAAGCTTATCGCCCTCAATAGAGAAAACAATAGTGGTTAGAAGAGCTGGTATACCTGTGGAAATGAAGTCCGGGAGAGATTTCTGGCTTCACGATTTGCTTGACAAGGCTGCTCCTTTTGTACCTCCTGAGCCTGTTGAGTCTAACCACCCTCTTTATATCCTTTACACATCAGGAACCACTGGGAAACCTAAGGGGATTGTGCATAGCACCGGCGGCTACTGTGTTTTTAATCATTCTATGTATCAATGGGTTTTCGATATAAAGGAGGAATCAGTTTATTGGTGCACTGCCGATGTTGGCTGGGTTACTGGGCATAGCTCAATAGTTTATGCCCCATTAATCCACGGCGCGGCCCAGGTCCTTTACGAAGGGACTCCAGATTATCCTGCCGTAGATAGATACTGGGACATCATTGAGAAATACGGGGTTACCATATTCTATACCTCGCCTACAGCTATCAGGATGCTCATGAGATATGGTGAAGATCCAGTCAAAAGGCACGACTTAAGTAGTCTGGAAATATTGGGAAGTGTCGGTGAGGCGATCAATCCAGAAGCCTGGCTATGGTACTACAAAAATATTGGCGGAGAAAGATGCCCCATAGTTGATACCTGGTGGCAAACCGAAACCGGTGGCATAATGATATCACCTACCCCGGGCATAGAGCGTGTGCCTCTTAAACCAGGCTCAGTAAACTTTCCCTTGCCTGGTATCGCTACTGATGTAGTCAATGAGGAAGGCCAACCAGTACCTCCCGGAGAAAAAGGATATTTGGTAATAAAAGCTCCCTGGCCGGGAATGCTTCTGGGCGTCCATCAAGACCCACAAAGGTATCGCGAGTCATACTGGTCTAAGTTCCCCGGCATGTTTTACACTGGCGACTATGCCATTAGAGATAATGATGGCTATTTCTGGATACTAGGTAGAGCTGACGAGGTTCTCAAGATAGCTGGACACAGAATAGGCACCGTAGAGATAGAAGATGCTGTTGTATCACATCCGGCTGTAACTGAAGCAGCAGTGGCTAGTAAGCCCGACCCCATCAAAGGGCAAAGCTTGGTCATATTTGCCATACTGAAGCAAGGAGTATCGCCTTCACCAGAGTTGAATAAAGAGATAAAAAAGCATATCCGCCACACAATAGGGCCAGTAGCTATACCTGAGGAAATCTATTTCATAACCAAACTGCCCAAAACAAGAAGTGGGAAAATCATGAGGCGCGTTCTTAGAGCTGTGGCTAGCGATGCCAGCGTTGGTGATTTGAGCACTTTAGAAGACGAAGCTTCGGTAGAGGAGGTTAAGAGAGCTTACGAAGAGCTTAAAAGAGAGGTATAAATGCTTCCCAAATGATTTTCCTGGCGCAGGAATGATACCTCTTAGTTCTTAAGGTCATTTTGACTAGTTATTAGTACTGCGCCAAGGCTGGACTGTGGACGTCGACCCCGTGGGAATAGTTTAGCTTCACAGTGTTAAGGAACCAAGATATTCTCAGCGAGCAGCAAAGCAACTGCTTTATCCAGCTGACCGCCAAACAGCAAAATGCCGTGCTTTTACGACGCCCCTTTTTAAGAGTAAGATTAATAATTAGCAAGCTGATTTTTTGGCCTTAACTTGACCTTTGTCTAAAAGAGGAAAAATATGGCCTGTATAAGTCCAGACGGTAAACTTGTTAGGTGAGACACAAAGATGATTCGTGCTCTCAACTCAAGGTTCGACTCTGCTGAAGAGTTGAAGAAATCAGCAAAAATACTGGGCTTCCCCTGTTCAGAGATGAGGGGCGGACTTTGTGAACTCATTCAAGCTGGATTAGCCAATCAGAAGGATGATAGTTATGAATTGTCAGCCAGAGGGGGTGAACTGGTAGGCAGCTTGTCCACTTAGTTAGCTGAAAGGAGAGATTATATGAGAAAGTCGACAAGAAACTACATTATAGCTTTCATTATGTCCCTGCTAGCTTTGTTTGAAGTTGTATCGGGCTTTGTCCTATGGCTTGTCTTACCTGGAGGCAGAGGCTATGCGGGAGGCAGAGGTGGAGGATTAGCTGCAGAAGCTACCTTCCTGTGGTCCAGAGATACCTGGTTTGACCTCCACAATTGGGTTGGTGTTGCCCTAGTGGTTATAGTGGTGCTACATCTGATTCTGCACTGGAGGTGGATAGTGCATATGACTAAAACAGTCTGGGGGCGAAGCTAAACTTAAGAGCCTTCTTAGTCGCATAAGGGACCAAGAGCTATGCCATGCTAAGGTATTCAGTGATCTTCTAGGAGAGGTGCATGGTTCAAGTTGATATTGACAGACGCAAGCTTGACCTATATGGCTTCACCGGTAACCTGTGCTAGAATGAGGGTAGAGTAAGGTATTTAACTGTATTTTCAAGGTTAAGCAACCATGGCAGTCCTAAAGATTCGCACTTTGCCTGACCCGGTATTAAGACAAAAAGCCAAAAAAGTAACTAAAATTGATGGCTCTATTCAGAAGCTAATCGATGATATGATTGATACCATACATGCTGCTTCGGGAGCGGGATTGGCTGCCCCACAAATAGGAGCGCTATTGCGCATAGCGGTCATTGGGATACCTGGGGAAGATGTTATCACGCTAATCAACCCCGAAATAATTAAGAAGCAAGGTGAACGTATGGTTGAAGAGGCGTGTTTATCTGTGCCCGGCTATCAGGGGGAGATTAAACGGGCGGTAACAGTCAAGGTCAAGGCACAGGATCGACAGGGCAGGGAAATCCGCCTCAAGGGCGAGGAGTTGCTCGCCCAAACCTTGGAGCACGAGCTAGACCACCTCAACGGCACTCTCTATATTGACCATATAGAAAGTCCGGACAAGCTGTGGAAACTGACTCAGCAGCTATAGAAGTTTTGAACTAATCAAAAACTAAGCAGCTCAAGCCTGTAGAGCTTCTGCTCTTTTAGTGAAAGTCAGGTTAATGCCGAGGATGTTTAGCTTTAGCCTTGCGCCTGAAGTAATAAATGCCACAGCCTAGAAGCAATATCCCAATGGCAATGCCAATAATCAATCCCTTATTAGGACCAGCTTGTACTTCTTTTTTGCCTGTTGATACCAAGAGGCGAATATAGTAATTTACTACCAATAATTCCTTCTCCTCCGGCGTGATACTCAACCATATCTCCCAATCCTTACCGGCCCACTTTTGCCGCGACGGAATAGCTACTTTTACCCTTACCTCAGCTTCAGCATTGGCTTGTACCTTAACTTGCTGAGGGAAGCTGACCCAGCTACTATCAGGAAGCTCAGTCCTTCCCTGTCTTCTTTCCGATTCCTCGGGATTATGAGTAGTTAACATAAAAGTATGGCTTACATCGTCCTTATTATGAATAGTAAGGTTAAATTCAGCCTCTTCGCCGGGAGGTAAATTATCTATTTCCACCTCAACCGGGGAGACGCTGAAACTCCAGGCCAAGGCAGTGGAGGGCAAAAAGATGGCTGATAAAGCTACAATAAGACAAATGTATTTTGTCCGCCGTGCCATCAGGCAATCACAGTGCTTATGGCGATATGCGTTTCCATCTGTCTATCACCATAGAAATGGCCGGTACTGGTGTCAGGCTTGGGTGTTAGCAATTTAAGCCCAAATTGCTTCTGGTCGCCATTACCGATAAGTTGTATTGCATCTCCATTTGTTTTTCCCATTTGCGTATCAATTTTGGTGATCGAGGTATAGCTATCTGCACTGTCATATGCTATGTGATACCACAATGCATATTTTTTTACGGCAGTAGTATTATCGCTGCTTAGCGTCCACGTATATGCACCAGGATTATCAACCCACCCAGCATCTTCGCCTTTAATACGAATATCCACCACACAATTGCCTTCATTGGTTATAGTGCACCAGGTTGGATTTGTCACATACGGTCTATTTGGCTCCACATCTCCTATATTCCACTCTGTTGGTTCCAGTGTAATTTCTACGTACTTATCAGTAAACATGGTAATGGTTACAGTGCTATCATCCGCGGCTAGTGCCGATAAACAAGGAATTAAAGCCAGGATAATAGCTAGTGCCATGCTTACAATTCGCCTGTTCACCTCTCCTACCAGTTTCCTCAGCGCTTTTTCACAAATTTAGCCAAATCAAGTATCTAGTTTGCTACAGCGTTAGGCAGCCACACCACTTATGATAATATGGCTTTCCATCTCCCCACCACCATAGAAATATCCAATTCCGCCTTTAGTGTAGTCAGGCGAGGGAGTTTTCAGTTTCAGCCCAAATTGCTTCTTATTCCCCTCCCCCATTCCAAGGCCAGAGTAAAATTCAGCTCCTCTCCCAGTTTCATCTTTGGTGATCAGCACATAGCTAGAACTATATTGATACATCCAATACGCTAATACATATTCTTGCATGCCGTTACTCCAACTATTGTTTAGCGTCCACTTATACACGCTAGGGCTCTCAGTCCACACAGCGTCGTCACCTTTAATGTAAGTATTCACCATACAATTGCCTCTATTAGTCATGGTGCACCAAGTTTCTTCTGGATTTGTTTTATACTCCGTGTTTGGCCCTACTTGTCCTATTTCCCAGCTTGTGGGGTTCAATTCGATTTCTAGCACTGTCTTGGTGGTCGCGGTGATGGTTATAGTTCCAGTACCACTCTCCTCAGCTAACACCAGCAAAGAAGGGATTAAAGCCAAGATAATGGCTAAGGCAACGCTTACAATCCGCCCGCTCATCTTCCCTCCCTACTAACCATAATAGATTATGGCCTGCCGATTCGTCAAGGACTTTAGTACTAAAAAGACAAAAAATATCGTGCTTAGTTTGACCATCTTTGCTAGCCAATGGTAAACTACCCTCAGGCAGCGTAGCTCAGGGGTAGAGCGAAGGACTCATAAGCCTTTGGTCGCTGGTTCAAATCCAGCCGCTGCCACTTTTCGTTCTAAGGCCATTATCCCAGCAAGCCCAAATGCGAAATCCCCTCTAAGCTCTAGATATAATCTGGCAAAACTTTGCCAAAACGCTTATCTCCCTAGAATTATCCCCCCGTGTGCGTGCAGGCGCCGCGCAACGTCAGTGAGAAATCTTCCATGGAAATCAGCCTGGACTGCTAGATACTATTGGCCTTATTGCTAAGACCACCCCAGTAATTACTCAGAACTCTCCCATACTTGAGCTGCCGGGCTTCTCCAGCGGAGCCAGAGCGCCCAGGCCGTCGCCAGCACCGCCACCACCGCCACATAAATCTCCAGGTAAATGACGGTGAAGAGCCCCGACTGCAATAAAGCAGCGCTATAGTTTAATAAGCCATGCAGGCAGGAGGCTATGAGGTAGAACTGCCATCCCCAGCCCTTGGCTAGTCCATAACCGGCCAGCGCGGAAAAAGCAGTATGAGCGGCTACAGCAAAAAACCGCTCCCAAAATCCAGCCAGCGCCATGAAGCCGCCAGTTTGCACTGCTTCCCAGGTCCACCCTGAGGCAAAGATAGCATTGTGTGCCCACTGCGCTTCAAAGATGCCGAACCCAGCTCCAGCCACAGCACCGATAGCCAGACCCAGCTTAGGGTCAATATTCCTGCCGCTACGCCACCAGCAGGTAACCACCGGCACAAGCTTTGCCCCTTCCTGAACCAGCCCACTGAGGAGTATTTGTGGTATCCCGGCAAGCAGAATCCAGCTCAATAGAACTTCCTCACTCCAGAAATGGTTCAGCGCCAGTCCAGTCCAAAGTTGAAGCGGGATTTGGATAAAGGCAGCGGCAGCCAGGGCCAGAATGGCACTGCTTACCAGGACTGCCCAGAGCCAGGGCTTACTAAAGAGCGGCGGCCGATAACCAGCCAGCCAGATGGCACCAAAGGCTACAGCCAGACCAATCCCCCAGGCGCTAGGATTCTGGAAGAAAGAGACGAAAAAGCTAACCATAAACTCAGTCATAAATCCTCCTACACTTTAAATCGGTTTCTATCCAACTCATCCTGCCGCGGAAGCTTTGTCGTTAAATTCCATCTCCCCGGTTGGCAAATTATCATTGGACTCCCGTCTATTCTGTCATATATTTAGTCCCTTAGTATAACTTAAGGCACACAGATTTACACTTCATGAACCTGGCATTTAGGTGACAGAACCATCTCCCCATGGGTGCAGTTGAGCCGCAGCGGCGGTGGGAAATTTCCTACAAAAGGTACTCCCAATATGCCCCCAAAGAAATTGGACGGAGTAAAAACTAGCTAAGACTGCCCCAAAATAGCCATTCCCCTTATGCTGTCTTCTAGTTGAGGTTGATTGGGTAGAGAGTTGATTTAAGGGTCACACCTCAATTAGCTTACTCTTGTTTCAGGGCAGGTGAGTTATCTTGGAAGGCGGTTTCTCCTGTAGCTCAAACGCTATTCCGGCTTCCTGGAACAATTCCTTGAAAGAGTCGTCAGCATAGCTGCCAAAGGTTACGTAGCGCTTTATCCTGGCATTCACCAGCATCTTGGCACAGAGTATGCACGGCGGATGCGTAGCATAGACCGTGGTGCCGGTAAGGTCAACGCCGTGGAGCGCTGCTTGTATGATTACGTTTTGCTCCGCGTGAATTCCGCGGCATATTTCCTGTCTCGTTCCAGACTCTATACCCAGCTCGTCCCTGAGGCAACCAAGTTCAAGGCAATCTTTAAGCCCTGAGGGAGCGCCATTATAGCCCGTGGCTAATATGTGCTTGTTCCTCACTGCCACA
>JREQ01004935.1_pt1 | contig 10424 bp, 8 predicted proteins | sample 210151 | NCBI WGS metagenome assembly JREQ01 (sample SAMN03019617, study PRJNA260268) | marine sediment metagenome | biome: Marine; feature: Sediment; material: Clay; isolation source: clay from marine sediments 31 meters below sea floor depth collected from... | place: New Zealand: Canterbury Basin... | reverse complement strand
AAATATCCGTTGATCTTGGAGATTCACGGTGGGCCTTATGCAAACTACGGAGATCGGTTTGATTTTGAAAAACAGATCTGGGCGGCTCATGATTATGTCATACTCTATACAAATCCCCGTGGCAGTACGAGTTACGGAGAGGAATTCGGGAACCTCACCCATCATGCTTATCCGGGAGATGATTATTATGATTTGAATTCTGGGATCAATGCAGTCATTGAAAAAGGATATATAGATCCCGAGAATCTGTTCGTCACAGGCGGAAGTGGAGGAGGAGTGTTGACATGCTGGATGATAGGACAAACAGACCGCTTTCGTGCTGCGGCTACCTTGTTTCCTGTTATTAACTGGTACAGCTTCAACTTAACCTCTGACATTGCCTTTTACCTTAACCGGTATTGGTTTCCCGGGTTTCCCTGGGATCATCTGGAACACTACATGAAACGATCCCCGATTTCCTTAGTGAAAAACGTAAAAACACCAACTCTCGTATTGTGCGGAGAGGAAGATCTCCGGGCTCCAATATCTGAATCAGAGCAGTACTATCAGGCACTCAGACTTCTCAATGTTGAAAGTGTTCTAATCCGTGTCCCAGGCGAGCCTCACGGAGCGAGAAAGCGGCCCAGTCATTATATGGCAAGGATTCTGTATGTTATCAGTTGGTTTGAAAAATACAGGAAAATAGAGTGACCGAGTTCGTCCTCAAATGCTGATTAAATGAGTAGGAATTTTCTCGGAACAGATTGGTCAAAACTGTTAAAAAGGAGATTCTCATATGCATTTAGGTTATATTAAAAACGTGACAGTGGTTGGAGTGGGAACTATGGGACATGCAGTCGGCCAGACTTTTGCGCAAGCTGGTTATGAAGTTATTCTCCACGACTGCTCAGATGAAAAGCTTCAAAGTGCAAAGACGAGAATCCGATGTAATCTCGAAGAGTTAGTCAGTTTCGGGACTGTATCACAAAGCGATGTTCAGCCAATCTTGGAAAGAATCAAAATAAGCGATTCTCTGGACATAGCTGTGAAAAATGCTGATCTTGTAATTGAAGCAGTTTTCGAAGACCGAGATCTTAAAAAAAGGTTGTTCAGAGAATTGGATGCTCTCTGTCCAAAACACACAATTCTGGCAAGTAATACATCTGAGATTGTACCAAGTATCTTTGCCTCTGCAACACAACGTCCAGACCGGGTATTAGCATCCCACTATTTTTATCCGGCTCATTTGGTGCCAATGGTAGAGATCGTCCCCTGTGATCGAACATCTCAAAAGACAATAGATGCTCTCTGTCATGTACTGAAATCGACAGGAAAGAATCCCATTGTAATGAAGAAAGAAGCCCCTGGGTTCATTGCAAACCGACTTCAAGTAGCACTCCTCCGTGAGGCACTTTACATTGTGGAGAGGGGAATAGCCACACCACAGCAGGTGGACGCCGTAGTTAAGAAGAGTTTCGGCAGGCGACTTGGAGTTATTGGCATTTTTGAAATCCTGAAATTACAAGGAGGGAGCTGGGAAATAGACCAGTATCTTTTAAATGACATCTCGAGCTCTAAGGAGAATTCTCCGATAAGCAAGCAACTCGAGAGAAGCTATGACTTAAATCCAGAATATCTCGAAGCATCCAGGAAGAAGCTCGTAAAGGTTCTTGCTGAGTTTTTGCTCCATAAGTTATGACATTAATCCTTTGCGAGTGAGTTTTTTATTATGAGCGATGGGAAGGAAACCACCAATGGAAAGAGAGATTGATGAAGAAAGATGAAGTTGGGAATACCTATCAGAGAAAAACTTTAGATAAGACAATTTCATTCAGAGATTACCTGAGCATTGGCATCGGCAGTATGATCGGAATCGGGTGGGTGGTTGTGGCAGGTGACTGGTTGACAAGAGGAGGTCCGCTTGGAGCAATATTAGGGTTTATCATCGGTGGATTTCTCTTAGTGACAGTTGGCAAGTGCTATGCTGAACTGACTTCTGCAATGCCTGTTGCCGGCGGTGAACTTGCCTTTTCATACAAAGCCTTTGGGAGAGGTGTTTCCTTTTTGACAGGCTGGCTCATTGCACTCGATTATACAATTGTCTGCCCCTTCGAAACAGTAGCCTTAGGATGGCTTTTTGAAACAATTCTTCCTTCAGCAAAGACTCCTCAGTTATACGTTGTTGGCGGTTATCCAGTTGGTCTTTCATCTATTTTACCAGGAGTAATTGTCGGCTTCATTGTGATTTTCTTGAATTATCAGGGAGTTAAAAATTCTGCAATATTCCAGAGAATTTCCCTTTACATACTGCTCGTCTGTGTCGTTATTTTTGTTACGGTTGCCATCGTTAAGGGAAGCGTTTCAAACATGACTCCATTCTTCGCTGGAAAAGGTTCTGTTTTTGGGTCAATTTACTCTATCATTGCTGTATTGGCAATTGTCCATTATTTTCTTGCGGGTTTTGACATAATTCCCCAAGCCGCTGAAGAGGCTGGCAAGAAAGTCAATCCGAGAGACTTGGGGAAAGCAATCATTATTTCAATCCTTGCAGGGGTTGTATTCTATGTAGCTATCATAATGGCAATTTCTTTTAGTATGCCATGGCAAGAAGCGGTGAAACTTGAAATGCCAACTGCTGAAGTTTTTCGAGCTGCCTTCGAGTATGATTGGGCAGCAAAGCTAGTCTTAATCGCAGCTCTCATGGGATTGATTACATCACTTAACGGTACTTTTATTGCTGCGACTAGACTTATTTTTTCTGCTGGCCGGGGGGGCCTGATGCCGCGTTGGTTCGAGGGAGTGAATGAAAAGCGCCGCACTCCAAAAAATGCAATCCTCTTTGTAGGTATGATTGCACTCATCGGACCATTTGTAGGTAGATCGTTATTGATTCCAGTTGTTAATGTTGGAGCTCTTGCCTTTATCAGCGCAGTCTGGATATCGTGTCTATCGGCAGTTAAGTTGAGGAAAACTGATCCTATGATGAACCGTCCGTATAGAGTAAAAAACGTGAGCACGCTTTATGCCGGAGTGATCATTTCAGGGATTCTTATTCTCTTGCTCGTAGTTCCGGGATCCCCTGGCCAGCTCAAATGGCCTTCTGAGTACCTTTTTTTCGCTGTATGGATCTTCTTGGGTTATTTGGGATACCTTTGGCGGAAAAGTAAGAAGGATCTGACTGAAGAGGAAAGAGGTTATCAAATCCTAGGAAACTAGCATCTCTAGAAGGAGGAAGGGAAAATGAAGAGAACAATTGGAGGCGTCATCATTGCTCCTTATCTGCCTTTTGAAGGAAATGGAAAGTTAAAAGAATCAGTGCTCCATGACCACATTGATGCAATCATTGATGCAGGGCCGGACGTTCTTTATTGTTTGGGAGAAGTCGAAGAGTTCGCAGCTTTAACGCTGGAAAAACGAAAGGAGATAGCTGAAGCAATCGTGGGCATAGTAGCCAACCGGGTACCTGTAGTGATTAACATAGGTACCACAATTTTAGAAGAGACTATTGAATTGGCTCAACACTGTGAGCAGATCAAAGCTGATGCAGTTTATAGCGTTCCGCCCTATTACTATGTCCTTGATGATAGTGCCCATGTGGAATATTTCAGTGCAGTTGAGGCTTCCATCTCCATACCTTTGCATCTTTACAATACTCCAGAAAGCACAAAGGTGAATTTCAAACCGAGTCTTCTTGTTGAATTAGGTAGAATCCCTGGAATTACAGCTATGAAGGATTCTTCGGGTGATCTCATCCAGATGCAGGAATATATTGAGACTTCAGGACTAGATATCTTTATTGGTGGGGATCCTCTTCATCTCCCTGGTCTCGTACTGGGAGCAGCAGGTACAGTATCAGGCGCTGTAGGAGCAATTTTTCCACATCTTCCGGTGAAGCTGTATGATGCTTTTAAGAATCAAAACATCATAGGGGCGATGGAAATCCAACGTACGATGACCACTATATATCGACATGTGCTAAACACTCATCCTAACTGGGTTCAGATGGTAAAAGAGGCCATCAGACTGGTTTGGGGCTTTGAAATGGGAAAGGACATAATCGGATTTTCCGCCTTAGCAAAAGAAGATATAACAAGTTTGGAAAAAGCTTTCAGGAACCTAAAGCTTATATAAATTTTCCGCAACCGAAGCACAAACATTTTGCGGATGGAGGAGTTGGTTTCCAATCTGAAAAAAAGATCCTAAGAATTACATGAGAAAAAAACATGTCAAAAGTGAAAGTAAGAGTGGTTGTTAAATTAGGGAAAGACCTCGCGAAAAAAGAATTACATGTGATAAATAGAGTGAGAAGAGTTGAGTTTTCGGAATTCGAGAGTTCAAAACAACCCATAGATCCAAAACCGAAAGCACAAACTTGGGATGAGATATTCATTTTGGTGAAAGACAGTGACAATCGTCTTTTGGCGTTTGCACGACTCAGAAATATTGAGGTTGAATTCATGGATAATAGCTATGCTATATTCGGAATTGCTACTGTAGCCTCTGTAATAAAGGGCCAAGGGTACGGCGGAATCTTGATGGAAAAAGTTAAAGAATTTATAGTTCAGAGCAGAAAAACAGCGGTCGGTTTTTGTGATTACAAAACAAGCCCATTTTATGAAAAATGTGAATTTGAAATCATCCGAAAGGGATCAATACGATTCATTCCTAGAACTCTCGATGGAGAACTGGTTCTCGATGGGATCGTAGACGATGTATTTTCTTTACAAGGGGAAGATAGACTCATAGATAAGATCATCAGATCGCCAAAAGAAAATGTTTTCATCCCAGGAGCCAGGTGGTAATGTTATCACCTTGCTTTGATTTTATTGAGCAGGCTTGTTTGAAGAAAGAACGTCCGGATTTCTTTGTCTTGATTATCTTTCCATTGTTCAAACCCAAGGGGATCTTTTTTCATTGACGTTTATCCAGACTGTTTTGACACGAGTGAACTCATTCAGCGCTTCCATACCATTTTCTTTTCCATGGCCGCTTAACTTGAAACCTCCAGCGGGAACTGCTGGGTAATCAGGAAACATGGTATTGATCCATAGCAAGCCGGCATCTAGTTGCTGGGTGATCCTATGGACTCGACTAATATCCTGTGTCCAAACAGAGGCAGCCAAGCCATATTCTACTGCGTTTGCAATACTTACGGCTTCATCTTCCTCTTTGAAAGAGAGAGCGGACAGAACAGGTCCAAATATTTCTTCTTGGGCGATTCTCATATTCATTGTGACTCCAGTAAAGACAGTAGGAAGCATAAAAAATCCGTTGGCTAGAGCTCTAACTTTAGGTGAACTGCCGCCAGTTGCCAAGTGGGCTCCTTCTTTCTTGCCGATTTCTATGTATTTCTTTATGGTTTCAAATTGTTCTCTGGAAGCAACAGCTCCCAATTGTGTGCTGTCATCCATCGGATCGCCTATTTTGATCTTTTTGGCTTTTTTCACCAAGGCTTGAATAAATTCTTCTGCAATTTCCTCTTGCACGATTAATCGAGTAGCTGCAGTGCAGGTCTGTCCCTGATTAAAAAAGACTGACATTGTTGCTGCATCGAGAGCATGCTCGAGGCTTGCATCCGCAAAGATTATATTCGGTGATTTTCCCCCCAACTCTAATGAAACTGACTTGAGGTTTGATTTGGCAGCCATCTCCATAATCAGCCTCCCCACCTCTGTACTCCCAGTAAACGTAATCATGTCCACTCCCATGTGCCTAGCTATAGCCGCTCCTGTAGTAGGTCCGTCCCCAGTAAGCACGTTTACAACTCCATCTGGTATTTCAGCTTCAAGACATATTCTTCCTAGTTCGACAGCAGACATTGGACTTTGTTCTGCAGGTTTCAAAAGAAGCGTGTTACCGCAGGCTAAAATTGGGGCAAGTTTCAGGACTGCATTGGAGAGTGGATAGTTCCAGGGAATGATCGCTCCTACTACACCCCAGGGTTCACGGATTGTATAAGCGAATTTGTCTGGTCCAACTGGAATAGTGTTTCCCCGCAAATTGTCGGTCGCACCAGCAAAGAAATGAAGGATATCAGGAGTTGAATGCTTTATTTCATCAAAACTGTCTTGGATCGGGCGTCCCATATCCATCGTGTCAAGTTCAGCCAGTTTTTTTGCATTCGATTCAATGAGGTCTGCTATTTTTCGTAAAAATTTACCACGTTCAGCCGGTTTCATCCTTCCCCAAGGCCCAGAAAGAGCTTTTCTAGCAGAATTTACTGCTAAATCTACGTCTTCAGCATTGGCCTCTGCAACCTTTGCAACAACCGTTCCCGTAGCGGGATTGATTGATTGAAAATGTTTTCCAGAAACAGAGTCAGTCCATTTGCCGTCAATGAGAAGTTTTAGTTTATACAATTTTGCCTCCTTTATCTTCGAATTTACAGTGAACCTCTGTTTAATACAGAACTCTCAAATATCACGAAGTATTTTTTTATGTAATTCTATCACTCAAAGTAAGAATAAGCTATGTATCCCAGCAAAGAGTTGTTTGCAATACATGTTTTATTGCTCTATAAGCAATTCCGATTTCATTCTTTGAGATGCTCTCATTGCATGCATGAGCATCAGTGATGTCACCGGGGCCGAACACGATACTAGGGATGTTATGAGCTTGCAAAAGCCCACTGTGCGCCCAATAAGCAGTCCCGATTTCTCTTCCTTTTGTTACTTCGAGTAAGCCATCAAATATATCTCGCGATCCCCGGAACTCCATTGGAGGCATAACGTTTTCAAATTTAATCATAATCTCATCATCTATCTTCTCAGCTGCTTTTTGAAACATTTGTTTAATATCATTCACTCCTTGGTTGGGGAGGAAGCGGAAATCAATCTGAATCTCACATGTACTCGGTACTATATTGACGGCATTACCTCCTTTAATGAGGCCCACACAATAAGTGTTTTTTCCCAAGAGATCGTGCATCTGAGCTAACTGAGGAAACATTTCTTTCAGATATTGGATGTATTTAGCAGCCTTCTCAATCGCATTATCACCTAAGCTAGGATCGGATGCATGAGCTGCAATCCCTGTGAAGACTATCCTTGCAACTCCAGCTCCTTTATGGGTACAAGCAACATTTAAACTAGTCGGTTCCATGACGATTGCTTCTGGTATATTTTTTAACAAACGCTTTTCCAATGCACATTTTAACCCGAGCACATCTGTTTCTTCGTTGCCGCAGAAACTGAATGTCACTCTTGAACAATCCACATTTTTCATGAGTTCAAGACATATCGCGATACCAGCTTTGTCATCCAGACTCCCCAATCCGATCAATTTATCTCGAGATTCTCTGAGTAAAAAAGGATGCGATTCCCAATCTTTTAAATTTGAAAGAGGAACTGTGTCGAGATGGACATCAATCAACAACCTAGGCTCTTTTGCAAGAACCAGCACGTTTCTTCCTTTTTCTGAATACCTCTGTACCACTATATCATGATGAGGTGCATTTTGCCTTGCCTCTTCATAGATATATTGGGCAATTTTTTTTTCATCTCCACTATGGGAAGGAATGCTTACCAATTTTTTCAAGGTGTTGATGATAGAGTATATTTCATTATCCATTTTCTTTATTTAATCCTTTTATAATTATTTTCTAAAAATATTTTTAGCAATTTTGGTCTAGATATCCACACATCTGTTTGGCAGTGTACAATAAATTGTGTGAATTTGTGAAGGAGGTAGAAAAAAAGGCTCTTTTCCTTAAAATAGGATTTGGAAAAAACCCATAAAAGAAAGGAGGAAGGAAAAGAGAAAGAGCCTTATGCAAATTAAACTTAGCGTACCAGAGTTTTTGTATTGAAATTTGCAGCTTGGCTGTGCTAACTGATTGATTAAACGGAAGTTAAACGAAATATAGGCCTGATTTTTGGCCTTAAATCGATGTTTTTAGCTGCAGGGTTCATCGCAATAATGGATACCTGAGTTGACAGAAAGGGGGCATAGTTTTAAGTTCCTCACAGGCTTTTTTATCCCAAAAAAGGCCTTCTAAGGCCTATATAGAGGGCAAAAATAGATTAATTGTTTTGATATCAATTAGTTGCTGCAGCCAAGCTGCGAACTTCGCAAATCTGCCTTTCTAATAGGAATTAATCATGACTCAATTTGTCCTAAGTCAATTGCTTTCGAGATAGACGGAAATAGCCACGTCGTATCCACCGAATCAAAAGCAAACAGATAACAACGTGCAAGATTGTCATAAGTGTGGCAATAGCCAAAGTGTGGACAGTCTTGTAGTCAAGTAAGACAGGGAGGATCAATCCTGCTTGTCGCCACGCAAAAAAAACAACAAACCATATGATGATCGATGTTACCAATCGAATATAAGGAGGGCTGTCCCCTTTTTTGCCTGCTCCCCTCGTTCTCCGTCCAAGACTGACAACTGCAATGATCAAGGAGAGGAGCGCAACAGCGATTGCAGGGATGTGATACACGATCTTCAGTGCCCATTCCGTCAAAGAGACTCGATCGCCCCAGGGATCAGTGGTTCCGAAGAGAAACTCAGATGTTTCCCCCTCTTTCGCAAAATTTATTAGAGATGTTTTCCCAACGCATGATGTATCGGGTGGCTTCTTTGGGTTTTCCAGAAAAGAAAGATAAATGGAGCGCACACACTCGTACTCATTGATCACCACGTGCCCTCCATTGGGCACGAACACAAAATACTGATGGGGGGCTGAGAAGTGTTGGCGCATCAGATCCAGACGTTCGATGGGCATTGTTGGGTCTATCCCCCCATGCAGCATGAGGAGGGGGCCGTTATATTCGGCAAACTTATTGTCGTAAGGATCCCGTTCATATTTGGGCCATTTGTCCACAGTCGCTGCAAAGGAAGCACTCACATTGGTCGTCATGAGATAGTTTTCGATGGCCTTCTCTAACTCTTGCTGGCTGGGATCATCCTCATTCCAGAGTTCAGAAAGGGCGACATGACGCTGCAAAACTTGAGAGTGTGATGCAGGTTCAGAAGCCGGCCCTTCCTCATCGAACAGGTTTCGGAACATATGCAAGATCGCCATTTTATCATGCCAGGAAAATCGGTTGAGTCTGTATAGAACGACAGGAATATAGCCTCGCGCTAGGTCAATCATCATCATGTTGCCCAGAATAAGCTTTGCGAGATCCGGATTAAGCCCCAAGCTTTTGCAGTGCCCTTTCTCGATATCACGCAGCAGGGTTTCATAGAAAGACTGAGGATTTCTGCCTAGATGTTTCAAACACGAGGGGTCTTTAGTGCAATGGTCCAGCAGTTTACGACCAGCTCTATCAAGAGCTGAATCAAATTCGGCAAAGCTCCAATCCGCAGGCACAACACCATCAAGGATCACACCATCAGGCTGCTGGGGAAAAAGCTGAAGATATCTCTGCGCAAGGAAGGTTCCATATGAAATACCCATAACGAATACCGTGGTATCGGATTTTCGAACCGCATCGATGATTCTACCTAAATCTTGAGCAGTCTCTGTCACTGTTAATGCATCTAAGTCATCACGTTGTTCTTTGATATAGGATATGCAGGCATCCCACTCTTCCTCTTCTATCTCTCGCCCTCCCCTTGTTTTGGACCCCTGTTGATATGGACAATTAAGTAGACTGGTGCCCCCGACACCGCGATGATCAAATGTGTAAAGATCGAGATCATCGATATCTTCGAATAAATCGGACAGCTTCGGCAGCGAAACAATACCTGAATCACCAGGACCACCATCCAGAAACCAAAGTTGTCTTCGGTGAGGAATCCGTCCCAGCCTGCGTTTCACCGCCACCATGATTGTGGGACCTTCGGGCTCATTATGACGAAGAGGCATCGGAACCATAGCACATTCTGCAAGCCCATCATTTTCACCGATCTTCAAAGAACACATTTCCCAGACAATCTCAGGTTGGTTGGATGGTTGCCATGGAAAGTGTGGAACAGCTATTACAACCAGATTTAGGGTCAAAAGAGTCAACAGCAATGACAGCATCTCATAAAGGTGAGTAGGCCGGGGAATTTCACCCCAGCCTCTCTCAGAACGGTACGTGAACATCTCGATTCATACCGCTCCCGCCATCCAAATCTCATGGTCTAACACCACATGGCACACTATAGGAGTTTCTTTTTTGGCCTTGCTCCAAATTATTCCCCATTTTCCACAATTCCCACCGACTAACATCCTGAGATGAGAGTACCACAGTTAAAACAGCTGGGTCAATGGCTACAAAATCGCAACAATTCGCGAATAACAGTCATACACAAAGCCTTTAGTCTATATTTTTTATTCGCATTAAACATGCCAAAATTATCCAAGGGGATATTCAAACGCATTTTTCAACGTCCATAGCCGAGTCAGAGCCAGCAGTAGGCAAGCGGCCGAGAGGGTCGGAAAATACATGATCCGCCCGCTTCTCTCGCTCCAACGCCTCTCCTTCGATGAGAGGGAGGGGAAGGTTCGCTATCA
>JREQ01002597.1_pt2 | contig 10439 bp, 16 predicted proteins | sample 210151 | NCBI WGS metagenome assembly JREQ01 (sample SAMN03019617, study PRJNA260268) | marine sediment metagenome | biome: Marine; feature: Sediment; material: Clay; isolation source: clay from marine sediments 31 meters below sea floor depth collected from... | place: New Zealand: Canterbury... | reverse complement strand
TAACCTCTGTGGGCGTTACCATTATGTCGTGTAGGGGTTCTATTGTGCAAGCTCTGTGGTCCCAGCTTGGCTTTTCAATCAATGCTTCCCTGAATCTTTCAGCCCACTCCTCTAAATTCTCAAAGTATTCATTAATGATTTCGAAGATTGAACGCCTCCTTCTGGTTGCCATTTCACCACCATTCTATGACACGTACAATGGGATGTCATACTCCTGCGTCTTTTTCATCTTTGACAACTCTTGCTGGGTTCGCTTCATCACATCCCTTGCCCTCAAACGAATTTCTTCGCCCTTCTCCAGAAGCTTTGAAACATCCACTTTTATTTCTGTGATGTTTGCTAACTCTTTCAATGTCTCTGCTGCTGCTTCCGGGTCTGGATAGTTAAAGAAACACTGTGCAAGTAGGGTGAGGGCTGGCACGCCTGTTCTGGCGCAGTACTGCATCATGATTGCTTGGGGACCAACCATGTACCCTTCTTTTAGTATTTCTATGCCCTTATCTTGGACCATTTTGAGCATTTCTGGACTTGACCCAGCAGCAAACACCTTCAGTTTCTCAATATCCTGTCTGTCTTGAACTGGAATGCCGCTCATTGAAATCATCACTTTAATGTATAAAAACATAATAAAATTTAAGTAACAAGAGCCCGATATATTAAATTGAGTGAGGCAAAATGGCAAAGCAGTTAGTAAAAGAATTGACAGAGGCAGAATTTGTAGAGGCAAACCCTGAAGTCAAAAAGTGGTTAGCAGAGAAAGCTAAGAAAAGTAAAAGCACCGCAGTTCAGTATAGCAACCAATTCTTCCATTACGCACTTTGGCTATGGAGTAAAGGCTACAAAACTATGGAACAATTACTATTAGAGTACGAACGGCTTAAGAGAGAAGTCAGTAAAGGAGAGTATAGGCACATAGACCTAATCAAAGACTACTTGACTGAAGTGAAATCTGACAAAGGCAAAGCAAACAAAAACTTAGCGGTAAGTGCGATAAGAAGTTTCTACAAGTATAACAGGTGCGAACTTCCACATGAGAAGATAGATACAAGTGACACAGAATTAGACAGGCAGTTGCTAAGGGAGAAAGTGGCATTAAAACCTATGACACTGGAAGATTTCAAATCACTAATCTCCCCGATGCGAGTTAGAGAAAAAAGCATATCAATGTTAATGTTACAGTCAGGCATGGGAGAAGCAGAATTTTGTGGACAGTTTAACGTATGTACTTGTAGGCAGGTGTGGCTGAAGAATGGTAATGGACACGTGTGTGAAGGAGTGAAAGTTATGAAGCAACTGAACGAAGGAGCAAAGATAGTAAAAGTCGAGTTGGTTGGAAGGAAATCAAACCCAAACGAATACCACACTTACTTAGGACATGACGCAATAACTTTGCTTAAGCAATACTTGGTGTTCAGAAGTAAACTAATAACACAAGCAATTGGAAAATGGAAAGCGTTAGAAGAAAAGGTTAAGGCAGGAAAGAAGTTAGGAATGCGTGACAAACAGACACTACAGGGGTATAGACGTAACCTGCCACACTTAACTCCAGTATGGCAAGAAGGACAGCCAATATTTGTCACAAACCACTTAAACCCAATAACACCAAACAACATACAAGGCTTCGTAAGGCATTACAAAGTAGTTACGGGACTTTCCGATAGGGCGTTTACACCACATAACATTAGAGACTTGTTTAAGACCGAAGCTTCACACGTTGGGGTAGAAGACAACATTTCCGAATATTTCATAGGACATAAACTAGACAAATACGGCTATAACCAGCTTGACAAACTACATCCTGAAGACTTTGAAGAAGCATATTTGAAGGTGGAAGCAAACCTTAACATCATAAGCCACACTACACCAAAGGCAGAAGTTAAAAAAGTTAGGGAAGAAAATCTGAAACTCAAAGAAAGACTTGGAATGCTTGAAAAAGTGGTGTTATCACTAGCAAATGGAACTAAGCCAAGTGAAGAAGAGTTTAACGCTATGCTTAAGCAAATGGAAAAAGAAGAGACAGAGGAAAAGCCACGCCCAAAGTCATCTTTGAGGTTGCCGTAGTACTACAAGTAATACAACCAACATTCAGCCCTGTCTTCACACTTCTGACAACGTTTAATGTCTTCCTTGCTTAGGCACTTGCGTACTTGCTCGATTTTCTCGAATAAGTTAAATTGCTGACCTCCTAACTTCCGTGCATATTCACTTACAGCCTTTTGTTGTAAATCGCATGTCACTTCAAACACTGCTATTCCTTCTTCCATATTCTCACCTCTCTTCAATTTTATGTGAGTAAAATTTGTAATGCGGGATGTCCCACAAGCACCGCTTAAGATAATATATGTCACTCCCATTTTTAAGCTTCTCGGCATAATGTTTATTTAAAAATTGTTAGGTTTTCTCTAGGAATTTTATATGAGCATTTAAAAAACTATTGGGAAAAAAGTAAAGCTGTCTTTTGGAATTTGGCTTAATGCTTTTCAGTTTTGGGCTTAATGTTTAGGGTTTTTCAGCTTACTTTAAAGGAATTTTGAAGACGTTACAGTTTTCCAGTGTACATAAAAGTTAAGTTTTTTGAGGCTTATTTTTAAATTGAGGATTAAAAAATGAAGCGGATTACTCAGTCAACAAAATACAATGACGAAGCACTCAAACAACAAATCTTAAGTGTCTTACAAACCGCTGAAAGAGCTCTAATTGTTTCTGAAGTTGCTTCTCTTATAGGATTGTCTCCGTATGCCGCCAAAACTATCTTAGTGGAGTTAGAAGCAGAAGGTTTAGTTGAACACTACTTTGTAGGACGTTACATGTTCTTTGAACCCAAGAAGGATGATGAGAAGTGAGGATGAAGTACAACTCCTATTTTTGTGATGGACAGTTAATCTCAAAACAATTAGAAAAGATGCAAGTCAAACACGCATTCTTAGAAAATGAAAAGCAGATAATTGTCTTAGGAAGGGTGGGCGTAATTAAAGTTAAAGGAAAAGTCTTGAACAAACCTGCTGTATTCTCAAAGTATAAGCCAAAGGACAACCTCTTATTTCTTGCTTCTATTTCCAAACAAATGGCTGAGACAATAGACCGTTTGGCAGATTTGAGCAGGTTAGTTGATGATAAAGAGAATATAGAGATTATTAAACGTCTTATCAAATCTGCTAATAAATTTGACCATAATTTTAGGTTACTACTTAATCATCTCAGTAGTACTAGCTAAGATGTGAAGTAGAATGGAAACAAACAAAAAGTTGGAAAGAGATTTAGACTTAAATTTGCTAACAAAAGACTTTGCATACAGCTATGACTTAGAAAGTTTACAATTAGTGCCTGAACGTTGGAAAGATACTGATGATTGTGTCAGAGCTAATGGGTATTCCCTAACTGACAAAGACATCCAAAACTTTGAAGAGAAGGGACTAATCGAAGTGAAAGTTTTAGTTCGATTAACAAACCTTGGACAAAAACTATTGAAATACCATAAAAGAAGGAGGTGGAGTAGCAATGGGAAAACAAAAAATCGGTAAAGATGTCTTAGGCAAGAAAGTAACGCTATCAACCATGACTCCAAAGGAAAGTGAAGAATACGAGAAATTCTTGGAGGAACGAGAAAAGCAGAAAAAACAAGAAGAAATCAAAGAAAAAATGCCTGAAGAACAGCCTACTGACGAAGAATTAGCTGAAGAAAGAGCCAAAGAAGAGGAAGAACTTGCCAAAGCAAAAAGGAAAGGACTACTCAAAGATGTGCACGTTAAAGAACATCATCGTAGACATCCAGAAAAAGAAGAAGAGGCAGAAAAGTGAACTTTAAGGCGTTGAGAAGTAGGAGTAATGCCTGCTTCCAATAAAGCCCCAAACTAAAACCAATTGTAGCCTGAAAGGGGCAAAGATGTAGGTTATACAGAATGGAGGCAAGTTGAAGATGTATGTTAGAAAGGAACAAAATAGTTAAAGCATCATTCTTCGCCAAAAACGAAAGACAGCTAGAATTTTTGATAAAAGCATTAGCTAAAATAGTTGGAAAAGACAACATAAACTACTTAGTTCCAAAATTCCAAAGCAAATCTCAGATTTTCATTTTGAACATGGACATACGGATACCTGACACCCTGCTTCGCTATGGGCTTACCAAGGAGGCAAAGGAACAATGACAGAAATAGACGACGCCATCAACCGATATATGTACCGAGGCTCCAATTTTCAAGCGGTTGTAAAGTTATTCCAAAAAATCAGGCGTAATGTCCTTGAAAGCGGAGAGATAGTGCCTGAAAAACAATGGTCGTTGTACAGAGGAGTTCCAGCGTCAAGAGGACAAGATTTCATAGTGTTAGACACAAATGGCTACGTAAATCCAAACAGCAGTAACTTACCGTTGATTCCTGTAAGGTCAGAGACTGAGATTGAAATTCTTTGGCAAGAACTTCCAGCAAGTGTAAAGAAAACAGTGATAGATGTCTTAAGGCGATGGAACATAAATCCAGGAAGAACTGAAGAAGAACATAAAGCCGCATTAGCATCTTCAAACGTTTTAACTCGCCCAGTACCAAGAATAAGGGATGTAAACCGTGCATTAAGAGAGATAGGAGACTGGCAGAACTTCATAGATGACAACTTGATAAACTATAAGTGCGCAGGAAAAGACCGTCGTATACAACTGATACAAAAAGCTCACTTAATAAGAGGTTTTAAGATGCAACTCAATCCTCATGCTATCTTAGCAACTAATCCAGGAGTAGGAAAGTCGGAATTCTACACTCATGTGGGAACTAGACTTGACAGAGTAAACAAAAGAGTTTTTCTTGGCTTCGCTAAGAGCCCTGGAGAAATCTATCCTGGAATAGTAAGCGAACAGGAACTGCCATTTACAATAGACCAAGTTGAAAGTCAAGACGCTGAAGATATATTTGCTTACTTGAATAGTGCGACAGAACAAGGACATGGTACGGTGGGAGTTGGTGGAACTAAGTTTGAAGTGTATTGCAGGTGTCCGTTCATATTTCTTGCTAACATACAAGAGTATATGGGAGGAGAGTTACAGAGTTTTAGTAAGTTGATAGATAACATTTCGTTTAACGTTCCTGCATTCCTGAAAAGAATAGGCATCATACTACACAATAACGAGTTAGAAAGAATTAGAGCTCAAACTACCGATTTTGTACCATGGAGAAGAAGATTCAGTTTCTTTAGAGGAGTGGAAGAGTGTGCAATACAACAATTGATGGAACTATATAACTGCAATGAGACTTGGAATTGGGCGACAAAAGAAATTTCAGACTACAAAAACAGAATCTTTGAAATAGTCGCCAATTTGTCAGATAGAAAAGTGAAGACAGGCTTGGAAGAGCATGCTCAAGGAGCTCAACTTAGAATAAAAGGTGCTGCATTAAACGTAGTTGTGGCTGAGAACTTACCGAGAATCTTAAACAATAGTATTAGAAAGGAAGAATTATACAGTATGGCGGAAGAAGAAGTTTTGCCACAAATAGTTAGCATAAATGTAGAAAGCATACACAATATAACTGAAACTTGGGAAGAAAACAAGCTAAGAATAGGAAGAGAACTGTACGAAACGTTTCCAAATTACATAAAAGAGTTGTGTTCAGCAGTCGATTTTTGGAGAGGTGCTTACTTAAATCAGACACCCAGCCGAGAATTTCCGCTACAAAATATTGGTAGAAGTTACATTTGTAAGGAAGGATATCCTTCATTTGCACATGTTGTCAACGCAATACGACAAACAAAGCGTGTAATTTCAGATTATAATCCGTACTTCAGAAAATACTACAGTTTTGAGCTACAAAGGCGTGAAACAGGAATATGGGTAAGATACATATAACAAAAATTAAAGGAATTAAAGAGTCTAAAGGATTAAAGGATTTTTCATTTAGAAATATAGAAATGGTTAGGGTGGTCTAATAAAAATGGAATGTCTAAATAAAAAAGTCTTTAATCCTTTACATCCTTTAAATCCTTTAATGAAATCTTTAGATACATATTCTCATTCTCCCACTTTTTTGCCTAGAAAAGATATCCCATACGCATACAAACTTACAATTTAATATATTATGCCTAAAAATGTAGGAGAGTTGTAATATTTGAGTTTAGATATTGCCTAAGTGAACGAAAAGAGTATGCTTTCCGAAAGAATAAGGATGGTCTTGTGATGAAATTTAAACTGCCTTAACATTGTCTTTGGAAGGCTAGTTTCTAGTAATTGAGGTGAAAAAATAGTATGTCAGAAGAAAATAGGAAGGAAGCAGAATCTGAGGAAGAGATAAAGAAGAGAAAAGAAGAATGGACAAAGAAACACGGCTACGGACTCCCAGTATGGCTCAAAGACAAAGACTTTCCGTCAATAGCTCCAGAGGTGGCAGAGGCATTAGACATCGAACAACCACAAATACCACAAGTTGTGCCTGATAGAATCTATATAAAAACTTTGATTAGGGCAGTAAACGCCATGAAAATACTCAAGTTTCTTTTTGACAGAGACGACGCCTTTTACGAGCAACAAATAGCTGATGGTGTAGGACTGAACACAGTTACTGTAGGCTATAACCTTAGAAAACTTGAAAAAGCAGGACTTGCCTATTCCAAGAAATATCTTAACTTAAACAAACAAACACTTTACTTCTGCTTAATAAACAAGAAAGTGGCAGAGTTAGTTTTAAAGCAATACTATTGGCACACAGGTTTTGAGCTTGGACACTACGTTCCATACGACAAAGTGACTGTAAAGCAACTAAAGACAGATAGCAGGTTTATAGAAGACTGTAAAAAATACGGATTAACTCTTGACGAAGCTATCGACATTGTAAAGAAGTGCCCAAAAATCGAAGTTGAGTATGGAAAAGGCTACACTCTTCTTTCTAGACGTGAACAAGGCTACATTCAACCAGAACCCAAGCAAAAAGCAACTGAAGTTGTGGAAGAGCCTGAAAAAGAGCCAGTGGAAGTGATGTAGTTTGAAAGCACTGCTTTTACGAGTGTTGTCAAAAGAAAAGGATGAGTTGAACAGTTTAATCAGAGTTCTTGATAACGCATACGGAAGTAATAACGTCAAAGCGGAACCTGCGATAAAAGATGGAAAGTGGTTTCTGTGTCATATCGATTTGATTTTAGAACGGAAATAAATGCTCAAACAAACACAATCCTGACAATCTTATACTTACTTGACCGCCATAGTTCAATGAATTTTGAAGAGTTATTGGAGACAGGCTTTTTTGAGAAAAGGCACTTAAGAAATAGCTTACGAAGGCTTATTCAAGCTGGATGTATACTTGCAAAGTTAGAAATCTACTACATTACTGAAAATGGTGTAAAGTTTCTTTCTTGCTTTCCAAATTGGAAACTAAAGGAAGGCATAATCACTCCATTAAATATGGCAGGGCGGAAAAGATTAAACAAACAATGAAGTCAGTGAAGTCAGCGATGCCATCTCCAAGCCTTCTGTGTCCCTCCGCAGACCTGCCATAAAGAAGTTGTGGAAGTAAAAGTAAATGCCTAGTGTGGATAAAGAACTCGTCAGCATCATAAACATACTCAGTTTAGTTAAACAAGAGCCTAAGACTTGGCTACAATTGTGGAATAGTGGATGTTTCATACATCCTGCACTTCTGAATAGAGGCTTGAAAGGCTTGGGTAAAGCAGGATGTCTTGACTTTCAAGATGTAGGCGGTATTAATTTGATTTCTCTGACTGGTGTGGGAATACGGTTTTTAGATTGCTTTCCAGGCTGGAAGCCATATAAAGTTAGAAAAAACGTCAGTAATATCGACGGCATAATAACTCGAAGACTTGTTGAAGAAGGTTTTATGGTTAAAGTTTCCAAAGGAGTTTATAAAATCTCGCCAGACCTACTGCTTTCCCATGGCAGGATAGTTAAGATACGCAGAAGCGAGAAAAGTAATGAAAGATGAATATGTTACCCTTAAACAAAATTGAAATTTTATTTGTCTTACTTCTAATGTTCAGCGGTGTACTGCTGTCTTACGTTGTTCTCACTACAGATAGTCAGACAACTGTTGTTTGCGTTATGCTATACATTGGAATGTGCATTCTGGCTGCTATACTAATCAATGTTGAGTTAGAAGAGAGGCAAACAGGTGGCTGGATTAGTTCATAATCTAGCAAGTGCGCGCAACTCTTTATATGTCTACTAAGGAAATATAAGATAGTAAGTGAGAGGTTGTCGACCCCGCCAGTATGCGCATTAACAGAAGGACTCCGTACCCCACGTACGCTTCCCTTATGCACCGTGGTTTATCGACCTCTCACCGGCTTAAACATGAAATGTGTCAAAGCTCCCTTAGCTTATCTAAGTTTTCCAATATAGCCCCCATTATGTCTCTATCTAAAGCTCCTTTTGTTCCGTAGTCTATGAACTTGAGAATCTCGTTTCTTATCCTTGCCCTAACAAAGGCAGATTTCCAAGGAGGCTCAAACGTATCGAGGAAGGAAATAATTTTGTCACTTTTTGCGTTTTTTATAATGACCTCGTATTTTTCGTCTCCTCTAGAGATGGTCAATTTGACCCGTTCTCCAAGAACTAAATCGACACACATATACATATACCTCATTGTTTATTTCTATAGACTTACCTATTAATAAGGTTACCCCTATCTACTATATGTGCTTTAACCCCTCTCCCAAACATATACCACTCACACACAAAAGAGTTATAGAACGGCTGTCTTTATCCTTATTATAATTTGGTGTTCTTCAATGCCACATGCAAAATTGCGTTTCACATACTCTGGATATGAGATAATCGAACCTTTAGGCGAAAATCCTCAGCTCGCTATACTTGTTAAGGCCGAGCTTGTTAAAATAAAAGGTGGCAATTACGTCTATTTGCCTCCATTGACTTGCAATATAAAATTATTCTCTGTAGATTCTTTTCGTCCGGGGGGTGGTTCGTTAATAGGAGACTTAGGGGTCTTCCACACAGACGGATTAAGATTACTATCAAAAGGAGAAGATGAAAACATCACAAAGCTAATGGTTCCTATAACCAGTCCCAAAGTAGAGAAAATGATAGACATTAGGCGAACAAATAGGCTTGTTTCACTCGATATTACATTAAATGGTTTCTATTTTCTTTGTGATTTTGACCAATACTTAGTCAAAGCTATCGCTCCAATTTATGCAAATGTAATGAAATACGCTCCAGACGGGAAAGAAACCCGCTACATAGTTTTTTCAACAGAGGAAATCACGGATATACTACAAAGAGCTAAACATTATCAGCTCGTAAGATTTGAAATTCCAGTCTACAAACTTGGCAAAAAAGCTGATAAAGATATAGCAAAGGCATTCAATCTTCTTCAAAGTGCATCCTTAAAACTTGAGGCAAACGATATTATTGGAGCACTCAAGGATGTAAGAGATACAGTTATGAATCATCTCTTGAACCCAGTCAAAGAAGGTGAAAGCTATCGTAACAAACTTCGGGATAACATCGTTAAAGCTTATTTGAGGAACGTGCCCGAAGAAGCTAGAAGTTACTATGAGAAATCTATATTGAAAGGAATAGAAGGACAACTGAATTCATTACTTCAAAACGTTATAAGCAAGTTCATTCATTTAGACAGCGATAAAATTGAACGTGCTCCATTACATGAAGATGTTGAATTTGCGTTCTCCGTAGTGTTGTTTACAACTAGATACTTAGCCAAATACCTAGCGAGATAACATGATAACATTACGTATTTCTGTCATGACTTTTCCACTTTTAGTACATTAAAAAGCTACAGTTGATGTTCACCTATTTACTTAAACCACTTTTCTGAATCCGTATCAGTTCCTTTGGTTCAGCAATAATTTTACTACACTTCGAGCATCTTGTTACCCGAAGAGGTTCATACATTGGAATCAAAACCCTAACTTTAGGCTCTGAACTAGGCTGTTCAATGAAAATTTTGTTTACTGGAACACGATTCCAAACACCACAGTTAGGACATTTCATTCTAAGGTTTCTAGCCATGCATTTCAATATAGAGAATTATTTTATTTAAAACTGATGACAATCTTTTTAAACCAAAAGAATATTATTACAATCTAATAAGAATCTCTGGAGATTGTTAAGAAGGAGTTAATATGCCAAAAAAAGTTCAAGTCACGTTTTCTGATGGACAATGGAAACTTATCGAAAAATTAAGAGGAACGATAGGAGACACTGATTCTGAAATTGTGAGGAACATTGTAATATCTTACCTATCTGAAAAGTCTTACATCAAAGAGGAGGTTCTTAAATAAAACAGCAACAATTCGAGGCAAAACAAACACGAAGAGAGAAAAGGGTAGGAGAGGAGAGAAAACGACTGATGACTTGTAATGAAGTAAAAAAATTCGTTCGTGACGGAGTTACGTTATACAATGCTGATGTTCTCGAGCTGTATGACGAATGGGAGACTCCAGTTGTAATTGTGTCTGACGGAGGTTAC
>JREQ01002364.1_pt1 | contig 10448 bp, 11 predicted proteins | sample 210151 | NCBI WGS metagenome assembly JREQ01 (sample SAMN03019617, study PRJNA260268) | marine sediment metagenome | biome: Marine; feature: Sediment; material: Clay; isolation source: clay from marine sediments 31 meters below sea floor depth collected from... | place: New Zealand: Canterbury... | reverse complement strand
AAGACAGTGCATGTGGTCAACACATATATCATCCTTGTTCCTCTCTTTGTTTTCCCTACGTTGTCTACATTTAAAATATTATGCTGGCGACAAACAAAAATCAAATAGAGAGAAGGGAAATTAGTCTATTGGTTGGGAAAGATGGAGCAAATCGAGATACGTTTAAAGGAGCATCTGGGGATTGTAACGAGCGATACGAGTACTGTTAAGTTCAGTTTCTTTGTAAGCCCTATGAAGAATAGGATAAGGATAGGGAAGGGAGACTATGTTATGATAGACCATCCGGTTTTTGGCGAGATATGTCCTTTGCTCGCGGTGGTGAAGGGGATCAAGAGTTATGAGGAGGTAGTGGGGACGACGTTGAGCGAGAAGTCGGTTAACATGATAGCCGAAGGTGAGATAATTGGTTATGTGGATCTCAGAGAGGAAGTTAGGTCCCTGCAGAAGTTGTTTGTGCCCCCGGATCCTGGAAGTATGGTTTATTTGCCATATGTGGAGTTCCTTGAGGACATCTTCACGAGGGGCCGCGATGGTAGGTCTTTTGAGCACGCTCTTCACTTAGGATCGCTCGAATCCCGTGCGACCGATAGGATGGGAGATGTTAAGACGCTAGGTTTCTATCTTGACGCTTTGGACTTCAAGAGGCATCACTTCCTCATCACTGGGATAACTGGGGTGGGGAAGACCCATACAGCGACTGTGATCGTTGAGGAACTGGCGAATAAGACCCGTTGTCCTGTAGTTATTCTAGACCCATACGGCGAGTACACGACAGTCGGTGTGGCTGGAAGCCCCTTAAAAGAGCTGGTTGAAAAGGGCCATTTGTCAAATATAGATTATCCCTTCGACTTCACTGTTACAATATGTGCCTTAGACGCTGAGAAGGTTACAGCTCTCCTTGAAAGACATGGTATCCCCCTTGGAGAGGCCAAGCTCTTCGTTAAACCCATCTCCAGCCAGTGGACGTTGCCTCCAGACGAGAAAGCTGAGCAGGAGACGAGAGAAGAGTTGAAGGAGTTTGTTAGGCCCCATCAGGTTACAGTCCTTGATTCTAGGGGGCTGACAGAAGAGGATAGGCGTAGCTTCTACACATATTGCGTGAGGGCTCTTTGGAGTGGCAGGGTCGACGGGATCATAGAGCCTTTCGTGCTGGTGGTTGAGGAAGCGGAGGGCCTTGAGGCTGAGACGCTCAGAACGATAGCTTCAGAGGGAAGGAAGCTTGGGGTTTCGATGTGCCTCCTCTCCCAGAATCCCGCGAAGATCAATGGTAGGGTTTTGTCTCAGATGGGAATGCAGTTCATGGGGAGGACAACGGATGTAAATGACCTGAAGTATCTTGGGAACATGGCCACGGAAAAGTCCTTTCTGCTTCCCCAGCTGAGGACAGGGGAATGGATCGTGAACGGAATCACATTAAGACAGCCGACAAGGGTGTTCGTGAGAGGTCGCTACTCCCTCGCCATCTGAAGGCTTTGTGATAGCTCTCAAGCGACTTTAGGGTCGACAAGTTGTCGATGCTTAAGCTTTAATAGAATTCTCTCGCGCGCCAGTTAATCATAACTTGGGCGTGTGAAAAAAAGGATGGTAATTTACGATTCTTCTTCTGAGCCAACGCTGTAGAAAGTGTCAGGGCTTTTCATATTGTTATAGCTTGTTTTTATCCAAGCTTCGCTTCTTGCTGCTATGGAGATTCGGACTTCATCGATTCTACCGTCGAAAGCGCCAGAAGCTCCACCGGCACTGTTACCCCCAATTAATATATCAGTATCCCCGTTCTCGACGTCGTATCCTTCGTCAGAATCTTTTAGAGCACCATCAACGTATAATTTTGCATCTTTTTCTCCACTACCTCTAATAACTACTACATAATGCCAAATACTGTTACAATAATTATCATCTTCTGCCTCTAATTTTAGATCTCTATTATGTGATGAATAATAAACATATCCGTTACCCTCTTTACTTAGATGTAGTACCCAATCATCATCACCATTCCAGCCGTCATATTTTGAGATTATATCTTGTTTTTCTTTTTCAATTGAGGTTTTAAACCAAACTTCTATGGCATAGTTATCTGAACCAAATTCCAGGGAGGGGGCATCGCTCACCTCTACATAACCATTTTGGTCGTTAAATTTCAAACCACCATCAATAATTCCTGATTTTTGGTCAATGTCGCCATATGTTGTTCCGTGGTGGGTGTTTGTACTATCTTTGATATCATCATCTTCCGCCGTGGGCTCTTCACTTAAGTGGTAGACAGCCTCGTAGCCATTACTCCATACTTCTTCGGGGTTCTGCTGGCTTTTGGCACTGGGATTGCCATAGTACATCCAAAACTTTGTATCTCTAGAGTCTGAAAGGTCGACTTTCACCCATGCGACTATAGCCCCTGTTTCACTATTGTAGTGCTCGATCTCGTGGTCGAGCTGGGTTGAATGGTCATAGCTTACGAAAGATACATCGTCAAAGTCGTTTTGAGCCTTTTTAAGTTCAGGGTACTTGCCATCGATCAGCACGGGGAAGTCAGTTAAATCTTCCTCAACTTCGGTGTAATCTATCGTGATCAGCATGCGATACTCCCAGTCAGTGTCCCACCAGCCCTCATGCCTCTTGTGCTCTACAGCTCCTTCTACGTAGTTAGTGGCCTCTGTGAAGGTACCCTCCGAGCTCACGATTCTGAACTTAACTGTATAACCTTCCAGATTTTCCTGTTCTGCTAATGTTATCGTTGCGGTGTCGCCTTCTTCCAGTGTGCCGCTGTCTACTTTTGCTGATTTCTCAAGCTTTCCATCGACGTAAAGACATTCACCTGTGATGAATTCTACCGACCCAACACCGACGTTCTGCACATAGACCCTTAATTCGTCAAATACATCATCGTTGTCTGTGTCAACTAACACAATGCTCTGTATCTGTAATGCCTTGCCCGCCTTAGAAGTCGTGAACCCCAGGTATCCAATCACCCAGGCGTAGGTCAAGAGCGAGGCGGCTACAGCAATGGTTATCATCATCAGTATCGAAAGAACTGGCGAGATAGCCCTGACGTCCTTAAGAAGATTCTTCATTTTCAGATTTTCAACTCTATTTATCTAATCGGTGCGAGAAATTTAAAATTTTTGAAATATATTTTCGAAACAAAGTCAAGAAACAGAATTACGAAACAGATTAAATCATACAAGAAAAATGCTCCGTAAACACCTCATGTGCGGAAAAGATAGGAGTGATGACCTCATGGGCGAGCCAACTGTAAGAAGTCGCGCCCACATTAGCTGGCGCTCGTACTTTCGTAGCTGGTCGTTGCGGTGTTGCCTAGGTTCGTGAGTATCTTGAACCTCACGTCGCCTGATGGTGGTTTATACCGGATTTTGATAGTACCATCTTCATGGACAACAGTCTCGTCGCCAAAGACAATCCACCTATATGACCCATGACTTACCCATATGTTTAAGGGTTCTAGATCGATGTATATGTGGTTGTCTGTTTCAACCTCAACTATCCATATCCTTAACAACTGTATATCTCTTCCACCTAATGCATGTAGCTTCAATGCAAAAGGATCGGCGCTAACCTCCATAAAATCTACAGCCAAAGTCCCCGCATAATAGTCCTGAGAACCAACTATACCCGAGCCCACGCCCTCGATTTCCGATTTGAATTTGACCTTGACATCTCCCTCTTCGCCAATGTATCTGTCTGGAGGAAAGCTTAGGTTGAACCATCTATTACCCATCACAAGAGTATGTCCCGTGCTAATCCATACTTCGTCGACAAAATCCCAGATGAGTATGTGGCATCCTTCTTCCTCATCATCGATGAATTGTGCGTAGATGCTAAGGCGAACCGCCTTGGTAAGCCGCCTCTCCTTTATCGTATCTATGCTTGTGTTGAATGTATAACTCACACTCAATAAATGAGTTTTATAAGTATAATCATTAAGATCATAGGTTTCCATCTTTTCTTCGATATCATAAGTGTCACCATCAGACATATAGGTAGATGAAATGTTTCCACCCTTTACGATACCATAAATTGTGGTATTGGTAAGAGGGTTCTCCGGCTCACCTCTGACTACTGTGCTCTCAAGTCCGACAGCTGAGTTCAATTTTTCCCCCATTAACAAGTTCATCTGACGAGCAACGCTGTTGTACCATAGAAACACGTTGGAGAAAAAGAAAAGTAGTATCACGAGAAAAAGCGCTGTACCAACGATCTCTGCGGTTCCTCTGCGGTTCTTAAAGAGTTTCTTCATTATTTACATCACCAATCCTGCTTCGACGGCGAAGTATACTCTCCCTCGAAGATGGAGCCTCTTTCAGTGACCAGTTTGAAGTGGTAGTTGGTGCTATTGGTCAGGGGATTTGATGGTTGTGCTCTTATCGAGCCGTGCTTGCCAACCTGTATCTCGATGAGATTGACATTTTTTTCATTGTCAAAGAAAACAACCGGTTCGCCGTCGATGTAGAGCGAGGTGATTTTGACGTCAACTTTCCCATAGTTGTAGATGGTTAGATTGATCAATTGTCTATTTTTAAACCAGACATCCTCGATCTCGATCAACTCCATTATCGCGCTTCCCTGCCCACGCTGGAAATGCGTGACGTAGTCGGTGAAATAGGCGAATAACATACTCATTCCTAGCACTACAACCAAGATTAACGCAACTGTGCCGAAGACGGATGAAACTGCCCTCCTATCCCTCAACATCTTCCACATGTTACGTCCCAATCCAGTTCGGAGGGATCATAATGTAAAATATGAGATATCCTACAACTGTTAACGCTATTGAGTGCTTAAGCCCGCCCGGGACTCTTCGCTCACCCATCTTCCCTGCCATCAGTCCGCCCATAAGCCCGGAGATTAGCATAGTCTTATAGAAGAATTCTTTGAACTTTTGGATGCCAACAATGTTGACTGGGTTGAGTATCTGTGTATACCCTTCAAGCGGGAAAAAGAAAGACCTCAAAAGTATGATGGAGGTGAAGATGAAAACGAAGAAGGCTACGTAGATTATGATAAGGTAAGGCTTCATCTGAGATGTAGTCTCCCTGTCCATCTCCCTCATTTCCTCCATGAACCCAGATGTCGCCGTGAATACCTTCCTTATCTGCCCGCCTGAACGACCGGCCTCCAAAACCAAGGCGCAGAATCTGTTTACAACGGGTGAACTAATCCGCTCCTTGAACCTTTTTAGAGCCTCCTCAAAGGACAGACCCCAAGACATCTGAACCGTGAGTTTCCGCACCTCGTCGGAAAGAGGGCGACGCACCATCTTACTAGATACAACATTCTCCATAGCCGCAACAAGGGTTACCCCAGTCTCCTGTGACTCCGAGATCCCCCTCACAAACACGGGCATCTGATCCTCGACTGCGTCCATCCATCTCTGATTCAAGTAGTCAAGGATCGCAGACGGAGATATTGTTATCAGTATGGCAACGATGAAAATCTCGTTGGAGAAAATAGAGGCTTCAGTTGGCTGAAGGAAATAAAGCGCTATGGTGAGACCGATAGCTAAGGCCAGTGACATCAAGGCAGTTATGAGCCTCGTCTTCTTAGGAATCCTCCTCACATGCTCACCTCGGCGGGGTCATGATTTCCACTGCCAAGATCAGGATTCCGACGCCGGCTGGCATTATTACAAATGTTAGAAGGTTAAGGAGTGTCTTTGGGTCTATGTTTCCAACCATAACGCCTCCTCCTATGAAGGACATCACCGAGAGCATGACTATGAGCATGAGGGGAGCAGCGACCAAGAAGGTTGTATAGACTTCGGCGATAATACCTAGATTATCGAGGAAGCTTTTCATGTCACGCATCCTCATACTTTTATACTTATCCGCTTGTTCTCGGAGATAGCTAGATAGATCCCCACCAATGTGAGATGTTGCTATTACTCCGTCGAGCAAAGCCGCAAACTTTTTTGAGGCACATCTTTCAGAGGCCTTTTTAAGGGCAGTATGTGTGTCTAGACCCATAAGTTCGATGTCTCTAATTATCCTCCCTGTCTCTTCATTTACATGAAACTCCTCACCCACCCTAGCCAAGGAGCGGATAATACTGCCAAGGGGCATCCCAGAAGCCGCCAAGACGGACATGAAGTTTGCAATAGTTGGGAGGTTTGCGTCGATCTTCCTCCTTCTAGAAGCGGCTACAAGAAATGGCTGGGAAAAATAAAATCCAACTGAGGAAACTCCCACCAATAATCCAATTAGGACAGGGAGAAAAAATGGATGTAAAATTTGAAGGTTAAGGAAGGGAAGCAATATAAGGGAGGTCGTGAAGGCTGAAACACCTACTAAGAATAAGGCTAATAAAATCAATAATGTACGTGCGCTCAAGAAGTTTCTATTCACTCATAATTGCCTCCACATGGACTAAATCGGGATTCTCGTAATATCTTCTTATTATTTCTGAGACCTCACTATGGTTTCTTATATTACGTCTAGACATCCATTCAAGGATTTTTGCTCTTCGCTGGATCTCTTCATTTGCTTCATCTATGCTGATGCCTCTTCTTTTGGCTATCCTCTCTACAAGATAGCTTCTCCCTGTGTACTCAAATGTCTCGTTACCTGTGCTCCATTTATAGACTTCGTTTGTTAGGATCTCCCTTGACCTTGGGTCCAATCCAACTATCTCGGATATAATTATGGTTTTCCTAACTTTTCCCTCTCTACTAGCAACCCTCTGCTGAATAGTAATGAGATCTATTCCTGATATTAGAGTTCTCGGAATGTTCATGGGCTCCGACTCAAGTCTGTATACTACAGAGCCTACGCTCTCGGCGTGTATGGTTGACATTCCCAGGTGACCAGTGCTTATGGCTTGGAAAAGGGTGTACGCTTCTCTCCCTCTTATCTCGCCAACTATTATATACTCCGGTCTCTGCCTAAGGGAGGCTTGGAGTAGATCGAAGAGGGTTATGTCTGCTGCTTCTGCTCCCAGGCCGAAGTGTGTCCTTGTTATTGACGGGATCCAGTTTTCATGCGGTATGTTTAACTCAGGAGTGTCCTCAATTGAAACTATCTTCAGGTCTGGTTTAATGAACATGCTAAGACAGTTGAGCATAGTTGTTTTACCTGCTGCTATTCCTCCTGAAATAAAGATTGAGACACGATTTTCGACAGCGTACCAAAAGTAGGCCGCCATCTCTGGAGAGAGGGTTTTAAAGTTTATCATATCGATAATAGTTAAGGGGTCAACATTGAACTTCCGGATGCTAAATGTGGAACCTCTCCTCGTAACCTCTTTTCCGTAAGTCAGATGGATCCTGCTGCCATCCGGCAGAGAAGCGTCTAACATGGGCTGAGCGATTGAGATATGACGACCGCATAAATAAGCCAGTCTCAGAGTGAAGGAGTCAAGTTCCTCCGCGGTTTCGAATCGGATGTTTGTGGGAATGGACTCGTATTTTCTGTGCCATACAAAGATGTTGATGTTTTCTCCGTCGCATGATATATCCTCTATTAGAGGGTCGTGCATGAGTGGATCTATCTTTCCATAACCAATATAATCCCTCATTATGTAATACATGAGCTTCTCCTTTGTCGAGCGGCTTATCTGTAAACCGTAAGAGTATAGTATCTCCATGCATTTTCTTTTGAGGTACTCTCTAGCTGCCTCCTTCGATTCTAGATGACTTATTTTCACGTCTAAAACCTCCATTAATAGTTCTTTTAGTTTATTCATTTGAAAAACATTGGATTCATCTAGTTCTGGCTCCTTGACTATGTAAGTTAGACTTCCCCGTAATGGATCTCGGACAATTCTAGCATAAGCATATGGCTCGTTAAGTGAGTACCTCTCAATCGTGTTGGCCTCTTTAACAAGGTGAAGGGCTAGCGCCATTTTCCTGCGTCTCTCAAGCATTCTCACCCTTTTTCTCAGGTTATTATACGTGATCCCTATTGAAACAGGTTTTATTACCCGGATTGGCTTTTCCGCGCGCCGCGCGCGCTGCAAAAAAGATCTTTTCAACCTATCAATAATAAACAATGGTTGCCAACCCCCTCTCTATTACATTCGCGCGCGAATTAAGATTTAAATCCTGAGGAATTAATCAGTCTTTCGACCGTCGTCGCCTTTCATGCGCCCGCCTTATAAGCTGTGAACTCAAGGTATCGACCGCACGAGAATCAAAGTTTCGAAACATATAAAACATGCATAAGAAAAATGTTCAACGTACGTATAGGATTATATCATTCAGAAAAGGGAAAAAGATTGACTAGATGTCGGGGCTTCTCCAAGTCAAAAAAGGGAATTCACCCAGTCTCAACAGTCATTTTATTATTCGTTATACTCCTTGTAATAGTGGGCATCATCCATCTATGGATAACTATGAAGGAGAGAGCTGGCCACGCTATACAGATACAAAGCGTTACGTTCGAAGAATCCAGAACAAGGATCTACGTTCAGAATGTGGGTAAGGGAACCGTAATCATAGAGTCGGTTCATATTAACGATGAAAAAATAGATATCCACAGCACAAACTATAAAGAAGACTCCGAAAAAACAACCGAAATTAAAGAACGTCAAACCGTAGAATTAATCATCAACCGCGCATATAAGGAAAAAGTCCACATCAGAGTCGTTTGCAAGGATGGAACATTTATAGAAGCAGAATGGGAACCCTGAGCTAAAACACACTGACAAAATTTATTACAATCACACAAACCATCTAATGCGAGAGCAGTTAAATGAAACTCTTTAAGACAGGTATCGTTGGCTTTGATGAATTCCTACAGGGAGGCCTCCCGCCTGGAGTCTTCCTTCTCATTGGTCCACTAGGTTCAGGAAGCGAAATCTTTGCAAGAGAAATCGCCTATTCAAGAGCTAAAGATAGCGGTGTGACATACTTCACGCTGACTAAACCTACAGAAGTCGTCAAGGATGACATGTCCACATATGGCTGGGACATATCGCAACTGGAGGAATCAGAGAGATGGCGGTTCATCAACCTGACCCAAACTGAGTCTATGATAGATGTTATCATCCAAGAAATGAAGCAGTCCAGATGTGTCGTGTTAGATTCTTTCTCCGAATTGCTGCTTACCCAAAATATCGAAGATGCCATCAGCATGCTTATCTCTATGTCCACCCAAAACAGAGAATGCCAAGAATTACATCTAATCCTCCTAACCGAGGGAATGCAAGATCCAAAAGTTGAGACAACAATGCAACACTTTGCTGATGGCGTTATAACATTCACTACCAACTGGGGAACCGAAGCCACATCCAGAAGTATCATCATAAAAAAGATGAGGAGGATGATAATCCCCTCTCGAAGCCTCCCCTATTCCATAGGGGAAAGAGGATTTACCATAGAAACAGCCACTAGAATAACCTAAACAAACCCTCTAAAGACACATGTATCTCTCTATCAAGAATGATGGTCTCTCACATTTAAAATAGGAAATCTTGTCAGATTGTTACTTCTCGAGCGTGAGATATATATCTGAAATCCATAATTAATTTATTAATTAAAATTAGTATGTCTTCTCGCTCGTATGAAAGTTATACATAAAAGTTGGAAAGAACTGTTTAATGATTGCGTAAGCGTTATTTTCATATTTGGTACAATTGGAATAGCACTAAAATTTACAACATTCTTAGATAAATGGGTCTATTTTCCATGGTTTCCAAATGTTTTTGATGCGATATTTTTAGTTATTTCTGTAGTATATCTCTCTAGTAAAATGTTCGTGAGAAGATTAAATACTTCTTAAGGTTTACACGCGTACGATAGAAGAGACTTTCTAATCTATTTGTTACTAATATCAAGGACTTGCGAGCCTTCTCAGGTCTTCCTCGCCTTCGGCGTAGCCCGAGGCTATGATCACGTCCCCAGCCTTGATCACTGATCCAGGATAGGGGCGCATCCACCTGTCTCCTCGGCGTAGCACGATGACCCACATCCCCGTCTTCTCTGGGATGCTGGCCTCCTTCAGCGTCTTCCCGACGAGTGATGAGTGCTCAGAGACGATGACCCGCTCTATGGTCTCCTCGGCTTCCTCTATGGCCATCTTCAACACGGGATGGGGTTCTTCGCCTCGGAGTACGACTTCAGCGATCTCTGATGCCGCGTCGGCAATCCTCTCGGTCACAACCCCCATCCTGATGAGGCCTAGGATCCCCTTCGCTTCCTCGGGCTTGACGCTGCTGGAGAGGACGAGGAGCTCGAACTCAGTGTGCAGCCTGTCGACCCTCTCTTCCAAGATTTGCACCTCCTCGGCCAGTTCTGTGCTGTTCAGCAGCAGCGCCGAGTAGGCTAGGTCCATCATGAGCTCGGAGGTGTCCTTCAGCTCGACGAGGTCGTTGCAGATCCTCTCGAAGCACTCCCTATTGGTCTTCTCACTCAAGCTCACTGGCCTCCCCCCTCGCTGCCCTCTCGAGCGTCTCCAGCCCGGACGCTGTCCCCCTTGCCATCAGCACGTCCTCAGGCATCA
>JREQ01004269.1_pt1 | contig 10474 bp, 9 predicted proteins | sample 210151 | NCBI WGS metagenome assembly JREQ01 (sample SAMN03019617, study PRJNA260268) | marine sediment metagenome | biome: Marine; feature: Sediment; material: Clay; isolation source: clay from marine sediments 31 meters below sea floor depth collected from... | place: New Zealand: Canterbury Basin... | reverse complement strand
GGTAATAAGGAGGACATACGATATGGACCGGCAAAGGTTTGAACTAATCAAATATTTTATGGAGGAAAAACAATGTGATTTTGTGTTTGCCGTTATCTCAGGGACTGATACACTACCTCACTCCTTTTACCACTACTTCGATGAGAATCACAGGCGATACACCCCTGATGCTAAATATAAAGATGTAGTGAAAAACCACTACATATTCTGTGATGAAAATATCGGGAAGATTGCAGATCTAGTGGGTGAGAACACGGCAATTATCGTATTGAGCAGCTACGGTGTTCAGAGATTAGATGGGAGGATTAATTTGAATGAATGGCTTGTCCAGGAAGGTTATTTGAGACTTAAAATAGATCCTGGCCCCTTAACTCCTCTAATGCGAGCAGATATTGATTGGTCTAAAACAAAGGCCTGGGCGCTAGGCTGTGCCGGAGGGATTTACCTTAATGTAAGAGGAAGAGAGCCGGAAGGCGTAGTAGATCCTAAAGATTACAACAAGTTCCTGGATGAGTTGGCTGAGAAACTTAAGGCCATACCGGATGAGAAGGGAAGAACATTGGATACTGAAGTGTACAAGAGAAAAGATATCCACTCCGGACAATATGCCAGATTTGGCCCGGACTCATTTGCATGCTTTAATAACTACCATCTGATAACGAGCGAACTTGTTGGATATAACTCCACACACTCCTACGACGTGCCCGCAGGCCTTGAGTATGGTGCCCATGGACCCTATGGTTTTTTCGTTCTTCATGATCCAGCTATGGCTCAAAAAGGCAAGATCCCGGAGGTGGATCTTTTAGATATAGCCCCTACGGTACTGGACCTGTTCCAAATACCTGTTCCTCCGAATATGGAAGGGAAAATTCTAACCAAAAAGGAGAAGGTATATTCCGAGGAAGAGGAGGAAATGAAACGAAGGCTTTCCAGACTAGGTTACCTTGGGTAGTAGAAGGATTCCCGGTCATAGTTTTCCTTGAATATTTGTCTGAAGATGAGTGGGGTAAAAACAACCTCTTAAGAAAAAATGTAAGATACAACAAGGAGAGCCTATATGCGAGAAGAAATCAGGGAGATTCCTACAACTTATTCTCCTCCTGGAATGCTGGACTGGCCTTGCAGCGTCGAAAGGCTTCCTAATGGGAATACTCTCATCACGGATGGCGGGTACTGGTCAGGGTTGGGCAGTGAAATCTTGGAAGTTGACCTGACTGGCAGAATAGTATGGCAGCACTCCAACAGTGGTTTGATTTTTGCCCATAGCGCGAGAGTGCTAAAAAATGGAAACATCCTAATTAGCGATACCTGGAATGACAGGCTATTAGAGATAGATAGAAAAGGAAATACAGTATGGGTCTCAGATGAATGGGGCAAGGGAACTGGCCTGTTAAGCGATGGCTCCCATCTTCGCTATCCCAATGATGCAGAAGAGACAGAAAAAGGGAGATTTCTTATCTCCGATAGAAACAACGACAGGGTAATAGAGGTTAACAGGGAAGGGGATATTGTCTGGACGTATGATAAGCTTGAACACTGTCATGGTGCCGACAGGACCCCTGATGGGAACACTATTGTGGCAAGCTCTAATGAGAACAGGGTTGTGGAGATTGATCCTGAAGGAAATGTAGTATGGGCTTACGGGGATGGGTCACCAGATGTGCTCAACTGGCCAAGAGATGCAGATAGGCTCTCTAACGGGAACACGCTGATAACTGATACCAAAAACCAACGGATCATTGAGGTAGATAAGAAGGGCAGAATTATTTGGTCCTTTTACCTGGGATATTTCGGCATGCCCTATGAGGCGGATAGACTTCCAAACGGTAATACTTTAATTTCTGTTCAACAGAAAAGACAGGTAATAGAGGTCGATCCAGCAGGTAATATAATCTGGGGCTTTAGGAACTATTACCAAGGACACATCAAAGACCACCTGTACAATAGTGACTTTGAACAAGAAGCTTTTCCTGGTGCCGGAGAGCCTGCCTTCTGGAGAAAGTGTACTCTTCTTTCTGAAGGGTCCCCGGGTAGACTTTTCTGGGATTCAGAGATCTCCTTGGAAGGAAGCCGCAGCATAGGTATCGAATACCATGGCACAGGAAGCCTGTGGTGGCAGCAAACTGTGAGAGTAACCTCTGGAACCCTTTACAAGTTTTCTGACACGGTTAAAACAAGTAATCTTAACGGTTTTGCTCACACCCAGGTTGCGTTCCTGGACAAGATGGGGACGTTTCTCACCGACCCTCATTCATTACCTGGAACAAGAGGTCGTAAAGGCACCACTGACTGGGACTCGGATGAAATAGAGATTAGAGCACCTGAGGAGGCTACCGGGGCTGATATCAGGTGTTTTGTGGTAGGAAAGGGCAAAGCCTGGTTTGATAAGGTCTCTCTTGAGGAACTTCCATGGGGATAAAAGGAGAAAGAGATTTCTGGGCGGCGGGAAAATAACTACTGATTTCAGGAGTCAAATTTTGTAATCAGTAAAAAGAGGTAGCTCCAAAAAAATTAAGGAAAGCTTTTTAGCAAGGATTTTTTGCTAATACTCAAAAAAGGCCACAGGAGGAGCAGATGATAGGTATAATATGGTTGGGGCATGCATCCTTTGAACTTGCGACTGATAAGGGAAAACATATCTATCTTGATCCCTGGTTGAATGATAATCCTGTAGCACTGACCAAAATAGAAGACATCAAAAGGGCTGATATTGTGTGTGTAAGTCACGGCCACAAGGACCATATTGGGGACGCTATTGAAATTGTGAGAAATACTGGCGCGATCCTTGTCTGTTCACCAGAGATAGGCCACTATGCTAATAGCAAAGGCATAGACTATGGTAAGGGATCTTGTACTTTAAACATAGGTGGTTCAGCAGTTATAGAGGGGATTACGATTCATATGACTTTCGCCTCACACCTGAGTGAGCTTTACGGTGAAGAATGGTTAACAGAAAAGAGAATGCTTCCGGGCTCAGGATCAGTAGGGTATGTAATAGAAACAGAGGAAGGGGTACGAGTATATTTTGCCGGAGATACAGGCCTTTTTGGGGATATGCGGATAATTGGGGAGATTTACAATCCTCACATAGCTCTTCTCCCTGTGGGAGGGAAATATAATATGGGGCCAAAGCTTGCCTCCATTGCAGCAAGATGGATCCGGCCAGAAGTTCTAATTCCCATGCACTACAATACCTATCCGGCTATCAAACAGGATGCCAAGGTTCTTGAAGACTACATAAAAAATAACATCCCTGGGGTAAAAGTTGTGGTTCTAAAACCAGGAGAAAGATTTGACTATGTTGGTAAATAAGTGATAAGGGGTTAAGGCCGATTTGTTTCTCTTTGACAAAGTTAGACTCTATTCTCACGCTGACCAGGCTTTCGATTAGGGTGACGGAAAAGATTACCATTCGTAGGTTCCGAAACAAACTGGGCTGAGGCTTTGATTTTTGGATAGATCGAGAACTTGGTGAAAAACCCGAAAAATGGTTTTTGTCAAATACAAGGAGGAACAATTGAGAAAGAGCGACCAAGAAATTTTACTTCTCTAGCTAGTTAACCGGACTTTTTCAGAGGTCTCTTCTAAATCATTTAAAAACTTTGTAAAATAGCGGAGGTAGACTCACATCCATTTCACCAATTTTTGGTGTCCATGAGGGGTGTAAAATCGGGCAAACTGGTAGGGGAATGAAAAGTAATAGAAAGGCTTCAAACTTACATATATCCCAATTTTCGAAGTCTCTCCATGGTCTTCTCTTTATCCTGTCTTCTCCCACCTCTCTCCATAGTATTTTCAAGGTCCTGTTCCCAGGCAGGTACACCAACCACCATGGGGTTACTGGTACTCCGGACCCCTAGGGAGCGGTAACCTATTTCATAAAGTGGACAGTAGGGAATGCTGTGGAGTCTAATGTTGTCCCATATATCTCTTTCTGTAAAATGAAGAATGGGGGCTACTCTAGTGTGTTCAGGCATTAAATAGCCCCCTTCTTTTCTCATAAAATACCTATCGTCCTTTCGTGCTGGATGCTCATCCCAGCGGACAGCCATGAATAAGGCTTTTATGCTATTTTTTTCTATAAACTGATTAAGCACCACTGTTTTCATCAGATGGTTGCCAGCATAGGATTCTGCTTCAAATAAGAATGACTCCTCTTCAAATCCAATCCGTTTAAGTTCATCTTGATTTCGCTCATTTAAGTCCTTCACCTTAACAGTATTACCTAACTTGCTCTGACAGGCCCTAAGGACATCGAAATCAGAGAGCCACTTTAAGTCTATGTGCCATTTTTTTGAAGTTGTTATCAAAAAATCTGTGATTTCGGGAAATGCATCACCTTCGTCAATGGTTATAACGTGCGGGAGGTTGAGATTATCTTCCAGACACACCTGGCGAATAATCCAGAGGTTTGTAGTACTATCCTTCCCACCTGTCCAGGTGATAGCTGAAACGCACGGGCCAAATTTTTCAAATGCCTCCCGCACAATCTTTTTGGACTCATCAATTCTATTTTGAATCTCACCTCTCCTCTCTTGGCTAACTGTATAGGTTTCCATTTATCTGCCTCCTCTATTTATGATTTTGATTGCCCCCCTTTTAACCATCTTCTTATTCTCGGCTTCAATGCTTCCTTCAACTTATCTGCTTCTGGTGATGTCTCAACTATATTACTCCGCTCCTCAGGGTCCTTTTCAAGATCATACAGTTCCCAGCTACTCACGCTTTCCCTGTATATTATTTTAAGCTTTTTATTTTGGTAATAGTATATGGGCCTGTCCGTCTCTTTTTCGTGCACACCCTTCTTATCGACCGCTTCGCCAAAACATCCCCTTTCAGGATAATCAGCAATGGGAAAAAGAGAGGAGCCTTCAAAATTCCCCTCCGGTTCACGACCAAAAAGATGCAGTATAGTTGGGGGTATATCAATATTACTCACTATAGTGTCGCATACCTTAGCTTCATCCTGTGTCTCATCATACACAAGAAAAGGTACATTTATGAGTTCTGAGTACATTTTGCCATCGTGAGAGAGACCCCCATGCTCACCAAATTCATCGCCGTGATCTGAGGTGATAAAAATCACTGAATTCTCTAAGAGGTAAAGCTTTTTCAATATACTAAAGAAATCTTGGATATAATCATCGACCTCGCGAACATGGGCAAAGTAGAGTTTTCTTAGAAGCTCCGCCTTTCCCTTGTCTGAAACATCTCTTTTCAGGAGTGTATTTCTAAATAAATTGAGCATCTCACCCTGGCTCAGATTAAGGGAAGGACCGACTCTATCCCTATATCTCTTTTCAGGAACATAGGGCTCATGGACATCCATATAGTGAACCCACAAGAAAAAGAGTCTATCCTCTCCTCCTTTAATATATGAGGATAGCCACTCATCCACCTTTTCATTAATCTGATTCCCCTTGACATAAGGAACCTCATCGGTCACTTCTTCTTCCATAGAATCATAGAAAACATCCCAACCTCGATTCCAGCCGAAATAATCACACATATACGGATTTGAATGGAAGCTGGCGGTAGTAATCCCGGATTTCTTTAGCACCTCAGAAATCAAAGTCCTTTTCGGCGAAAGTTTTTCCTGCCTCTCGCACTCAAGATAATAGGAGGAGGTAAGTATTCCTGGAAATGAGGCCTGAGTGTATGGTCCAACTGCCTGCATATTGGTAAACTTGATGCACCTGTCCTGGATAGAATCAATAAAAGGAGTCAACCTGCTCTTCTTGTTATAACATCCAAGTGCATCTTTCCTCAAGGTGTCTATTGTGAGGAGGATAACGTTCTTCACTCTAAGCTCCCACTTGTTTTCTTCTCATGTTTTCACCCCGAAATTGTTCATATTAGCTGAGATACCCAAATCTCATTAATCCCTAGTCCTCACCATGCTGAGAGCCTAAAAACGGGCTGCCTTTTAGCTAGATAGTTCTCCGTACAAAAAGGAGAACCCAAACCATACTTCTCAGCACATTCTAATACCTTATCATGCACTTCTGGTCTTAACATAAATCTATCAGGCTTCACTTTACCTTTCATCATACTTCTAATCAGAGTGCCGCTAAATTTTTGTCCTTGCTGGCTATGCCCACATAATCCAGAGTAGGTTACCTCTCCACATACCGGACAGTACCACCACTCTAAAACACGGATGGGCTTAATATGAAGGTCTCCCTCGGAAATCTGGTCAAACATCCTATGAGCATCGTATGGGTGGTAGAAGCTTCCCGCACCGGCGTGGTCTCTGCCAAACATATGGTGGGTACAGCCTAAGTTCGCCCTTATAATAGCATGAAAAACAGCTTCTCTTGGTCCGGCATACCGCATATCCCAGAGGACAATAGAAACCATGTGTATATCATCTCTGAAATACCCAGCTTCACAGAGTTCATAGTGACACAGAACAATGGCCTCATCTATATAATCACCTATCTGCTTTGGCCCAATTATGCAGCTCACCAGTATTCCTGTTTGAAGCTTTTCTACGGCAAGTTCTCCATTGGCAGCAAACCAAGCCCCCTTCATTAGCCACTCGTGCCCGGTGTGAGGCACATTTCTTGTTTGATGAGCTACTACTCTTTCCCAACTCTTCTCAGCGATTTTTTCTCGCATCTCACGGGGTGTAAACCAGAATCTATCAAAAGGTGGCTGAAATTTGGGAGGATTCACTAAGGTGATCTTCCCTCCTATGAAGGCATTATTTAATCCATTAAATATCCCTACCCCAGGGTGTCTCTCATCGGTTGTCCCCAGCACAGCTTTGGCAATGTGCATTTTATTGAAAGTGAATATATCCTTGATCTCTAAGATAGCCAGGGGTTGACCAGAGTAAGTAAGAAGGATGGTATCTTCGTGCTTAATCTTCTTGGCCTTGATTTCCTCATTTGTAATATCAAATACAATTGGTATGGGCCAGAGTGTACCATTTGCCAGGCTCATCCTTTCACATACTGACTCTACATCTTGCTTATCCATAAAGCCCTCTAGTGGCGTTAGGAAACCGTAGGCAATGTCAATGCACTCCCTGGCCACTCGTCCAGTGACAGAAACACTTTTTAGGCCTTCAGCTTGCCTCTTTGCCTCTAGAGGTGAAGAAATCACCCTCTCCACAATCTCTTTATCCCCATGCCCTATATATCCCAATTTTGCCTTGCTCCTTTGATTATTTTTTCCATAGGGAGAGTTACTTCACGCGCCCATCTTTTTTAAGATCCCTAATTTCTATCGTAACTTTTGTACAAATACTGGGCAAAAGTTACGAAGAATTCTTAAATATGTCAAGTGCCGCGTCAAGCCATATAAAATGTAACCGAAGGGGAACTGGTTCTGCCATATGAAGAGTAACCGGAACATGATAAGCTAGTCCCTGGTTAGACAACAAGTAACCAGGGAGAAGGAGAAAATGGATATGAATGGAGCGGGGTAAGGACGAGAACTAGATCTAAACAGACCTGTTGGGATGGGGGGCTAACTATTAAAGGTGGGAAAGTCTTATCTTTTCAAGAATTTGCCTTTGACCAACCTGACCATGGAGTAACACAAATTTCGAACCAACACCTAAGATGGAAATCTACCACCTTTGGAGATCCGGACGGAGTAATACTAAACTTGGATGCTTCGGAAGATACCACTATCACATTCTACTCCAAACCAAAGACTTTTTCTTTCATGGTTGAGGAGATTGACAATGGACCCAAAATAATAGAGGCGGGTGGCGTCAATCAAAAAATAAAAATATCTTTGTTGCCTCCTGAGAAGGGCTTAAGAACTTTAAGTGTGGAACATACAGATGGAAACATAAAAGAAGGGTTAAATCTATATTGGGTACGAGTTTTGCAATACAATGGAGCTATGGCTTGGAGTAGCCCTATTTTTATAAACTACCGGAAAAAATAGATCATCATAGAATTACAAGCAATAATAATTAATTAGCCCAGCTTCGCAAAAACACGTCTTGAAATAGGTGATAGAGCATGTTAACGTTTTAGAAGCCGAATTTGCGAAGAGGCGATAGAAAAAGCCCGGGATTGCTCGGAATGTGAAGAATGCATAGAGAGGTGCCCCTATCATCTCAATATTCCCTATCTTCTTAAGGAAAATATAGCTTATATGGAGAAACTCAAGGAGTGTAGTCTTCCTCTTCCATAGCCTCCAGAAGCTCGGAGATTTCGTCCTCTATTATCCACTCCTCGTAGGTATCTGATTCCAACTCCTGGATAAATCGGGAGCGTTTCATAATAGGGGCCTGACCCCATCTTCCTCCCATGATGGGATAGCAAAGGCAAAGCTCCTCTTTGGCTCGGGTAGTAGCCACATAGAGAAGTCTTCTCTCTTCCTCCAGGCTCTCGCCAGATTCTAGGGCCCTGGCCACAGGAAAGCGGCCCTCAGATAACCATATTACCATAACTGCAGACCATTCCAATCCCTTGGCCTGGTGTACTGTACTCAGGATTACCTTCTCGTCTTCCTCCCCTCCTACTACTACCACCTCTGATTCCACGGTTCCCAGAAGAGCCAATTCACTGAGGAATTTTCTTAAGGATCTATACTGGCTGGCGAAATTGCTTAATTGATAAATATCTTCTGTTCTTTCCGCATAATCAGGATACCGACCTCGAAGATATTCTCCGTAGGAACCTTGAAGAACATTTTGAATCATCTCTCCTGGATTTCTTCTAAGAGTGAGATTACGCAGCTCAGCAATGGTAGAGGTAAATGTGTTCCATTCGGGAGGAATCCCTCGGGGAAAAAGGGAAGGGAGTTTCTGGGACCGAATAGATTTCAAGGGTTCAGGAGCTGAAGCAATATACTGCCAAAGTCTCTCAGCGGTGGCATTTCCTACTCCGGGAAGGAGTTTAAGAATTCTTTTCCAGGAAAGCTCATCCGCTGGATTAAGTGAAACCTTTAGGTAGCTTATCACATCCTTGATATGGGCTCGCTCAAAGAACCTTAAGCCCGAGCGGACCACATAGGGAATTCCTCGTCTGGTAAGCTCCATCTGAAGCTCCAGGGAGTGATAGTGAGAACGATACAGTACAGCTATTTCATTCAAAGAATAATCTTCATCTCGGAGTTCCAATATTCGCTGGGCCACAAACTCAGCCTGTTGGGTAGCATCCTTAAGAGGAACAACCGCGGGCAAAGACCTGGTCTTTCTTGCTGGACGCAGAGTCTTGGGAAATTGCCTTTTGTTGTGGGAGATGACATTGTTGGTTAGATGGAGAATTTCCGGACTGCTTCGGTAGTTTGTCTCTAATTTGTAGATTTTAACATGAGGGTATCTTTTGGGGAAATCAATAATATTGGCTAAATTTGCCCCCCGGAAGGAATAAATGCTCTGTGAGTCGTCCCCCACCACCATGAGGTTTCGATGATAAGAAGCCATAATATCAATGAGATCCGCCTGAATTTTGTTAGTGTCCTGGTATTCATCTACCAGGATGTGACGAAAATGCCGGCAGTAGGAATCCTTAACCTCGGGGTGCTTACCCAAGAGGGCTTTCCAGTTGCCAAGCAAATCGTCATAATCCATGAGGTTAAGTTTTCTTTTGCGGCTCCTGTACTGTCTGGCCACCTTCTCAATGATGGGGACAAGAGAGGTAAAGAAGGGATATTTTTCCTCTACTACTTCATGTATCCCTCTTTGGGCATTAAGGGAAAGACCAAGAATATCCGAAAGAATGGCTCCCTTGGGAAATCTTTCTTTCCGAGTGTCAATTTTCAAATCAGTAAGACAGACATCCAGAAGATCTTTAGAATCCTCCCGGTCTATGATGATGTAATTATTCCCATATCCTAAAAGATGAGCATGACGCCTCAGCAGGAGATTTCCAATATGGTGGAAAGTCCCTCCCCATATTTTTCTCGCCTGCCCCCCTACCAGAACCTCTACTCGATGTAGCATTTCCCTGGCTGCTTTGTTGGTAAAGGTAACCAGGAGAATTCGCTCAGGAGGAACCCCCGATTCAATAAGCCAGGCTACCCTATAGGTTACGGTGCGGGTTTTACCACTCCCTGCCCCGGCAATAACCAGGATGGGTCCACCTTCAGCCGTCACTGCCTCTAACTGCTGGGGATTAAGCTGAGAAGCATAATCTACTTTAAGTTCTTTCAATGAGGATGGGGTCTTCAGTACATACCTTCTGGTTTTTTTCAAGGTGCCGCCTCGTTAGTTTGGCTTTCAAGGTTTCTCTGATCCATCCGGTTGGATTGAATCTAGATCAAAGGTCATTCCGTCGCTGGCGGCGATGACATTTACCCCCAGCTCTTCTTTCAACTCTTCTGCGATCTTCCAGGGCCTGGCTCTAAGAACAGTCATTCCGAAGTGAGTCAAAATGGCTACTTTAGGATTTATTTCTCTGATAATAATTTTCACGTCTTCCAAAGAGAGATGATCCAGCTCACTGGGCTTCAGGCGAAGAAGATTGATAATGAGAGTATCTCCCCCATAATGTTGAGTAAGCTG
>JREQ01002454.1_pt1 | contig 10530 bp, 9 predicted proteins | sample 210151 | NCBI WGS metagenome assembly JREQ01 (sample SAMN03019617, study PRJNA260268) | marine sediment metagenome | biome: Marine; feature: Sediment; material: Clay; isolation source: clay from marine sediments 31 meters below sea floor depth collected from... | place: New Zealand: Canterbury Basin... | reverse complement strand
GGCGTATCACGCATTGCATGCCTACTAGAGCTCAGCCATAGAGGGTTAAATGCCAAAAAAAGAGATGTGAATAGCCCAATTCTAAAGCCACCAAGCATCTGCCCGAAAAAGAATAAAATAACACAAGTCAAAGTCCCAAGTATTGCAACCATAGTCCTCGCGCTTATTAATACATGATCCGGGGGCTTAATATTAAATTCCCACATCCCACTTCTAACTCCAATTAACCATGGTCCAACACCCATGATGATATTTGCTGGTGTTATGCCGACCCAAGCATCCGATCGAAACTCACCTCTCAGGATCAAGCCTATAGATCTTATGCCCCTACTAATGTGCAGGCTTTCGTCGCCGTGATAAATTTCTTGTTTCAGCCCAATGAAAAAAGGCATAGAGATTACAACAATAAGAACAAAGGCAGTGGCAACTTCTTTCATTTTATCCCCAAAATTTTTCATTCTGAACACCTTAACAACTCGCTCGCGCGCACGAAACATTCTGCATCCCTGACTGCTTTCTCAATATTTCTCGCTTTTTTCAGTCCAAAATCTTCTTGGCAATATAGATCATAGACCCAAATATCTTATCCTAAAGCCTTTAATTCTTTAATTACCATCTCTGCTGTACTATTTTTAGTATCATCAATATCCATCTTATATGAAACTCCGAGGATAGCTATTTTGGTCGGGCGCGCAATTATCCATATTTATGTCGTCTAGAATATAGATGCGTTTGAATGAAACTTTGATGTTGCGGTATTCCTTCATAAGATCATATAGTTATGTATCCCATATCCCCGAGGATTAGTTTATGACCTTTTGGAAGGTTTTGTTCGTAGCCGAGGACCTTTACTTTTCTTCCTATGAGGCTGTCGGTGATACGTCTGCCGCAGTCGATGTATGTTCCTTCCATGACGATGCTGTTCTCGATCTCGCTGTTTCTTATTGTGACTGAGTCTCCGATGCTGGTGTAGGGGCCGATGTAGGTGTTGGGGCCTATCTCGCAGTAATTGCCGATGATGGCGGGGCCTCTGATTGTGGTTCTGCTATGGATGATGGTGCCGCGCCCTATTCCAACGTTGTTTGTTATGGTTGCGGTTTCTTCGATTCTTCCGTGGTTGTAGGGGTTTAATTCGTGTAGAATAAGTTGATTTGCTTCAAGCAGGTCTTCGGGTTTTCCTGTGTCTTTCCACCAGCCCTGAACCTTTTGAACGTGAACATTAGCTCCCTCGGTGAGGAGGGTTTGGATGGTGTCGGTGATCTCCAGTTCTCCTCTCCATGAGGGCTTGATCTGGTTGAGGGCGTTGAAGACTTTGTCGTTGAATATGTAGATGCCTATGAGGGCCCAGTTGCTGATGGGCTCTTTTGGCTTCTCTACGAATTTGTTGATGGTTCCGTCTTTGTTGAAGACGACGACGCCGTATCTGCTTGGTTCGTTGACCTTTGCGGCGCCTACGACGCAGTCGCTCTCGGTTTTATTGAAGAGTTTGACGAGTGGTTTGGCGCCCTGTTTTAGGAGGTTGTCTCCGAGATACATGACGAAGGGCTCGCCTTTGAGGTAGTCTTCTGCGACCATCACTGCGTGGGCTAGTCCTTTTGGTTCTGGTTGGTCGATGTAGGTGATGTTGACGCCGTATTTTGAGCCGTCTCCGAGGGTTTCGACCACTCCTTCTTTAATGGGACCTAGGATGATGCCGATCTCTTTGATTCCTGCGTTTTTCAGGTGTTCTAGTCCGTATAGGAGCATTGGTTTGTTGGCGATGGGCAGCATATGCTTATTGCCTGTGAAGGTTAGTGGTCTGAGTCTTGTTCCATGGCCTCCGGCGAGGAGGAGCCCTTTCATGTAGTTTCACCCTTTACTTGTTTAATGAAGATGTCGAGTGCTTCTGAGATTGTCGGCAGCTTTATGTTGAGTTCTTTTTCGGTTTTTTCTACGTTTAGAGAGCTATCCATTGGTCTTTTTGCTATTTGTTTGAGTTGAGAGGTTTTAATTGGGTTTATGAGTGATTGGTCGTAGCTCATTTTTTCAGCAAGTTTTAGGGAGAACTCGTATCGGTTTAGCCTAGTCTTTCCTGCGATGTGGTATAGACCGGTGATGTCTTTTTCGCACATTTTTAGTATGGTTTCGGCTAGGCTGTCAGCCAATGTGGGTGAACTGTATTGGTCAGTAACGATATTTACTGCTTCGTTTTTCTCTAGTTTTTGGGTTAGCCACATGGCGAAGTTCAACGGCTTACCTGAGGAGGATCGGATTTGGGTGGATGAGATCCAGCTATATATCACAGAGGGCCTAGCGATAATGTAGTCTTTACAGGTTTGTTCTACAGCCTTCTCTGCCTCTAGTTTCGACAGTCCGTAGTAGTTTATTGGGTTTGCGGGGTCATCTTCTCTATAGTTTCCTTTTTTTCCGTCGAAAACATAGTCTGTGGAGATGAACATCATTTTTGCGTCGTATTCGTTGCAGGCTTCAGCTATGTTCTTGGTTCCTATTACATTCACGGCCCTAGCTTCGTCCTTATGGGTTTCACAGTAGCCGACGCTGTGTAAGGCGGCTGTATCTATAACAACATCGGGAGTCAGTTCTTTAATGATTTGATGTGTGCTGTTTCTGTCGGTTTTATCGAGCTGATAGGTTTTATCTTGATCTATAGGGGGCTTCCTTGTCATGTATGTTGCAGATAAATGGTGGCTTTTCTTGGCGTGTTGGAGTATTTTGGAGCCTAATTGGCCTCCGCCCCCTATCACCAAAATTTTCATCTTAGCATCTCCTTTTGGAATTATAAAATAGTGTTTTTTAACATTATTTCCTTCAATAGCTTTTCTGAATTTAATAGATGCTTATACCATTCTACGGTCCTAGTTTTTATAGTGTCGGTGATTTGACTGTTTTCTAGTGCTTCGTAGATTTCTTTAGCCCCATCTTTAGGGGTGTAGTCTGGTTTGAACCTAAGCTTGTTTCTTATTTTTTCGAAGTTGACTCGGTATGATCTCTTATCTGGGTCTCCGTACCATTCCAATTCGTAGGGTTTGTCTATCGAATCGCCCAAGAGTTGGACCAAAGGGGAGATCTGATAGTTTTGCTCGTTTGAGCCTACGTTGAATATGTGTCTATTAACCTTCTCTGACTCGCATTCTGAGAGTAGCGCATAGGCTTTAGCTACGTCTTTTACGTGTATGAAGGGTCTCCATTGGGTTCCGTCTCTCATCACGAAGATCTTTCCGATTTGATAGAGTTTCAGCACCATTGCGTTGATGGCTAGATCGAATCTCATCCTTGGGGCTAAGCCGTAGACCGTTGCGAATCTAGGAATTACAGTGGTGAAGTCTTCGCTTGCCAGTTGGAGGACATCTTTTTCTGCCATGACGGCGGATTTTGCGTATGTGGTCAGGGGGTTCGTAGGGGAGCTTTCATTTAGGATTTTTTCATGGAAGCCGTAGACGCTGCAGGTTGATGCAAGAATATATCGTTTTACTCCGTATTCTTTGCTTAGCTTTGCGACCCGTACTCTTCCTAGGTAGTTTATATCGTAGGTTTTGGCGGGATTGAGTTCTCCACTTGGGTCGTTGGATAAAGCGGCGAGATCTATAACTACGTCTATGCCATTTAGAATTTGAGGGTCGAACCAGCGTATGTCGTCTTTTACTAATTTGAGGTTTGGTTCGTTAGCCAGTTTTTCGATTGGTTCTTGCCCGAAAAAGAAACGATCAAGGCATATAACATGGTATCCTTTTTCTAGTAATAACTCGATTAGGGGTACGCCTATGTATCCGGCGCCACCTGTGACTAGGAATTTCATGGCCTCTTCTCCTTATTTATTTGGTGAGTGGTACCAGTCCCAGGGTTTTCCTACTCTTGGATCATCCTTTTTTCCGTTGATTGAGGTGGGGATGATGTTGGCATCATTCCAAGGTCTTCTCTCTTCGTCGGGGTCTTCGTAGTCGTAGAGTCGGTTTACCCCGTATAGTAGCTTGATTGGTTTAGTGCCTATGGCTTTGTATCCGTGCCAGAGGCTTCCTGGTATCCTTGCTACTCTGAGTCTTTCGCTGCTGAGGACTATCTCGTCGAGTTCTCCGTATGTTTCTGAGTCTTCTCTGTCGTCATAGGCGCAGACTTTGATGGAGCCTTCGATGCAGATGAAGTAGTCGACTTGGCCGCGAAGGTGTCTGTGCCAAGCTCTGACGATGCCGGGATAACTGTAGGATAGGTTGAACTGGACTATATGGTCTTCTCGAAGAAGTTTCTCCCAGTCTTGTCTCATAATTTCTGCGAAGAAACCTCTTTCATCAACATGCTTTAATAGCTCTTTTGTTTTAATACCCTCGATCATTTTCATCACTCTTTAATCTGATTTATAATATTTTAAGTTTTTATTCCGGAAGATAGAAGTTTAGCGCGCGAGTGCTAACTCTTATATTATTTATATAAATCTTAAAAGGGTTCTTCTTACTTAGCGCGCGCAGGCCAATGAGTCTGTCCACGAGGATGGAAGTTAGGGCCATGATGAGGGTGGAGGAGGTCATGCCGAGGAAGAGGAAGAAGGCTCCATGGACCGAAGCCCTAGCCATATTATCTAATTCCTTCAAGTCTGTTGCACGGGAGTTTTTCATTGTGCGCGCTTTAATCTTTAGTCATAGTGTTTCGCTCGCGATTTTACTCCTTATTATTACTCTATTTAATTATTGCGCGCGAATGAACCATATCTATTTTATACACGTCTTGCGCAAATTTCAACGTGCGTTCCTTTTTTTTCGAAATCAATCGTTTAGTGAGCATGGTTTTTAATAGTCCATCACTTAGAAAGTCAATATTCGTGTAGAATTTTTTCTTAATTACCGAGAATCCCCTTTCCTCCAACAATTTAATCAACAATTCTGGTTCCAATCCCCTCTCATACTTACTACTAAGGCTCGGCGTGCGCGTATGACCAATAATTCTTCTTATTATATAAGCGCAAGTATTCACAAAATCCTGAAGCAGTACCCAGCGTGGATAATACCGTTTAACACATAACTCGCTCATGCAAATGAACTCGCCTGTAATTCTGACAACCTCATCAAAGGCAGTCTCCAAATCAATTATATGATGCATAACTCCATTTATACACGTCGTTCTAAAAGATTTGTCTTTGAACGGTATGGCAAATAAATCTGCAACCACTGCGTGAATCTTATTCTTCTTTAAATTAATCTTTATGCTGTTCGCAGATATGTCGAACGCGAAAACATCACAATTTTGTTTTACCAAGCAACTTGATACTTGACCTGTGCCACACCCGTAATCGAGGAAGGGGCCTGGGAACTGCTTGGCCCAACCTGTAGCGATAATACGAGTCTTTGTGCCGTACCGTCTTACAATAAGGTTGTCGTAATATGCAGAACCGTTATCACTAAGTTTCATCTCGTACTTTGATTGTTCCCTATTAAAATCTATTTGTAATGTGGCCATGCTAGATACCTCTTATTAGCTCGTATTTAGACTCCAAAGTAAATATTATAATATTATGTATTAGTGCTCACTATCTTTTTGACAATCTTACTAAACCTACACTTAACTGATGATAGATATTCTTTAAATTTTGGATAGGGTTTAAGGTATTTTTTTTTGGCTACATGAAATCCCTGTGTTTTAACCAGCTTGAAAAATTTTTCTCTATCTGATCTTCTTTCTAAATGCCCATTAATAAGACGAGGATTGTAAGGTGCAACTTGTTCAAGTGAAACCAGAACTTTCTCAATGCCGGAAACTCTATCAAACAATTTCTCTCCTTTTGGTGTGTTGACTATTACCACTGATACTCCTCGAGGATCATCAAGCTCTTTCGGAACGCCCCAGTAGTCGCCAAGAGTTATGTCAGAAATTCTAGGAATTTTGGCAAAAGGGCAGTCATAGCAAATCGGTCGCAAGTAAATGTCTTTTAAAAATCCAATCATGAAGGGATCCTCCTGATGTATCTTTAAATACTCTTCACCATTTGCAAAAGTTATTCGTGTACTATATTTTTGCCAACCAAAAGTTTTATCTCGAAAGTTGATTTCCCTTATCTCAGAGTTCTTTGATCTGCGAATTTGATCGAGATAAACTCTGAAAACAGATTCTGATGGAACTCCATGGCAGATGACCTCGCAGGTATAAATCTCTGCCTGGGATCCACAATGGGTAATGAAAGTATTTAGAGCCGCAATTTGGCATGGAGTACCAATAAATAGAATTAGTCTACCCTGTTTTGCTAAAGAAATTGCTTTTTTGTAGGCATCATCTACGTGGCTTTGAATATACTTGGAACATCTTAAATCTTTTAAGTCTTCCTTCTTCTCAACAAAGATATGCTTAACTATGAGAGAATCACTAAAAGCTGCGCCAAAAACAACACCTTTCTTATCAAGAATATATTTAGCTATTTCAGTAGCTAACCCCCCTGACGAGCTTTGAATACGTATTTTTTCGCTTTTAGACCAAGCAGCAAAAAGTTTTGGACTTATTAGTGTCTCAGTTGAACCTATATCGATTACTGGACAATGATTCTGACATATCCCACATTTAATGCATCGCTCCAAATTAACTACGGGTATTAAAAACCCCTCATCGTTCAGATTCATGCTAATGGCATTTTGGTGACATGCATTTATGCAACCGAAACATCCAGTACATCTATCCTCGCCAATAATATCAATTGCTGGGTTCAGTATTCTTCACCTCTTCAAACTTACGAGCTAGTTCCTCTATGTTAGACGTAACAAGACGTTTGCTTTTTTCCACCGACCTTCCAATTCTATCAATAAATGAATTATAATTGCAAAGAATATAATCTACCTTGTTCTTTACTAGATCAACGATTTTAAAAGAGTTCCAGAGTTTGTTACCGCTAGATTGTATAATTAGATCATTCAGATTTAGCCCTTCTCCTATAACATCCATATACTTTATGCTGTAAGATAAAGATATTGCCGGTTTTCCCATTTGAAATGTAGAAATTGCTGCATGCATTCTACCAGTTATTGTAAATAAGCCATTTCCAAGAATCATTCTGGCTTCGCTTGGAAGAAGAGTATCTGTAACACACACGAGACGATCAGCATATTTCTTGAAGAGCTTGTCTTTGATTGTTTTAATAATCACTCTATCATCTATATGCGCAGGTCTCAATACATGAGCCAATAAAACTATCTTCTTTGACTTTATATCAGGGTGTTCAGCAAGGAATCTAACAATGGCTTGCTGTATTTGAATGTAATCAATATAACTACTAGTGTATTTCTTAAATAATCCCGATGGAACAAAAGTTATATAATTATTCTCTGATATTCCATACTTTTTTAAAATGTTTTTAGTGTGATATACATTATTTTGGTTGGGTAAATCGAGAAATGCAAGATCACTTGATTCGATTACTCTCTTCAATCTTAATGACATTTTAAGATACTTTGCGGATTTAGGGCCTCTTGTATAAATAATACAATTCCTCAAAAAACAATGTGCAATTAGCTTTCTCCAGGAATAAAATGGCCCAATCGTTTGGCCAAAAAGAATAACAGGGATCTTTATAGATAATTTATATATTTTGTAAAGCTCAAAGGCGATTCGCCAGCCTTCATAATATTCAGAGAGATCATCACCCCCCAAGATAACAACGCCTAATGGATTAATTGAGAGTAAATTATTAATCCAATTTAAATATCGCTTTTCCAAGCTTAGCAATTTCTGCAAATTGCCTGACCCCCCAGGGGAAACATCACCCTTTTTTAATTTTTCAATGAATCGTTTTTTTCCAGTTTCTTCTTGAAATCTGCTCAGATCTTCCAACGTAGATATATCAGCAACATACCCTACTCTCATATTCGTCGCTAATGAAAAATAATGAATAAAATTAATCCCCATCATTGCAGAGCCGTAGTTAAATGTATCTGGAACATGTAAAAGAACTATTTTTTTCATCCAACTCACTTCTAATATAATATTTCTAACTCTAACTAGTGAGAAAAATCTTAAATGTTGTAATATAGTAAATCATATTATAATTGGAATTACCTTCTATTAAAGTAAGCGCATTTATGTAACGATTATTCTTAAAAGATTTATCATAGTTATAAGATATTAAAAAAAATTCTGTTCTTCTAAAAACCAATATATCAGGAGATGGAGATCCATCATCAATATACAATGTTGATAAAAAATGCATGCGATTGATATTAGAATGATAATGGAAGTGAGTTTCAGTATTCAAATATGAAGCCAGTTGTTGTGGCATATACATACTTAAATATTTTCCACTTAATTCAAAACTCGATTGAAGAAATCTCATTCCATTATCTTCAGAGGTAGGATAAATTAGATAGGCTTCCGGCTCACTATGTATGATTTGATATGATAGTGCAAGAAAAATGAGCCAGCATATAACAAAAGCCTTTGAAGAAGTCAAAGTTTTACATGATGAATGATCTCTTCTAAACAATACACTTGAACCTACATATATGCCTAATGATAAAATAACGTAGAAAAAACCTCGCTGCCAAAGGTAAAAAACACGTTCTTCAACTTCAATACTACTAAATACAAAAGCAACTGACAATAATAGAGAAAATAAAGCTATGGAGACCATTAATAACCTTTCGTAAGGTAATCTTTCTCTTATTTTTAGAAATAGATTCTTTATTCCTTTCATTAAATCTAGGCCAATAATTTCGCGAAAGAAAAATATCAAAGGGATAATGAGGTAACTATAAGACACTATTTTACCGATGAGGGAAATTTCTGGGTATACATAAACTCCTTTATGAGTTGCTTTTATTCTCATAATTTCGAGTTGCCTGGCAAAGTTCAGCGTCAAGATGTTATAAAGGCTTTCAGCTATGTTGGTCTCGGTCCGCCTCGCATAAAAGAGTGCCCAGCTAAACCATCCACATAGGGTTACGGGTATTCCCGAAAGCGAATAGGGCTGTTTTACACGCGAATGAGAGTAAATAAATACTTTTAGGATATACTCAGAAACCATAAAAATCAATATGATTAATGGGGAAATCGGGTGAATGGTGATCAAGGTAAAGACTAACAGAAGACCAATCATTATACTCGTACTATACCTATAGGTGATAATAACTATAGCGGAAATTAGAACTAACAAAGTACCAAATGAGCTAGGGGCTACATGTAGCTGAGGTGGAAATGGCGATAATATCATAATCAAAATTGAAAGAAATGCAATTTTGTAAGTAAAAAGCCTGGAAATAAATATGTAACAAAAGAATACAACAAAAATGATGTTGAATAAAGGATATAACAATCGGGCATATATAAAGTGATCAATACCCATTATCTTCATCAATAAATGATTAAAAATGAAAGATGTGGGATATTCTTCATAGTAATATGAAAACATCATTTGATTCTCTTTTCCAAGCTCTGGCGAATAATTTGATATACCAGCATGCCATAGGCTATCAGTTTCTCTTGGGAGACTGGAGAAATAAAATGGCGTAAACCAGAGCATCAGTGAAAATTGGATCAACAACAGAAAATGGATATACTTATTTCCTACCTCATACAAAACACAAGTAAAACATAAGACGGCAAAAAACACCATAACTATATAACAGAATGGAAATAAAGAATGAAGCATAGCCAATGGATCAGTATTTCTTATATTTAAATACTCTGAATAAGCAAAATTTATTGATAAACAGTACATGAACCCCAATATTATTGCAGAAATTATAATTATTTTTGTTTTATTGGTTTGCATCATATCCCATCTCTTTTTTCTTTTTCACGCACGTCTTCTTTTTAATGTAATTAAATATCATTAATTACTTCAAGGCATACAAAATATGCATATTACTTTTTATATATAAACTTGTTTAGGGATGGTTTTTATATATAAGGCATTGCGCGCATAAATAGATTCATATTAAATTTTTTGAATATGTATTATTTCTTAACAATTTTTATATATCTTTTTAAGTTGTTAGAATAATAATGAAATAAGGCTTCAACATAGTCATAACGGGAAGTTATTAAATGAAGCACGTATTCCAAGAAGAAATGTTTAAAGGAACGATGATGAATTCGTTGGTGATGATACTTTTAGTTAGTTTGGATATTGGTTTTCCTGCATTTGGTTTGCAGGCGACGAAGAGCATCTCGTCCAGCGGGATAATCAGTTATACAGATGATTATGGAAATGTTGGGTTCTCAATGGGAGAAGGGTACTGTGCACCTTACCTTGAAAAGGAGTTGACTTATCTAAAGAACGAATGTGGTGTAGACACTCTTGTGGTTCATATCCTTGGTTGGTACGACCTAGATAAAGCTCTTGCGGCGCTGAGACTAGCCGCTGATATGGGCTTCAAAGTCGTCTTAGCCATGCGCCCAACCGAGGATCAGGAAGAATTGGTTTATGGAGGGGCGGGATCATGGGCTGAAGACCAGATAGTTAACACAATAACCGGCGTTCTGGCTGATCCCGTCTCAACAAGTTCAATTATCGCCATAATTGGAGATTGGGAACTTGAAGTAACTTTCGGAGGCTACACATAC
>JREQ01000987.1_pt2 | contig 10656 bp, 9 predicted proteins | sample 210151 | NCBI WGS metagenome assembly JREQ01 (sample SAMN03019617, study PRJNA260268) | marine sediment metagenome | biome: Marine; feature: Sediment; material: Clay; isolation source: clay from marine sediments 31 meters below sea floor depth collected from... | place: New Zealand: Canterbury Basin... | reverse complement strand
TGTTCCTCATGGGATAAAGCAGGTGACTCACCGGTGGTACCACAGGGAACTATTCCATCTACGCCTTTTTCCACCAGAAAGCGAATGAGTTCCTTAAATGCTCTCTCATCAATCTCCCCTCTTCTAAACGGAGTTACCACAGCTACATAACACCCCTTAAGCATTTTCCACCTCCTCACTAATTTTACCCTCAAAAATGAGGCGAGCCTCCCCTTCCAAGAAAACCTGAGAGAAACTGTTGTCCTTAGCCCGTTCAAAATAGACGAAAAGATCCCCTCCCTTCATTTTTACCCGCACCGGGGATAAGACTCCACAGGTTAAATTGCTGGTTAAGGCTGAGGCCACCGCTCCTGTGCCACAAGCTAGGGTCTCTTCTTCTACTCCCCTTTCATAGGTTCTTACCTTAAGAGTGTTCCCCTTTTCTACTTCCACAAAATCTACATTGGTTCCCTGGGGCCGGAACTTTGGATGATTCCTTATGGAAGGAGCTAGCTCCTTTAAGGGAACTTCGTCCACCCTGGAGGTGAAGAGGACAAAATGAGGCACTCCTGTGTTCAGGTAATGGCCTTCATAAATTTCTCCCTTCAAGAATAATCTCAGGTTCAAACATAGATCCTGCGGCTTTTCCATTCCAATCTTTACTTTTTTTCCCTGGATCTGGCAGCTGATGATCCCAGCTAGAGTCTCGAACCTGCATCTTCTACCAACAATACCCTTGAGATACGCAAATTGAGCTATGCATCTGGCGCCGTTGCCACACATCTCTGGCTCCGAACCATCAGGATTGAAGATGCGCATCTTAAAATCTGCTTTTTGAGATTCCTCCAGAAGGAGAAGGCCATCGGCTCCTATACCTGTTTTTCGGGAGCACAGTTTTCTGGCCAAATTCCTTCCATCCTTTATTAAATTGGCTCGGTTATCCACTACAATGAAATCATTGCCGCTACCCTGGAGTTTAACGAAGGGGAGGGGATAGAAAGGAATGAGATTTTCCTCCTCAAGGCTAGTAGCTTCAGTCTTGGTCAGATCAGAATAGCCCTCTCGTCTGCGGATAAGAGTCCATTTTTCCCCCCTTACCAGAACTTCGGGAGGCAAAAGCCGGGCATTGTAGGAAGAGGCCATAGAGAATCCATAGGCGCCGGCATCCATTATAGCCAGGTATTCACCCTCCTGGCTCCGGGGAAGGGATCTATCCTTAGCCAAGAAATCCGTTGACTCGCATACTGGCCCTACTACATCCACCAGTTCCATGGGGGACATTTTCTTTGGTTCTTGGATTTTTTTTATCTCATGGTAGGCTCCATAAAGAGCCGGTCTTATAAGATCATTCATTCCTGCGTCTACAATCAAGAATTTTTTTTCTTTTCTCCTTTTTTCATAGAGAATCTGAGTGACCATTATGCCTGCATTGGCTACCAGATATCTTCCGGGTTCCATGATAAGCTTTAGTTCGTACTCTTGAATAAGAGGGGTGATTTGACTGGCTAGCTCTTCTATGTCTAAGGGAGACTCCTTCTCCCGGTAGGCAATACCAAAACCTCCTCCCATGTCCATATACTCAAGGTTAACCCCTTCTCCCCTCAGACGAGATATGAACTTGCCCATCTTTTCAACACATATAAGGTAGGGTCGAGTTGTGGTAATCTGGGAGCCCAGGTGAAAATGGATTCCTTTAGGCACAATATTCTTAGAGTCTTTAAGTTTCAGGTAAAGCTGCTCTGCCTCATCCATCTCCAGTCCAAATTTGTTCTCTCTGAGACCGGTGGTGATATAGGGGTGAGTTTCAGGGTCAATGTCCGGGTTTATCCTTAAGGAAACCCTTATCCTCCGATCAAGCTCCCTTGATAGCTCCTCCAGAAGCTCTAGCTCCCCTTGCGATTCCACATTAAACATAAAGATCTCTTCTCTCAAGGCAAATTCCAATTCCTGCCTGGTTTTCCCTACCCCGGCAAATACTATCCTTTTGGGAGGAAATCCCGCCAAAAGGGCCTTGTATAGCTCTCCACCAGAGAGAATATCAGCCCCGGCTCCCAGCCCAGCCAGGATCCGACAGAGGGCGAGATTAGCGTTAGCCTTGAGGGAGTAGCAGATGAGGGGGGAAAGCCTCCTGAAAGTCCCCTTTAATCTCTCATAGTTGCTCACGAGGGCTCTGTGGCTGTAAAGATAAAGGGGAGTCCCTATTTCATCAGCAATTTGAGAAATGGAGGTATCTTCACAGAAAAGTTTTCCCTTTTTGTATTGGAAAGAAGATTCTTCATTGAATGAGGGCTCTCTCATATCTTCTCCTCCAGTCTCAATTTGGCGAGCTCCATCTGAGCCTTCAGGCTCCTTTTGCCTGTTCCCCCAGCGGAATTTTTGCCGAAAACACACCTCTTAAGTCCCATCCTCTCAAAGACATCTTTTTCAAAAAGGGGCGAGAAATGACCATATTCCTCTAAAGTGAGATTTTCAAATCTTTTTCCCTCTTCCAGGCAGTATTTAACCATCCTTCCCAGGAGCTGGTGGGCTTCTCGGAAGGGAACCCCTTTCTCTACCAGATAATCTACAAGATCTGTAGAAGCGAAGAAGCCCTGTCGGGCCTCTTTTTCCATCTGGTCAGTGTTGATTTTTATGTTCTTTAACATTCGAGTGTAGATCGCCAGGCTTTTCTTTACAATCCCTGGCGTCTGAAGTAAGGGGAGTTTATCTTCCTGCATATCCCGGTTATAGGAGAGGGGTAGGCCCTTCATGATGGTAAGGAGGGAGATAAGGTCCCCATAAACCCGGCCTGTCTTTCCTCTAATGAGTTCAGCTACGTCTGGATTCTTTTTGTGGGGCATGAGCGATGAGCCAGTGGTGAAGGCGTCTTCTATCTCAATGAAGGAGAAGGGAGGAGAGGACCAGAGAATGAGATCTTCAGAGAGACGGGATAGATGCATCATCAACAAGGCTGAAGCAGCCAGAAATTCTAAAAGATAATCCCGATCACTTACTGTATCCAGGCTGTTCTCGCTTATTTTAGGAAAGTCCAAAAGTTCGGCTACGTAGTCTCTATCAATAGGAAGGGAGGTGCCAGCCAGAGCCCCCGCCCCCAGAGGCATCACATTTACCCGCTCAAGGCAGCTCTTGAGCCTTTCCTTATCTCTTTCCAGCATCCAAAAATAGGCCAGAAGGTAATAGGCGAGAAGTATCGGCTGGGCATATTGAAGATGTGTATACCCCGGGAGAATAACCTCAGAATAAGATTTGGCGAGCTGAAGATGAGTCTTTTGAAAATCAACGATCAAATGAAGTATCCCGCTTATCTCATCCCTTAAGTACAATCTTTCATCCAGGGCTATTTGATCATTTCTGGATCGAGCTGTGTGCAGTTTCTTACCAATCCCTCCCGCTCTTTTTATCATCTCCTCCTCGATGGCCAGATGGATATCCTCTTTCCCATCAAAGGTAAGCCTTCCGGCTTCTATATCCTCTTGGATGGCCTCAAGGGTCTGGATGATCTTCCGGGCTTCCCCAGGGGGGATGATTCCACACTTTGCCAGCATCTTAACGTGGGCTACACTTCCCATAATATCATATTTATAAAGCTTCCTATCCAAGGCGATGGAAGAGGTAAATTCTTTGGCTAACTCATCCATACCTTCTTTGAACCTTCCCTCCCATAAGCTCATCCACTATCTCCTTGATAAAATCTATTCGGAGCAACCTGCACAGCTTGTTGCCCGGCAGGTAGAACAGGAGCTCATGCCGATAGTAGCACCTTCCTTAGTCCGGCCAGTGATAGACCTGGGGATCAATTTCTCCAATTTTGAACTTCCACACATCTCGCATTTAACCTCACTCTCTTTACCTATGGAGGTTAGCCTGGTAAACTCCTGCCCACAGTCTTTACATAGGAACCGATATAAGGGCACTTTCCTTCCTTTATCTCGGGAAATTTCTCCCCTTTTTATTTACTGCGCCTTAAATTTGTCTGAATGCTCTCCTGGTGCGTGCTCATTATAGTGTAGGTTGCCTGGCTCGTCAATATTTCGATATAGATCCACCCGTAGGTTTTATTAATTTTTGACATTAAAAGCTCCAGCCTACCACCTCTCCCAGTGGCGATTATTAAAGCTTTCAAATTCATCTCTCGTTTCCAGAGAATATTCAACCTCCTCCCGACTACCTTTGAAAGGGCCGTGCCTTCCCAACTTTAAAGATGCAATGCTAGCAGAAAATTTTCCTATCTTGTTAAAATCTAGGATAGAACCGATACTTTCCAGCCTCTTATACAGGTAACCAGCCATGTATGTATCACCACATCCCGTGGGATCTATAATTCTTTCCTGAAGGCAGGGGCGTATGCGATAGAATTTTTCTTTACAATAAATTAAACTCCCATTTGAACCTAACGTTATGATTACCTCCTGTGGGCCAAAGGCTGATAATGTTTTTGCTGCCTTTTCCATATCTTCCTCACCGGTTAGAATTTTTGCTTCTGTTTCATCAGCTTTTACAATATCTATATGGGAAAGTGCGTCGCGTTTTTCATCCCAATCTTTTATTTTTACAGAACCTTGTGCCACTTCTCTCAAAAATCCCTGCACGTCTAACGAGATTATGGATTTTCTAGCCAGAAACTTCAGCACGTCCAAGGGAATGTCTCCTTTGGTTAAGGAGCCAATGTGGAAAATCGTTGGAGAAATATCAGCTATATCCTCTATGGAAAACGGTGCAGCAATGGATCTCACCTTTTGTGTCCTATAATAATCTCCAGGATTTAAATACCCATCATAACTATTCGCAAATATAGTTGTTTTAGGACTCATCTTGACGACAACAGAAATATTATTTCTATTTAAATCATCCAGCAGATAGCTATCGTTGTGGGCGATTTTTGTGACCACAGCTACATTCAAACCAAGACTTTTTAAAGCCATCGAGGAATAATATGCAGTGCCACCAGGTAATTCTTTCTCTCTATTGTTAATTCTTATTATATCTCTTGTCACGTGCCCTATTACGCAAACATCCAACATGATATACCACCACCCTCTCCTAACTTTTTTCTTGACACCACTTGCATTCCTTTAATGAACTTTTACCATTTCTCTCGCTTTATCTGCAAGATACTCCTTTACCTTTTGGAGCTTCTTTTCCTCTTGACTTTCAATCCTTTCCTCTGCTACAGTATTTATGTGGCTTATCCTCCCTTTCTTGCTATTAGGGAGCAGGTTGTTTTGTAGTTTTTAAGCCAGGATAAGCTATTTTCCTTTATTGGTCAAGTTCTTCAGAAAGTACTCGGTAGATGATTGGCACATATTTTGCAATTTTTGAGGGTATGTCCAAATCTCTTTAGCTTGATAGGAGCTTCTGACAAAAGGGGAGGAGGCTATGGAAAGAAAACCCAGGGACTTTCCTGTTTCCTCATACTCTTTGAACTTTTCCGGTGGTACGTATTCCTTTACCGGGATATTCTGGGAGGAAGGTCTTAGATACTGGCCAATGGTCAAAATGTCACAACCCACCCCCCGGAGATCTTTCATCACCTCAATTAATTCCTTCTCGTTTTCTCCCAGTCCCACCATGAGGCCGGATTTGGTGTAAATATCGGGATCCAGCTTCCTGCTCTGCTTCAGGAGGTTAAGGGAGCGAGCATAATCAGCCTCAGGTCTTACCTCGGGATAAAGGCGGGGAATTGTCTCCAGGTTATGGTTCAGGACATAGGGTCCGGCTTCAATAACCCTTCTAAGGGAGGATAGGGAGCCATTAAAATCGGGAACCAGCACCTCAACTTTTATTCCATGGGCAAGCTTTTTTATCTCCTTGATGGTGAATGCAAAATGGCTGGCTCCCCCATCAGCCAGATCGTCCCGGGCAGGCGAAGTTACCACTACGTATTCTAGATGGAGCTTCCTCACCGCCCTGGCAATATTTCCAGGTTCCTCAGGGTCAGGAGGGGCTGGATTTTCCTTTCTTACCCCACAGAACCTGCAGGATCGGGTGCATCTATCTCCCAGAATCATAAAAGTAGCGGTCCTCTGAGAAAAACACTCCCCTATGTTGGGACATGCGGCTTCCTCGCAAACGGTGTGCAGGGATAAAGAGCGAAGGAGCTCCTTCATCTCCCCAAGAGCCCCGGCTGGGGGAATTTTCTTCTTAATCCAGCAAGGAAGGCTCATTTCTTTCTCTTTACTATGGCCCTCTTAAAGAATAGAGAATCCATTAATCTTTCTTCTGATAGTAGTTTTTCCCCTGATAAACTCTGGATTTGATCCTGCCCCCACTCCTCCAGAACTCAAGATACTTCAGTATCTCATTTCTCGGTCGGCCCAAAGCCAATGAGATATCGTCCAAGCTTACCGGCCGTCTCCTGATGAGGGACAAGATAGCCTCAGCGATATTTTTTGCCTCTTCATCTGGCAAGATCTTCTCTCTGGCAGGAGCGAGATCCGGGATAATCTCACAATTTCCTCCAAAGATTCTACCTTGTCTTCTCAAATCCTTAGATGATACGGCCCTAGCGAAATCCTCCGCCGGAGGACGATGGGGGGTATTGAGCTGCACTTTTTCCACAGGAAGTCTTCCAATGATATCAGCCATTTTCTGAATATGCTCTTTGGAATCGTTTAATCCCCTTACCAACATAACCTCTAGCCAGATTTTCCCCGGAAACTTCACAGCGAAATCATCAAGACCCTGGATGATCATCTTAGTGTTTAAAGAGCTATGGGGGCGATTTATTCTTTGAAAGGTCTTCTCATCTACTGCATCCAGAGAGGGGATGACCAGATCCGCTGCCCATAAATCCTCTTGAACCTGCCTTTGATCAAGAAGAGTTCCATTAGTTAATACGGCTACAGGGATAGAGCTAATACGCTTTATCCTGGAAATGATCTTCCCTATTCCAGAATGCAGGGTGGGTTCACCAGAGCCGGAAAAAGTAATGTAACTAACTCTCTTTCCCTTATTGAGGATTTTCTCTACCTCTCGGAGAATTCCACCCATGGGGATATATTCCTGCCTCTGAAGGGTTTTATGGGTTGTCCGACCCAGCTGGCAATATACACAATCAAGAGTGCAGGTCTTAAAAGGAACGAGATCGATCCCCAAGGAAAATCCCAGCCTCCTTGAGGGAACCGGACCAAATACTTGATTCATCATAATCTCCGTCCTTTACTCCTCTATTTCGATTTCGATTTTACCTTTTCTGAAGCCTTTTAAAGACGAAAGGACCCCCTTGATGGTGCTCTGAACAATCCTGTCAACAAAAGGATTCATAGGTAAGATCTTACCCCCGAGCCTCACCTCGGTGCCAGGATTTAAGGCAGGACAGTCTTTATCCGTTTTGTTACCTTCGATAATCTCTCTGGCCAGCTCATAACAGGTCTCGTATCCACAGGCCCCGCAGTTGAGGTTGGGCAATTTAAAAGCTCTCTTCTCAATAATATCCGCTATCCTTTCCATATCCTCAGGAATGTGAAAAACTGGAAGGCCCAGCCTTAGTTTTTTTGGGGAAAGCACAGCTACAAGAATCTGGAGTCCATCAAAGAGATCTTTGGCCTCATCTTTTTCCCTCAGGCAGACTACCTTGGGATAGGTTCTCTCACTTTTAAAACCCTCCACTAAAACAAAATCCGCCTCCAGATATCCCATGATATCCTCAAGGTTCTTTTTTCCTTTAAAGAAGACGGCTGATTCCCTCTCAGAAATGGCTGCTACTTCCCCCGTGTACTGCCCATGTTTGGCCGTATTGGCTTGGGGAAGATCTATCTCTCCATGAATGTGCTTTACCGTAGCTACCCTGTACCCCCTTTTCTTGAGCGCTCGTGACAGGCCAACCACCAAAGATGTCTTGCCGCTATCCTTGTAGCCAATGACTCCCATTACTTTCATTTATGACCTCTTTCTTTTCTCATCCCTGGAGTTTTTTTCCTAGGCAAGCGGGAATGAAAAACTGGTAAGTTTCTCAAAGGCGCATCTGGCTCCAGCTAGAATACCTTCCAGACTATTATTCTTTGCCTCTCTTATTTCCATCATCAAGATGCCCCCATAGTGAATCTGAGTGAGCTTAATCATAAACTTTTCCCAGTCAATCTCGCCTTGAAAAGGCAGAAGATGTTCATCGCTGCCCCCATGGGTATCCTGAATGTGCAGATGAAAAACCCTCTCTCCCATAGCATCCATAAGCTCAAAGAGGTTCTTATTAATAAAGCCATGACCCGTATCCAGGCAAATGCCAGCCCTGGGTGAGAGAGAGGTGAGAAGATATTCAAGATCCTCTACCTTACTTCCCACATAGCCGGGAAGCATATTCTCCAGGCTTAGTCTTATATTGAGTTTCCGGCAATAACTCTCGATTCTTTGCAGGCTCCGAGAGGCCAGGTTAAGCTGCTTTTCTCGGGCCACCGATTTCCCTCCGGGATGAACAACCAGTATTTTTCCCCCTAACTTTGCCAGGGCATCGATAGTTTTTATGGTTTCCTTTAATGCCTCTTCCCTTAACGCGGGATCGGGTGAAGAGATATCCACCTCTGAATCGATGGGAGCATGGATGGAGGGGGCCCGGAGGTTATATTTGAGCAAAAGAGCTAAAAAATCCTCCAGATACTCTTCATCCTTGTATTTGAAATGGAGAGGATTGGCGAAACTTGAAAATGTCCAGAGTTCCATCTGTCTAACATTAAATCGGGCAAAAAGGGGAAGAAAATCCACCAGCTCCTGTTTGTAACAGGCGAAACTACCTACTCCTAATTCCATTCATCCCTCCTCTCCTTTAAGCTAAACTCAGTTAGTGCTAATCTGGTTTTCTAAGCCCCCTTGCTTTCTGGGGACAGGACTCTAAAGTCTTAGTAAATTCTACCAATTTTTCTAGAGCAGTCGAGCTGATAGTGTGCTCCATTTTGCAAGCATCCTCATCGGCAGTTTTCGAATCTAGCCCCAGGATCTGATTAAAGAACTTGAAGAGAATCCGGTGGCGAGCGTAAATTTCTTCGGCTATACGGTTGCCTTTCTGGGCTAATTCCACATAGCCGTACTTCTCATGTCTTATCAACCCATCTTTGGCCAAGACCTTCAAGGCTTCGGTCACGCTTGGCATTTTCACATTGAGCTGGCGGGCAATGTTCTTTACCCTCACCACCTGTCCTTCTTTCCCCAGTTGGCCAATAGCTTCCAGGTAATCCTCCATGGTTGGGGTTATTTCTTTGGTCACCCTGGATTCCTCCTCTTCCCAGGCAAAGATTTATTCTTTGCTAGGCAAAGAAACTAAATAGGAGATGGAGCAGTCCTCCCACACCAAAGGCAAATATTAACATAATAGTGGTACTCTTCAGGGTATCCCTTATTCCTAGTTCCTTTAAGAATACCACAAAGGTCGCTGCACAGGGAAAATAGATAACCAGGATTGTTACGGTAGTAACTATCTGGTAAAGATTCATCACATTGGCATCGCGCAGGGGAGCAAGAAGACCGGTAGCTACATCCTTTCTTAAAAAACCTATTATCAAGGGATAGATCGCTTCTTCCGGCAGACCTAACCACCTTCCCAGGAGAGGACTGGAAACTCTGGACATAAACTCTGTTATGCCGAGAGCATATAAGACATTAACAATAATGATTCCCACAAATACCCAGGGAATTGCCTCTAATAGAAACTGTCCTATCCTCAAGCGGGTTTTCATTAAGAGATTAGAAAGCCGAGGCATTCTGTAGGGAGGAATCTCTATAGCAATTTCCGGAGTCTCCCCTCTCATTAACCTATTAAGTAAAGCCCCCATACTGACAAAGATACTCATTAAAATGAGGTAAATCAGCGCCACCCAGCCCAGGCCAAAGGGACCCAGAATATTCAAAATCACTGCTGTCTGAGCCATGCAGGGGATAGATACCCCCAGCATGGTCAGCATCATAAACCTCTGCTTATGGGTACTGAGGACTCTCGTAGCCATAACTCCGGGAATATTGCAGCCAAAGCTCATGATAACAGGAACAATGGAATATCCATGCAGACCCATTCTGTGGAATACAGTGTCCACCAGGACAGCTAACCTCGGAAGGTAACCTAAATCCTCCAGAAGGGTAAGAATAATGTAAAATATCAAAACTGCTGGTAGGACGATGCCGATGGGAACAAAGATTCCTGTGGTGAGAACGCCAAAAGATTCTAAATAGCCAGTTCCTGGAGCTCCAAGCAACATATCGTGCATGAAGCCGCCGGGAAATATCCTTTTTACGGCAGAGCGAATGAATGCATCATAAGGACCCTCGAAGAATGGAACCATAACTCCATCAGTAATAAAACCAGCCACCGTAATGAAAAGCTTGAACATCCCCCAGAGGACTGCCACAGCAATGGGAAGGCCAGTGAGAGGCTTTACCGTAGCATCCCCCAATTTCTCCAGAAGGGTAGGGTGCCGATGGTGAACCTGCTGGGTCAGGCTGGCAATGGATCCGGCTTGACCGAATCTTGCCTTAAGCATAATGAGTTCTATGGGTTCCCTGTGGTCCTTCTCCACCTCTCTTATGCTTTCCTTAAGAATATGGGAGGATATTTTCTTCCTGAAATCCTTATTTCCCTCCAGACCAAGAATTACTTGCCATCGGGGGAGATTAGTTCTTTCCTCGATACTCTTGATAGCTTTCTCTATGCGTGGCTCAAACTGTATTTCCACCGGTCACCCTCTCCTTAACGAT
>JREQ01002581.1_pt1 | contig 10686 bp, 12 predicted proteins | sample 210151 | NCBI WGS metagenome assembly JREQ01 (sample SAMN03019617, study PRJNA260268) | marine sediment metagenome | biome: Marine; feature: Sediment; material: Clay; isolation source: clay from marine sediments 31 meters below sea floor depth collected from... | place: New Zealand: Canterbury... | reverse complement strand
AATGCATGGGGCTGTCGGCTAGCTTGGTCTAGGCTTGGAGACTTGGGCTCTCTAGACCCCGGTTCAAATCCGGGCAGCCCCACCAAATTTCAGCATGCTCTAGCCACTATGTTAAGACTCGTTAAAGGGTTCATTGGCTGTAATGTTGAAAGACTTCCATAAAATGCTACAGTCTCCCAGCCCGCCTTTCTAAGAAGAGAGGATAGTTCGCTGAGGCTGTAAATATGGTGTTCGATCTTTACTCTATCTATGAACTTCAGGTCCTCTCCACGTTTATTGTAAAATGCCCAAGAAGCGCTTATCCGTGAGGTTGTTGGATCATACTTTCTATTCTCTAACATGACAATGTTGTCTACTTCCGTGTAAGCAGTAGGGGTAAACTTCAGAGAGATGAAGTCGCTATGCGTGGTCTCAGCGATAAATAGGATTGCACCTTCCCTCGAAAGTTCTCTGGCTTGCTTAAAAATGTTCAGATCATCCTCTTGCGAGAAGTATCCAATGGATGTCCAAGCATTAACAACCACATCGAAAGACTCTGAAATGTCTCCAATGACTTCTTTCAGCTTTCTGACATCTCCTTCTAGAAAAGTTACCGAGCTGGAAACACCATGCTCTCGGGCCTTGTTCCCAGCATCCTCTATGAAGGCTTTGGAAATGTCGACTCCAACAGTTTTAAACCCTTTCTTAGCCATGTAAATCGAAATTCGTCCGTTTCCACAGCATAGATCAAGTAAATTGCCTGACGTAATTCCGTAGTCGTTAAGCACCTTTACTATTCCGTTGACCAATTCCTCAGTCCGAGACCAGCGTTCATTCATAAGCTTTAAAAATAAGTCGGAGCGTTCAACAAACAACTTTTTAATCCAATCACTCATATTTCGGTATAAACCTCATGTTTTTCTAATATACATTTTGGAAAAAGTCGGTTTGCGTTTTAAGTAGGAAGCAAATAATCCGGACAGCTTCACCAATTCGCTAAGTCTATCAATTAAGTGGTTTTCACGTTAAAAACTGCTTATAGATCGGATGCCCTTTAAACCGCAGGGTTGTTTCTGATTTTTCCACGGTTCCGCTTGGCAGTCTCATGCAAATTGAGCTAACAATTGCCCCGTTTGGAATAAAGCGGACACCATCTAAGAGTTCGCCTTTCGTAACGCCAGAGGCTGCAAAAACTAATTCATTGCCCTTAGCCAGCTCATCTTCGTTATAAGTTTTGTCTACATTAACGCCTTCTATCTTCAGCCTATCCAGACGATTAGGGTCATCTTTCTGGTCTCTCCAAACCCTCACAAGCATGGTGCCGCCCAAACATTTCACAGCAGTTGCTGCAATGGTTGCTTCAGGTCCAGCGCCGGCACCTATAAGAAGATCAACTCCAGAATCTGGAATGCAGGTAACAACTGCCGCCGCAATATCGCCGTCAGGAATTAAAATTATTCTTACGCCTAGTTTTCTTAGGCTTTTCAGAATCTCTAGATGTCTTTTGCGTTCCAGCATTATAACTGTGAAGTTTTCAAGGGGCAAACTTTTTTCCCGAGCTACTACACGCACAATTTCTTCGACGGGCATGTCCAAAGAAATCTTGCCAACTGAATGGTAATCAGTTGCTACTTTGAAATAGTATCCGTCGTCTGGAAGCACCTGGAAACAGCCAGCAGGTGCACAAGCAAGGGCGGAAATAGCGTCTTTTCTGCCTTTGGAAGCCGCGGTGCTGCCGTCAACTGGGTCTATAACAAACTCAACTTTGGGACCTTTTCCGGTTCCAACTTTTTCTCTGCGCATAAATGCTGGCGCATTGTCTTTGGGTCCCTCACATGAAATAACTTCTCCGTCAACTTCTGTTTGAGCTAACACCGCTCTTGAAAACTCAACTGCCTTCGCATCTATCAAATTTGGATTTCCTTGACCAATATGAAGTGCTGCACCAACAGCCGCAGCAATCGTAATTCTAGCTAAAGAAGGAGCCAAAGCTCTAAGAGAAACCAAGTTTTATACCCCTAACACTTGCTAACATGAGCTACTTGTAAATCCTTTTCGGCTTTCCCAAAAGCTTCTGATCCAACTCTTTTATGCCCAACCCATACTGCTTTGGAAATGTCCGCATTGAATTTTTGACTTTTGTCCCGCCTTTTTTGACTAGTTTGTCTTTCAGCAAAAGGTCAGAGTCTAGGTCTGCGTATTGTATGTTTTTGACGGCTGCTGCTAGGTGGGCTCCTGCGGCTATGCCTATTTCAGATTCGCCCATGCATCCAATCATGCATGGTATTCCAGCAGCCTCAGCAATATCGGCGATTTTCCTGCCTTTTAGTATTCCTCCACTTTTCATCAGTTTGATGTTTATGAGATCTACGGCTTCTGCTTGTATTAAGCGTAAGGCATCTTCAGGTGAATGTACGCTTTCGTCAGCCATTATTGGTATCGGCGAGTTTTTTCTAACTTTTATTGAACCTTTGATGTCTTCTGCTGGAACTGGTTGCTCGGCAAACTGAATGTTAAATTTCTCCATTTTGTTAAGGACTTCTATGGCTTGTTTAGGCGTCCACCCCTGGTTTGCATCAATTCTTATCTCTATATCGCCACCAACTGCTTCACGGATCAGCCTAATGCGTTCAACATCTTCTGCGGGGTTAACTCCAACCTTCACTTTTAGGGCTTTAAACCCTTTCTTAACAACTTTAACAGCGTCTCTGGCCATCTCTTTTGGAGATTTAATGCCTAAGGTCAAGTCTGTTAGGACCTCTGTGCGGTAGCCGCCCATCAACATGAAAAGTGGTTTTCGAGCAGTTTTTCCTAAAATATCATGTAACGCGATGTCCATGGCTGCTTTTGCAGCTGGGTTCCCATTAACAATTGAATCCATAAGTTCGACATTCTGCTCAATTCTCAAGGGACACATGCCAATTAGCTTCGGCGCAATCTTATCAAGAGTCTTGATAACGGTTTCTGCAGTTTCGCCAGTTACTCTTTGGGATGGTGAAGACTCACCCCAGCCAATCACACTATAATCCGTAACTATTTTTACTATGACATTGTGGCTTTCAGTGCTCGCTCCCGGGGCAATTCTGAAAGGTTCCTTATAGCCTAAAGTAACAGGGTAAACTTCAATTTGTTGAATCCCCAAACTAGGACACCCGAAACAAGTTTGTATGTTTCTGTGGAAAAGCTTTACTGAAACTCTTCAACAGGTGGTTTTCCACGTTTTCTTAATCCTCTAAACTTCAGCTTTGCTGTTAGAATTTTCTCAGTTGCAAACAACCGCGATGCAATATACATGATAACCAATGTGAAAGCAGCAACATAAACGATGCCCAGCACAGTGGTCCAATAGTCACCCATTGTGACCGCTTTAGCCGCTATAATTGGATGACAGTAGGGAATTGCATAAATGACAATTCTTAATGCAAGCGGTAGGGAGTTAACGTCCAAGTACATTAGGAGAAGTGATGGGATAAATATGAGAGGATAGATGAAACCGACGAGGGATTGGGCGCCTCTCACATCTTCTGAAAAGGCAGATATAATTACTGCTAGTGCCAAAGCTGAAAGCAAAGTCACGAAAAGCGAGATTCCCAAAAGCAGATAACCAAAAAGTGAAGGGACAAGCCCTAGAGAAGCTAAATCCAACGATGCACCAGTAGGTATAGTTGACATAAAAGACCCCATATAATAGTTAAAGCCAAACATGTACGCTAGAGCGCCAACACCCGCAACAATGATCGAACCTGACAATTTCCCCATAAGAATCGAAAAGCGATCTACTGGCAAAGTTAACAATGTTTCCAAAGTTTTCTCTTCTTTCTCCATGGCTACTGAAGTCGCAGCTATCTGCATGGAGTAAGTAAGCAAAATCATGATAGTAATTGGCATGGCAATGGACTGTGAAATCATCAAACTCGAAAGCGTATTTGGATCAACCCCCTCCACAATCTTCTCTTTGATAATCACAGATTTCTCTGGAAGCACCACATTGGGAGCCACACCCCTATTAAACTGTTCCACTAAATAATTAATCATTGAAGAAGAACCTATATCTTCGAGCATTCCACCACCTGAAAAAATGCTATAAAATTTCACACAGACCCCAACTCTTGCGGTTACATTTTGACTGAAATCTTTTGGAATTTCAATGATTTCTGTGGCATTGTATTCTGGCAACAATGGCACTACATCTTCTATGGATGACACATCGACTTCGAAAACTATGATTGAAGAATTAAGGTAAGTAATGAATTGTGTAGAATTCTCTCCACCATCATGATTTAAGATTAATACAGCTGTTTTTCCAGCTTTTTCTTGTGCGGACTGCATTGAATAGCTCATGATGCCGCCTAATACTGGAAACATTATTAAGGGGACAATTATCATTCCCAACAGTATTTTTGGGTCTCTGATTAATTCTTTAAGCTCTTTAACAAGGATGTTTCCGAAGCCCTTAAGCAAGCCCAACCACCTTTGCAAAAACCTCTTCCAAGTTTGCGCTTCCAAACTTTTCTTTCAGTTCCTGCGGCTTTCCTTCAGCAACAATTTCACCTTTGTTAAGTAACGCAACTCTGTCACACAAGTGTTCAACTTCAAGCATGTTGTGGCTTGAAAGCAGAACAGTCATTCCCTGTTCTTTCACGTACCGCTTGATTATTTCTCTAACATGATAACCGTGTAAAACATCCAACCCGCTTGTGGGCTCGTCTAAAACAGCCAGTTTAGGTTTCAGCATTAGGGCTCTCGCCACTAGGAGGCGACGTTTCATTCCTTTGCTGTAGGTTTTGGCTTTATCCTTTAACCGTTCGCCCAAGCCGGATATCCCGGCTGCTTCCTTAACCATTTTTCGGATTTCATCCTTGTCTTTGGTGTTGAACTTAGCCATAAACTCGAGATATTCCCATCCGGAAAGGTTTCGGTAGGCTCCAGCCTCTTCTGGAAGGTAGGCTATGATCTTACGAATTTCCGCAGCCTCATGAATAACGTCTAAGCCGAAAACCTTCACAGTGCCAGATGTGGGCAAGAGTAACGTTGAAACAATACGTAGGGCGGTTGTTTTTCCAGCTCCGTTTGGACCAATAAGTCCGAAAATTTCTCTAGGCTTAACACTAAAGCTTAATTCATCAAGAGCATGGATATTGCCGAAAACTTTTGTAACGTTTGAAGCTTCTATGGCTAAGCTCATGAGGGACATCAACCCTAAGTGCATTGAGCAAACTCTAAGGTTATTATTTAAACATTTTCATAAGTCACGGTCCGATATGGCCTAATTCTGTATGGGCTAACACCGTTTTCAAGCCAGCCTCTAACAGAACATTTCTTGCAGTTTGCATTTGCTGGAAACCGGGCCTGACGATGTTTCTTCTCTTAAAGGTTGGGAAATAATCAAGCAAGCAGACTTGGACTTCCGGGTTTATTGAGGCTATTGCTTCGCCTATTTCACGTAGTTCTTCCAAACTCATAAAGTATGGGTTGTACGGTACGCCTATTCCAACAAAGAGTTTGTCTGGATAATAGTTGTCTATCATGTATTTTGTGACGTTCCAAGCGTTTTTCAAGTATTTTTTGGCTAATGCCACATCAGTCATTCCCGTGATTTTCATGAATGTTTCTGTGTGTAAGCCCTTTAGGTCTGGGCCTATGTCGGTTACGCCAGCCTCTACAAGCTCGTCAACATAATCTGGCGTTAAGACTGTTGCATTGGTGTCTAGGTGAAGTCTAGCCCTTTCGTCTTGGTTTAGCTTTTTTAGTTCTCTGAAAAATTGTGTTAGCCATGGTCTGTTTAGGGTTGGTTCGCCTCCGGAAATTGCCATTCTGTCAACACCATATTTGTTTCTGTAGGCAGTTAGGGTTGCAGCTGCTTCATACGGAGTTAACTGTTTAGCGACATTGTCGTAGGTAATCGTGTTAAAACGTGATAGTTGTCGCAAAAGAAATGCAAATCTGTGAAGGATATTAGTGAGGAGATGAAACCAACCCATGAAGCCCTTAAACAAGCTGGGATTAAGGGTTCAAATTCACCGGAACAAGTATAAGCCCGTTAGAAGATTAAGGCGACTTTTAGGATTCACATTTTTGAATCTTTTTTGCCCCACGGGGCAATATTTTCAGGAAAAATATGGTGCTCCCCCACCAGCAAGATTTGAACCTCCTTATAAACTTTGTGTTTATGCAGAAAACCTTATATGTAGCTAACACGAATACAAGAACAGAGGAAAATAAATGGGCAGGTTAAATGTTTCGGTAAAAGATGATATAGAGAACAAATTTAGGGAAAAAGTGTTCAAAAGAAAAGGAATGAAAAAGGGAAATTTAACCAAAGCCATAGAAGAAGCGATGCTACTATGGATTGAAGTCCCTACTAAAGATGTAGAGGAAGTTCATAAAAGATAAATGTAAGTTCCTATGGTAATGAATAATAAAAGAGGAGAAAATATTTGCCTAAAAGAAAAGATGCGTTTGAATGCCTACTCTCAATGGGGGATTTAGGAAAGTACGTAGATAAATGGATAGCAATCGTAGATGATGAAATCGTGTCTATAGGCAACACTGGAAAAGAAGTGTTCAAACAAGCGAGAGAAAAACATCCAGAAAGAACCCCTCTAATTCTAAAAGTGCCATCAAATACCGTTATGTTATTGTAGATGGATGAATGTACCAATTGTCCTCTCGTAGAAGAAGATCATGTAAGTCTCCTATAACTTGTAAGTATCTTCATTACCGATTACCGAATGGCAGCATGATTCTTCTACCTTTAATCCATGTTGAATTAGCTTCCGACACGGAACAACTTACCACAACAGGCCTGCTGGATTCCGGTGCAACTACATCGTTCATACCTTACGAAATAGCGGACATACTTGACGTGATTTCTGAAGCACCTAAACGTATTGATGTTGCAACTGCTGGAGGAACAGCGAATTTCTTTCCAGTAAAATTAAAAAGAATTTCACTTTTAGTGGGTAACAAGATTTTTTCTGATTTTCCTAACATCAGCGTACTTGTACCATCTCAACGGGAAAGAGACTTACCTTATGTAATTCTTGGCAGGCACTCGGTTTTTAAGAGATTTTACATAACATTTAAAGAAAACATCAAGAAGTTTGTTATTGAACACCACAAATGGGTGCGAAAAAAATAAATCTGTCCATCTAGAATTTGAACCCAGTGGGCCCGAGGGGATTTGAACCCCGCACTCTTCATGTTGGAAATGACTGGGTGTTTCTAACGGTTCTGGGCTAGGCTGCTAAGCAAAAAATATAACTTCTAAAACTAGAGATAGTTTATGAGGCAAAATGACCAGAAAAAGGCTTAGAGAAATTCCATGTCCCAAATGTCCAGCCATATTTCGAGTTAAGAAGGGCGGACCAAGAACGTTGAAACAGTGGAAGGCTTCTTTAATGATGCACCTAACCGCATCTCGCATACACCATTTAGAACCCGAAGAAGCCGAAAGGATTCTGGATGAGTACCTAAAGAAGTTTGACTGCTAAATTCTAAAGCAAATACCCCAACGCGCTAAGGTATGTCGGTTTCCAAAGCTTTCGTTTAAAATTCACAATCACAAGTTAGTTACTGTTAAACGGTTGCATAAGTCTCACCCAAAAGGTGCCGAGTCTCTATTATACATATGCACAAAGCGGTTCAAGTGCTTTCACAAGCACACACATACTCTTATCTCTTTAGCAGATTTCCGTGGTGAATGCAGTTCACGTGTTCAAATCCCACCCACCAGAATTTCAGGCTTATTTCGAGGTTATTTCAGCTAAAAAAGCCTAATTTAATGAGTCATGAATGAGTGTTGAAATTTGAACACCAATCTACCAGTAAGGAAGTGTATAGGTTTAAGTAATGGATTCATGATACTAGTGTATTCGCAACATAAGGCGATTCTTCTTCGATTTGCTCTTTCTGTTTAATCACTCTTGCCTTGATTTCTTCCATTTCTTCCATTTCTATTCTCACAACTTGCCCAAATCGAAAATTCTCTATGCGTTCCAATTCTCTTTTGATCAGACTAAGGGATGCATATTCCAGTATTCTCCCAAAAAGCTGTAGACAATTTTCTTTTCTCAAACTCTCTATCATTGGATCGCTATCAAGGGCTTCAGCATCATATTCTAGAGCGAACTTCCCGAAGAGGGATCTTAGATCTGAATATTTTTCGCGACACTCAACAAGCTCCTTACAAGATTTACAGAGTTCTTTCAAAGTAGAGTTTTCAAGAAGTCGAAAAACAATGTCTCTCGTTAAAGTCAACACCTCGGCGGTGCGCCCAAGATTATCTGGAAAAATTGAGCATAAAATATCTGCATTAGATAATGTTTGCCGCTTCCGCAATTCGGTCTTAAGTCTTAAAATAGAGTCTACTTCTCTCGGACACAATCTATTCTGTAAAAGCAATTTGTGTATAAGCTCGGTGTTTTCGACGTTTTTTTCTTCTGGAAACGGAAGTCCGAATTCTTGCATGAGATTTATCAAAATCCTTTCTGGAAAACCTGCTCTATCTGCAGTAAGTCCAAGCGTATAATGCTCTAGTTCATAGTATTTCTCAAGCTCCAAAAGGAGTGAATGATAAGAAATCTTATGCTCTCGGTCTGCTTTTAGAAGATCAAAAATGTATTCGGAGACAGAGTTATAGCCCATTTTTTCTGCTAAGCTTTTAGCATTTATCCAGTCTTCTTTCTCAACGATGAATAAAGTAGTTCTTGGGTAGTCGCTCATTCATTCTGCCTCCATTTCCATTCTTGCCTATCTACTGTGCTACACGTGTAGCGCAAACTATATATACTTTTCGTACTGCATATACTGCACGACCAACATGCATTCCTCTTCATTAAAAAGAAAATTTGTTTTCAATACCTCAGGGCTTCATTTCTGCATTCATATTCTGGATCCCGTGAAAGATAATTGTGAAATTCTAGTGTCGCCTCTCGTGGCTACCCATTTTTCTCAAAAGGAAATAGGATATCATATTAAAGTGCTTAGCGAGCTTGACAGGGAATATGTTTACAAGATGATTCGACGATATCTGAACAAAGAACTAGCCACTAACTACAGGAGAGGAAGAAAAACTTCTCACGCCGGCGAATTTGAGTCAATAGCTCTCTCAAAGCGCCTAAAAATACCGGTCGTAATTCATGATAACAGAGCAAGAAAATGGGCAAAGATGGAAAACGTGGAATCTTTGCACCCAATAGAATTGCCTGACACCTTTTATCATAAACTCTCAAAGGAAAAGCTTATCGAGTTCCTAAAGTTTCATTGTAAAATGAAGTATGAGCCCGCGTGTGAAAAACTATGAAAACTGCTGAAAACAAGTAAGATTTAGATTATCGAATATAGGAACTTACAGTTTCTTTGAGCCACACTTTTTACGGTAAACGTGCGCGGAGGTCCCGTAATCCACATCTAAGAACAAGCCTAAAAACGAGCTTATTTTGGCTAATAAAGTCTGATTTCGAGTGGTGGGGCCGGCCGGATTTGAACCGACGACCTTTACCCGGAGACAGCGTGTAGCTGTTCCTACGGGTTTCTCTAACCGCTCCAGAACTTCTTCATCCCAAGTGGTCCGCAAACCCGTGCTTATGCTTCTGGAGCCCGTCGTCATCCCTGTCTAGACTACGGCCCCTCTTTTTAGGCATTAGATTTACTGTAGAGGATAAGATATATGCGTTATTCCTTTTGATGAAAAATGGTTGAGGTTTTACAAATGGATGTTTTATGGTTGAAATAACATTTATTATTTTGTTACATTTTGTTATCTTGTGGAAAATACTTAAAGTATTTATAAGATGATGTTGAATAACGGTTTGTTTCCAGAGGCACTCACAATGGGAAAAGAGGCTATAGCTGGTTTGCCTAAGAAGTTTGTTCTGTACGAGGATTTAGATGGAACCATCTATGATGTTGAACTGCCCCTAACCTCAAGTGTTGATCCGAAGGAGCTTAGAGAAAAGCTCAGTTTGCCATCGTATATTGACTTAAATTATTTTCCGATGAGAAGTGCTATGGTTACTCTTTGGGCAGCTGTGAACGCGCCTAGAATTCACGAGTTGTATTCGGAAGTTTTTGAGAAGAAGGTTAGTAAGAAGCCCATTCCGGCTCTGTTATTTGGTGGGGCAGCCGTCAAAATCCATTGTCGAAGTGCGAACGCTGGAGGCTCCTTAGCGAGGAAGATAAAGGATACTGACTTCATAGTTCCTAAGAAGCAGGGAATGGATTTTTATAAGCTTCTTTTAAACATGGACAAGGCCTTTGGGACGCAGTACAAATCGTTTGCAACTGCGAACGATAGGCGTTTCAGCACGTGGAGACATGGTGAAAGATATAGGCTTACCGCGATTAATGGCATAACTGAGGAGGGCATTCCGACAATAACTGTGGTGGACTTGTTTTGTGATTGCGTAGATTTAAGGCATAAAGTCGAAGTTAAGGACGTGTTTAAGCGGTATAAGGAAAATCTGTATACTGTAGGCTTAGAGCATTTACTGCTCACTAAAGCTCAATTTATCTTTGACATGCCAAAAGAGAGGATGGAGGAACTAAGAGAATGCGGACAAGATTACAGAATTTTGCCATATCCCTACTATCCAAAGGATAAAGTTATCATTGGAATGGAAGAGAAAGACGTGAAAGACGTTTGCGCAGTCTTTTTGGACCATAACATTGGAAAGGGAGCAGAGGAGATAGATTCGCAGAGAATGA
>JREQ01006564.1_pt1 | contig 10695 bp, 13 predicted proteins | sample 210151 | NCBI WGS metagenome assembly JREQ01 (sample SAMN03019617, study PRJNA260268) | marine sediment metagenome | biome: Marine; feature: Sediment; material: Clay; isolation source: clay from marine sediments 31 meters below sea floor depth collected from... | place: New Zealand: Canterbury... | reverse complement strand
AGAGAAGATGTGGGAAAAGACTCTTTCAGCTCTGCAATATGGAAGTGGCTGATCTGGAAGATGTGACGCTAGCTTTTGGCCCTGTTCCGTCAAGGCGTCTAGGGAAAAGCTTGGGAATAAATAATATTCCGGCAAAGACTTGCTCATATTCTTGCGTTTACTGCCAGTTGGGAAAAACCATAAACATGACAACGGAAAGGCAAGCCTTCTATAAGCAGGAAGATATTTTCAAAGAGGTTAAAAGGAAAGTTGATGAAGCAGCCTTAAGAAATGAGAGGGTTGATTACCTGACTTTTGTTCCAGACGGAGAACCAACTTTAGACATTAACTTGGGCAAGGCGATATCCATTTTAAAGCAGATTGGGATTCCAACAGTTGTTTTGACTAACGCTTCGCTGATTTGGCGGGATGATGTAAGAGAGGATTTGCTGGAGGCAAACTTAGTCTCCTTAAAGGTAGACGTCATCAGTGAAAATTTGTGGAGGAAAATAAACAGACCCCATAAAGACTTGAAGTTAAATGCCATTTTAGAAGGAGTAACCAAGTTTGCAAAGGAGTTTAAGGGAACAGTTATCAGTGAAACGATGCTTATAGATGGCATAAACTATGGAAAAGAATTTGAGAAGATCGCAGAGTTCCTGAAACATCTGAAAAGGCTGGATAAGGCATACATTGCCATTCCGACAAGACCGCCAACAGAAAAATGGGTTAAACCCGCCAAAGAAGAAACAATAAACACTGCTTTTCAAGTATTCTCCGAAAAACTCGGCGCCAACAGAGTTGAATATTTGATAGGTTACGAGGGCAACGCCTTCGCGTTCACTGGAAGAGTTGAAGAAGACTTGCTGAGCATAACTGCTGTGCATCCAATGCACAAAGAAGCGGTTAAAGAATTTTTGAGGAAAGCAGATGCGGATTGGAATGTTATTGAGAATCTTTTACATGAAGGCAAGCTTGTAGGACTTGAATATGAGGGAAACAAATATTATATGAGAAGACTGCCCAGTGCGCGCGCACGCATGCGTGGTAAAGGTGAATTAAAATTTATTGGAATAGTTGAAGTTGCAGGTGAAGAAGAGGCTAGGGTGCGGATTTTTCCAGAGTTTTGCGATGCACTGAAGGGGATTGATGGTTTTTCCCACATAATAATTCTCTATTGGTTTCATTTACGAGATGATGAAGAAGAGAGAAGCGTATTGCAAGTTGTTCCGAGAATACATACAAAAAACGTGAAAGTCGGTGTCTTCGCCTGCAGAAGCCCATCCCGACCAAATCCAATAGGCTTATGCGTTGTAAAATTGACAAAAGTTGAAGACTGCATCTTAACCGTGAAGGGACTTGACGCGTTAAAAGGCTCTCCAATAATAGATATTAAACCATACATTCCAAGAGCAGACGCAATTCCAAACGCTAGCGCTCCAGAGTGGACATTACATGGTCCTCCAACCTGAATAGGACATAGTTAGGACGATTTGGAATGAATGAAGACATGAAGGACCTAGACTTAATTAAAGTAACAACATTGGTTGACAACGAAGTCTATAAAAAAGGGCTAAAATCTTCATGGGGGCTTTCATTTTTCATTGAAATAGCCGTAGGCGAGAAACGACACGCTCTCATAATGGACACAAGCGATTCCTTTGAAGCCTTGTCCGAGAACGCACAAAAGCTTGGGCTGAACCTTTCCTCATTTGACGCCGTTTTTATTTCTCACTGGCACATAGACCACTGCGGTTCTTTGCATCATATCTTGCCTAGAAAATAACTGAGGTAAAGCATATGGTTCTGTATCGATTCGAAGGTAAAGATCCTAGAATCGGCGAAGGAACCTACGTGAGCCAAAGCGCGGAAGTGATTGGGGACGTCACGATTGGAAAGCAATGCTACATAGGACCAGGCGCAAAGATAAGAGGCGACTACGGAAGCATTCTGATAGGAAACAAAACCAGCATCGAAGAAAACTGCGTTCTGCACGCTAGACCCAGCGAAACATGCAAAGTCGGCAACATGGTAACCGTAGGCCACGGTTCAATCTTGCATAACTGCACGGTAAAAGATTATGCAATTATAGGCATGGGCGCAATTGTCAGCGACTATGCAGTTGTTGGCGTCTGGTCGGTGGTCGGCGAAGGATGCGTCGTGAAGAACAAACAGGTCATAGAAGACCGAAAAATCGTTGTTGGCATACCCGCAAAAATCGTGGGTGAAGTGTCAAAGGACTATCAAAAATTATGGACGAGCTACAAAAACTTGTACGCAAAACTTGCGTTAAGATATCCACAGAAACTGGAAACACTCAGATGAAACCAAACACAATTAAACATTTCGGCTCGGAAAAGTCGATAGTTACGTATGAGTTTAAGTCTTGAGGTTCAAGCGATTGCAAGAAGCATGGATTATACTGCTTATCAGTTTCCTTTCGGGTTCGACAACGGTTATTGGTGCCCTTTTAGCAATCTTTCTGAAAGGAAAGAAAAATTATGTGTCGATAGGTGTTGGCTTCTCGTCTGGAATCATGATAGCTATCAGTTTCCTCGAGTTACTCGCAACAGCCCTCAAAATGATGGATGAGCTTTTTATTATCTTGGCGTTTGCCTTAGGGTTCATGCTAGTTTTGATAATTGATATCAGGCTGCCACATATGCATCTGATAGAAGAGAAGGGGCCCTCGGGACATTTAATCAAGATAAGTTACCTTGTAGCAATCGGGATAGTAATCCATGATTTTCCAGAGGGATTCGCTATGGCTAGCAGCTTTTGGGTGGAAGTGAGGTTAGGATTGCTGGTTGCTCTAGGAATCGCCATACACAACATACCGGAGGAATTCGCGCTCGCAGTTCCGCTTGTACTTACAAAGAAAACGAAACTCTTGCTGGAATTTCTCGTCTTATCGGCGTTGGCTGAGCCATTAGGAGCCATCTTCGGAATTGCTTTGTCTTGGTTTATACCTCAGTTCAACGCACTCTTGTTGGCTTTCGCGGCAGGTGTAATGGTCTTTGTATCAGTGGATGAACTTGTGCCGCTTGCTTACGAACATGATGGGATGCATTACTTTGCAATTGGACTTATTGCGGGAATATCATCTTTCATGATTTTATCGACCTTGTTCTAAACTAAAAAGTATAAGATTGACCACCATAAGAGCTCAAATGACGAGACCAATCCCTTTGGATCAAGCAGCTTCTTGACTAGATTAAGGTGAATTAGCGAGTATTTTTCCTCCACAAGCAAGAAGGAAAAGTTTACTTATGGCGCTTTCGTACTCTTTCTTCACTTTTGAACTTTAGGCAGAGCCTTTTTTATAGATTCTGGGACACTGGTGCCTGCTGGGACTGTAATTTTTGTTACGCTGTGTTGATCCAGTAGGGTTGAGACACCTGGCCCAAACTCAGCGGCAATCGCCATGTTCACTTTTGCATCTATTAGCATCTTCACAACTATGGGGCCAGCACCATGCTGATAAGACACCGCAGGGTTCTCGAGTACCTTCACGTTTTTAATCGCGCCTTCCTCGACATCTACAATGGTGAAAGTGTTTGCTCTGCCAAAAACATCAGACACAACGTCTTCTAAGCCGCCTTGTCCCTTTGTGGGAATGGCAATTCTAAGCTTTCTCATACTCACATACATCAACTCCTAACCGTATTGCGAAATCTAAACTCGAAATCGATGTGCGCGCGCAAGAGGGACTTCAATGATTTGTCCGCAACTACTGCATTGAAAACGTTTCATAGGTAGACTCGACTGGTTCATGGTCCTGATTGTTGCTTTTTTCCTTGTTCAAGCGTTGCCTTTAACTCTTCGATTCTGGACTCAATTTCGTTCTTTTCTTGTTCAAGGTCTGCTTTTTCTGCTTCCAAATCTTTTTTGTAGTTTTCTAATGCTGCAACTTCCTGTTCTGGAGACTGGGGTTGTGCTACTGGCGGATACGCTGGTGGATAAGCGTATGGGTATCGTGGTGGTGCTGGTGGGTACATTGGAGGCGGATAAGGGTGTTGATATTGCGGTGGGTACCACCACCGACCTCTGCCAAAGCCTCTGCCCCATCCTCTGCCGAAACCTCTACCGCGTCCTCTGCGCCATCCTCTCCTAAATCCAGGTGTTGGATTCATGAATCCAGGGACAGGATAACCCGCGCAATAGCCGGCTGCTCTTCCAGTCATGGGTCCTAAGCCCCAAGGTCCTGTTCTATCTCCTCTTGGCATACTTCATTTCACCTCTATTTTTGTGTTTATGCACATTATCATTTATGGGATAGTGCACAGAAATATATAAAAGTTATGGTGGACATACTAAAAAGTGATTAAAGATGGGGTGGCGACATAGACGTAGACGCGGCAGAAGAGGGAGATTCCCAAAGCCAGTCAGTATAGAAAAGGTTCCAACCGTAGACAAATTCACTCCAACTCCTCAAGGGAATCCTGAACCCATCTACATCGAGCCAGCAGAACTCGAAGCCCTTAGACTAGTAGACCTTGAAGGACTATCCCAGGAGGAGGCAGGGGAGAGAATGGGTGTCTCTAGAGGGACCGTCTGGAGGCTCATACAGAGCGCGAGAAAGAAGACAGCTCAAGCCCTCACTGAAGGAAGACCGTTGTGCATTGCCCCATTTGTTTCTGAGCGTAACCGCTCGCCCTAATGAAGGATAGAAAATTCTAACTTTAGGAGTTGAGGTTGATGGCTGATTTAATTGTGATTCTTGCGGCTGTAACGGCAGTGAGTCTAATAGCTTTCATGGGAATCCTCTTTATCGGTCTAAAGGATGCTTTTCTGAGGCGCATTTTGATGGCTCTCGTGGGCTTCGCCTACGGATCACTGATAGGAGGCGCGTTTCTTTCATCTATTACCAGAAGCATCAGTGAAAACCGGTCAAGGCATGTGGCAACACGTCGTCACTGGCATTTTCTTTTTCTTCGTTATGGAGAAGTTTCTATACTGGCGCCATTGTCACGACGGAAAGTGCCCTGTCCATATCTTCGCATACCTAAATCTGATCGGAGATGGAATACACAATCTTACTGACGGAATGGTAATAGCCGCCAGCTTCCCTTAACCCAGCACCGTGGAGCGAAGGCCCAAAATGCCATACTTCTGCATCGTCAACGATCGCGTATCTGTCATGGAACGGTGACTCATACCTATTTTTTGTCTTTTTGTAGATAATCTTGACCCTTAGGCTGATATTCGACTTCAGAAAATGTTTAAGATCTGGGTAGATTCGCGGTTCAGATGTCAAGATTTCTACTTCAACTTTTTTGTTTCCGACACCCTCGGATATGAGTTGTAGAGTATTCTTCGTGACCTATTCCTCACAAGAAGTCTTGTTTAAAAGTCTGGATACTGTTAAAAAAAAATACCCTAAAACGATACTTGTTTAACAAGGCCGATATATCGGTAACATATTTAAACTCCCAGAGTTACCTATATATCGGTAACTCGGTGTATTAATAAGACTTACCGATATATTGAAGGTGAACACCATGAAGCAGAGGGGCAGGCTTCGGGAGCGCGTAATAAGGATACTTCTGAATAAGCCAGGCGGCACGCTCACCAAGTACAGGGTGGCCAAGAAGGCCGAATGCTCGTTCCCATGGGTCCATGAATTCCTAGGAAAGCTCGAAGCAATGGGACTGGTAAACAGGACAAAGGTCATAGACTACGCAGGCCTTGTGGGCTACTGGCGGGAGGTGAAGACAAAATCCGACAAAAAGGAATACATGCACAGAGATCCCCTCGGCCTGCTCAAGAGAACTAGGCTGCAGTATGCCCTCACGACGTATCAGGCCGAAAATCTGGTTCAGCACTACCTTTTCCCTTCCCGCATCGACCTATACATCAGGGAAAAGGATGCGGGGCGGTGGCATGAGCTCATAGCGGGGGAAGGCCTTGTAGGAAAGGGCAATGTAAGGCTGCTCTTGGCAGACGACCACGTATTCTACGGTTCGTTTGAACGGCGCGGGCTGAAAGTCGTCTCGCTTCCTCAGTTGATAGTTGATCTGTTCGAAGAGGGTGGCGTCTGCGTGGAAGCGGCGGAAAAACTTCTGGAAAAGGTGGCAGAAGATGCTGTACGAGCCAAATGAAATAGAGATCTCAGAGAAGCATCTGGAAAAAGTCTTCAAGCAGATCAAAGGCGATGTCTGCCTTATCGGAGGCTGGGCAACCTACCATATTGTAAACGAAAACTTTGAGAGTGTTAATGGGAGGAAGTACATTGGGTCGAGAGATATTGACATCGGCTTTCACATAGACAGAGGCTGGTCCGAAGAACAGCTGGAGAGATCGGAATTTTCTGATGCGATCAGGCTTATCGAAGACATGGGTTTTCGGCCGATCAGCTTCAGGCTGGCCAAGGATTTTGATTTGGAGACCGGAAGGGAACTGACCCCGGAAGAGTCAGCCAAACTTCCGCTGTTTCAAATCTTTCAGCTTTACGTGGACCCGGTTGTCGACTACATTCATCCGAAAATCAAGCAAGTGCTGGGCTTCGTCCCGATCGACGAGCCTCTTCTCTCATTGATTTTCTCCGATAGACTCTGTGCCGCATTTAAACTCTTTGGGAGAAGCATCCTGCTGCCGGAACCGCAGGTGCTTTTAGCAATGAAGCTCAACTCTGTGACCAACCGCGACAAGGAGCACAAGAGAATAAAGGACATAGCCGACATCTACGCCCTCCTCTGGTTCTCTGACGTTAAAATCGCCCAGCTCAAAACTCATCTACTCTCTATTTATCCAGAAGGGAAAGCAAGAAAAACAGTGCGCGGCTTCACGGGAGAGGAAATCTCAAGGGTCTCTGAGGCGATCGGGGTAAGTACAAGTGAAATCAAAAGAGTGCTGACCGAGCTGAGGTAGTTTCGAGGCTATACCTTGCGTGTTTCGTTTTTCTGTAAGTGGTCTCAACCCCAGATTTTCCATATCAACAGACTCAACCACCGATAATAGTTACAGAAAATTGCGCGCGCGAGTAGAGGCATCCTCTGCTACGGGTTTTAGTAACATAAATACTTCCCTCACCCTCAATCAAGCCCATAAGATAGCCCTTTTCGAACTCGGATGCCTAGCGATATCCATAAGAACCTACTGATCAATACTATTAAGCGCGCGCGTGCTGTTACACTCAGAATGGTGACTTAAAGATGAGTCGAGAAGAAATGAAAGAAGAACTATGCAAGATACTTACGAGAATCGGAGCACTCAAATTCGGGGTCTTCACCCTAACATCCGGAAAGGTAAGCCCCTACTACATCGACCTAAGAATCGTTCCAAGCTTTCCAGACGCCTTTCAAAGAATCTGCGACCTCTACGTCAAACTAATAAAGAGCGACGTCGGAGCCAACAACTTAGACAGAATCGCGGGAATCCCCACCGCTGGCATACCCTTCGCGTCCCTCACCGCATACCACCTCAAAAAACCCTTCCTTTACATTCGCCGCGGCGAGCGACTGCATGGACGAGAACGACGGGTAGAGGGCATAGTGATGCCGGGCGACCGTGTCTTGCTCATGGACGACCTTATAACCAGCGGAGGATCTCTAAGAAGGGCTGCGACGGCGATCAGAACAGAAGGCGGTGTAGTGACAGACGCCGTGGTACTACTGGACAGAGAAGAGGGAGGGAAAGAAAATTTGGCGAAGGACGATGTTAAACTCCATTATTTGTTGAGGACAAGCGAGGCTGCTGAAAAACTCTATGAGATAGGCGCCATCACAGAAGACCAATTGAACATTATACTGAAACAAGTGAAAAAGAAATAACCTACTTCGTGAAGGCCAAGTCCATTCATGGTATGTCAACAGTTTCTTTCTAAGGCTTCAGCCTCGGCGTTGGGGGGACGTAACCCGAGGCGAATTGATATAGAATATTCATCTGAATCTAAGATCTAGATTATTGGTTCATCATTCATAAAAGTCAGATGCGGATGTACCCGGTATGGGGCACCGCTGTGAAAATACTGAATGATCTTCTAAGACGGATTTTCGGGAATGCGAACTCCTACCGCTGTGGACACTGCGGATACGAACTTCTTAAAGAGGACGCCGTGATATCTGGGTGGGATTGTCAGCAGTCGCTCCGCCATGTACACTGTCCAAAATGTGGGAAGATAATAACTCATGCTCCATGACTGAAATCTGGGTTATTAAGGTATAAAATGAAACAAAAATGAGAGATATTCAGGGTCTTTTCAATCATGCCTACTCGTAGTATATCAGGTCCTCATTCTCGAGTCTTTGATGAAGCTTGCTAACCGCTTCGTAGACATCTTCCTCATGTTTAGCGCCTGTGCAAACCAGTTTTCCGCTGGCGAACAGAAGAATCACAACCTTTGGTTCGTCCATCCTGTAGATGAGACCTGGAAATTGCTCTGGTTCATACATGGTTCTTCCAAGGGAGTAAGCTGACTTTTCAAGGTCTATCATTCCTCCCAAGTCTGCTGAGGCCACGATGTTTTGTATCTTCAGCTCTGGTTTACCAATGATGATTATTCCGCCCTTCTTAAGTTCCTTTACAACCTTCATCACGGCTCTCCTCGATTCTTTCTCAGACTTGGCTCCTGTGCAAACCATCTTTCCCGAATTGAAGATGAGGGTAGCTGTTTTAGGTCTCTTCAACCTAAAAACTAGGCCGGGAAACTGCTCCGGGCGGTACTCCACGCTGGGATAACCTTTCACCACCGCGTTTAGGTCAACCTTTTGATTTAGTGTTGCAGAAGCAACTACGTTTTCGATCCTGACAGAAGCCTTAACTTTAGGCATTTAAATCCTCCTTATAAAGCACGTGAAGTTCATGGTGGAGTTATTTATAAAGGCTTGGTTTGAGGTTGCTCCTCCTCAACCTGTTTTCTCGATAAGGGAAGCACCTCCAGGATTATTAGAATAATGATCCACAACATAATGAAGGCCACCTTTACGTGGAGGGGTTCAAAAAACAGGGCGATGTGACCCAGCAATGGCACTCGACCCACAAGTTTGCCGATCAAATAGTCTTCCGAAAATACTTCCACACTATTAGGAGAATTATGGTCTCCATGCGTTTTGAAATACCAGACGCCATCTTTATACTTCTTATCAATAGCTCTATGTACAATGAGATCATGTCTTCCAATGGCTTTTCCGTCAAACACAATAATGGTGCCATTGGTATAGCCAACATCAATTTCGCTGTAAGGCGGCTTTAATCCCCCCTGAACTAGAATAAGATCGCCAACTTCTAGGGTGGGTCGCATGCTTCCGGAGGCAACAGCCAACAGCGGGTGTTCTGTTCTAAAAGCAAATCTCAAACCATACCAGAAAGCAACAACGCTGACTACCATGATAACCACCATAATAGCCGTCTGTACGTAGTCTTTCCTGAGTATCTCAGCCAATTTCGCCCGTTTCATAACGTCACACTCTACCTTGTTCCTAATAGTGCTTACAATTTTCAGAAAGGCTTTGTTCCTTCTCGCATATTAAAAAGTTAGCGCCTTCTAAAATAAAAAGGAGGAGAGTTTAGGACTTTTAAGGCGTTGAAACGCTTAAGTCTCTATACTTCGAATCCATCTTTACCTTGCCAGCGACCCTGGCCACACCAGCGTTTTAAATCTTTCGCTTGCCTAGAACAACCCTGAAGGCTTTCTTGCAGCCGGGGCAGTCGAAAAGCCCTATTGTCAGCTCCACCCTCTTTCCAGCTTTGTCTGGGCGACCAGCCATCTTCCAGCTCTTCCTAGGGTTAGCAACTTCGCCTCCACATTTCGGGCATTTAGCCATGCATATTCCTCCATTATCAACCATCATGTTTTGGATGATATTGAATAAAAGATTTGCCCTTCATCTCGACCAGTGAAAACGGCTAAACATAAGTGAAAAACAGACATGTAGAGATGATATATTGAGAATGAATGTGATGTATCAATAAACATTGAAAATTCAGGAATTTCAAATCAACATAATCATGGAAATTATGTTGGAAAAATGTTAATTGAAAGGAGTGATCTAGGGTTTCCAAAACGCTTTTACAGTGGCTTCCGCTGTATTTCCTTAGCCCTGGGGCATGTAGACTTTGACAGATCTTCCCAAAAACGCCTTCGAGATGCTCGTTAAACCGATTCGCAGACTGGTTGAGCAGAAGGGCTTTGAAGCGCCAACCGAGCCCCAGGAGAAAACCATGCCAAAAATCCTTGAGGGAAAGAACGTTCTCCTTATATCGCCTACAGCCACTGGAAAAACTGAGGCCGCTGTTCTCCCGGTTCTCAGCATGCTCATTCAGACGCCTGAAAGACCGCGGGGAATCAAAATTCTCTACGTGACGCCCCTCAGGGCTTTGAACCGAGACTTACTTGAGCGCCTCGGATGGTGGTGCAACAACCTAGACGTTAAGCTGGCGGTTAGGCATGGTGACACCGACACCAAGGAGCGGACTAGACAGGCTCGAAGCCCCCCAGACATGTTGATCACCACGCCGGAAACCTTGCAGGCCATTCTGCCCGGTAGGCTCATGCGTCAGCACCTTCAGCATGTTAAATGGGTGATCGTCGACGAAGTTCACGAGATGGCGGACAGCAAGCGGGGAAGCCAGTTGTCCCTGGCTCTTGAAAGGCTCAGATGGGTCACGGGCAGAGAATTTCAACTCATCGGCTTGTCGGCCACGATTGGAAGTCCAAAAAAGGTTGCCCAGTTTCTCGTCGGCAACGGGCGTGAAGTTGAAATCGTGAGGGTGCCC
>JREQ01002449.1_pt1 | contig 10705 bp, 3 predicted proteins | sample 210151 | NCBI WGS metagenome assembly JREQ01 (sample SAMN03019617, study PRJNA260268) | marine sediment metagenome | biome: Marine; feature: Sediment; material: Clay; isolation source: clay from marine sediments 31 meters below sea floor depth collected from... | place: New Zealand: Canterbury Basin... | reverse complement strand
ATTTAGCAGGATTAATTAAATTAAGCGGATCTAATTCCCTCTTAAAACGCCAGTGTTCTTTTATGTCTTCACCGGAAAATTTTTTATCGAGCAGAGGTAGGTTCCATAGCCCGATTCCGTAAGGCTTCCCTCCGCACTTCAAAGCGATGTGGGTTAAGGAATATGTTAAAAAAAGATGAAGAAAGTGAATGAATTTTCTTGTATCTGAAGGGAAAATTGTAAAAACAACAGCCTCATTTCTATTTATTAACGTGGCTTCAGTGGATAGAGGAATGCCATAATTATTCCCAAACTTTCTCGCCTTGGTAACATAACGATTGAGATTTTCGATGGGAAGGATGGTTTCACAACCGAGGATAGAGGGATGGAAATGTCTTATAGAAAAAGGGAAGAATCTTTCATTCCATAAGAATGCTGTTAAATAATCTTCGGCTAATATTCCCTTTTTCCTTTCAACCAGGTTCAAAAATGCTGTCTCAGATGTGAGATCTTCAAAGACTGTAAGAACACCTTCCATTTGGGGAAATGATACTTTTCCGTTGAGCAATAAATTTTTATGTTCCAATCGGTGTCGATCAAGGAATGATACATGGACGGGCGGTGTTTTTAATGATTTTGATAAGTCAAATAAAAACCCGACAGCCTCTGAAGTATTATTGAAAAAAACGAGATATGATTTAGATGGCTTAGGTTCTCGAATCTTGAGTTTCACCTTGCTTATAATTCCCATCTGACCTTCGGTTCCAATGAAATATTTAAATTCACGATCTTTGTGTTCAACCCTTTTTTTCTTATAGGGTGTTACAATTTCGATTGAATCAACAAGATTTGATATGTGTCCGTACTTGAAGCTATTAATCCCATAACCTCCGGTAGACAACCAGCCACCAACAGTGGAAAATAAGCTGGTGGGGTAAGTGTAGAGATCGAGAGAATGTTTCTTCAAGAAATTTTTTAGATCCCACCATCTTAGACCTGCTTCAAAATGGATTGTTTTCTTTTTTTCATCAAAATCTAAAATCCTGTTTAGATGGGTGAGGTCCGCCATTATTGAGCGTCTGAGTGGAGCAATACCACCCATTCCAGAAGTAGCCGCTCCACGGGGGATTACCGGGAGTTTGTTTTTTCTTGAATAAGAAAAAATCTCCTGGATATCATTAATGCTTTCAGGCTGATAAACAGATTGAATTCTGGGAAGCCTATCTTTTAGAATATTGGGGAGTTCAACGGATTCTTTTGTATATAATTTGACTTCGAGAGGAGAATTTAGTATCATTTAAATAGAAATTTTACATTATTATTTTCAAATGTCAAGATATTTATTAGAAATTATTTACGATTATATTAACATTACATAATACTTTTTACATATGAAAAAAGGAGGACAGATGATTGATGAGATAGAGAGAAAAATTGTTAGATCTCTTAATCAGAATTCGAGAAAAAGCTTTCGAGAAATAGCAAGAGAAATCGGGACCTCTGCTCCAGTGGTGATCAATAAAGTAAAAAGGCTCGAAAAATTGGGAGCAATAAAGGGGTATATTCCTCTCTTAGACCCGGAGTACTTTGGGTATGATTTAATCGTTGTTGTTGCTATGCGAATTTCCCATGGCAAACTCATCGAGACTCAAGAGAAAATCGCAGAAGATTCCCGTGTATTTGCGATTTATGATGTTACTGGCGAGTGGGATTCAATAGTGATTGCCCATTTTAAAAGTAGGGAAGACTTAAACAGTTTTATAAAGAATCTCCTTTCTCAGAAATATGTGGATAGAACAGTTACCCATATTGTGCTAAACGTGGTAAAGGATGAACGAAGAATTATTATTTAAATAATCCTTCTTCTCAAAATTAATCGATTATATGTCATTGCGGGGAGCGTAGCGACGTGGCAATCTCTTGATAAATGTAGGGGTTAAATTCATCTTATGTAGGTGTTTGATTTATCAAACACACATTTTTGGTCATATAAACAAACAGGTGGGTTTGATGAATCAAACCCCTACAAATAATTATATATGGCAAAGAGGTGGGTTTGATGAATCAAGCCCCTACAAATAAATGTATATAGAAAACAGGTGGATTTGATGAATCAAACCCCTACATTTAATAAATAAGCTCTAAGGTTTTTATCTCGGATTTTCCAAACTTTAAAGAAAAAGAATTCTCCTTAAAGGGAACTGGATGCAGTCGGTTCTCCATGAGATCCAGTTCATAGATTTTCTTTGGCGTGTGGAAGAATCCAATGAGGGCTTCTGACTCCTTCCTTTCTGATTCATAGAGCCTCAAGATGAGGTTTTCCCTGTCTTCTGCTTTTTTGATGGTCACAAGAATGATGTTTGAAGGAGATGCTTTGAAAAAAGAAAAGGAAGGAGGGAGCTCCCCTGGATGGGAATCTGTGAAAATAGCGAGAAGAGGATAGTTGAATTCATACCCTCTCTGAACTGTGTTTGCTTCTTTCCAGTCTCCTTTATGGGGATAGAGGGCGTAAGAGAATTGGTGTTTGCCTCTATCTGCCATAGGATCGGGCCATGATGGAGAGCGCAGAAGTGTCAGCCTCATCACATTATCCTTGATGTCATAGCCGTATTTTGAGTCGTTGAGGAGGCTTACCCCGTATTTTCCATCAGAGAGGTCAGCCCAACGGATAGCAGGAACCTCGAACCTAGCCTTTTCCCAGTCTGTGTTGCGAGTCGTGGGCCTTTCGACAAACGCGAATGGGATTTCATACGTGGCTTTATCGTTCTTCACATCTACCTGAAAAGCGACTTTAAGAAGCACATGATCTTCCCACCAGTCAGCCTTCATCTCAATATCAATGCGAGGAATGTCCTTGTAGAGAATAATTTCCTGAGTGAAAAAAGAGGAGGGGAAATCTGGAGTAGGCGCCCGCTTGGCTTTAGATAGACCAAGATAGCTTTTCTCGACTTTAAAGGAGACCATCACAGGACCTTTTTTTGCAAGTTTGATGCTCTCTGCTTTATCTAATTTCCAGTGCCGTCCTGTGTAGCCGATATTCCAGGCATCCCATCGTTCGGGAATGTCTTCCATGAGTTGAAGCTCGTTTCCTTTAGCGGAAGGTCCAAGGACTTCTCTTTTTTCCTTTTTATCGAAAATGCTGATGATGTTTCCGGTTTGGGGATGGATGGCAATTCGGAAATAACGGTTTTCCAGTGTTGAGTCTCCCGCTTTTAAAGAGCTTGAAAAAGTTTTGACCTTGCCTTTTTGGATTTTATAAATTCTGTAGCCTAACGATGGCACTTTTTTGGCGATGAAACAGAGGACATTTCCTTCTTGAGATGTAAAAACCTGAGAAGGAATTTCTTTTCCAGAGTCGCTTAAAACTTTTGCCTCTCCTTGAAATTCAGTTGGGAGCTTGGTTTTTATAACTCCGTCTCTCACCCAAGAAAGTGAGTTAAAAACAAGGAGTGGAATTCCTTTCTTGCCTCTTGAAGTATCTATTTTCGGCGCAATGTATTTCAGGCCTTCAATTAATTCTTTTTTCGCTAGTTTTTTGACTTCGAGATAAGATTCCTTGGCATCTTTATAGACAGGATTGATGCTTGAGCCAGGAAGGATGTCGTGGAACTGATTCATCAAAACTTTTTCCCAGGCTTTCTTAAGGTTCTGCTGGTGGTAGTCTTTGCCGAAAAGGAAAGCGAGAGCAGATATTTTTTCTGCGTTAGAGAGAAGAACCTCCGACTTTCTGTTAAATTTTTTCGTCTCTGCCTGTGTCGTGTAAGTTCCTCGGTGGTATTCCAGGTACAATTCGTCCTCCCAGACAGGAAGAGATTCGAGATCTGTCTTCTTAATCTGTTTAAGATATTGAGAAAACGAGCTGTGTTTGATCTCTGGAAAAATATTCTGTTTTTCGTAGCCTCTCGCTCTATTAAGCATCTCTCGGTTCGGGCCCCCTCCATGATTTCCCAGGCCGTAAAGAATGAAGATATCTCTCTCGCCTGTGTTTTTTTCAAATTGTTTCAAGCCATTTACCATGCTTTCTGCACTTAATCTTCCGACATACCCGGTAGGAGGAAAATAGGATAAAATCCTCGATCCATCAGGAGCCTCCCACCAGAAAAGGAAGTAGGGAAAAATATTTGTGTCGTTCCAGCTTATTTTTTGCGTGACAAAGGAGTCTATCCCGCTTTTTTTGAAGAATTGAGGCATGTTCCAGTTGTAACCGAATGAATCCGGATTCCAACCTATTTTCACATCAACGCCAAATTTTTCTTTGAAGTATCTTTTGCCGTAGAGAATCTGGCGGATGAAAGATTCCCCGTCGGTGAGGTTGCAATCAGGTTCAACCCACATTCCTCCGATTACTTCCCATCTACCTTCTTTGATTTTTTCCTGGATATGCTCGAAGACTTCCGGATAGTATTCCTCCATCCATTTGTAAGCCTGGGCTTGGCTCTGGATATAAACAATTTCTGGATATTCTTCCATGTTGTCCATGATCGTGGAAAAAGTCTCTTTTGTAACTTCCACGGTTTCCGGCCACCGCCATAGCCAGGCAAGATCGATATGGGAATTGCCAGCTATGAAAATAGTGTAGCTTTTGGCAAAGCGGGAAATTGGTTTTGCTTCTTTGTAGAATTTATTAAGGGAGGATTCTACTTTCGAAAAATGGCTGTTGCGAAGGGCTTCCGTGTCAAAAGTCATTAGGGCTTTTTCGAATCGTTTCCTTAAATCTTGGAATTCTTTTGAGGATGAAAGTTGTTGATAGATCCTGGAAACCGGCCGTTCCTTGCGAGGCGGACGACCCCTTGCTGGGAATAAATCGAGGAGAAAGGAACCGACTTTTAAATCCAATAAAAATTTAGAAAGCAAGCGGTGCGCCTTCTGGGCGGCTTTAATCTTAAATCGAGCTTCTTGCATTTGGAGAAAAGTTCCAGGCTCAGCCACCTCTCTTTCCACCAAGGGAAGTCTTCCCATGTTATCAAACCGGAAGGCTAGAAGTATTTTTTCTCCAGGATGAGCGGCAGATGTCAGTAGAAATTCTTTTTTTACCTGGGTTGCATGATTTCCAAATTCAAGAACAAAAGAATCTTTAAGTTCGCCTTTGTGAAAGAATTGGCCTTCGACTTTTCCTACTCCCCTGAACGTGCATAAGAAATCGATTTTGCTTCCTAGTGCTTTGACACCAGCGAAACTTTCAGGCACGTTGAACTCGTGCCTTAGCCAGAAAACCTTGTCCCGAATGGTGTTGCGAGTACTTATTGTCTCCCACCTAGAATCGTCTAGATCAGCCTTTTCTCCGCCTGGCACTTCTCCTCTTTTTATTTTCCAGGGGAAAATTTCATCATTGAGAAGAGTTTCTATCTCTTTGATCCGGCTTTGGATTTCTTTTTGGCTGAAGCAGAAGATGGTTGCGAAAAAAGCAAAGATAAAAATAAAAAGGAGTGTTTTTTTTATGCGCATTACTATCCCCCTTAGTTCTGGATTTTTTTGGATAATATGCTCATTTAGAGTGCCAAGAATCTTAACAGAAAAAAAGAGGACAGGCAACTTTTTCATTACTCCCTTTTTTCCAGAATAAATAGGGAGAGCCCTTTTTCTTATAATCAAAGAGCAACCCCATTCCTTTTGTCTTACCAGAATATGATATATAGTGCGATCGTGACGACTATCACTGCTAAACCTAGCCATACAACTGAAGCCGCGGGCTTCATGTCAATCCCTCCTCTCGAAGGCAAGGCTTTCGGTTGAGTAAGAGGTTTGAAAACCGTCATGATTCCCATAGCCAAGATCAATATCCCGAATGTAATTGCCATTTTATTCAGGAAAACGATGTTATCGAAATATTTCAAATGCAGAATACCATATACGGGAACATTCAGGATTAAGGCGGCGATGGCAGCTGAAGGAGGAGCGCGCTTGAAAATGAGGCCGAAGACAAAGGCAGCCAGGATTCCGGGTGAAATATAGCCCTGGAAATCCTGAATATAGTGGAAGATTCCTTTGAATTTAGGATCCCCCAATTGAGGGGCTATGAGACAGCCGATCAGCACAAATACAACGGTCATGATACGGCCAATCTTTATCAAGGATTTGGAAGATGCATCCTTTCTAAAGTGACGTTTGTACAAATCCATGGTGAAAATAGTGGACGCTGAATTCAGCATCGAGTCGAGCGAACTCATAACCGCGCCGAATATGGCTGCAAACATGAATCCTTTTAGGCCAGCAGGGATAAGATTCTTAATCAACAAAGGATAAGCCTGATCTGTGGTTAAAAGCTGGTCTTTATAAAGATGCAGGGCCATTATCCCTGGAAAGATGACAATGAAAGGAATAAGCAATTTCAAACTGGCGGCGAAAATCACACCAAGCTGGCCCTGTCTTAGGCTCTTTGCACCAAGCGTTCTTTGCATGATGTACTGGTTCAAACCCCAATAATAGAAATTGGGAATCCAAAGACCAATAATAAGCACTGTCCAGGGAATTTCAATGTGATCAGAAGGAAGGATCATGTGAAGTCTGTCGGCATTCGCTTGAAGAAAATTACTCACACCGCCTACTGCAGCAAAGCCGAGAATCATAGTGAGGACTCCACCAATAATCAAAGCCGAGCCTTGTATGAGATCAGCCCAAACAACAGCTCTTAATCCTCCGTAAGTGGTATAAAAAGCAGCGATGATACCAATTATCCAGACTGCAATTTTCAGGTCGATGCCGAATATGGTATGCAGAGTCAGACCGCCAGAATAGAGCACTGCAGCAATGGTGACAGCCACGTATATAATCACAGTGTAAAAGGCCATTATTGCCCGTGGTATCGGATTGTAACGGTGTTCTAGGAATTCAGGTATTGTAAAGATTCCGCTTTTAAGGAACTTGGGTAGGAAGAAAATTGCAATAAAAACCAGAGTGATAGCTGCTATCCACTCATAGCTGGCCACGGCCATCCCTACATGTCCAGCACCTTGGCCGGACATCCCCACAAACTGCTCAGTGGAAATATTGGAAGCAATGAGAGAAAATCCAATCAGATACCAGAAAAGAGTTCTTCCTGCTAAAAAATAATCTTCGCTAGTTTCTTTTTTTTGACGGCTTTTATACAGGCTTATTCCAACAACAAAACAAATAAATACTAAGAATATGCCGATATCAAGCCAACTTAACTCCATAATACGTGTCTTCCTTTCATTTCACTCAATCGTGCTCTTCCCTTATTACCTTTTTTTATCTCATTAAATCAATATAAAATCCATCCAGCATAATTTCCTCTGATTTTTTTTGTCACAAAACAGCAATGATAATCATTAAAATAATCTAAAGAATCGTTTCCATAGGATCATCTCTACTTAAGAAATATTTATCAACAACATGATCAATTGAATTTCTAAAAGTGGAATAAAGAGACTTACAACATAGAGGATAGGATTCGTGTTTATGAAGTGATGTTAAAGCTTGGAAAACATTGAGAGTTTTAAATATGACTTTTTAGAGAGAGAAGCTTCATTTGTTTATCATTTTTTTCCAGAGCCAGAATAAAAACACAGCTGGGCTTTGATAAAGGGCAAAAATAATGGGTGAGAGGATAAACCAGTAGATATTGAAGTCAAGGACAAAAAGGAAGATGAAGGCTAAGACACCGACCAGAGAGGCCACTATGGAAGCAGCAAGCAAGAGATATGAGTAATTTTTTTGCACTTCTCTTTTTATATCCTGTAAGGGATTTCCATTTATAGTGTTAGCGAGCTGAGCAGGGAATTTTCGCTGCAGGTTTATTCAAAATTAAACCATTTCTTAACATATCAACAGCAAAATCAAATATCAAACTTTAAGACAACTCTTTCAGCTCAGCGAGCCTCTTCTTGGCATCGGTGACTTCAGCAATGCCAGGATCAGCGTCTTTCCAGAGGTCGAGGAATTTCTCGTAGTGCTCAATAGCTTTCCTCTGCATGTCTTTCTCCTCGAAAATCTTACCCAGCATATAGAAGCTCTCAGCATATATGTCTCCATAAAGTAGCCTGCCTGTTATAAGGTAAATTATCCTCTCATATTCTTCCCGGGCTCTCTCATCATCCCCTGCCTTGTAATATGCTAAGGCTAAAGGATCAATAAATAATGCTTGCCCATGGTCTGGATCAAATTGAGAAGGCAACAGAGTTAGAGCCTGATTAAAATGTTCAATTGCCTTGGAAAAATTCTTTCTTTCAAGCTCTATCATGCCCATCAGGTGGTAGTAAAGCCTTATCGCCTTCCTGTTCATTCCTTTTTCAATCAACTCTTTAAGCTCATCTGCCGCTCTTTGGGCTTCATCCATTGATTTCATCTCAATATAAATTCGCCCTTTAATATATAAAGCTTCTCTCTGCCTATCCAGAATCCCTGCCTCATAAGCAATAGTCCACCCCTCATTGTACTCTTTCAAAGCTTCCTTGAGATTTTTTGATTTTAGATGCATAGAGGCTAAGTATAAATGAAACCACGAACTCCACTCCGTCTCACCAAGCATTTCAGCCAGTTCAAGCCCCTGCTTAGCCTGCTCTTTCGACTTCTCAAACATCCCCTGCAAAAGATATAATGCGCCTAACCTTTTTATGCCTTCCTCATGAGCTTTTGGCACCTCTGTCTCAAGCAATTTCAGGTATTCTTTTTCTGCATTAATCAAATCCTCTTGGTAATGGTAAATATCACCCTTTATTAAAAAATTACGGTAATGATTCGGATCAAGGGAAAAGGCCTTTTCTGCTTCGGCTTGGGCGAGGTTATATTTCCCTTGATATAGATAATTATTAGCTAAGTTGAAACGGATAAACGCATTATCTGAAATATCACTTAAATAAAGCTCAAGAACATCCCTGGCTTTGTCGTATAATCCCTTGGCCGCGTACGAATATACTATATATTCATAGCTGAGAACTGATTCAACTTTCTTCTGGATATTCTTTTCAAGCAGTGGTATGGCCTTATCCCATTCTTCTAAATCTGTGTATAACTCTCCTAAGTTATTATTTCCGATGGAATCGTCTGGGTAGATTTTCAATAGCTCATTATAGGCCTCAATGGCTTTATCGTAGGTTGTCTCTGACTGATGGTAGTAGACTCCCTCGATATAATAGCGCTCTCTGTCCGATACGCGATTGCTTAATTCAAAAGCTTTCTGGTAGCGTTTCCTTGCTTCAGTTCTATAACCTATGTTGGTATAAGCATTGGCCATAGTTCTGTAGGCCATAGCGAACTCAGGATCAATAGCTACTGCCATCTCCATAAGAGGAATATTCTTGATATAATCTCCCTTTGTAAAATATTCCATCCCCTCTCTGTAATATTTATACGCTTCAGAAGAGCTGGTCGTGATTTTCTCCACTTCCTTATCAATATCACCTGCTATCTCCGCTGCAGAAAGCTTAAAATTCGCCTTGATTTTCCTTGTCAACTCATCCACCATGGAGAATAAACTTCCTTCTCCTATTCCCTCCACCATTTCAGAACCCATGAGATTGCCTGTACTTGCTTCCTGAAGCATAGCATTAATTCTTAAGGTCTCACCTGCCATGGCTAATTTTCCCACCAGTATGTACTGCACTCCTCCCCGGGCTGATAGTTTTTTTAAAACTTTTGAAGAATAGCTTTTGGCTTCCAGTAGATTCAGTTCTTCGAGTATATTGTATAGTTTTTCTCCGCTCAGAACCATGATGTACTTCGATTGTGATAAGTCTGCAATCAATAAATCAGAGAGAGCCTTTCTCCAGTGGTCTAAACTCTCATCTCCTGTGTTGTTTTCAAAGTACATGACAGCAAGCGAGGGTTTATCTTGTGGAAAGGGAACTGCTCTCTTCTGGGGAACAAGGCGCCAGATTATCGCCGCTATTATCAAAATAGAGATAACAGCTAAAGCAGGGATTAATAGCTTTTTCAAGGAAAACTTTACAGTTATCTCTCTCGAAGTGAGGGGCTTTCTCTTTGGAACCACCTTCTCCTTGGTGGGGAAACCTTTCTCTATATTGATTAATTCAGAATGGAGCTCTTCTGCTCCTTGATATCTATTCTTTTTATCCTTCTCCATGCATCTAAGAATCACACGGCTTAGCTCCGAAGGCACCTGAGCGTTAAACTCCCTGGGATCTGAAGGCTTCTCACTCTTGTGCTTCATGGCTATGCTTAGAGGAGTATCCCCTTCAAATGGTAACCTCCCCGTCACCATCTCATAAAGAATCACTCCTAAAGAATAAATATCAGAACGCTGGTCTATCTCTTTCACTTCTGCCTGCTCAGGAGACATGTACTCAGGCGTTCCAATCATAATCCCAGTACCTGTTATGCCTTTCGCCTTGAGGGATCGAGCTATCCCAAAATCCATAATCCGAACGTTCCCCTCTTTGTCTATCATGATATTCTGGGGTTTTAAATCACGGTGAACAACCCCCAATTGGTGCGATTCTATCAGTCCTTCGCACACCTGCGTGGCTATGGAAACAGCTTTGCCCAAGCTTAATTGCCCTACCCTCATAATCGTGCTCTTCAAATCTTCACCTGGTACATATTCCATGGTTATGTACTGCGTTCCTTTCTCTTCGTTAAGGTCATACATGCGGCAGACATTCTTATGGACAATCTTGCGGGCAAATTTCAGTTCATTGCCAAAGCGTTCAATGGTTTTCTCATCATCGGAAATTTCAGGGTTCAAGAGCTTTAAAGCCACTTCTTCCTTTATCTTTTTATCGAATACCTTGTAGACTCTACCCATACC